>Ga0214473_10000099_pt1:55000-123331 | contig 123331 bp, 129 predicted proteins | sample RVTome_7_FD_203509 | JGI IMG/M metagenome (GOLD analysis project Ga0214473, IMG submission 203509) | Soil microbial communities from uranium-contaminated site in the Upper Colorado River Basin, Wyoming, United States - RVT98D197 | ecosystem: Environmental > Terrestrial > Soil >...
AATGGGGTACCAAACCCAACCAAACCGCGAATACCGTGGAGACGTTCTCCGGGAGTGAGACTGCGGGTGCTAAGATTCGTAGTCGAGAGGGAAACAGCCCAGACCGTCAGCTAAGGTCCCTAAAGGTGTTCTAAGTGGAAAAGGATGTAGTGTTGCTTAGACAGCCAGGATGTTGGCTTAGAAGCAGCCATCATTTAAAGAAAGCGTAATAGCTCACTGGTCAAGCGACACTGCGCCAAAAATTTAACGGGGCTAAGCACACTACCGAAGCTACGGATTCCCGCAAGGGAGTGGTAGGGGAGCATTCTGCGGACCTGTGAAGGCGAGGCGTGAGCCTTGCTGGAGGGGGCAGAAGAGATTATGCCGGCATAAGTAGCGCAAATCCTGATGAAAAGTCAGGACGCCGTAAACCTAAGGTTTCCTGGGGAAGGGAAATCCGCCCAGGGTTAGTCGGGCCTAAGGCGAGGCTGAAAAGCGTAGCCGATGGACAACTGGTTAACATTCCAGTACCATCTTGTATGTGTTTGACCGAAGGGGGGACGCAGAAGGACAGTCTGAGCCTGGTGATGGTTCAGGTCCAAACACTTAGGCTGGTGAGTAGGCAAATCCGCTCACCATTAAAGCTGATGTGTGATGGGGAAGCCCTCAAGGGTGAACTCAGGCGATTCCACACTGACGAGAAAAACCTCGTAGGGAATATACAGGATGACCGTACCGCAAACCGACACTGGTAGGTGAGTAGAAGATACTAAGGCGATCGAGTTAACCCTCGCTAAGGAACTCGGCAAAATAACCCCGTAACTTCGGGAGAAGGGGTCCCCGCGCAAGCGGGGCGCAGTGAAGAGGCCCAGGCGACTGTTTACCAAAAACACAGGTGCCTGCTAACTCGTAAGAGGATGTATAGGCACTGACGCCTGCCCGGTGCCGGAAGGTTAACAGGAGGGGTCATCCGCAAGGAGAAGCCCTGAATCGAAGCCCCGGTAAACGGCGGCCGTAACTATAACGGTCCTAAGGTAGCGAAATTCCTTGTCGGGTAAGTTCCGACCTGCACGAATGGCGTAACGATCTGGGCGCTGTCTCGGCGAGGGGCTCGGCGAACTTGAGTTACCGGTGAAGACGCCGGTTACCCGCAACTAGACGGAAAGACCCTGTGCACCTTTACTATAGCTTGACAGTGAGTTTTGGTGATATATGTGTAGGATAGGTGGGAGGCTTTGAGGCGTGGGCGCTAGTCCACGTGGAGCCGTCCTTGAAATACCACCCTTATCTTACTGGGGCTCTAACCTGTCCCCGTGATCCGGGGAAGGGACACTGTCTGGTGGGTAGTTTGACTGGGGCGGTCGCCTCCTAAAGAGTAACGGAGGCGCCCAAAGGTCTCCTCAGGCTGGACGGAAACCAGCCGTTGAGTGCAAAGGCATAAGGAGGCTTGACTGCGAGGCAAACAAGCCGAGCAGGTACGAAAGTAGGGCTTAGTGATCCGGTGGTTCTGAGTGGAAGGGCCATCGCTCAACGGATAAAAGGTACGCCGGGGATAACAGGCTTATCGCGTCCAAGAGTTCATATCGACGACGCGGTTTGGCACCTCGATGTCGACTCATCGCATCCTGGGGCTGAAGTAGGTCCCAAGGGTTCGGCTGTTCGCCGATTAAAGCGGTACGAGAGTTGGGTTCAGAACGTCGTGAGACAGTTCGGTCCCTATCTGTTGTGGGCGGAGGAGACTTGAGGGGCACTGTCCTTAGTACGAGAGGACCGGGATGGACAGACCTCTAGTGTTCCGGTTGTCATGCCAATGGCAATGCCGGGTAGCTATGTCAGGAAGGGATAAACGCTGAAGGCATCTAAGTGTGAAGCCCACCCCAAGATTAGGTCTCCCGTGGAGTAATCCACCTAAAGGTCTGTGGTAGACCACCACTTTGATAGGCTGGAAGTGTAAGTGCAGTAATGCATTCAGCTGACCAGTACTAATAGGCCGTGAGGCTTGACCCTTATTTTTAATTTCTTTCTGTTGTCAAGGACAAAAAAATAATTCCTTCACCTCTTGTCAAATTCAAAAAAAAGAGTAGAATTTAAGAAAGAAGGATATTCCGCATCTTTTGTTTTAGCGTTAAGGAACAGAAATGAGAGAAAGAGATATATTTGAAGAAATACTTGAAATTGGTAAGAGACGAGGAGTTCTTACCTATGACGAGATAAACGAAGCGCTTCCTTCCGAATTTTTTTCCCCGGATGAATTAGAAGACCTGATGGACCTTCTTCATGATATGGGAGTGAAGGTTGTGGATAATGAAGAAGTTACCCTGCCTGAAGAGGAAATAGAAGAAGAGGTCGAAGAATACGAAAAAACAGAAGATCTTGTTCAGGCTTATTTTCATTCCATGGGTGATATATCAATACTTACCCGGTACGAAGAAACCGAGCTTGCCAAAAAACTTGAAGAGGGCAAAGAAATAATAAAGGCAATAGTATCTTCCCTGCCTATTTATAAAAATGGCGAGGTACTGCCCGAAGAGGAAGAAGAACCTATTCCAGAGGAGGAAAGGGCAGACGAGTTGCTCTTGAGAACCATCAACAGGCTGGAAGAGCTTACGAGGCAGATCGCTGTAATTGACAAGAAACTCCCAAAGGACAGTTCGCTAAGGGAACTAAAGAAAACAATTAGTGAAAAGAAGAAGAAGGGGGTAAATACAAAAAAGCTTGAGGCAATCGCAAAAGATGTGCAGATGGAATATAGAAAGGTAGAAGCAGAAATCGGAATAAACGCAGATGAATTTAAAGATATGTGGAGCCGCATATCAAAGGCAAAAGCGCTCATGCTGGAGGCAAAAAACGAGCTCATTACGCGCAATCTCAGGTTGGTTGTTAATATAGCCAAAAATTATGTCGGCAGAGGCCTTCCGCTTCTTGACCTCATACAGGAAGGCAATATCGGTCTCATGAAGGCTGTTGATAAATTTAAATACGAAAAAGGCTTCAAGTTCAGCACATATGCTACATGGTGGATAAGGCAGGCGATAACAAGGGCGCTTATTGACCAGACAAAGACCATAAGAGTGCCTGTTCACATGATGGAATTTTATAACAGGGTTACAAAAGCCTCAAGAGAACTTACGCAGCAGCTTGGAAGAGAACCCACCAATGAGGAGATTGCCAAGAAACTTACAGTGCCGACGAGGAAGGTGGAAGAGGTCTTCAGGGCAATACAGGACCCTATTGCTCTCCAAACGCCTGTCGGAGATGAAGATACAGAACTCGAAGATTTTATTGGAGATAAAAACAGCCCGTCTCCTTACTCTGATGCTGAAAGGAGTGAAATATCCGAGCAGATGCAGCAGATACTGAAAACCCTTACTCCAAAGGAAGAAAGAGTTATCAGGATGAGGTTCGGGATTGGAGCAGACAGGGATCATACACTTGAAGAAGTCGGCAGGCATCTGTCAATAACAAGAGAGAGGGTCCGCCAGATAGAGGCAAAGGCATTGAGAAAACTCAAACATCCAAGCAGGCTTAAAGCGCTTAAAACGCTAAGCACATAAAATTTACTTCAGCCCGCTTACCGCATCTCCGATTCTTATTGCAGATTCGCTTTTCTTTACGATTGCAGCCGCTGTCGAATTCTTCAGGCTTATAATCTGAATTGCCCCTACAGTTCTGGAATTGTTAAATTTATCAACAGATGTTGTCTTTAAAATATCTCCAAGCTCAAGACTGTCATTACTGCCCTTATCAATAAACACTATGTCCATGGCGCCTGTTATGGTCAGCTGTTGATGAGCTGCAATTACAAAACCGCTGATCGCGGGTTTCCCCGGAGCATCTGTTTCTATTATCGGTTCAACTTCGTGGAATGTATCAAGCAGGTCTCCTACGCGTATGTCACCGTAAGCCTTTGTGATTTTTGCCTTTGTAAAGCCGTTTTCCATTCCGATTACCTCCGCAATACCAACTACAGCAATAAAATGGCCTATTTTCTTGTCGGTTTTCGGATGTCTTACAAGGGCGGTTTGGCGTATGATATAGAACCTCTCGCCTGTATTTGAATCAGAATCTGTTTTTATGTATATGAAATCATTGTCGCCAAAAAGCGTTTTTCCGGAAGGAGCCCCTGTTACTTTCCCGACGCTCTTTATTTTTTTTGCGATATAATCTGTGATATACCCACTCGATATTATGAGATTCTCATCGGCAAGATAATTTTTCTTGACGGGCTCTATTTTTCTTTCAACGGGTTTTAGCTGTTCTTCTTTTTTAGGCTCTGCCTTTACTGTTTCTGTCACTGCAGATGCTTTTTCTGTTGCGGCTTCTTCGTCCTGCTCTTTTTGAATCAGCCTGAGAGGGATTTTTATCATCTGGCTGGGGAATATCCTGTCAGGGTTTTTAACGTCAGGATTCTCCTTCCATATCTTTGGCCACAGGAATGGGTCTTTTATTTCCTTAGAAGAGATGTCCCAGAGTGTATCGCCTTTCAATACTTTGTATTCCTTGTATTCCATATCCTGACCGGACGAGGTTAGGAAAGAAAATGCAATAACCATGAACGCTAACATAACTATGAGACTTATTTTTTTGATCATCTTCGTCTCCTTTTAAGCTTAAAGTAATATATTAATATTATATTACAATCCAAAGATTTGTCTATAGTTTTTGGTAAGGGATTTTCGGTTCCCGGAAGTTTTTCCTATAAGTCACACTTTTTGAAATGTGTAAAAGTGAAGATTTTAAGTGAAAATAGTTAACATTATACTTTTTACCGCATGCGTCTTTCTATGATACTTTAGGGAAAAACCCGCGGGCTGAGTCAAGAGAAATTATCATCCTCAGATGTTGGATATCCCCTTTTTACCCTATCTGCGGTAACATTGATTTTGAATCAATTCGACAGAATCACTTAATTGATTTTATATATTTTCCCCAATATCTGTACATCTGAATTTCATGTATTCCCATTTCCTTTGCAATCTGAGCTTTATTGAGGTTTTTATTCAGAAGTCCCCGGAATTTCTCAGGATTGAACTTTATCCACGCTCTTGTCCTTCCTTTGCGCTTTACTCCCCTCCTACGTAAGAGAAAATATAATCCTGCAATAGTTTTGTATGGCAATTTCAATTCTTTGATTATGTCCTTAAGGCTTTTGAGGCTCAGATATAGCGATTCGGCTTCTAAAAACTGTTTTTTTGTCAGAAGGCCGTAGGGCTTCCTATGAGGATTTTTGACATTGTAGAGTTTTCTGATATGCCCCACATGCCCGTGTGAACACCCTATCTCCCTCGCTATCTGACTGTCATTCTTTTTTGCAAGCAGTTTCCTGATTTGTTTCTTAAGTTTTGTCTGTCGCAAAACACCCTCCTATCTCGCTGGCAGTTCCAAGGAATACTGTAACTATACAAGAGACAGTATAACTGACACAACCTGCCCTGCACTATGCCTGTGGATAATCAGGTGAAGCCGACACTTTGAGAAATATATCTTTCACCCGGAAATCGTGAATCATTCCGCCCACTCAGAGATGCGACTTAGTGGCTGTAATCCGCAATCCTTCATAGAGACTCTGATTGTTTAGGGGAGAAGAACTTTTCAGTACTAAGTAATGTTTCTTTTTTATGCTTCCTCTGATATAATATCTTTTCCTACGGTGAAGATTTTGAGCAGGGAATGCGGTTGCTCTCTCATGCAGTTCAGAGGTCAATCAGGGAAAATATACCGGCGAGAGAGCAGTTGACAAAAAATATTTTCTCTGGTATGCTTTCAAAGTTTTCCCGTAGAATCTGTTTTTTGTAAAAAATACGATACGGAGGCAATGTGCCGACAATCTCGCAGTTAGTTAGAAATGGCAGAAAGAGTCTGGAAAGGACAACGAAAAGTCCTGCGCTCAGAATGTGTCCACAGAAAAGAGGGGTTTGCGTCAGGGTATATACAACTACGCCCAAGAAGCCGAACTCTGCCTTAAGGAAGGTAGCAAGGATAAGGCTGACGAATGGGATGGAGGTTACAGCTTATATCCCTGGAGTCGGGCACAATCTTCAGGAACATTCTATAGTGATGATTAGAGGCGGAAGAGTTAAGGATCTCCCCGGTGTTGGATACCACATAATCAGAGGAACGCTGGACTCTATGGGCGTTGCTGACAGAAGACAGGGAAGATCTAAATACGGGGCCAAAAGGCCCAAATAACGGAGCGAATAGATGCCAAGAAGAAGAGTTGCAGAAAAGCGTGAGATTTTACCGGATCCAAAGTATGGCAGCAAGGTTGTCAGCAAGTTTATCAATGTGCTGATGGAAGACGGTAAAAAAGCAACAGCTGAAAGAATATGCTATGGGGCATTTGAAATTATCAAGGAGAAAACCAATAACGATCCGCTTAAACTTTTTAAGACTGCGCTGGAAAATGTTAAGCCGGTGCTGGAAGTTAAACCGCGGAGGGTTGGCGGCGCAACATATCAGGTGCCTGTGGAAATAAGGCCTCAGAGGCGCATGGCGCTGGCATTTAGATGGCTGATAAGCTATTCCCGCGTAAGGGCGGAAAAGACAATGAGGGAAAGGCTTGCCGGTGAGCTGCTTGATGCATCGAATAACACAGGGACGTCTATAAAGAAGAAGGAAGATGTCCATAGAATGGCAGATGCTAATAAGGCATTTGCCCATTATAGATGGTAGAGAGAGCAGAGGAGAAAGATTTTGTCAAGTTTTCTGTTAGAAAGGACACGCAATATTGGAATCATGGCACATATAGATGCAGGAAAGACTACGACCACAGAGCGTATCCTTTACTATACAGGCGTCACATATAAAATAGGCGAGGTTCATGAAGGCACTGCAGTCATGGACTGGATGGTTCAGGAGCAGGAAAGAGGCATAACAATCACCTCTGCTGCTACCACATGTTACTGGAAAGACCACAGGATTAATATCATAGATACGCCAGGGCATGTCGATTTTACCATTGAGGTTGAAAGATCTTTAAGAGTTCTTGACGGCGCTGTGGCTGTTTTTGATTCTGTGGCGGGTGTTGAGCCTCAGTCAGAAACTGTATGGCGGCAGGCTGATAAATACAAGGTGCCAAGAATAGCATTTATGAATAAAATGGACAGAGCAGGAGCAGATTTTTTTATGAGTGTTCAAAGCATGGTGGACAGGCTTGGAGCCAATCCGGTGCCTATACAGATACCTATGGGCGCTGAAGAAAAATTCAGGGGGCCTATAGACCTTGTGGAAATGAAGGCAGTATATTTTGATGATGAGACTATCGGCGCAAAATATGTAGAGGGCGCTATCCCTGACGATATGATGCCGGCAGCCAGGCAATACAGGGAGAAAATGATTGAGGCATTATCTGATGTTGATGAGAATATTATGGGAAAATTCCTTAGTGCAGAAGAGATAAGCGCAGAAGAGATAAAGGCAGCATTAAGGAAAGGCACCATGCAGATGAAACTGACGCCTGTAATATGCGGCACCGCATTTAAGAACAAAGGCGTCCAGCTTTTGCTTGATAGTATTGTAGATTATCTTCCTTCTCCTCTTGATGTTCCTCCAGTATCAGGGACAAAGCCCGGCAACGGTTCTGAGGTAGTAAGAAAGGCAGATGTAAATGAACCATTCTCAGCGCTTGCCTTTAAAGTGATGACTGACCCGTATGTGGGACAGCTTACATTTGTAAGGGCATATTCCGGCGTACTTTCTGCGGGCTCATATATTTACAATTCCACAAAGGATACAAAAGAGAGGGTCGGAAGGCTTTTAAAAATGCATGCCAACAAACGCGAGGAGATAAAAGAGGTTGCCGCAGGAGATATAGCCGCAATAGTCGGCCTGAAGAATACACTCACCGGCGATACTTTATGCGATGAAAAGTCGCCTATAATACTTGAATCCATGGAATTTCCTGATCCTGTCATATCGGTTGCGATTGAACCGAAGACAAAGGCTGATCATGAAAAACTCTATGAGGCGATGGGAAAACTTACTCAGGAAGACCCCTCGTTTAAGGTTTCATACAATGAGGAGACAGGCCAGACAATAATATCGGGAATGGGCGAACTTCATCTGGAAATAATAGTTGACAGGCTTTTAAGGGAATTTAAGGTTGGGGCTAATGTTGGCAAGCCTCAGGTTGCATACAGAGAGACAATCAGGACAGCGTCAAAGGCAGAAGGGAAATTTATAAGGCAGAGCGGTGGACGCGGACAATACGGCCATGTATACTTAGAGCTTGAACCTGTTCATGGCAAGGGGTTTGAGTTTGTTAACAAGATTGTAGGCGGTACAATACCGAGAGAATATATCTCGGCTGTTGAAAAAGGCATAAGAGAGGCTATGGACTCAGGGGTTCTTGCGGGATATCCTGTTGTAGATATTAAAGTAACGCTCTATGACGGTTCATATCATGATGTGGACTCCTCTGAAATGGCATTTAAGATTGCAGGTTCGATCGGTTTCAAAGAGGCTGCCAAAAAAGCAAAGCCTGTTTTGCTCGAACCGATGATGAGCATAGAAGTGGTTACCCCGGAGAATTATATGGGTGATGTTATAGGAGACCTTAGCTCAAGGAGAGGAAAGATACAGCAAATGGAGAAAAGGGGTAATGCGCAGGCAATAAAAGCTCAGGTCCCGCTCTCAGGGATGTTCGGTTATGCTACTGACCTCAGGTCAAAGACGCAGGGAAGGGCAAACTATACAATGCAGTTTTCCCATTATGAAGAGGTGCCCAAGGGCATAGCTGAGACTATCGTAGCAAAGGTTAAGGGAGAATAACAGCAGTGAACAGTGAACAGTTGATAGTTTTTAGTCTTAAAGCTAAATACTGTTCACTAACGACTATTCACTGATAAAAGGAGGCAATAATGGCGAAGGCAAAATTTGAGAGGACGAAGCCGCATTGCAACGTAGGGACGATAGGGCACGTAGACCACGGCAAGACAACACTAACGGCAGCGATAACAAAAGTGCTGTCATTTAAGGGACATGCGCAGTTCAGGGCATACGACTCAATAGACAACGCGCCTGAGGAGAAGGCAAGAGGAATAACCATAGCCACAGCGCACGTAGAATACGAGACAGACAACCGTCACTATGCGCACGTAGACTGTCCCGGGCATGCAGACTATGTAAAAAACATGATAACCGGCGCAGCGCAGATGGACGGAGCGATACTCGTAGTAAGCGCGGCAGACGGACCCATGCCGCAGACAAGAGAGCACATACTGCTGGCAAGGCAGGTAGGAGTGCCCTTCATAGTAGTATTCATGAACAAAGTAGACATGGTAGATGACCCGGAGCTTCTTGACCTTGTAGAACTTGAAGTAAGAGAACTTCTGTCAAAATACCAGTTTCCCGGGGACAAGATACCTATAGTAAAAGGAAGCGCATTAAAGGCAATGGAATCGGCAAGCACCGACATAAATGCAGCCGAATACAAATGTGTACATGAACTCATGGCAGCCGTAGACAGCTACATACCAACGCCTGAGCGGCCCATAGACAAGCCATTCCTAATGCCTATAGAAGACGTATTCAGCATATCAGGAAGAGGGACAGTAGTAACAGGCAGAGTAGAAAGAGGGATAGTCAAAGTAGGAGAAGAATTAGAGATAATAGGACTAAGAGAAACCAGAAAGACAGTGGCAACAGGAGTAGAGATGTTCAGAAAACTGCTTGATGAAGGCCGTGCAGGAGACAACGTAGGAGTGCTGTTAAGAGGCACAGGCAAAGAAGAAGTAGAGCGCGGAATGGTACTGGCAAAACCCGGCAGCATAACCCCGCACACCAAATTCAAGGCAGAAGTATACATACTGACAAAAGAAGAGGGCGGAAGGCATACACCGTTCTTCAAAGGATACAGGCCTCAGTTTTACTTCAGGACAACAGACGTAACAGGAGTAGCGGAGCTGCCTGACGGAATGGAGATGGTGATGCCCGGGGACAATGTAACCATAACAGTAGAGCTGATAGCGCCGATAGCAATGGAGAAGGAATTAAGATTTGCGATAAGAGAGGGCGGCCGCACAGTGGGAGCAGGAGTTGTGACAGAGGTAATACAGTGAAAATTAAAAGTTTAAAGTTTCCCGCCTCGGGCGGGTTCGCTGAGACGAAAGAGTTGAAAGTTAGAGCGAGTGGGAGATAAAAGATGCGCGATATAATTCTTTTTCAGTGTACTGAATGTAAAGAGAGAAATTATTCAACGATGAAGAACAAGAAGAATACGACTGAGAAGTTGCAGAGAAAGAAATACTGCAGGCATTGCAGAAAGCATACATTGCATAAGGAGACAAAGCCATAAAAAGGCCAGTAGCTCTAACGGCAGAGCGTCGGACTCCAAATCCGGGGGTTGGGGGTTCAAATCCCTCCTGGCCTGCCACTTTAAAAAGTTTGGAGTTAAAAATTTTAAATTAAAAATTAAAGGCGAAAGAAAATATGTTTAACAGGATTAAGGGATTCTTTAAAGAAGTGAAGATTGAGGTTAAAAAGGTTGTTTATCCAAGCAAAGACGAACTTATAGGGTCTACATGGGTGGTTATTATTGCAGTTGTGATGGTATCTCTTTTTTTGGGAGTCGTTGACCTTGGGTTATCAAAATTAGTCAGCAGGTTATTGAGGTAAGAAATGGGGAAAAACTGGTATGTTGTGCATACTTATTCAGGTTCGGAAGAAAAGGTAAAGCAGGCTATAGATGACAAGGCTGACAAGAAAAATCTTAGGGATAAGATAGCTCAGGTTCTGGTTCCTACTGAGCGTATAATTGAACTCAAAGGCGGCGGGAAAAAAGAGAGCAATAAGAAATTCTATCCGGGATACATTCTTATTGAGATGGAACTGGACGACGAGTCATGGCATCTTGTCAGGAAGACGCCGAGAGTGACTGGTTTTGTGGGGGGATCAAATCCCGTGGCATTATCACAGGAAGAGGTTGATGTTATATTGCAGCAAATGGAAAAAGGCCATGCCCCACAGGTTAAGACACAGTATCAGAAGAATGAGACAGTCAGGATAACAGACGGGCCCTTCTCTAATTTTCTCGGATATATCGAGGATGTTGACATGGATCATGGAAGGCTCAAGGTAATGGTCAGCATATTCGGCAGACAGACGCCTGTTGAACTTAATTTTTTTCAGGTGGAACGGGCATAATTAAGAATAAGTCATATAGGTCTTATATGACTTATATTAGGAGGATTGAATGGCTAAAAAAGTAGTAACAGCTCAAGTGAAACTGCAGATACCTGCAGGTAAGGCAAATCCGGCGCCTCCTGTAGGTCCGGCGCTTGGCCCGCACGGTATCAATATAATGGAATTTTGCAAGGCATTCAATGCGCAGACACAGGCGCTGGGTGACACTATAATTCCTGTTGTTTTAACTGTATATTCGGACAGGTCGTTTACATTCATAACAAAGACACCGCCGGCATCCGAATTAATAAAAAAAGCGGCAGGGATTATTAAGGGGTCAGGCACTCCCAATAAAGACAAGGTTGGCAGGATAACTTCCGCGCAGGTCAAAGAAATAGCACAGACAAAGCTTTCAGATCTCAATGCGAACTCTATAGATGCTGCAGTAAAGATTATCAGCGGAACCGCAAGAAGCATGGGAGTGGAAATAACAGATTAAACTGAAGGTTGAAAGTTAAAAGTGAGAAGTTTAAAAATTTTAACTCATAATTTTTAACTTTTAACCCTTAACTTGAGAGAGGTGAAAATGGGCAAGAAGGTTAACGAAGCCAGAGAAAAAGTTGAGAGAGGAAAAGAGTATTCTATTGAGGATGCCATAGGTCTTGTAAAGAAAGCTTCCTTTACAAAATTTAATGAGACTGTTGACATGGCTGTAAATCTCGGAATTGATGCCAAAAAAACAGACCAGATGGTTAGAAGCGCTGTTGTCCTTCCTCATGGGACAGGCAAAAAGGTAAGGGTTGTTGTGTTTGCAAAAGGTGAGAAAGAGAAAGAGGCCAGAGATGCCGGCGCAGATTATGTTGGCGCTGAAGACCTTATTGAAAAGATACAGCAGGGCTGGTTTGATTTTGATAAGGTAGTTGCAACGCCTGATATAATGGGTCTCGTAGGAAAGCTTGGTAAATTGTTGGGTCCGAGGGGACTTATGCCGAATCCCAAGCTTGGAACGGTTACCTTTGATCTGGCAAAAGCTGTAAAAGAGATAAGGGCCGGGAAGGTAGAGTATAAAACAGAAAAGGCAGGATTGATACATGTACCGATTGGCAAGGTCTCATTTGATGATCAGAAGCTCATAGAGAATGCCATGGCAGTGATTGATGCAATAATAAAGGCTAAGCCGCCTACAAGCAAAGGCAAATATTTAAAAAAGGTGGCTGTATCATCTACGATGGGGCCTGGTGTGAAGATTGATGTTGGCAGGCTGACAGCAGCTAAATAAGAAAGTTAAGAGTGAAGAGTTGAGAGTTAAAAGTGAAAATACAAAAATCCGAATAACTTTTAACTTATAACTTTTAACTTCTAACTTTAATTTTAAATAAAGTCAGAGACAGTAGGCAGCCTCGACGTATCGTCGGGACTTTAATCGACCGCCTGAGGCGGACGGCCTGCCGAGACGCTTTCCCCGTCTCTGGGAAAGGAGGATAAACTGAAAAGGGAAGAAAAAACACACCTTATTGCTGAGCTTAAGGATAGATTCAAAAAGGCAAAAGCAGTGGTTCTGACGGATTATAAAGGATTAACCGTTGCCGAGCTTTTTGAATTGAGGCGATTGTTGCGAGGTGCAGGGATTGAGTACAAGGTTGTAAAGAATACACTTGCAAGAGCGGCATCTGCAAAAACAAGCCTGTCTGTAATCAGTGACTTATTGAATGGCCCTGTCGGGATTGCTATCGGTTATGCCGATCCTGCCCAGGTTGCAAAGAAGGTCATTGAGTATTCCAGGAAGAATAATAAGCTAAAGGTAAACGGCGGAGTTGTTGAAGGCATGCTTTGCAATGCTGAAGACATCAAGTCAATAGCCGCACTGCCGCCGAGAGAGATTCTCCTCGGTATGCTGGCAGGCGTATTTAATGCGCCGCTGAGCAAAATGGCAGGGGTATTGTCGGCGACAGTCAGCAGTTTTGCATATGCAGTGAATGCATTAGAACAAAAAAAGTTAAAAGTTGGAAGTTAAAAGTTAAAAGTTGAAGGAGGTTTTATAACTCTTAACTCATAGTTTTTAACTCACAACTTAAAATTAAGGAGGATAAATAATGTCAGTAACAAAAGAACAGGTTTTAGAATTCTTTGACAATATGACAGTGCTTGATATGTCAAAGTTCGTTAAGGAGTTTGAGGAGAGATATGGAGTTACAGCAGCGGCCCCTATGGCAATGGCTGCCGCTCCAGGCGCAACTGGCGCACCTGCTGCTGCAGAAGAGAAGACAAGTTTTGATGTAATTCTTGCCTCAGTGGGTGATAAGAAAATCCAGGTAATAAAAGTTATTCGTGAGATTACAGGACTCGGACTCAAAGAGGCAAAAGACCTTGTTGATGGCGCTCCGAAGCCTATTAAGACCGGAGTCACAAAGGAAGAATCTGACTCTATTAAGGCAAAGGTTGAAGAACAGGGAGCAAAGGTAGAGATAAAATAAACGAATGTCAGTGAATAGTGTGGCAGTGTCAGTAAATCAGTATTCAGTTTCAGTGTTTAGTGTCAGTAAGATTTGTTACTGACACTGACACTAAACACTGAAACTGTAAGAGACTGACACTGAACACTGACACTGAATAATAAATAAAGGGAGAAAAATGGCAAGAATTCTCAGAGAAAGGTTGAATTTTGGGAAAGTTACTTCTTTCATGGAAGTGCCAAACCTTATAGACATTCAGAAAAATTCTTATGAGCAGTTTCTGCAGAAAGACGTCCCGCCTGACGAGAGACAGGATGTTGGACTTCAGGCAGCTATTTTGAGTATTTTCCCCATAACAGACTATAACGAAACAGCTGCATTTGAGTTTCTGGGCTATGTTATGAAAGAGCCTAAGTTCAATGTCAGGGAGTGCCTTCAGAAGGGCATTACATATTCAGCGCCGTTGAAGATAAAAGTAAGGCTTAATATCTATGAAGTCGAAGGCAAAAATAAGAGGCTGAAAGAGTCAAGGGAACAGGAGGTTTATATAGGAGAGATACCGCTGATGACGGAAACAGGCACATTTATTATCAATGGTACGGAACGTGTTATAGTCAGCCAGCTTCATCGCTCTCCAGGTGTGTTTTTCAGCCATGACAAGGGTAAGACTCACGCAAGCGGCAGGATTCTGTATTCGGCCCGTGTGATACCGTCAAGGGGTTCATGGCTGGACTTTGAATTTGATACGAAGGACATCCTCTATGTGAGAATTGATAGAAGAAAAAGGCTCCCTGCGACTATAGTGCTCAAAGCGCTTGGCTACAGCAATGAGGAACTTCTAAAGACATTCTACCCTATAGAAACGGTCAGGATAAAAGGCAATAATTTTACGAGAGTTGTTAGCGATATTCTTGTCGGAGTAAAGGCTGTCCAGAACATAATTGCCCCTCACACAAAGGAGTTAATTGTGAAGGAAGGAAGCAAAATTACAAAAGGCGCAATAAAGAAGATGGAAGCCTCGCATATAAAGGAAATACCGATTTCAAAGGAAGATATAATAGGGAGAATTACGCTTAAGGACATAGTGGATCCTGTTACTGGTGAAGTGATACTTGAAGGCAATGAGATTATAACAGAGGAGATTTTTAATAAGATGCTCATTGCCAGGATAGATTCTCTCGCTCTGTTGTTTATAGATAATGTGCATTATCTTTCTTCCCTCAGGGATACACTGTTGACAGATAAAGTCAATGTGCAGGATGAGGCGCTGGTTGAGATATACAGAAAACTCAGGCCCGGGGAACCGCCCACTATCAACGCAGCGAAAGAACTGTTTAAGGGCCTTTTCTTTGATGCAAGAAGATATGATCTTTCGCCGGTCGGCAGGCTGAAGATAAATAAGAGGCTTGGTGTTGATATACCGCTTGAGACCAGAGTCCTTACAGCTAAAGATATAGTTGAGATCGTGCGTTATCTCCTTTCATTGAGAACAGGCAAAGGCGAGGTTGATGATATAGACCACCTTGGAAACAGGCGCATAAGGGGTGTTGGAGAACTGCTTGAAAATCAGTTCAGGATAGGGCTTGTCAGAATGGAGCGAACAACAAAAGAAAAGTTATCCCTTACAGAGCTTGATGAAGCAATGCCGCACGACCTGATAAATGCAAAACCTGTGATGGCTGCGGTTAAGGAGTTCTTCGGCACAAGCCAGCTCAGCCAGTTTATGGATCAAACAAATCCTCTGTCTGAGATTACGCATAAGAGAAGACTTTCAGCTCTTGGGCCCGGGGGCCTCACCAGGGAGCGCGCAGGTTTTGAGGTCAGGGATGTTCATCCTACACATTACGGAAGGATATGCCCTGTAGAGACACCGGAAGGCCCCAACATCGGATTGATAACATCACTTGCAACATATGCAAGGGTTAATGAATTCGGGTTTATAGAGGTTCCATACAGAAAAGTTGTGGATGGAAGAATGACAGAAGAGGTTGAATATCTGTCTGCTATTGATGGTGAGAAGTTCGTTATTGCTGAGGCGACTTCACCTGTAGATAAAAAAGGGCATCTTCTCGGTGAGACTGTCTCTGCAAGGGTGGGCGGAGATTTCAGAATGGTAACGCCTAAGGAAGTGCAGTGTATGGACGTATCACCGAAACAGATTGTCGGCGTATCGGCTGCCATGGTTCCTTTCCTCGAAAACGATGACGCAAACAGGGCGCTGATGGGCTCCAATATGCAGAGGCAGGCAGTGCCTTTGCTTACTTCAGATGCGCCTATTGTAGGGACAGGAATGGAATATGTGGCTGCAAGGGATTCAGGCGCGCTTGTTATGGCAAAGAGAGCAGGCGTGGTTGAAAGTGTTGACGCCTCAAGAATTGTTGTGAAGAGCAAGGAAGACGGAGGCGGAGTTGATATATACAGCCTTGTGAAATTTCAAAGGTCGAATCAGGCTACATGCATAAACCAGAAACCTATAGTGAATGTAGGCGATGCGGTTACAAGAGGCGGTGTTCTTGCAGACGGGCCTTGCACTGACATGGGTGATCTTGCCCTCGGCAAGAACGTGCTTGTAGCATTCATGCCGTGGGGAGGATATAACTTTGAGGACGCAATCCTCATAAGCGAAAGGCTTGTAAAAGAAGATGTTTTCACATCAGTCCATATAGAAGAGTTTGAAATGGAGTCGAGAGAAACAAAGCTCGGTCCTGAAGAAATCACAAGAGATATCCCTAATGTTGGAGAGGAAGCGCTTAAGGATCTGGATGAAAGCGGCATAATCAGAATCGGGGCTGAGGTAAAGCCCGGCGATATACTTGTAGGGAAGGTAACGCCGAAAGGAGAGACGCAGCATACTCCGGAGGAAAAACTTTTAAGGGCAATATTCGGGGAAAAGGCTGAGGATGTCAAGGAGAGCTGTCTTTATGTGCCGCCTGGAATAGAGGGCACGGTTGTAGATGCAAGGGTGTTTTCAAGAAAGGGCACAGAGAAAGACGGGAGGGCAAAGAGCATAGAGGAAGAAGATATTCTGAGGCTTCAGCGCGACCTTGAGGAAGAAATACGGATAGTAAAGGAAGATAAGTTCCGCAAGATAAGACATCTGCTTGCTGACCAGAAGGGTTTAGAGGATGTAAAAGACTCTGAGACAAAAGAAGTTATATGCCAGAAGGGCAAAAAACTTGCGGGAAAGCATATAGAGAGAATCAAGAATGAGCATCTGATTGGTATAAAGATAGCTGATTTTGATGTGAAAGAAAAAATAGGCATTGTAAACAATGAAGCAAACCAGTATGTACGCTATCTTGAGTCAAGGTATGATGAGCGCATTGACAGAGTTAAAAGAGGAGATGAGCTTCCGCCAGGAGTAAACAAGCTCGTTAAAGTATACATAGCCATGAAGCGCAAGCTGCAGATTGGCGATAAGATGGCCGGCAGGCATGGAAATAAAGGCGTAGTGGCAATGGTATTGCCTGATGAGGATATGCCTTATCTTCCTGACGGCACGCCTGTGGATATAGTCCTGAACCCGCTTGGAGTTCCTTCAAGAATGAATGTGGGGCAGATACTTGAAACACATTTGGGATGGGCGGCAAAGACACTGGGCATTTATGTTGCCACACCTGTATTTGAAGGAGCAAAAGAGGGTGATATAAAGGATATGCTGAAGAAAGCAGGACTCCCCGGCACAGGTCAGATAACACTTTGTGACGGCAGGACAGGCGAACCATTCAAGAGGCCTGTGACTGTTGGATACATGTATATGCTGAAACTTCATCATCTTGTTGACGACAAGATGCATGCGCGCTCAATAGGGCCTTATTCACTGGTAACACAGCAGCCGCTCGGAGGAAAGGCGCAGTTCGGAGGTCAGAGGCTGGGTGAAATGGAAGTCTGGGCGCTGGAGGCATACGGCGCAGCCTATACACTGCAGGAATTCCTAACTGTAAAAAGTGATGATGTAATCGGTAGAACCCGTATGTATGAGGCAATAGTTAAGGGCGATGCGACTCTGGAGCCAGGCGTTCCTGAGTCTTTCCATGTATTAATAAAAGAACTCCAGAGCCTTGCGCTTGATGTAGAGCTTCTGGAGAAAAAAGGTAAGGGGGAATAGATTGGCAGAGGAAACCTATACTATTTTTCAAAGGCCGAAAAATCCGACCGACTTTGAGGCGCTGAGAATTAAAATTGCCTCGCCTGAAAAAATAAGGGAGTGGTCTTATGGAGAGGTTAAGAAACCTGAGACGATAAACTACCGTACGTTCAAGCCTGAGCGTGACGGCCTTTTCTGTGCAAAAATCTTCGGCCCGATGAAGGACTGGGAGTGCATATGCGGAAAATACAAGAGAATGAAGCACAGAGGTATTGTATGCGATAAGTGCGGCGTTGAGGTAATACAGTCCAAGGTCAGAAGATACAGGCTTGGGCATATTGAGCTTTCAACGCCGGTTGCGCATATCTGGTTCCTCAAAGGCGTGCCGAGCAGAATAGGCACATTGCTTGACATGACAATGCGGCACCTTGAAAAGGTGCTGTATTTTGAAAGCTATGTTGTGATTGACTGCGGGGATACAAAGCTTAAAGAGAAAGAACTTCTCACAGAAGACGAATATAAGAAAAAGAGCGCAGAGCTTGGGACAAGTTTCAAAGCAGGAATGGGCGCTGAAGCAATAAGGGAACTCTTGAGAAGGGTTGACCTTGATGCTCTCAGTAAAGAACTGAAGAATAAGATAAGAGATACGGTATCCATAGGCGTTAAAAAGAAACTCACCAAGAGGCTCAAGGTTGTCGAGTCTTTCAAGAATTCAGGGAACAAGCCAGAGTGGATGATAATGGATGTAATACCGGTTCTGCCGCCTGACCTCAGGCCATTGGTGCCGCTTGAAGGCGGGAGGTTTGCAACATCAGACCTTAATGACCTCTACCGGAGGGTTATAAACAGAAACAACAGATTAAAGAGGCTGATGGAATTAAAGGCTCCAAGCGTAATCATAAAGAATGAGAAAAGGATGCTTCAGGAAGCGGTTGATGCCTTGTTTGATAACGGCAGGAGAGGCCGTGTATTGAAGACGGCAACTAAGAGGCCGTTGAAGTCTCTGAGTGACATGATAAAAGGAAAGCAGGGACGTTTCCGCCAGAACCTTTTAGGAAAACGTGTTGACTATTCAGGCAGGTCTGTTATCGTAGTAGGTCCTGAGCTTAAGCTTCACCAGTGCGGTCTTCCAAAGAGGATGGCGCTGGAACTCTTCAAACCTCTTGTGTTCAGCAGGCTTGAGGAGAAGGGCTATGCCACTACTATAAAGGCTGCAAAAAAGCTTGTTGAAAAAGAACAGCCTGAGATATGGGATGCGCTGGAAGAAGTCATCCGAGAGCATCCTGTGCTTTTAAACCGCGCTCCTACCCTTCACAGGCTTGGTATCCAGGCATTTGACCCCATTCTTGTTGAAGGGAAGGCAATAAAGCTTCATCCCCTGGTTTGTACAGCATTCAACGCCGATTTTGACGGCGACCAAATGGCAGTTCATGTGCCATTGTCAATAGAAGCGCAGATAGAGGCGCGGGTTCTGATGATGGCTGTTAACAATATCCTTTCGCCTGCAAACGGAAAACCGATACTTGTGCCTACGCAGGACATGGTTCTTGGAATATATTATCTGACGAAAGAGAAGATAGGCGCAAAAGGCGAGGGGAAGGTGTTTTCCGGGACAGAGGACGTTAGAATTGCTTATGACGCAGGAGTCCTCGATGAACATGCAAAAATAAAGATGAAGATGGACGGGCAGTTTGTTGACAGCACATGCGGAAGGGCGCTGTTCAGCGAGATAGTTCCGGAGGCAATACCGTTTGCTTCTGTTAATAAGACGCTTACCAAGAAGGAACTCACAAAGATAGTAGAATACTCCTATGCAAATGCCGGCAAGAGGGCAACGGTTGTGTTTCTTGATAATATTAAGAAACTCGGATTTGAGTATGCCACAAAGTCAGGGGTGTCTATATGCATGGCGGATATGCATATACCATCCAAGAAGGCGGAACTTATAAGAGAAGCCGAGCATGAAGTTATTGACGTGCAGAAGCAGTATGGAGACGGGCTTATCACCCATGGCGAGCGGTACAATAAGGTAATAGATATATGGGCTAATGTTACAGAAAAAATAGCCGATGAGATGATGAAGGAACTCGGCGCAGAAGACGGCAAGAAATTTTCAGAGGAAGACCTCAAGGAAAGAAGGTCATTTAACAGCATCTTTATGATGGCTGATTCAGGGGCGAGGGGAAGCACAGCGCAGATAAGGCAGCTTGCAGGCATGAGAGGCCTTATGGCAAAGCCTTCAGGCGAGATTATTGAGACGCCGATTACAGCAAACTTCAGGGAAGGACTAACCCCGCTGCAGTACTTCATCTCTACGCATGGCGCAAGGAAAGGCCTTGCCGACACGGCTTTGAAAACAGCTAACTCAGGGTACCTTACGAGGAGGCTGGTTGATGTTGCCCAGGATGTAATTATTATGGAGGAGGATTGCGGCACCAGTGACGGCATAGTTGTCACTTCCCTTATAGAGGGCGGTGAAATAATTCAGCCTCTGGAAGAAAGGATTCTGGGAAGGACAATTGCTGAAGACATAAAAGACCCGATATCAAAAGAGAAAATTGCCGGCAAGAATAGTCCGGTAGATGAAGAACTGACCCAAAAAATAATAGATGCCGGAATAGACAGGGCAAAGATAAGGTCTGTTCTTACCTGCCAGTCTATATTTGGCGCGTGCGCGGCATGTTATGGAAGAGACCTTGCAAGAGGCGAGAATGTTGAACTCGGAGAAGCAGTAGGAGTTATAGCAGCACAGTCCATAGGCGAACCGGGTACCCAGCTGACAATGAGGACGTTCCATATAGGTGGAGCAGCTTCAAAGATTGTTGAGCAGACAGTGCTTGAGGCAAAGAATTCAGGGACTATAAAGTTCGTAAATATAAGCACAGTCAAAAACAGGGAAGGTTTGCTGGTCGTGATAAACAGAAACGGAAGCATTGCTGTTGTAGATTCAAAGGGAAGGGAAAGAGAGAAATACCCTGTCGTCTATGGAGCAAAACTTCTTGTCGGTAACGGGCAGAAGGTGGAAATCGCTCAGAGGCTGGTTGAATGGGATCCTTATTCAACTCCTATATTGACAGAGGTAGGCGGAAGAATAGCGCTTGGCGATATTACTGAGAACGTGACTATCAAGGAAGAAGTGGATGAGATGACAGGTCTTTCCCATAAGGTCATTATTGATTATCCCACCAACATGAGGCCCAGGATATCGATAAAGGATGAGCATGGCAAGGTAACCCTCAAGATTCCGGGGACAGGCAACCTTGCGCGGTATCCGCTGCCTGCAGGAGCGCATATACTTGTTGACAGAAACCAAATTGTTGCTCCCGGCGATATCCTTGCGAAGATGCCTCGTGAAACCACAAAGACAAAGGATATAACAGGCGGCCTTCCGAGGGTTGCGGAGTTGTTTGAAGCAAGGCGGCCAAAAGAGCAGGCAATTGTCACTGAGATTGACGGCATGGTGGAATTCAAGGGCGCGCACAAAGGCATGAGAGTTGTTGTAGTGAAGGGAAGCAGCGAATCAAGAGAATATCTCATACCAAAGGGCAAACATGTCAGTGTCCATGAAGGAGACTGGGTCAAGGCAGGCGAGCCGTTAATGGACGGCGCGGTAAATCCGCACAGCATACTTGATATTCTTGGACCCAAGGAACTCCAGAGATATCTTGTTGATGAGGTTCAGAAGGTTTATCGTCTGCAGGGCGTTTCTATAAACGATAAACACATTGAGGTTATCGTCAGGCAGATGATGAAGAAAGTAAGGATTGAAGACCCCGGAGACACAAACTTATTAATAGGAGAACAGGTGGACAGGGTGGCGTTTCAGGCGGAAAATGCAAAAATAAAAGGAAAAGGCAAAAAGCCTGCGCAGGCCAAGCCATTGCTTTTAGGCATAACCAAGGCGTCTCTCGCAACAGAGAGTTTTGTATCTGCGGCATCCTTCCAGGAAACTACAAGGGTTCTTACAGAGGCTGCCATAAACGGCTCTGTAGATGAACTCAGGGGACTGAAGGAAAATGTGATAATGGGTAGAGTTATTCCTGCTGGTACTGGTATAGCAAAATACCGGAACACATTTGTGAAGAGAGAAATACAGCAGTTATTTGCGTCTGCGGAATCTGCTCCTTCAGAAGAATAAAGAGTTATGAGTTCGGAGTTAGGAATTTAGAAGTCCAAATACTCCGAACTCCGAACTAAACGCTCCCAATATACCGGGAAGGCTCTCACATGAGAAGATTCAGAGAGACAATTCACCTCATATCAAGATTAACTTTTAAAAAAGAAAAACCGGCGTTAAACTAATAATGAGGAGGTTTGCATATGGCAGATGAACATTCTTTTGACATAGTAAGCAAGGTTGACATGCAGGAGGTATTAAACTCTGTTCAGCAGGCAATGAAAGAGATGAGCCAGAGGTTTGATTTTAAAGGGAGCAAGAGCAGCATTGATTTCAGCAAAGAAAACGCAGAGATTACCTTAATCTCCGACGATGAGAACAAGATGAAGAGCGTAGTAGAAATACTCCAGTCAAAACTTGTTAAGCGCGGCGTATCGCTTAAATCCCTTGAGTACGGCAAGATTGAATTGGCAGCAGGGGCCACAGTAAGGCAGGTCATAAAGCTTCAGCAGGGAATAGCGCAGGAGAAGGCAAAGGAGATTGCGAAGATTATTAAGGATTCAAAGATGAAGGTTCAGGCAGAGATTCAGAAAGACCAGTTGAGAGTCAGAGCCAAAAAAATTGACGACTTGCAATTAGTCATGACAATGCTCAAAGGAAAAGATTTCGGGATACATATGGAGTTTGTGAATTATAGGTGAGAATTTTTCAGATGAGAGATTTTATGCCTCATAAAAACTGCCAACAAAACCGTATAGCTTTTATGCTATAATTATATCTACATGGAATGGACTATTGATTTTTATAAAGATGCAAAAGGGCATGAGCCAGTAAAGGAATTTTTGAATTCACTTTCATCAGCTGCAAGGGCAAAAGTAATGAGGTTGATTGATCTATTAACAGCACATGGTGTTTTACTTAAGGAACCATATACAAAACAGGTAAAAGGCAAAATAAGGGAAATGAGAATAAAGGACAAACAGGGAGCTGTCAGAGTTTTATACTTTGCCTATTCTGGCAGACGCTTTATACTCTTGCACGGGTTTATAAAGAAAACCGATAAGATACCCGAAAGAGAGATAGAGATGGCAGAAAAAAGAATGAATGATTATATAAGCAGAAAAAGGGGGTAATTATGATTAAGGGGACATTTAAAGGATATCTTGATGAGCAGATGAAAAACCCCGATTTCAAGAAGGCATGGCATGGACTTGACTCTGAATTTGAGCTTTTAGAAAGCATGATCAAAGTAAGGGAAAAGTCAGGCATAACACAGGCTCAACTTGCCAAGAAAATCGGAACTAAGCAGTCTGTTATTTCAAGGCTTGAGCGGGGTGGATTCAGTAAGGCAACAGTAGAGACTTTGAATAAAATAGCCAATGCCCTTGACGCAAAGCTGGTTATTAAAATACAGAAAAAGGCAAAGGCAGCATAAGGCTTGCATAAACAAGGATTTTGGGATACATATGGAGTTTGTGAATTTCAGGTGAGATGTTGAGTGTCTGTAAAAATCGGGTTACGGATTTCTACACGTAACTCGCGCCTGTGATGTATCGACATATACCGTATGTTTCATCAAAAAAAATCAGCGGAGACAATTTCCCCATATTTTATGACCTTTCGCTTTTAGTCCATATTACCACAAAATACGAAATTGTTGGACTGTTCCATAATTGATTTTATTAGACTTTTCTGTTTAAAAAATCTTTTAGATATGCTATAGTTTAGACATTTAGGGAAAAATACGACAGTTCGCACAGCAATTGATGGGGCGACGATTAAAATTAATTTAATAACGACAACGGCATTAATAAAAAGGAGAACGTCGCCCCATCGTGGCGTTGAGCTTGCGCTCACCCCAGCTCTTCGCTGGCCGTCCTCTGATAGAGGCCGCCCATCAAAGCACTGGAGCGCACTGCTCCCTGAGGCTGCAAGCCTTTCAGTCTTTCTGCCTCTTCCGCAGCCGCTCAGCGCCACGTTAGGCGAATGACTCAAGAATAGGAGGGCAATGATCTTGAATGACAAGCAACGTAAAATTGTAATAGTTGGGGTTGTATTATTTGTTCTGATGGGGCTATTTCCCCCGTGGACATATACGCTTGATGCACCATCAGTACATCGTGAGAAACCCGCAGGCTATGCTTTAATTATTTCACCGCCTGGGCCAGAAAAACATGCTCCCGCTTATGGAGTAAGAATTGATATTTCGCGGCTTATAGTTCAATGGCTTGTCTTGGCTGCTGCAACGGGTCTTGGTGTGTATATGACTAGGACGCAAGACAAAAAATGAGATTGGGGGGTCTATATACTATCATGAGAAAGCACTCATGGAGTTCTGGTCCTGCAATGCGTATTTCATAATTACAATTGATAACGCCTAACAAATCACTTCAGCGGACAGCGTGAAACGCCGCTGCTGATTTCAGTCGTTAATTCCAATTGAAACATTCAGGCATATCGTCTTCTTAAAAATGCGAGTTACTGTGAGTACTTCGCGACAATTTGGAAGAATGAGGCTTGCGGATAAGCAGGGCGCGCTAATTTCCTAAACTTAAAACTTTTAAATCAGTACAGTTTGCTATGGTGTCAAAATCCCTGTCGTTATGGAAAAGAATAAGGTTATTCTCTATTGCAACCGCTGAGATGAGGCAGTCTATAGTTTTTCTTACAGTTTTTCCTTTCTTTGCGCATTTCTTGTAAATATTTGATGCTTCAATATATGTAGCTATGCCTTCGGGATTGTAGACCGGAAACTCCAGAAGATACTTCTTCATTTCAATGCTCTCTTTTTCATCCAGTATGCCCTGAAGTATCTCTGTGAGGATTATGCCTGTTATGCAGATGTCTTCTTCAGTTGCAATAAGCTGGTGAAGGATATTTCGGTGCGGAGTATTTTTACCTTTGAGAAAATCAATCCAAACACTGGTATCAACGAGTATCAAACTCTGCTTCCCCTCATCTCATCCAGATTGCCTTCCCATTTTATTTTTCCTTCGTATTTGAGTATTCCTTTCCTTTTTATTTTCTTTATCAAGTCTCCAAGAGCGTAGTTGACCAGTTCTTTTTTGGTTTTCAGGTGAGTCAGCTTAAGCCCCTCTTTTAAAAGCCCGTCATCAATGTTGATATTAGTCCTTCCCATAAATTACCTCCTATTTTTTATACACCTATAATAGCATGTTAAGGTGTATTGCTCAACAAAGGTATTTTATATTCATGAACTTGACTGGTATTGGTTTAGAACTGCCTTAAAAACCTGAGGTCATTCTCAAAAAACAGCCTTATGTCGTCAATCCCATATTTTAGCATGGTTATCCTCTCAACGCCCATGCCGAATGCAAAGCCGGCATAAATTTCAGGGTTATATCCAACCATCTCAAATACCCGCGGGTTAACCATGCCTGCGCCGAGTATCTCAAGCCATCCTGTTCCCTTGCACACCTGACAGCCTCTGCCTTCGCAGAATATGCATCCGATATCAACTTCTGCTGATGGTTCTGTAAACGGGAAGAAACTCGGTCTGAACCTTACAGGAGTCTCAGGACTGAATATTCTGTGGATGAATGTTTCAAGCACGCCCTTGAGGTCGCTGAAAGAGACATCTGTATCAACCATCAGGCCTTCAACCTGATGAAACATCGGTGTATGGGAAATATCAGCGTCACACCTGTAAACCTTGCCCGGCGCAATGAATCTCAGAGGCGGTTTCTTTTTTTCCATTGTCCTTATCTGAACAGGAGATGTGTGAGTCCTCAGCATCACGTCATCTGTGATGTAGAATGTATCCTGCATGTCCCGTGCAGGGTGGTCTTTCGGCATGTTCAATGCCTCAAAGTTATAGTAATCAAGTTCAACCTGCGGTCCCTCTTCAACGCCAAAACCCATTGAAACAAAAATATCTTCAATCTCCCTAAGAACTTTATTTATCGGGTGTTCCCTGCCTACAGGTGTGTATTTTCCGGGAAGTGTTACATCTATAGTCTCTGAGGAGAGTCTCTTCTTAAGGTCTGCATTGCCCAGAGTAGATTCTTTTAAGGCGATCTCGTTTTCAACAAATCCTTTAAGCTCATTTACCACTTTTCCAAAAGACCGTTTTTCTTCGGCAGGCATCGTAGAAAGGTTTTTAAGCTGTGCTGTCAGCAGTCCCTTTTTCCCGAGGTATTTAATCCGCACCTGCTGCAGCTCAGCTGTAGACGCAGCCTTATCTAATTCACTGAGAAACGCCTTTTTGAAAGAGTCTGTGTCAAGCATTTGGTGAGCTGCCGCCTCTTTTATGCAGCAAGTTTTTTCTTAACTGACTCTGTGAGTTCGCTGAATGCCTTTGGATCATTGTAAGCCATATCAGCCAATGCTTTCCTGTTGAGAGCAATCTTTGCCTTTTTGACCCCTGCAATAAATTGACTGTAAGTCAAATCTGCTGCCCTGACAGCCGCATTGATCCTTATAATCCAGAGAGACCTGAACTCGCGTTTTTTTACCTTGCGGTCTCTGTAAGCATATTGCAGCGCCTTGTCAACCGCTTCTGTTGCTATCCTGAATAGACGGCTCTTTGCGCTATAATAGCCCTTTGCTTGTTCAAGAACTTTCTTTCTTCTCTGTCTTGTTTTAAATCCACCTTTAGCCCTTGGCATTTTAATCCTCCCTGTCTGTAAGTGAAAAGTTAGAAGTTAAAAGTGAAAAATTTAAAACTCTCAACTCATAACTTTCAACTCTTAACTTTATCTACATATATGGTAAAAGTTTTTTTACTTTGCTGTGCTCTGCTTTTGAAACGAGAGTCGCAGTCCTAAGCTTTCTTGTTCTTTTTGAGGGTTTGCCTGTAAGGATATGGCTTTTATAAGCCTTGCTCCTCTTTATTTTCCCTGTGCCTGTAACCTTAAATCTCTTTGCCGCTCCTCTATGTGTTTTCATCTTTGGCATCACAACCTCCCTCTTTATTTCGTGATGTGTAATGCGTAATCCGTAATGAGTAATATGTAATTTTCCTTTAACCCATCACGCATTACGGATCACGGATTACGATTTTATTTACTGCTCGGTCCAATCACCATGGTAATATGATTACCTTCAAGTTTTTGCTTCATCTCTATATTAAACTTGCCGGGCAGCATCTGGGTCAACCTTTCGAAAACCATCAACCCAAGCTCCGGCCTTGCCATCTCTCTTCCCCTGAAGAACATCATCACCTTAGCCTTATGCCCTTCATCCAGAAAACGCCGTATATTCCTTACTTTCAACTCCAGGTCGTGTATGCCTATCTGAGGCCTTATCTTTATCTCTTTTATGTCAATCTTTTTGCTCGGAGCCTGCTTTTTGCTCATCTGGTATTTATATTTACCAAAATCAAGCAGTTTGCAGACTGGAGGATTTGCCTCAGGCGATACCTCCACCAGATCAAGTTCTTTTTGGTCAGCAAGTTCTAAAGCCTCTCTGACAGAAACAATCCCTGCCTGGTTACCGTCAGCGTCAATAAGCCTGACTTCCTTTGCCCTTATCTGTTCGTTTACCCTTATGTGTTTGCTTATACTTTCACCTCCGTTTTTATTTGTGAAACATAACGCCTTATGCGTACTGAATTATATACATTATATATTTAATGCCTGCTTCCTATTTCAGTCTTTATTATCTCTATAAGCTCGTCTATTGTAAACGGGCCCATGTTTTCACCATTGCGCTTTCTTACTGTCAGCTTGTTCTCAGCTGATTCTTTGTCGCCTATTATAACCAAATAAGGCACTTTTCTGATAGTGGCTTCTCTGATTTTATATCCGATTTTTTCGTTTTCAAGATTGGCCTCAATCCTGATACCGTTAAGCTTTAAGGCGTCAGCAGTTTTTAGCGCATAATCGGAATGTCTTTCAGCAATTGTGAGTATTCCGATCTGAACGGGCGCAAGCCATAATGGGAATGCACCGGCGTAATGCTCTATGAGAATTCCGAAAAACCTTTCAAGCGAGCCCATAAGGGCGCGGTGGATCATTATAGGCCTGTGGTCTTTTCCGTCGCTTCCTCTGTACGTAACATCAAACCTCTCCGGGTTGTTGAAGTCAACCTGAATTGTGCTGCACTGCCATGACCTGTTCAATGAGTCTTTTATCTTTATGTCTATTTTCGGGCCGTAAAAAACGCCTTCGCCCGGATCTACCTGGTATGACAGCCCCTTTTTATCAAGCGCCTGTTTCAGTGCGTTTGTGGACATTTCCCAGTTTTCAAGCGTGCCGACATATTTCTCAGGTCTGGTTGAAAGGTAAATATCATATGATTCAAAGCCGAATGTCTCAAGAATAAAAAGCGTGAAGTCAAGGATACTTAATATCTCGCTTTCTATCTGGTCTTCCCTGCAGAATATGTGCGCGTCATCCTGTGTAAATCCCCTGACCCTCAGAAGCCCGTGGAGCACGCCTGACCGCTCGTATCTGTAAACTGTTCCAAGCTCTGCATACCTTACAGGGAGTTGCCTGTAACTCTTGAGAGAACTCTTGTAGATGTTTATGTGAAACGGGCAATTCATCGGCTTGAGTTCATATTCTATGCCTTCTATCTCCATCGGTGAATACATGTTCTCTCTGTAGAAATCAAGATGTCCGCTCCTCTGCCAGAGGTTAAGTTTTGCTATGTGCGGTGAATAGAGGAGATTATAACCGGCTTTGTAATGTTCATCTCTCCAAAAGTCCTCAATGGTTTTTCTTATAATTGCGCCGTTAGGATGCCAGAGGATTAATCCCGGCCCGATATCTTCGCTGATGCTGAAAAGGTCCAGTTCTTTGCCGAGTTTTCTGTGGTCTCTTTTTTTGACCTCTTCAAGAAAGACAAGGTAATCTTTTAGAGACTTTTCATCAGCAAATGCAGTTCCGTATATCCGCTGTAACATCCTGTTCTTTTCGCTTCCGCGCCAGTATGCGCCGGCAATGCTGAGCAGCTTGAACGCCTTGATAGAGCCAGTTGCTGGAACGTGGGGCCCCCTGCACAGGTCAATAAACCCTCCCTCTTCATATACTGATACTTCATCATCTGCGATCTCTGAGAGAAGCTCTGCTTTGTAATCTTCGCCCATTTTTTTAAATAACTCTATTGCATCTTTCCTCGTCATGGTTTTTCTTGTAAATGGGCTATCTTTTTTTATCAGTTCTTTCATTTTGCTTTCTATCAAACCAAGGTCTTCAGGAGTAAAAGGCCGGTCCATATCAAAATCGTAATAAAAACCCTCGTCTGTTGCCGGGCCTATTGCAAGTTTTACAGTGGGGAATATCTCCTTGACGGCATGCGCCATGATGTGTGAGGCGCTGTGCCTGTAAATCTCCCTGTCTTCGGGCGAGTCAAAGTTGACAGCGTTAGTTTTAATCTTAATCTCCTTTAAAATTCAAAACAAGTCTATAGTGAAAAGTAGTGAATAATATACAAGAACTATACAGTTACAGTCAATAAACAGGAAGTGTTGTTCTTTTGGAACTTTACCCCGTTAGAAAAACTTCGCCTTTCTAACGGGGTTCACTGAGAGCCTCAATAAATAAAAGAGGGAAACAGAGATTCTGTGTCCCTCTTTTATTTTATTGTTTTAGGGAAACCCCTACATTTCCTTGAGAGTAACTGCTCCTGTTGGACAGACGCTTACGCATGTCTCGCAACCCTCGCATAGGTCTGCCTGATAAGGGTCTGCCTTTCCATTCTCCATCTTGAACACACTGACAGGACAATTATTGGCGCATTCCTCGCAGCCCTCACACTTATCTGCATCCACCGTTACCAACCACATTTAAACGTTCACCTCCTTAAGAAATTCACATTTTATAGTATAATAAATTCATTCCAAAAATCTATTAAATTCTCGGAATTATTTATGCCCAATATCAGTTTCTGCTCTTTTTTGTTAAAAAGAGCGTTAAAATATAATATATAAGCACCAAACAAAGCAATAAAAAAATTCATTGGAGGATAAAAATTTGAAAAATGGTCAAGAGGAGGTGCTTATGGACAATACGTTGAAGCCAAATATCAAAAGCGTATTCGTTCCCGATGGGCATTGCAACGATATATTAGGTGGTGAAGAGTGAGTAAGGTCGACGTACTGTGCGACAACGATAAGAGATGATATTAGAGGTCAGCAGTCTCTGTGTAAGACGTCTTAATAATCACCTTCCTTTAAAGCTCTTTCTTTCCTTTTTTCAGCATTTCCTCGATGCCAATGTTCTTAAGGAGATAGAGAAGTACCGATTAATCATCATTTCGCAGCAGGCGACCAATTAAGATGAAGATCTACAAGAAGGCACGGCTCCTTTACACTTGGGCATTTACCAACACAAAGTCCTGCCTTTGCACAGGGGTACTGACTCAGCTTTTTCGGGCTTCAAAAATTGTAGCAAGTCCGAAGGTCATAGAATGAACGGTTACGCCGCTGAACCCGCAGGTCTCCAAAATGCGCTTGAATTTGTCAGAAGCTGGGAATGCCTTAATTGACCTGGGCAGATAATTAAACGGTACATCTGTCTTGATGACCTTCATTGCGATGAAAGGCATGACCTTGAAACAATATGCTGTATAGAGCGGTTTAACCCGACGGTCCGTTGGAGGTGTGAGTTCAAGACAGCAGAATCTCCCCCCGGGCTTAAGGACCCTGTATGCTTCATGCAAGGCAGCAACTGTATCGATAATATTCCTCATGCCGAAGGAAACTGTTACTGCATCGAAGGAATTATCAGAAAAGTTAAGATCTTTTGCCTCAGAGAAGGTGAAACTGATGTTGGATGACCGGGAATTGAGCTTCTTTTCTGCTTCGCCGAGCATTTCTTTGCTGAAGTCAACACCACAGACCGATCCATCCTTCCCGATTTTTTTAGATAATAAGAACGCTAATTTACCGGTACCCGTACATACGTCCAGCACCTTCTCTCCTCCAGTTAACTCCAGAAGGGAAACGAGTTTTTTTCTCCATCTCTGGTCAAGGCCAAAACTGAAAAATGAGCTCAAAAAATCAATGTCTGTTGCTATAGATGCAAATATCTCCTGTACGAAAGTATCTCTATTGCGCTGTGACATGATTTCCATTTCAGCATCCACCTCCTATGAGATTTGCTAACGTATTTATGTTGAAAACTATAAGCTGGATAACCCGCTCAAGCCGGAGTATGACAGAATAAGAAGTCACTCCCAGATTTACCAAGTCTGTCATTCCTCTACTCAAAACATAAAACGTCATTCCCCGACTTGCTTGCCAGCCCTTTTTCTGGAGGGATTGTGGAATCCAGAAGGATTGTCATTTATATGATTTTCAACTTTTTTACAAATGAACCTAACTTTTTCTAAAAATTATTACCCCAGAGAAAAAAGCCCGCCTCATAAAGGCAGGTTTTTGATGGATCCTGATATTTAAAAATAATTCTCAGTGCTCTATTTCTATCCCGGCAGTCTCTTCCCTCACTGTTATTGCGATCTTATAGAGTATTGTTAACACGAGAAACCCTGCTGCCCAGACACCTATTGTTATAAGCGTCTCGGGTATTGTTGGCCAATACTCTGTTACCTTCTCAAACATGTTAGGAACGAATCCGCCAATGATGAGGCCGAATCCCTTATCAATCCAGAGAGATATAAAGACCATAGCACAAGCTATAGCAAGAGTTGACTCATTCCTCCTTACCGCGGGGAATATAAGAAGAGCAATAGAGGCGATGGCAAATATTACAGATGTCCACATCAATGGTACAAGTTTGGCATGTCCATCAAGACCTGCAAAGAGGTATGCGAACGGATGCATGTGACCGGGGATATTGCTGTAGAACGCTGTGAAGAACTCGAGCCCGAAGAAAAAGACGTTTGTTATCATAAAGTATGTAACAATCTTTCCGAGTGTCTGGATAGCCTCTTTCCCAGGGTCAAATTTAGTCGTTTTCCTTATAATCAAGGCAAGAATTATAAGCAGCGCAGGGCCTCCTGAAAATGCGGATGCAAGGAATCGAGCTGCCATAATCGCTGTAAGCCAGTAATGCCGTCCGGGAACTCCTGCATAGAGAAATGCGGTGACTGTGTGGATTAAGGGCGCCCATGCAATTGAAAGATATATCAGGGGTTTAACCCATTTCGGAGGAGCAATGCCTTTTTTGTCTGAGCCAAGAACAACCCATCCAATAATTACATTCAAGCCAAGATAACCGCTTAAAACCATTGCATCCCAGAACAGGATAGAGCTTGGAGTCGGATAAAGTAACACATTCATAATCTTCATCGGCTGGCCCATATCAACAAAAATGAACAGCATACACATTGTGACTGCTGATACAGCCAGAAACTCACCGAGTACCGTGATTTTTGCGAACTGTTTGAAATTGTGCAGGTAGTATGGCAGAACAAGCATGACGCCGGATGCAGCTACGCCGACAAGGAAAGTGAACTGTCCTATATAAAGACCCCATGAAACGTCCCTGCTGAGTCCCGTTATCGTAAGTCCTGTCTGAAACTGCTTGAGATAGTTAACAGTTCCTACTCCTATGAGAACGAGCAGGATAAAAATCCATGTCCAGTATTTTTTGCTTCCGCTTAGAGCTTTTTCAAGCATTATAAGTTACCTCCTATTCCGAACAGAGCGTAATGTTTATTTGATTTCAGGTACAACAGCATAGTCATTACCTCCTATTATGTAGTAAATGTTCGGCTCTGTCCCGAGTTCCGGTTTGCGCCTGATGGTATATTTTGAAGCGAGAATCCTTCTAATTTCGGATGCGGGATCATCAAGATCGCCAAATACCAATGCGCCGTTAGATTCTTCAACGCATGCAGGCTTAAGGCCTTTTGCAAGCCTCTCATAGCAGAAAGTGCATTTTTCCACCACGCCTTTTGTCCTTGTTGGAAATTCGGGGTTGATTTTTTCCTGGTTAAGGCCGGTTCTCGGATCACGATAATTAAAGCTCCTTGCTCCAAAAGGACATGCTGCCATGCAGAATCTGCATCCGATACACCTGTGCATGTCCTGCATAACAATTCCGTCCTTTCGCTTGAAAGTAGCTTTTGTAGGGCAGACCCTCACGCATGGAGGATTTGCACAGTGGTTGCAGAGCAACAGAAAAGGCTTATGTTTCGTATCCTCAGCCATAAATTTATGTTCCTGCCCGGGGAAAGAATGCTCAAAGGTTTCAGTCCATATCCACTTTACTTCGTCTTTTGTATTGCTGAAGTCCGGAACATTGTGAATGCGGTGACAGGCTTCTGTAACTCTCTTGATGTTTTCCTCTGATTTTAATTTACTCATGTCAATAACTATTCCCCATCTCTTTCCTGCGAGGGCATCGGTATTAGGCGCAGTCTGAGCAGCCTCCAGCATGCCTTTCCGTAATCCGCCTGCAAGCGCTGTGCCTCCGGCTATCGTAGAAATTCCTGCTATCTTTAAAAAATCTCTTCTGTTCATGCTCATGACTTCTTCTCCTTTGGCGCTATATGGCAATCCCAGCAGTATGGTTTTACAGCCACGTAGTTATGGCATTTATCACAGAAATCTTTTTTGTTAGAGTGGCATTTCATGCATCCGTTCTGAAGGCTCTTGTCGTATTTATGTCCGCTGATGGTTATTTGATCCCTGTCTCCATCACGCACAACAGCATCTCTCCAGTTATTAAGTATCTGCATGTGTTCTGCCCTCATATACTCCTTGGGCTCAACGCATTTCTTATCTGCAAGTTTTTGGATTTCAGGCGTGTCAATCTTAAGTTCAGGTTTAGCGCTGACCTTGCCCATATTGAGATAGAATGGAGATGCAAAAAGGGCGGCAAAGACAATCAAGCCTATAAGTATCTTCCCTCCGTTGTAGATCTTCATTACTCTGCTGCCTCCTTTCCAGGTAATGGTTCAAGACGCAAATCCTGTGTCCTTTCCTTCTCACCTGTCATTACGAGGGCATTCCCCACCAGTTCATGAAGTCCCGCTACCTGCACATCAGGCACCCAGTATTCCATTAATGCCTTTAAAGTTGCCCTGTCAATTGCGCAGATATTTGCCAGCATGTTTACGCCATAATTATCCCGGACGTATTTAACAGCATTGGCCCTGGGGAATCCGCCTCTCATCCTTAGGTCCATATTTTCGGATGCGTTCAGGCCTGTGCCGCTGCCGCAGCAGAAGGTTTTTTCCCTTATGGTGTCTTCAGGCATTTCATAGAAGTAGTTGCATACATTACGCAGAACATATCTTGGTTCGTCAAGAATCCCCATCCCTCTTGCTGTATTACACGAGTCATGCCATGTAACCTTGAGGTGGTTGTTCCTGCTCGGGTCAAGCTTCAGCTTCCCATTCTTGATAAGGTCGGCTGTGAATTCTGCTATATGAACCATCTTTGTGGATTTTGCGTTCTCAAACTTTGTGCCTGTTATAGGAGAAACAGGTTCCTCAAGGAAATCAGCAGGGCCGTTCCATGTATCCATGTACTGATTTATAACCCGCCACATATGACCGCATTCTCCTCCAATGATCCATTTCACCCCAAGCCTTTTTGCCTCTGCATAAATCTTTGCATTGAGCCTCTTTGCCATCTCATTGGAAGTAAATAACCCGAAGTTTCCTCCTTCGGATGCATATGTGCTCCATGTGTAGTCGAGACCGAGCTCATGGAAAAGCATAAGGTAGCCCATAGCGGTATAAGTGCCGGGGTCGGCAAAGAGATCGCCTGATGGGGTTACAAAAAGGATCTCTGCTCCTTTTCTATTGAAAGTAGGCTTAATCTTTATGCCTGTTATTGTCTCTATGTCGTCAAGGAAGAATTCCATGCTGCTTGTTATCGTGTGTGGCTCAAGACCGAGGTGGTTGCCTTTCATATAGCAGTTGGCAACGGGACCTGCTATCCAGTCTATATTCAGTCCAAGCAGATTCATAAGCTCTCTTCCCACCATGGTTATCTCGGCCTGATCAATTCCATACGGGCAAAAGACTGAGCAGCGGCGGCATTCTGTGCACTGGTAATAGTAATACCAGAGTTCCTTCAATACATCGAGAGTCAGCTCCCTTGCGCCGGCAATCTTGCCAAACATTTTGCCGGATGCAGTAAAATATTTTCTGTAAACCGATCTCAGGAGTTCTGCCCTAATTACCGGCATATTCTTTGGATCTCCTCCGCCTATGAAGAAATGACACTTATCAGCGCATGCGCCGCACCTGACGCAAATGTCCATAAACAGTTTGAAAGAACGGTACTTGCCTAATCTGTCTTTTATGCCTTCAAGGACAATCTCCTGCCAGTTTTCCGGAAGCTTCCAGTCTTCCTCTGCGGGAGACCAGTCACGTGCATTCGGGAATTCAACAACATTGAGGTTTTTGCCTTTTGCACCCCAGCAGAATGTGTGTTCCTTAAATTCAGCAGGTGTGTCCATCCATCCTTTTTTAGGCGGCTTGTAGTCTATCTTTGACAGCTCATCTGGTTTTGCAGTAAATTTTGTTGCCATACGTCACTCCTTTTCTACGGGTATTCCGGCTTTTTTCATTTTTCCCCTGAAATCATTCTCATATTCCTCATATGTGTGGACATGCACCGGATAATTCCATGGATTTATATGTCTTACCATACGGCTGTTGTTCACCATATTTCTTGTAGGGCTGAGGAAGACCCCGCCCATATGCATCAGCTTGCTGAGTGGGAAGTAGGCAAGCAATATGCATACCAAAAACAGATGGATATAAAAAATTACACCGATACCTTGTGGTATCACAGGGTTTAAGCTTACAAGCCCCATAGCGAGTTCCTTCACGCCCACAATATGCACCTTGTAAAAATATCTCATCAACACGCCCGATGCGGCTATGCCGAATATCAGAAAAAGAGGGAAGTAGTCGGCAGCGAGAGATATATATTTTACCTGTGGTATGAAAACTCTTCTCAGAAATAGGTATGTTACAGCCCCGAGAAGAACAACATCTGTCATGTAAAGCAGGGGGACGCCCACCTGCAGAAAACTATCAAGCCCCGCAATCGTTTTTATAAAGAAAGGAGTATCCTGTAGGAACAATCTGAAGTGCCTGACAAAAATAATCAGGAATGACCAGTGAAATGCCAATCCTGCCAGCCAGAGCCATTTAGCCTCACCATATACAAGTTTGCCATTCTTGAGTTGTGTCTTTAAATTTTTGAAGAGTGAACGGAATATCAGCACTTCAAGCGCCATTCTGATGACGACGCCTGCGGTGCTTGACGGGTTTTCAATCTTGTTCTGTTTTATCCACGGCAGGGATTCCTGCTGTCCGCACGTTGTGGGTATGCAGAACGGCACAGGAGAGCTTCCCCACTTCAGCACACGGTAGATGAATCCCAGAATGAATATTGCGATTGCAATATAGGGGATGACAACTCCAAAAAGGAATTGAAGGTTTGCTATCTTCACTCCCGTGTAGGCAGACAGAATAAGCGCTATAACAGCAAAGAAGGAAAATAGGATTTTCATTTCTTTACCTCTCCTCTTTTTATTTTTAGATTAATATTTCCTGTGAGATCAGGTTCCTCTCCGTTGGTGTCATTTATCAGATTAGCCATTTGCAAAAGCCTGAAGGTGCTCCTTTTAACTTCATTCGCCTTTATCTCATAAATCTTTTCCCTGCACTTCATGTAAATATCAAATGCTGAAAGTGCGAGGCTGTCTATAGTGGATTCAAGAGATAGAATCTCATCTGATAACTGTTTTTCGGCTATTTCAACGCGGAGTTCTTCCCTGATAATTCTCTTCAAGGGGAAGATAAAAGAGAGCGCTTGAGAGGGAGTAAAATCCTGAACCGCCCTTATTCTCACCATATTATCAAGAAACTCTGAAGTTTTTTCCTTATTGAGACCTCTGAGGAGTTCATCAAATATATTTTCTATTCCCTGAGAGATAGCCGACCCTGCTGGATTGGCAAATCGGTTACTCTGATTCTTTAAAAAATTTGAGGTATCAGGAGGGTAACTTTCTATTATTACATCAAACCATTTCTCCAGAATGGAAGCCTTTTTATTTGCTAAGAGGCTGTTTAGTCTCATGTCTGGCTTTGTTCCCTCATGGTAACTCTTTGTATTGGTGGAGATTAAACTCCCGCACAAACATCATCATTGTTTTCTTAAAGAAATAAAAATGAGAAGTAAGAGGCGGAAAACCCCTTACTTCTTTAATTCTTTATACGCAGCCTGTTGGTTTTGGAAGCCCTGCATACTTACATGCCTGTTTTGCAGGCCCGCCCGGATAAAGTTCGTAAAGGTACTTTGTGTTGCCTTTTTCAGGCCCCATCGCCTTTCCGATCTCTTTAACGAGAATCTTTATCATGGGGGCAATCTGATACTGCTTGTAGTAGTCTCTGAGGAAGTTAATGACTTCCCAGTGAGCATCCGTCAGTGTAACACCGTCTTGTGACGCCACTTGTACGGCAAGTTCCTTACTCCAGTCGTCAAGGTTAATAATATATCCGTCATCATCAACCTCAATCTGTTTCTCCTGAAAATCCATCATTGGCATTTTTACGTCCCTCCTTTTTGTTGAAAAATTTCCTTGTTAAATACTTGTTAAATATAAGTAAGGGAGAAATCTCCCGCTCAATATTTGCCTTAACTTCCAAATAATCCTTTCGTATAGGATAAAAATGATTATTTGAAGGCAATCAGATTACCAATTGAACTATAAACAGTAAAATATCTTAACATATTCGGTCAAATAAAAAAAAATTATCGGCAAATTATATTTATTTATTTTCACTTGCTGTTTTCCTGACCGCTCTGCGCTTTATTTTCCACTTTAATGAACAGGAGGTTTTCGCTTGTCCGTAAGCCTTTCTTTATGCTATCTATTAATTGATGGCTTCCCCGATCATAGTGGAAAGATTCTATTTTATAGTCTACGTCCGGCGTTAGCGTCCATGCTTTTTCCCAATCACCGTTACAGGCAAATACAAGGGCATCAACGTAAGCCTCACCGAGATTGTGGCCTGAGCGGTCGAAGACGTATGCTGCTCCGCATTTACATTTGCCGCCTGTAAAAACATTTCCAAGCCCGGTCTTTATATCCTCAGGCTTTTTAAACGGCTCGCCGCAGAATGGACATAATGGTTCTTTGACCCTGCCGCTGATTCGCATGGTTTTACAGTTTGTATCCAATCTTTCTTAGAAATTCTTTTCTGTGAGCCTTATCATCAGGCGTCTCTATGCCTTTCGGTCCTAAACCGTCAACGACTCCCATGACACCGTTCCCGTGGGATAGAGCGGCTACAACAGCTTCAACGGGATTTGCCGTTGCACAGAATATCCTGCATACTTCAGGACAGTTCTTAATCTGGTTGAGCACATTTATAGGATAGGCTCCGCGCATCAGCATGCAGAATACATGTCCTGCGCCGAGCGCCTGAAGGTTTTTCACGCAGGCATCTATAAGCCCGTTGTCGTTCCCCTCTGTCCTTATCAGGCACGGGCCTGACGCCTCAGTGAATGCGATTCCAAAATTTGCATGCGGAACGGTTGTCACTACAATTTCATAAAGGTCTTCCGCTGTTTTTATAAAATGTGCCTGTCCAAGTATTACGTTGCAGTTTTCGGGAATGTCTATCTTTACGGTTTTGAGTTCCACAACTCCTCCTTTTAAACAAGTTAAGAGTTAAAAATTAAGAGTTATTATAACTTTACACTTTTAACTTTAAACTCTCAAGTATTTGTTAGTATGGTATAATGAAAATAATTTTTTTCAAGGGAGATGTCAAGTATAAATTGATAGGCAGGAGATGTGGTTTTGCTTTTTGTTTTTTGCTTTTTGGGGGGTGTTTGTTGTTTTTCCCTTCTATAACAAGGTGTGCTGAGATAATCGGGCCGGAAACGAAGATTGTAAACAACGAAATACATGTTACAACAGGACTTATCCTTGATGAAAAACAGATGCAGGATCTGAAAAATGGGATAGCGAAAGAGATTACATTTTACATAGACCTATTCAGGGTTTGGAATATGTGGCCGGATGAATTTGTTCTCGGAAAGACTATCGTTAAGACGCTGTGGGTTGATCCTGTTAAGAAGGAATATGTAGCGGCATCGTCAGATGGTGTGACAATAGTAGAAAGAAGATTCAATGAGCTTGATTCATTATTGAACTGGTCATTAAGTATCAGAGATCTTAAACTTACAAATACAAGAGAACTTGAGCCCGACGGCTATTTTGTCAGAATAACAGTCGAGTCCAGATTAAGAAAGCTTCCTCCTCTTATAAGTTATCTTTTTTTCTTTGTGCCGGAAAAGGAATTTACCAAAGTGAAAGACTCTCCGAAATTCAGTGTGGGGCGGGGGAAATGAAAAATCTTAGAAATGGCCTGCTGTTCTTAGGTTTCTTTGTTTTTATAATTGCCGCTTCAGCGGTTGAGCTGCATTACATAAGACTTGAAACGGTATCGGTTTTGACAATAGTAATCCTTCTGGTTCTTCTGAATCTGAATATAATTGCACTTCTGACCCTGGTATTTTTTGTCAGCAAGAACCTTATAAAACTCTACATAGAGAGAAAACAGAAAATTCTTGGTTATAAATTCAAGACAAAGATTGTCGTGATATTTGTTGTGCTTACGTCTATACCTGCAGCGCTTCTGTTCTTTGTGGCAAGCGGGCTTGTTACGAATTACATAGACAAATTTCTGACCCCCCAGTTCAGGCAGCCTCTTACAAGTTCACTTAATGTCGCTAAGTCTGTTTATGAGATGGAAAGGCAGAGAGCTATGGAATTTGCAAGGGCAGTTGTGTCAGGTGAAAAGTCTGCTTCTGGCTACAGGACAATTCGTATGAGCAGAAGCCCTGAAAATCCGACAGAGACGATTAAGGCCGCATTTGACGGTAAACAGGGGACAGAGGTCATATCCGGCGAAAATGGAGATACCATAAGGGCAGCCGTTCCGGAATATTCCGGGGGGAAAATGACTGGAATTGTAGTTATTGAAACCACTCTGCCAAAAGATATTGCGGTCAATGTTGAAAAGGTAAAAAGCGCGTACGAAGACTATTTGAACATGGAATCATGGAAAGTGCCCTTGAAAATGAACTATATTTTAATACTTGCCTTCTTTACTTTGATTGTCGTATTCATGGCCCTCTGGGTGGCGTTGAGGATTGCAAGAGGCATTACGGACCCCATACAGAGCCTTGCGCAGGCCACAGAGGAAGTTGCATCAGGAAATCTTGATGTTCGCCTTAATCTCAGAAGGGATGATGAGATAGGGCTGCTGATAAATTCTTTCAACCATATGGTGTCCGGATTGAAGGAAGGGAAAGAGACGCTCCAGAAGGCTTATGTGAAATCCGACAGGGAGAGGCTCTGGATGGAGAACATACTTGCGAGTATTAATTCCGGTGTTGTGTTCCTTGATGTGCATGGCAGGATACTGACGATCAACGTCGCTGCATGCTCTATATTGAATGTAACAGTTGAAAACGTGATTAATAAAAACTACAAGGAACTGACGGCAATAATTGCATCGGAAGAGCTTAACGCCCTTATCAGCGGGATAATAATTAAAGACCTCAAAGGCATAGAGAAAGATGTAAGGGTGACAGTCGGAGACAAAAGGCTTATGCTGAGAGTCTTTGTTACTACTCTCAGGGACAAGGCATCAACGCCAATAGGGTTGTTGGTCGTCTTTGACGACCTTACTGATGTCATAAAAGCCCAGAAGGCAATTGCATGGGAAGAAGTTGCAAGGAGAATAGCGCATGAGATAAAGAATCCGCTTACGCCTATAAAGCTATCAACAGAAAGAATGATGAAGAAGTGGGAACAGAAGGATAAGGATTTTGACCGGATATTTGAACGCTCCACAAGGACAATAGTAAATGAGGTTGACAGCCTTAAGAGGCTTGTTGATGAGTTCTCAAGATTTGGCAAGATGCCGGAGATAAAAAAGATGCCGACAAACCTTGCAAGTATAATAAATGAGGCGCTGGAACTCTATAAGGATTATAAGGGATTTAATATAAAAGTTTTACTGCCGGGCGATATGCCGCCTGTTGAAATGGATGGCGAGCAGTTTAAGCGGGTGATGATTAATATTTTTGACAATGCATTTCAGGCGATGGGGAATAGTGGTAATATAGAACTTAAAGTTTATATTGATAAGCCGACAAACAGGGTTTTTATGGACATTGCAGACGACGGCCCCGGTATGAAGGAAGATGATAAAGACAAAATATTTCTTCCTTATTTCTCTACAAAAAAAGACGGCACAGGGCTGGGGCTGGCTATTGCAAACAAAATTGTTATGGAACACAGGGGATATATCAGGGTAAGGGATAATAACCCTAAGGGCACAATCTTTACTATAGAACTGCCAATAAGAGATATATAGGCTTGGAAGGAGAGGCAAAGTGTCAAAACCTGTAATTCTTATAGTTGACGATGAAGAAGGGATAAGAGAAAGCCTTTCAGGCATACTGGAAGATGAAGGCTATGATATTCTGACTGCAGACTCAGGGGAAGAAGCAGTGAGGATACTCAGGGAGACTTCTCCTGACCTTATTTTTCTGGATATATGGCTTACCGGCATAGATGGAATTAAAACACTGCAGGAGATAAAGGCTATGAAGTCTGATGTCCCGGTAATAATGATATCAGGGCACGGCAGTATTGAACTTGCAGTGAAAGCCACACAGACAGGCGCATATGATTTTCTTGAGAAACCTCTTTCCCTTGAGAGGGTGCTTCTTGTGTCAAAGAGGGCTATTGAAAAGAGGACGCTTGAGAGAGAAAACATTACACTTCGGGAGAATCTGACAAGGAAGTGGAAGCTTATCGGTGAATCGCAAAAGATTAAGGATTTAAGGGAACAGATGGAGATGGCTGCCAGGAGCAACAGCCGTGTTCTGATATTCGGAGAAAGCGGTACCGGCAAAGAAGTTGCTGCGAGGCTCCTGCATGAAAAAAGCCAGAGGGACGGGAAGCCTTTTGTTGAGGTAAATTGCGCTGCCATTCCGCAGGAACTCATAGAGAGCGAGCTTTTCGGGCATGAGAAGGGCTCTTTCACAGGCGCATTTGAGAAGAAAAACGGGAAGTTTGAACTTGCTGACGGAGGGACATTATTTCTTGACGAGATAGGCGACATGTCACTGCAGACTCAGGCAAAGGTGCTGCGTGTAATTGAGACTCAGGAGTTTCAGCGGGTAGGGGGAAACAAGAATATAAATGTTGACGTCAGGATAATTGCAGCCACTAATAAAGACCTCAGGGAAGAAGTAAAGAAAGGCAATTTCAGGGAAGACCTCTTTTTCAGGCTGAATGTGATACCGTTATTTATCCCGCCTTTGAGGGAGAGAAAAGATGATATCCCGATCCTTGTTGAATACTTTCTTGATTCTCTTGCAGCGGAGTACGGCAAGCCTCCCAGAAAGATACTGTCCGAGGCATTGAAATATCTCCAGTCATACGACTGGCCAGGCAACGTAAGAGAACTTAAAAATGTAATTGAGCGGCTTGTCATAATGACGCCGTCTAACATAATAGACGCCAAGAATCTCTTTATTCCGGTTGAACACGAGGGCTCCGACTATTTCCAATACAAAACGCTCAAGGATGCGAGAGATGCTTTTGAGAAAGACTATATCACGAAGAAACTCGAGGAAAATAACTGGAATATATCAAGGACAGCTGAGATTCTGGATATGGAAAGAAGCAACCTGCACCGCAAGATTAAGACATACGAAATAAAAGTCCCTTAGCTACGGAATTTTGTGCAGTTTTATAAGATTTGTTGTACCGCGTTTCATGAGGGGCGAGCCTGCGGTTATGACAATATTATCAGCCTTTTTTGCTATCTTTGAGTCTATCAGTAATTTTTCTACTTTCTGAATCATATCATCTGTGTTAGATACATGAGATATGAGCATCGGCGTAACTCCCCAATAAAGGGACATCCTTTGCTTAACATTGTCATAAGGAGTAACGCCTATTATCGGCACTTCGGGCCTGAACTTGGATACAAGCCTTGCCGTAAATCCCGATTGAGTAAATGCAACTATGGCTTTTGCATGAATATCCCCGGCTGCAGTGCATGCCGCTTCGGCAACAGCGCCTGAAAAGTCAGAGAAGAGCATGGCAAAACCGGAATAATCATGTCTGGCTAAGGATTTGGATTCTGTATATCTTATAATCCTGTCCATCATCCTCACTGCAATTATAGGATATTTCCCTGTCGCCGTCTCTGCGGAGAGCATAAGCGCATCACTGCCGTCTATTACAGCGTTTGCAACATCTGTTGCCTCTGCCCTTGTCGGCCTTGAATGTTCTGTCATTGATTCCAGCATCTGTGTTGCTGTTATTACAAGCTTTCCTTTTTCATTGGCTTTGCTGATAAGCATCTTCTGTATTATTGGAACCTCTTCAGGCGATATCTCAACTCCGAGGTCTCCCCTTGCAATCATTATCCCGTCTGCCTCATCAAGTATGCGGTCAATATTATCAATCGCCTCAGGCTTTTCAATCTTTGCTATCAGAGGCAGCGATGCGTGCCTTTTTTTAAGCCATTCCTTTACAACTCTTACGTCACTTGCAGTTCTTACAAATGACAGCGCTGCATAATCAACACCGATTGTTAACCCGAAGCTAAGGTCGTTTTTATCTTTATCTGTGAAGGGCGGCAAGGTTGTTTTCACATGAGGGAGATTGACTCCTTTTTTATCTCTTAAAACACCGCTCTCTATAATTTTCGCCCTTAATCCGTCAGGGGTTTTGCCTGTTACATTTGCCTGAATCAAACCATCATCAAAGAGTATCCTGTCGCCTGTCTTTATATCTTTTCTGAGCGCAGGATATGAAATAAATATGTGCTTATCATTGCTGACCTCTTTGCCGCTGTGCAGAAATATCTCTGCGCCTTTTTTAAGCTCTACTGAACCGTTGCTGACAAGCCCGACCCTGATCTTTATGCCCTGCAGGTCCTGCAGGATTGCCACTGCCTTTTTAAGGTTTCTGGCCTCATCTCTTATAAGTTTTGCAATCTTTTTGTAAGTGGCATGGTCGCCGTGAGAGAAGTTCAATCTTGCAACATCCATTCCTTTTCTTATAAGAGAGCGAATTGTCTCACGGCTTGATGAAGCCGGGCCTATCGTGCAGACAATCTTGGTTTTTCTGGTATTCATTTATTTTCTACCCCTCTATTATAGGAACAATTTGAATTTCCTCATTTCTCAGAATAACATTCAACGCGCGTTGTTCCTTAATTTTCCCGCTTAAAATAAGATTGCTCAATGGAATCTGAACAAGTCTCTCAACTGTACGCCGCAGTTCTCTGACGCCGTATTCTTGACTATACCCCTTTTGAGAAATAAATCGTTCTGCTTCGTTCGTAATTTTTATTTTAATGTTATCCCTCTTCTCAACATCCGCAGAAATTTCACTCAGCATTGTCTTTAAAATAGCTCTTGCATTATCTTCGCCAAGCTGACTAAAGACTATCTGCTCGTCAATCCGGTTGATGAGTTCAGGGCGAAAGAGCTTTTTAACTTCACTGTTTATCTCATGTTTCGATTCTTCATCCTGCTCAAGGAATCCAATCCCCTTCTTTCGCTGTTCCGCGCAGCCTAAGTTTGAAGTCATAATAAAGATGATATTTCTTGCATCAACGGTTCTGCCTTTTGAATCTGTGATACGCCCTTCATCAAATAGCTGAAGAAAAATATCAAATATCTTCGGATGCGCCTTCTCAACTTCATCCAGTAAGACAACCGAATATGGTTTTGTCCTGAGCTTGCCCGTTAATTGGCCCTCTTCATCATAGCCAACATATCCGGGAGGTGAACCGATAAGTTTAGAAACGCTGTGCTCTTCCATGAATTCAGACATATCCATGCGTATCAGGTTTGACTGACTGCCGAACAAAAATTCAGATAAAGACTTTGCAGTTTCAGTTTTCCCAACCCCTGTCGGCCCTAAAAACAAGAGGACTGCCAGCGGACCAGTTTTCTTCCCAATACCTGTATGCGCCAACAAAAGACGTTGACTTACTTTATCTATGGCCTCATCTTGCCCGATTATCCTTTTCTTTAAAAACGAATTCAGTTCAAGGAGTCGGGATTTTTTACCTTCAATATGTCCAGTAATAATTTCAAGCTGGACATTGATTTTATCCGAAAGAACCTGTGCAATGGCCAGTTCTGTCACCTCAGCATAACCGGCTTTCCCTTCTGATTTAATCTCAGCAACTTTGTCGGGCTGCATCATGCTCAGAAAAGGAACCTGCATTCTTGCGCCTGCCTTGTCCACAAGGTCAACAGCCTTATCAGGCAAAAAATGGTCTGTGTCAAATCTTATTGAGAGGTCAACTGCTGCCTCCAGAGCCTTATCAGTAATTTTTTTATTGAAGTGCTTTTCCCACTTTGGCCGAATGCCCTTAAGGATTTCTATTGTTTCACCCCTGTTTGGTTCATTTACTATTATCTTTTCAAACCGTCTTTCAAGCGCCGGGTCTGATTCTATATATTTCCTGTACTCTGATATGGTCGTTGCGCCAATGCACTTGATTTCGCCTTTTGAAAGGGCAGGCTTCATCAGATTTGCCGCATCCATGCTGCCGCTGCCCTGACCTGCACCAACCAGATTATGTATCTCATCAATGAATATGATTATCTCAGGGTTAGAACTAACTTCCCTGATTATCCTTGTAAGCCTTTCTTCAAACTCTCCTCTGTATTTTGTCCCTCCAACCACTGCCCCCATGTTCAACTCTATGATTCTTTTTCCTCCAAGAACTTGTGAGTCTTTGCCCTGAACAGCTCGCAAAGCAAGGGCTTCTACAACAGCGGTTTTACCGACACCGGGTTCACCGACCAGGACAGGGTTATTTTTCATGCTCCGTGCAAGGGATTGTATCACCTGAAGAAGTTCATTCCGCCTGCCAACAAATGGCCCAAGCCTGCCTTCTCTTGCTGCCTTGTTCAAGTCACGGCCATAGCGGTCAAGATAAGGCGTTGAGCTGTCAGCTTCCTTTTCCTGAACAGGCGTTTCTTTTTTGGAGATATAAGAGAGAACGTTTTTTAAAAGGGCATCTTCTGTCACATCCGCTTCTTGAAGCACGTGCATAATATGTCCGCTTGATTCCTTAAGTATTGCCCCAAGAAGGTGAAGGCATGTAACGTGTTCATATGAAAAAGCAAGTTCATAAGCATGTTTAAAGACTTTCTTGCATGATTCACTTCGATGAACAACATTCTTGGTATGAGTATAATTTCCGCTTCCAAATTTTTTACGCAATCTCCGGCGCAGATGGGCAGTATTTAACCCCAACTTCTCCATCAAGTCCTGAATTTCTGCATTTTCTTTCTGCAATGCCTTAGATGCGTCAGGGTTGAGACCAGAGTCCTCAGGGCTTAGCTTTAAAATCTTCTCAAGACTGCAAATGCCTATGAATAAATGCTCTTTCTCAATGAACTGGAACTTTGCAGCCGCTGCCTCATGAGCGGCTATCTGCCAAGCTATGTTTGCGCTGATTGAAAGGTTTGTCATATATCCCTACCTATACTCCTGTAAATTAGCTCCACTATTTCGTATTTTTCAAGGCGCCAAGAGTCCAAAGCGCGCTGACAGGCAATGCTTGCATGTTTTTGCCGAAGGGGAGGCCTTCACTGCCTGTGTAAAGGACTATGCCTCTGTGAAAACGTCGGCCCAGTGATTCTGACATAGCCTGAAGCCCCTTGAAGTCCTGGGCATTCACTGTCTTGCTGGCCTTGGTCTCGATACCGACGACTTTCCCCGCGGTGTTTTCAAGTGCGATATCGACTTCCTGCCCGGTCTGGGTGCGGAAGTGAAAAACCTGTGGCTGCATTTTAGACCATGCCTCCTGCTTCCTCAACTCCATTGCAACAAAGTTTTCAAGAACCGCACCGATGATTCCCTGATGAGCTTCCACCCCATCCTCATATAAACCAATAAGATTTGATACAAGGCCTGTGTCGTTGAGCATGACCTTAGGGGACTTTACAAGTCTCTTGCCAAGGTTGCCTGACCATGAGGGAAGCGGCTGCAAAAGAAAAGTCGTCTCCAGGAGACTCATATACCGCTTCAAAGTAGTTTGAGGTATTCCGATGCTTCTTGAAAGCTCTGAAAAATTAAGAAGAGAGGCAGCCCTGGCAGCTATAAGCGATAATACCCTTGGCAAAACGGTCAGTCCCTCAATATGGGCAAGGTCTCGCACGTCCCTCTGGAGGATAGTGGTAATATATGAGCCGAACCACGCCTTTCTCCGCGAGAGTGTTGCCCTTCCGATGACTTCGGGATATCCGCCGAGCAATATTCTTTTTATGGTCTGCGTCCTGTTTTCAGTGGTTTTTGAAAAAGAAGGCAGCTTATCACCAAAGACTGCATCAATAAAGCCTTCCCTCACCCCTTCTATTTCTCCCTGTGATAAAGGCCACAAGGTCAGGATCTCTATCCGTCCGGCCAGGGATTCGGAGAGCTTTGGCAAAAGCATTACATTTGCAGATCCGGTAAGTAGAAAGCGACCCGGCTTGCGGTTTCGGTCAACCTCTGCCTTGATTGCGAGAAACAGTTCAGGCGCCCTCTGGACCTCGTCTATGACGACATCCCCATCCAATCCGGCAATGAACTCTGCAGGATCATGTTTTGCGGCTGCCAGCACCCCGGCATCATCCAGAGTCAAATACCGGGCAGGATGCATATCAGAGGCTATCTTCTTTACAAGGGTGCTCTTCCCTGATTGCCTGGCGCCATTAAGCAGCACAACAGGGCTGTCTGACAGAGCAGCTTTAATCCGGCCAGTGATGTTCCGATGAATCATGCCATATTATTAACCATTCAGTGGATGAATTTCAACCACAAAATAATAGTAGATATTGTTCTTAAAGGCGATAACCTGTGGCTTATGTTCAGGGCAATGTGTTCTTTCTCAATGAGCTAAAACTTTGCAGCCGCTGCCTCATGAGCGGCTATCTGCCAAGATATGTTTGCGCCGATTGAAAGGTCTGGCATATTTTAAATCACCTATCTTTTGATGCTCTTTAAGCCAAACTAATTATAATAGATTTCAGCTAAGCTATTATATCATAATAACTTTTTTACCTTGCCCTTCAATTACTATTCCAAATGATTTTTTCTTTATTAAAACCTGAGATGGGAATCCCTTGATGAAGACATCACCGTTCCGGGAATTGTTGCCGGTAATTTTCAACTGCCAGCGTGACTTTTGAAATATTCAATAATTTTTTCTGTAAGGGTCATGAATATGGATTCAACTTAATACTTGACGCAACTGAATGCATTGCATTACAATATATTGCATTTCTTAAATAGAGGAGGGCATATGCAATCTCAATTGACAGTCAGGCTTACGGATAATCTTGAGCGGGAGATATCCAATTATGCAAAGAGGCTTCATCTGAAACGCTCGGATATTGTCAGAATAGCGCTGGAGAGATTTCTCAAAGAAACACAGATAAAGGAAGAACAAAGCCCGTATGAACGCGTCAGCAATCTTATAGGCGCTGTTGAAAGCGGTGTCTCAGACCTCGGACAGTCCCACAGGAAACACCTTCTAAAAAAACTGAAAAAACATGCATAAAATCCTTCTGGATACAGGCGCCTTTGTCGCACTGCTTGATAAAAGCGAAGGGAAACATGTGCAGTGTGCCGAATTTCTTAAACCCTTCAGCGGAGAAATATATACCACAGAGCCTGTTCTAACCGAAACCCTTTATCTGCTTGGCCCGTCAATGAAGGCTGGAAAAACATGTGTTGATTTTATCCTTCAAGGCGGAGTTACTTTAGTGCCGCAATCGCACGAAAGCCTGTCAAGGGCAATTATATTAATGGATAAATATAAAGACATTCCCATGGACTTTGCCGATGCCACGCTTGTGGTACTGGCTGAAGAGGCTGATATTGATGAGGTTTTCACGCTTGATATGAGGGGCTTTCAGGCATACCGGATTCATGGAAGAAAATCATTCAAGATATGGCCGGGATAATTGCTATTTGCTGGACAATTTTCTCATATTTTACCAAGTTGTGTATTTATATTTTCCCTGATTTCAAATGATTTTTTCTTTATCAAAACCTGAGGTGGGAATCCCTTGATAAAGACATCACCTTACCGGGAATTGTTGCTGGTAATTTCCAACTGCCATAGCTATTTTTTAATTAAACAAAACACCCGTCCCCTTTTCCTTTTCTCCGCGAGAATGGGGGCAGGGAATAGAAAATAGCAGGAATCTACAACAAGGGGACTTTATACCCAGCCTGCCTGAAATGCTCATCAAAAGTAAGCGCCTGTTTCACTCCGAATTCGTCCATCACAATGAATGAAAAGCAGTCTATCATACCCCATGACTTGTCGATACGCTTTTTATAGAGTGACAGGGCTTTTTCGAATCTATCAAAAGTAACAGGGATAACCGTGGTTAGGGGGTCGGCCTGTATTTTATCTATCATCCTTAGTGCAAGCGGTTTTTGAGGCGGAAGGCAAAGGCTGTTTGCGAGTTCAATAAGAATAAGCTGCGTGGTTAGAAAAGGGCCATGATATTTTTCTGCTGCCTCTACAGCAGCTCTATGCAGGTTATCTTTTTTATTGAGCAGCGCTATCAAATAGCCGGTGTCGAGGAAGATGCCGCTCATTTTTTGGGGAGGCCGTAAAGATAATGGTCGTGGTGTTTTGAGAAATCCCTTGGTAAATCTATATCAGCAGCTATATCAGCCAGTTCAGCCAGAAGAGAGGATTCCCTTTTGCCATTTTTCTTGCGTGTCTTAAGCCCCTGGATAAACTTCTCCACGTCATCCAGCATAGCCGTTGGCAGGACATCTATCTCTTTTTTTATTTTCTCCGCTTTAAGCATGACACTAATTCCTTTCGATATAATTTTAGCATAAAGGAATTGTTTTTGGGGAAAGAAAAGGGGATAGGGAATGCATGGAACTCTGTCGGCATAATCGGAATGCTGTTTGTTAAATATGGCCGATGCCGGTAATTTCCAATTGCCATAGCTGCTTTTCAATTTAACCGATGCTTTGCAGCCGCTGCCTCATGAGCAGCTATCTGCCATGCTATGTTTGCGCCGATTGAAAGTTCTTTCATAGACTTAAATTCATTTCTTCTTTATTGGCTATTGGCTCATCCGGGAAAAGAAAGTTTTTTGTTATACCTTTTTCCTCTAACCACTTTTCACATTCTTCATTTGAAACAGTTGCAGGCAAAACAAGTTTAATAAAGACATTTTCATCGATATTATTTTCTCTTTCGTAAAGACTCCATATTTCTGACAAATCAACTCTCAAGTCCATCTGTGCAAAATAAACGGCGCCTTGATTAGATGCTCTTTCACAGACAATTTGCTTTTGCGGATGGAACATTAAAGGAATACCGATGCTTTCATTGTTTAAAATTTTTTCTTTAATCTTATCAAGAATTTCTGTTACAGGCCTTGTCTGAAGAGTCTTTCCTGTTAGAGTAGCGTCACATACCCAAACAGCGCCATCTCCACTTCTATCATAATTACTAAAATAAATGGCAACTTCTGGCTTGGTTGTCCAGTCCATAATGAAAGTGCCTTTCAAGGGTAATATATCATCCTTCTCGCTATACTGCTGCAATCTCTTTAAAAACTCAAACCAGGGATCAATACCGTGTAGACGTTCAACTTCAAAAAGCTCTGGACTCGGTATAATAGCTCCAAATTTATAGAAAATAAGATTCCAGACTATTTGTTGATGTTCTGAAGACAATCTAAAATCTTCTTTGAGCTTTGCAGATTGCGGAATACCGAAAATATACTCTTTGCAAAATCTTACAAAAGTTGAGTCAAGCAACCAATTCCTATTGCTCTGTCCTCTATAAATCACAAGATGTTCCCTCTTGTCGCAATGATCCTTTATCGCATAAAGTTCTTTAAGGAAATTGTCAAAATCTTCCGGAATCCATTCCCAAGGGGTTGCGCCAATTTTGGTTGATTTAGATATCGGTCTAATATTCATTCTGTGGATTCCAATTCTTTTTAAATATAGTGCCAAATCTTGAACAGTCTGTTATTATATTTCAAGACCCTATTTCCTTGCGACGCATTTCTACGCTTACGTTGTCAGGTTCTGCTCTGTGCCGCCCGACTTGCTTTTTTTAGATTTAGATGACTCATTCTCGCCGGCAATAAATTTCAGCATTCTTTCTTCAAGCTTGTTTCGTCTTTTATACCATTCATTTGTACTGGGAATCCACAGCCCCACAGCGTCCAGCATGACACCGGACCAAATACATATATTGTATACAGATGCCCTGAAGAAATCATCCTTGTATGTTGTCCCATAGTGGATCAAGGTCTCGTCTGAAATGAGGTTGACCGTTATTTGAGGAAGTACCCCCGCAGCATGGGGATGAGCAAAGCAACAAAGCACTTCATACCATTGTTTTATCTTCTCCTTGAGCGGGTTAAAGTCTTCACCAAGCGCTTTGCGCATGACAGCGGGATCGGGTAGCCGTTTGTTTATATTGGGGGCCCGCAACAAAATATGCGCCTCATCCGGGTTTTTAGTCAAGTAATGGAAAGCAATCCAGTTTTCATAAACAATGCGAAGAAGATTCATGGACTGCGAATAATAGCCGCGCAGTGCTAAATCTACAGCACACTTCAAGGTAGTAAAATTCTGGCTAAGTAAGCTCATCTTGGCCATGGTCGCATCAGTTGTATCCAAGTTGTCTGCAATTGAAAAGGCATCAGCAAATAATCCAATGGCATCCTGCAGCAACTGAACCAGGTCAGGTGCCTGATCCTTTGTGAACTTATCTACTTCTCTTGCTTCGCGTTCAAAATCTTCCCACATATTCATGATATTTCACTCGTCTCCACTACCCCAACCCCACTTAAAAGCAATTTCTTTAAGACTACCAATCCTTTGATCTTTATTCATTATACTTTTTAATGGTCCCTATTTTTAGCTGTCAACAATATGCCTATGCATTCTCTCTCTTTAAGATTAAGCTACTTAATCAAGATAGGCATTATCTCTCTTTCTTCGAGTAGCTTAAAACTTTCATCATAAAAAGCGAAATAAGCCCTGCAACTTGCTTCCGCAGCTGACAAGCTCAACTTCAAATCAGATTCTCTCAATTCTGGATCAGCACTGAAAAAAACATGAGGACCCTTTGTCTCAGAACCAACAGACATACCTTCAAAATTAGGGTGACAGTTTTCTGCAAACCACTCATAAAACCCACGACATATTTTTTCGGAGGCGAAATAATCTTTTTGAGAGTCTCCCGAGAACTCGATAATCAACTTATCCATAATGTCTATCATGGTGAGCACGTTTATTGCTTCCGGTATCTCTCGGTTCTTTTTCCTATCTCGATCAGACTTATAGCCGAGAGTAAGCCTAAAAAGCATGTCTTCAACTTCTTCGAATGTCACTTTACCGTCGTAGTACTTTTTAAACTTATAAAAAAAATAAGCAATGGCGCTGGTTGTTTCAAGATGTGCTCTGGCTGCGAGGAAAGCGAGGGTGGGATTGTTCAAATTTAAACTACCGACGAAACCCAAGTATAAGAACTTTGACCTTTGCAGTGTCAAAAGTAAATATTTAATCCCATTATGACCTAACATCGCTTTAGGGTTTCTCTCATGAAATGTGATCTGCCTATTAAAGCGACTCCTATATTGGGAGTGATAAGACTCCAACTCACTAAAGCCCACGGAGGGAAACTCAGTTTTCAATTCCTCATTAATCAATGTTATTATCTTTCTCCTAATTCCCTTAGCCTCTTACGTGCATATTCAATTTGCTCTGCGTATTGTGCCGATGCTAACTCAATAAATCGCTTGTAGGAAAAAACAGCGTCTTCTCCTCTGCCAATTTTATCTTCTACAAGAGCTTTACCATACCATGCATCTGCATCTCTGGGGTTTATCTCAAGGACATTGTTATGACAGGCAATCGCTTCTTGTTCCTTACCAAGCCTTCCTAATGCATTCCCTTTGTTATACCATGTCTTTGCATCTCTGGGGTCTATCTCAATTGCTCTATCATAACAGGCAATCGCTTCTTGTTCCTTACCGAGCTTTCTAAATGCATTCCCTTTGTTATTCCATGCATCTGCATCTATGGGGTTTATCTCAAGGACATTGTTATAACAGGCAATCGCTTCTTGTTCCTTACCAAGCTTTCCCAATGCATTCCCTTTGTTATACCATGCCACTGCCTCTCTGTGGTTTATCTCAATGGCTTTGTCATAACAAGCGATCTCATCTTGATATTTACCAAGCCCTCCTAAAGCAATCCCTTTGTTATTCCATGCATCTGCATCTCTGGGGTTTATCTCAATGGCATTGTCACAACAGGCTATTGCTTCCTGATACTTACCGAGACTTCTCAAGGCATCCCCTTTGTTATTCCATGCATCTGCATCTCTGGGGTTTATCTCAATGGCTTTGTCATAACAGGCTATCGCTTCTTGTTCCTTACCGAGACTTCCTAATGCAACCCCTTTGTTATTCCATGCCTCTGCACATTTGGGGTTTATCTCAAGTGCCTTGTTATAACATGCTATAGCTTCTTGAGGTTTACCGAGCCTTCTTAATGAAGTTCCTTTGTTTACCAATTCCCATGCTTCCAATTCCATTTTTCCCGGCAGCTTGACAACTTCTCCGGTTTGTTTTTTAAGCAAGGTCTCAAAATCTCTTCGTAACTCTTTAAAAGAGAAATATCTGTTGATTGGTTTTTTTTCAAGGCAGCGAAAGATGATAGGGGAAAGAGGTGATTTTAGTTTGGGAACAGATGCCTTGCAGTGGAGCATATACCAATAGCGGAAAACATCGGCCCCTTTCTTTTCGGACATGTCCGGTAAAAACGGGAGTTTACCTCCTGATGCCATCTGATATAGAACAATGCCAAAGCTATAGATATCGCTTCTTTCATCACATCCCGCAGCATTTTCAAACTGCTCAGGAGGCATATAAGGAGGCGTGCCAAAAGCGCTGCCTGCCATTGTCTGATATGCCTCTCCACTGATAGCGCGCAGTGGGTTTATCTTTATACCTGAAAAAGATTTTGGTGTGCCGATAATACCTGCAAGTCCAAAATCAGAAATCTTTACAGCCTTATCTTGCCCTATCATTATATTTGCTGGCTTGATGTCGCGGTGGGCCTTAATGCCTTTTGAATACGCATGCTCCATGCCGTGACAGAATTGTATCGCCCATCTGAGGGTTTGTGCTAAATCTGGCGGTCTGCGTCTTAAGTATCCCTCAAGAGTGTTTAACCCTTCATTATCAGGCGCAATATGTTCCATTGCAATATAAAGCCTGCCGGATATTTCTTCTACAAAATACGCCCTAACAAGATAAGGATGTCGCTCAATATCAATCCAGACCTGTGCCTCCTTTTTAAAACGCTCCCTTGTACTTACATCTTCCAGATATTCCTCCTGAAACGTTTTTAATGCGTAAGTTTCTTTTGTCTCATGAGAATATACGAGATAGACAATGCCAAATGCACCTTCACCGAGAACGCCAAAGACCTCATACTTTTGGCCTATAAAATCGCCTTTCCTGAATTTTTCTCGCTTGGGGACTGATTCTGGGATGCCTTCGATCGCGGCATTCCTCTTCTGCATCATTTTGATAATTGCATTATAGATTTCCTCTGAATATTTTTCCCGGAATGCCTCTATATCTTTGCTTGACGCTTTACCTAAGATGATTTTCAAAATGCCATTAAGGAATTCCTTACCATAGTCATCCTTGAACGTCTGCAATGTTGGCTTGTCACAAGTTCCATCCAAGACCTTCAAGACAAACTCATAAACATCGGGATCATCTTCACGAAAAGCCCTTATGTCTTCGTCTTCTTCGTGCCTATTTGAAAAATCTGAAGAATCCATTTACCTCTCTGAATCCTTTTAAACAGAACTTACTTTAAGCCAAACTATATTTTATTCTATCATCTTCTCTGGACAGCGCAATATGTTTCTGCCAGTCTTGGCCCTTTTCAGGGAAATCAGACCTGTAATGAGCTCCCACGCTTCCTTTTCTTAGAGAGGCGGCCTCAGTGATCATCATTGCAACAGTAAGCATATTTTTTAATTCAAGTTCGCGTCTTGTGTAAAAGACTTTATCAAGGATGAAGGCCCATTCTGAAAGTTTTTTCCTCGCCTCTTTGAGAGACTCACCGCACCTTATTATTCCAACCCTGTCCCACATGAGCTTTCTCAGGGTCATTCTTATCTCGTCATGTTCCGGAATGGAATGATATGCAGCAGCACACTCTGATAGATGCTCTTTCACAGCCGTCAGATTTTTTATGTCTGAAGATGATTTATATGCTGCGCTGCCTGTGCGCGCACCGTAGACAAGCCCTTCAAGCAGGCTGTTGCTTGCAAGCCTGTTTGCGCCGTGCACGCCTGTGCATGCGACTTCGCCTGCTGCGTAGAGCCTTTTTATGCTTGTAACGCCGTTGAAGTCAGTTCTTACTCCTCCCATGATGTAATGGGCAGCCGGGGATACAGGTATCAGGCCGCTTGTTATGTCTACGTTGTATTGAAGGCATGTAGAATAAATTTGAGGGAACCGTTTTCTGACAAAATCTTTTTCGAGATGGGTCATGTCAAGATACACATGGCTGCTTTCAGTTTTAACCATTTCTGAGATTATCGCCCTTGATACAATGTCTCTCGGCGCAAGTTCTGCGTCGCGGTGATAATTTTTCATAAAAGGCTCTTTATTTATATTCCTTAAAATTGCGCCTTCGCCTCTCATTGCCTCGCTGAGCAGAAACTGCGGGGCATACTGAGAGTAGAGGCTTGTGGGATGAAACTGGATAAATTCCATATCTTCAAGCTGAGCGCCTGCGCGGAAGGCTATTGCCATGCCGTCTCCTGTAGCTACCATAGGATTGGTTGTTCTTGCGAATATCTGTCCTGCGCCTCCCGTGCAAAGGATGGTTGCCTTTGCAATGATGGCAGTCATTTTCCGGTCCTTTAGAATATATGCTCCGCAGCATTCACTGTCTTTTATGATCAGGTCCACTGTAAATGCAAACGGATATTTTTTTACCGACGGATAAGAACGCACTTTGTTCAAAAGCACTCGCTCCAGTTCCTTGCCCGTTGAATCTCCTTTTGCGTGCAGGACTCTTTTCCTTGAATGGGCTCCTTCTATCGCGAAATCAAGTTTTGTCCCTTCCTTGTCAAATGCGGCGCCCCATGATATAAGCTCAAGAATTTTTTCAGGGCCTTCCTCAACAAGAATCTTTACCGCGTCTTCGTTGCAGAGGCCGTCGCCTGCCTTTAGCGTATCTTCAAAATGTATCCCGACTTTATCTTCATCGCTCAGCGCAACAGCTATGCCTCCCTGAGCGTATTCTGTGCTGCTTTCTTTGGGCATGTCCTTTGTTGCGACAAGGATGTGCCCGTGGGGCGCAAGCTCTATCGCAGCCCTCAGTCCGGCAACCCCGCTTCCAATAATTAGAAAATCAGTGGTTTCTATATCCATACGTATATGTTTCCTAAATACATCTCTATATTTTTTGTCATGCTGGCTTGTCCAACATCCTTCTTCGGAAGGATTCCCGACAAGCGGGAATGACATCTTAGAAATTACTCCATTAACTCCTCAAAATCAAAAATATGCTGGAAATCCTTTGACAGCTTTGGTTTAATTTTTGAATTTGCCTTTGCCTTGTGAATAATGTATTTGATTCCGTATTCCCTTGCCGTTTTCAGTATCTCCTCTGTGTCATCAACAAAGAGTGTCTTTTCCCTCTCAAATCCAAGCTTCTTTTCTGCTTTTTCCCAGAATTCAAGCCTTTCTTTCGGATAGCCCATTTCAAAAGATGTAATCGCGGCGTCAAAATATTTGCCGAGTTCTGTTTTCTTAAATTTTAGATCCAAAACTTTATAATGGGCATTTGTAACAAGAAAAACTTTTTTCTTCTGTTTTTTCAGCATCCTCAGAAAATCTTCCACATGCGGATGAACCTCTATCATGTGCCGTATCTGTTCCTTAAGCGCAGGTATATCAAGGTTAAGCTCCCTTGACCAGAAATCTATGTCGGTCCAGTTCAATGTGCCTTCGTGATGTTTATATTTCTTGAAAAGCTCTTCTTTTGCCTTTCCGAAAGTCATGTCATGTTTCTCGGCATATTTTTCAGGGACAAGATGCTCCCAGAAATAATCGTCAAAATACTTGTCAAGAAGAGTCCCGTCCATATCAAGGAGGACATACTTAATCTCATTGAGAGGGATTTTATCTTTCAGGCTCATCTAACTACCTCTTTAGTCTGTTATGTTGAATATGGTTTTGTCATTCCGCACTTGATGCGGAATCCAGAAACATAAATACTGGATTCCTGCCTGCGCAGGAATGACATCAGAGATATTTCTGCTAAAGTTTTCCTTTTGTGGAAGGAATGCCTTTCACCTTCGGATTAATGGCAACAGCCTCTCTCAAAGCCCTCCCAAGACCTTTGAAAATTGCTTCAATTATATGATGTATGTTCCTTCCGTAAAGAGCGTTGATATGGAGCGTTAGGCTGCTGTTACTTACGAAAGCCTGAAGGAAGTCTTCTATAAGGTCGGGGTCAAAGTCCTTCAGTTTGCTTTTTTTGGGGAATTCAACTTTATAGACAAAATAGGGCCTTCCGCTGATATCAACGCTTACCGAGGTGAGCGCTTCATCCATAGGCACAGACGCCTGTCCGTATCTCGCTATTCCTTTCATGTCTCCGACTGCCTGTTTCAATGCCTTGCCAAGCACAATTCCGATGTCTTCCACCGTATGATGGTCGTCAATAGCTATATCGCCTTTTGCTTTAAGTTTAATATCAAACAGCCCGTGCTTGCACATCAGAGAAAGCATGTGGTCAAGAAACGGGACAGAGGTGTTTATTGAATAACTTCCTCTGCCATCAAGATTCAAGTCCATGGAAATATTTGTCTCTTTTGTCTTTCTCTTAATCAATGCCTTTCTCATTTCATCACCTCTTTAAGCGCTTTGATAAAAATATTGTTTTCTTTTTTTGTCCCTACTGTTGCCCTGAGACATCCATTCACAACGCCTTTCATATTCCGCACAAGCACGCCTTTTTTAAGAAACCTGTAATAGATTTTATCAGAATTCTTAACTTTGAATAATATAAAATTAGCCTCAGACGGATAGGGCTTTATTCCCTGTATCTTCCACAGTTCATTAAGAAGCCTCTCCCTCTCAGAGGTAATAAGCCCTATGTGTAATTTTATTGTATTGGTGTTTTTAATCAATGTTGCTGCAACCGCCTGAGAAATAGAATTTAAGTTAAACGGCAGCCTTACCTTATTAACCTCATTGATTATCTCTCTGCCGGCAATCATAAAGCCTACGCGTAATCCAGCAAAACCTATCTTGCTAAGGGTTCTGAGAATTATTAGGTTTTTATAGTCGCTTAACATTGGCAGAAAACCTTTTTCGCTTGAAAAAGGCTGATATGCCTCATCAACAATAACAATGCTCTTAGATGCACCGATTATCTTCAAGATTCTGTCCGATGAAAAGCAATTGCCTGTTGGATTATTTGGAGAACTCAGGAATATCAGTTTAGGTTTACTCTTTTTAATGGTGCTTAAAATCTTTTCTATGTCAAGGTCAAAGTCATTATCAAGTGGAACTTCTATTCTTTTCTCCCCGAGCGCCTGTGCGATTATGCCGTACATTGAAAATGTTGGAACAGGATACAGAACAGGGCCGCCGAAAACAGTTATTAAATAATATATCAGCTCATCAGAGCCGTTTCCAAAGAGGATATTCTTAGGATTCAGCCACAGATTTTTTGAGATTATTTTTTTTAGTGTCTTTGCCTCAGGGTCAGGGTAGCGGTTGGTTTTAATTGATTTTAAGATTTTATTATTAATCTCAAATCCGTACGGGCTTTCATTTGCATCAAGCTTTACCCTGCATGGAATCTCTTTTGCGTTATACGCCCTGAGATTACGGATGTTCGGACTGACAAGGCTCTTTATGCTTATCTTCATTCTAATTCTTTCTCTTAGCCCATAACTTAAAAAGGACAAGATATAGTATTTGAGCGCAAAATTATATCCCGCCCTTCCATACTTACGGTATCACTTTATTTAACTGATACTCTACTATGCCTGAGGCGCCCGCAGTCTTCAGCTTCGGGATAATGTCCCGCACAATTTTCTCGTCAATTATCACTTCAAGGGCATACCAACCCTTATCTGAAAGCGCAGATATGGTCGGCGAGTGCATGGCAGAAAGAAGGCTCATCACGCGTTTAAAAGACCTCTCAGAGACATTCATCTTAAGCCCGACTTTCTCCTCGGCAGACAATGCGCCTTTCAGTAGCATTACAATATTTTGCATCTTCTGTTTTTTCCATTTATCCTGCCACGCCTTTTTATTGGCAATGAATCTTGTGCTTGACTCAAGGACGGTTTCAACGATTCGCAGATTATTTGCCCTTAAAGACGTGCCTGTCTCCGTAAGCTCAACTATGGCGTCGGCAAGGTAGGGCGGTTTCACCTCTGTTGCGCCCCATGAAAAATCAACATCTGCCTTTATCCCTTTTGCCTTGAGAAATCTCTTCGTAAACCCTACAAGCTCTGTTGCAATCCGTTTGCCGTTCAAACCTTTTACGCTTTTTATCTTTGAGTCATTCGGCACGGCAATGACCCATTTTACAGGCCTGAGGCCTTCCTTTGCATAGATAAGTTCCGCAACCTCATGCACGTCGGCATTCTGCTCCAGTATCCAGTCTTTGCCTGTAAGCCCGCAGTCAAGTATTCCGTCCTCAACATATCTTGCCATCTCCTGCGCCCTTATCAGCATTGCCTCAACTTCAATGTCGTCAAAGGACGGATAGTAGGAACGGCTTGATACCGAGATGTGGTATCCTGCCTTTCTGAAAAGTTTTAATGTTGATTCCTGAAGGCTTCCCTTGGGAATCCCGAGTTTTAGGATTTTGCTCATAATAAGTTTTCTCCTCGACTTATCTTCGTATTCTGACCCATATAATACATGAGGGCATGGAAAATATTCAATTTTTTGATGTAAGATTAAGAGTATAAAATGAAAGGAACTAAAGTCTCTCTATTTTTAGGCTGTGCGGTTTTGCTGGTCATCAATCTGCCGTTTGTTTTCGCAGAGGTAGTTGACAGGGTGGTTACTTTTGTTGATGACAAGGCAATAACCTTGAGCGAACTTGAAGAGAATTATAAAGCTGCAATAAAACTCAGGCCTGATATAAAAAAAGAAGAGGTATTGAACACGAAGATAAACAGGATGCTCCTTTTGCGCGAGGCAAAGAAGCTGCGTATAGAGGGAGCTAATGCGGATGAGGTTATAAAGGAGTATATAGAGCTCAAGCTCAAAACATTAATAAAGATAACAGAGGATGACCTGAGGGAATTCTATGATAAAAACAGAAAAGAATTCGGCAAGACCGATTTTGACGGTGCAAGGGAAAAGATTGAGGAATATCTGGTTGAAAAAGAGGTCAATATAAGACTGAAAAAACATATTGAAGACTTAAGAACAAAGGCGTATATAAAGATACAACTGGATAAGTGAATGGTTGATACTGAAACTAATACAAACGTACTAATCGCTGTTACGTTGTCATTGCGGCTTGTCCGCAATCTTTCCGATTTGTTCTCGAAGAAAGATTCCCGACAGGCGGGAATGACAAAAAAATGTAAAAAAATAAATGCGTTTATATTAGTATTCGGTTTAGTGATATTTAACCTTAGCTCTATATCACTTTTTGTATGCGTGTATGAAGTTGGCTATTGATCTGTCATAGGTGCGCTCGGCTTCTTTGGTGAAAAAACACGCAGGCAGTTCTCCGTTTTTCCTGTGGTAGTGCAGGCATTCACAGCATTTGTGTTTCCTCTCGCACGGCTCATAAGTGCAGTTGCAGTATTTTTTATTTTTCTCCGGTATACATTCCATAACAACCTCCGTGTTGATAATTATACAGTAAATTGTTATTCTTCTTCCAATTGAGAATTTAATTTTTTAGGCCGCAGTTAAATAATTTCAATATAGGCTTTTTTCTTGATTTACCAAACATTGTTTGGTAACATAGAGTATATGGGTATGGTTATAAAGAAAATCGGCAGAAAAGAGTATGCCTACCTTGTTTTAAGGGAGGGCAGGAGGGTAGTTCATAAGTATCTCGGCCCTGCTGATAAGCCCGAGGTAAGCAAGATGCTTTCAGATAAGAAAGAAGCATGTTCTATTCCAGAAAACCTCCGTTCTCTTTTCTGGGACACGAACCCTGACAGGATTCATATCAGGAAAAACGCAAGGTATATTATTGAGAGGATACTTGAACTTGGCGATATGAGGGCATTTAAGTGGCTTCAAAAGGTTTATACTCTTCAGATAATAACAGATATTCTGAAGACAAGCAGGGTTATAACTGAAAAATCCCGCAACTTCTGGCTGACATGGGTACAGAATTAAAAATATATAAGAAGAGTTTTCCTGATGCCGGATGGATGGCTCTTAAAAGCCTGAAAGGTATGCTTAGGAAGCATAAGGCTATACTTGCGGGCGGTACGGCGCTTGCACTGAGAATGGGGCACAGGATATCCGCTGATCTGGATTTTTTTACTGGGGAAGATTTTCAGGTTGAATCCATGATATCAGACATCAGAAAGACAAAACTGCAGTTTCAGATTATTTCAGAAGGAGAAAAGTATCTTGTTGCAGAGGTTGGCGGAATAAAGTTTTCTATTTTTAAATATGACTATCCATTCCTGGAAAAACCGCTTTTGCATGAGGGAATTTCTATCGGAGGAATTCTTGATATAGCTTCAATGAAAATTATAGCCATAAGTCAGCGCGGGACTAAGAGAGACTTCGTAGACCTGTATTTCATATTGCAGAACATTCCTTTTCACAGAATCGCCGAGCATATGGGAAAACGCTTTGGAAGAGAAAGAATAAATCCACTGCATATCGGCAAGTCACTTGTATATTTTTCTGATGCCGAATCCAATCCTGAGCCTGAATACATAAAGGGGAAAGAGGTAAGATGGGAGAAGGTAAAAAAATTCTTCAGGTCTCATGTAAAACAGTTTGTCTATGACATTGATGAGACGGTCAGGTAATGGACAGGCTGCTTCAAAAACTTTTTCTGCTATAATGTTGTTATGAATCTGACTGAAAATGCTCTTAAAGTGCTTAAGGCAAGGTATCTCCTCAAGGATGAAAGAGGGAAGGTTATAGAAACTCCTGAGGGGATGTTCAGGAGGGTTGCAAGGACTATTGCGGCTGCCGAGACTCAGTACGGCGGCAATGCTGCTGAGTGGGAAGAGAAATTTTACGAGCTGATGACATCTCTTAAATTCCTTCCGAATTCTCCGATACTGATGAACGCAGGAAAAGAGATAGGACAGCTTGCTGCATGTTTTGTGCTTCCCGTGGATGATTCAATACATTCCATATTTGATACCCTGAAAAATGCTGCATTGATACTTCAAAGCGGCGGCGGGACCGGGTTTTCCTTTACGCACTTAAGGCCTAAGTCTGATGTTGTCCATTCAACAGGAGGCATCGCAAGCGGCCCTGTCTCTTTTATGAAGATATATAACACTGCAACGGATGTCATAAAGCAGGGAGGAGCAAGGCGAGGCGCTAATATGGGGATTCTCCGCATTGACCACCCTGATATCCTTGATTTTATCCGCATAAAGAGGACAGAGGGAGAATTGACAAATTTCAACATCTCGGTTTCAGTGACAGATGCATTTATGGACACCCTTAAAAATGAAGGAGAATATGAGCTTGTAAATCCAAGGGGCGAGACGGTTGTTGGGAAGATAAGGGCGCATGATGTTTTTAAGGAAATTGTTGAGAGCGCATGGGAGACAGGAGATCCCGGACTTGTATTCATTGACAGGATCAACAGGGACAATCCGACTCCAAACATCGGCAGCATAGAGTCCACGAATCCGTGCGGCGAACAGCCGCTGCTTCCCTACGAGGCATGTATATTGGGATCGCTGAACCTTAGAAAATATGTTAATCCCCCCTCACTCCCCTTTATTAAAGGGGGGCAAGGGGGGATTTTTACTAAGGGGAGGATTAAAGGGGGGTGGAATTCAGAGATAGATTATAAATCCCTCGCAGAAGACATAAAAACCGCTGTGAGGTTTATGGATAATTCCATAGATGTAAATAAATATCCTCTGCCTGCCATAGAGGCGATGCACAAAGCCAACAGGAAAATAGGGCTCGGTGTTATGGGATGGGCTGATATGTTAATACTCACGGGGCTGCCTTACAACCATAAAAAGGCGTTTGAGCTTGGAAAGATTATAATGAAGTTTATGCGGGATGAGTCAAAGAATGCATCTGTAGAACTGGCGCGTGAGCGCGGAGTCTTTCCGAATTTCAAGGGCTCTGTCTATGACGCGCCTGATATGCCTTGTGTGAGGAATGCAACCACAACTACAATAGCTCCGACCGGAACCCTGTCCATGGTTGCGGATTGCTCAAGCGGGATAGAGCCGCTCTTTGCGCTGGCGTACAAAAAACTTGTTCTGGACACGGAACTCTTTGAGATTAACAGGTATTTTTTTGATATTGCGAGGGAGAGAGGTTTTTATTCAGAGGCATTAAAAGAAAAGGTCATAAACATAGGCAGCCTTCACGGTATCAAAGAAATCCCAAATGATGTCAGAAGATTGTTTAAGACCGCTCATGAGATTCCATTTGAGGATCACATAGAAATGCAGGCGTGTTTCCAAAAATTCACTGACAATGCGGTATCAAAGACCATAAATATGCCTCATAAGGCAAGAAGAGAAGATGTTGAAAGGGCTTTTATGCTGGCTTATGATAAGGGATGCAAGGGCATTACTGTTTTCAGATATGGCATTAAAAAAAGAGGGACACTTATTAGATTTGCAGACTCGGATTGAGATATGTTCATACTAAAAAAAATATTGACCCCATTTCTTATGCCGCCAGGGATATTTATTGGTTTATTGATATGCTCAGGGGTATGGTTTTCTTTAAGGAAACAGTGGAAAGCAGGTCTTCTTAATTGTTTAATAGGCATTTTTATGTGGCTGCTTTCATTATCGCCTGTTTCAGACATGATGCTCAGAGGTTTAGAACCTGATTTTAAAATACCGAAAAATCTGCATGGAGATGTAATAATACTCCTTGGAGGCGGTGTTTACGATGAGGCGCCTGACTTGTCCGGCATTGGCGCTCCTTCAGGTGACATGCTTGAGAGAACTGTTACTGCCGTGAGGATCCAAAAAAGACTTAATGTCCCCATAATTGTTACTGGAGGCGTTGTTTTTAAAGGAAAGGCTGCAGAGGCGCCCATTGTAAAAAGATTTCTTGTTGACCTCGGCGTTCCTTCCGAGCGTGTTATTATAGAGGACAAAGCAAGGGATACAATTGAAAATGCAAAATATTCAAAAGAGATATGCGAGAAGGATGGATATAAAAACCCTATACTGGTTACATCTGCGTATCACATGAAAAGGGCTGTGCTCAGCTTTAAAAAAGTTGATATGGATGTTTTGCCTTTTCCTGCGGGCTTCAGGACATGGGAAAATAAAAAATATGGCTGGGAGGATTATCTGCCGCAGGATTTGGGAGGCATATCAGTTGCAATACGCGAATATATGGGATTATTATTTTACAGGATTGCATATTAGAGTTTGGAGGGACGTATGATTCTCGGAGTCAATGTTGACCATGTGGCTACTGTGAGAGAGGCAAGGAAAGGCATGGAGCCGGACCCTGTTATGGCTGCAACTCTTGCGGTATTGGGCGGAGCTGATGGCATTACAGTCCATCTCAGAGAGGACAGGAGGCATATACATGACAGGGATTTAAGGATATTAAGGGAAGTTATCCCTGTCGAGTTAAACCTGGAGATGGCAGCTACAAAAGAGATGATAGGCATTGCGTTGAAGGTAAAGCCTGACATGGTGACGCTTGTGCCTGAGAAGCGAGAGGAACTCACGACAGAGGGAGGGCTTGATGTTAAACGGCAGAAATCAAACCTTAAAAATGCAATCAGGAGGATTCAGGGCGCAGGGATACCTGTCAGCCTTTTTATAAATCCCTCAACTGATGACATTGCCGAATCCAAAGAAATAGGTGCTGATATGGTAGAGATACACACAGGGCTTTATGCTAATGCAAAAGGCAGCAAACAGGAGCAGGAACTTATAAAGGTTGCACGGTCTGTAAAAGAGGCGTTGAGTCTGGGACTTGGCGCTAATGCAGGACACGGGCTTAATTATTTCAATGTCAGAAGTGTTGCAGCGATTGAGGGGTTAAGAGGGCTGTACATAGGACATAGTATTATCTCAAGGGCTGTGCTTGTGGGGATTGAGAGGGCTGTTAGGGAAATGAAGGAGTTAATAAGTGGATAAGAGACGGGAGAAGAAATATAATGATTTACGGCGTCGGCATAGACCTTGTTAAGATTGAGCGGATGAAGGATGTTGTTGACAAGTGGGGCAGGAAGTTCCTTGAAAGGGTTTTTACACAAAGTGAGATTTCATATTGCTATGAAAAAAAGAATCCCTATCTTTCCTTGTCAGTCCGTTTTGCGGCAAAAGAGGCTTTAATTAAAGCGATAGGCTCTGAGGTTCCTGTGTCGCTGACTGATATTGAAGTTGTAAATGCTGCAAGCGGCAGGCCTGAGATAAAAATCAGCGGCAAGTTAAAAGAATTTTTCAGCGACAGGTCAATAAAACAGGCAGCCCTCAGCCTGAGCCACGAAAAAGAATACGGCATTGCCTGCGTCGTGCTGGAAAAGTGATTCAATTGGTTAAAGCTCAGAAGCCGCTGGGAATAATCCGCGGCAAATCATTATTGCAGTTTTGGAAAGTCTGCAATTGATGATGCGAGCGTCCAGATATCCTTCAGTAGTGCAAGCCTGTTGAGCTTGATTTCTTCCTGTTTGTCCATTACGAGTACATTATCAAAGAAATGGTTTATCGGAGCAGTCAGTTCTGAGAGAATACTGAGCGCTTTAGAATATTTGTGCCCATCTATCAGGCTTCCGACTTCAATTTTTATTGCGGTGAATTTATCGTAGAGTTTTTTTTCCGGATCTTCACGGAGCAGTTTTAGCTGTAATGAAGGCAGTGCAGTCGCAGGGGTAATATTTTTCACCCTCTTTATGGCAGTGAGAAAATCATTATAATTCTCTGTTCCTTTAAATTCCTTAACAGCCTGAAGTCTTCTTCGTATTTCTTTTAACGGAATTTCTGATGAGAGCGAAAGTATAGATTGGATTATATCGGAGCCATACCCTTCTGACAAAAACAAAGGCTCAAGCCTCTGTTCAAAAAATCTGAGCGCTGTTTCTGCAATTTCTCCAGATTGTTTAGTATCTTTTAGATTTTTCAGAGAAGCAGTAACAATATCATTGAGTGATAAATTATAGCCCTTATTCAGTAGTATTGCTATGACTGCAAGCGTCTGTCTCCTTAATGCAAACGGATCTTCCGAGCCTGTCGGTGTAAGTCCGACAGAGAAGAATGAGGTTATATTATCCAGCTTGTCTGCAAGGCTGAGAATAGCGCCTGTCTCTGTTTCAGGCAGTCTGTCTCCGTAATAGGCAGGCAGATACTGTTCCATCAAAGCGATTGCGACTTCTGTGTCTTCTTTGTCATTGCTCGCATAGTATTTCCCAATAATTCCCTGAAGTTCCGGAAATTCCCTTACGACTCCTGTCAGCAGGTCTGTCTTGGAGAGAAGCGCTGCTCTTTCGACTTTTTGTGTGAGAGAGGCATTTATTTTTGACGCAAGATATGACGCAAGGTTTTTGACCCTCAACGCTTTCTCGTAAAGTGTCCCGAGTTTTTCCTGATATACCACATTTTTAAGGCCGCTTATTCTGTCTTCAAGTTTTTTCCTGCAGTCTTCTTCAAAGTAGAATTTTGCATCCTCAAATCTTGCCCTGATAACGCGTTCCGCTCCAATCTTAACAGTCTCTGAATTTTCTTCGGCAGTGTTGCTTATAATGATAAAGTAATTCGTGAGCATGCCCTTTCCGTCTTCAATTGCAAAGTATTTCTGATGTTCTCTCATCACTGTTATAAGCAGTTCCTTTGGAAGTTTAAGATATTCTTCTGAGAAGCTGCCCAGTACCGGAACTGGATATTCTACGAGATTTGAGACTGTCTCAATGAGTTCTTCGTCTTTCACGATTTTCCCGTTTATGGAAGATGAGAGCTTCTCCGCTTTTTCTGTTATAAACCTTCTCCTTTCCTGAGGGTCAACTATTACATGGTTATTTGTAAGCAGCTTTGCGTAAGCCGGTATTTCTTTTATCTGAAAAGCGGCCGGCGACAGGAATCTGTGACCACGGGTCATATTGCTGCTTTTTATCCCTTCTATCTCAAAACTTATTGTTTCGTTATCAAACAAAGACAGCAGCCATCTGATAGGCCGTATAAATCTCATGTCATTGCCGCCCCATCTCATTGATTTCGGAAGATGCACTGAAAGCACAATTTTTTTGAGTATGTCAGGCAGGAGTTCTCTGACATGAATGCCTTTTTCTTCTATGACTGCAACAACATATTCTCCTTTGTCTTTCTTTTTTAGAATAAGCTTTTCTACGCTTATGCCTTGAGAATTGGCAAATCCTGTCGCTGCTTTTGTAGGCCTGCCGTCCGCATCAAAAGCTGCTTTTTTGGAAGGGCCGAATATTTCTTTTACTCTGTCTTCCTGCATCGGCGGGATCCCGGCTGCAATAACTGTCAGTCTTCGCGGAGAGCCCAATGTTTTTACTTCTGAAAACCTTATATGATTACCTTTGAATATTGTCTCTGTGTTTTCTTTTAATTGCCGTATGGCAGATGGCAGAAACCTTGCAGGGATGTCTTCTGTGCCTATCTCTAAAAGCAGCGATGAGCGCTGAACTTCGTTTCTTGTCATTAAATGGTACCTCTGGTTTTTTTAGAACATTATAACCCTATAAGAGATTATTGACAAGGTAAGTATGGTCTGCGCATTGACTCACAATAAATATTACCGAAATAAAGGATAAAAAGGAATCGTTTACTCATAATGCATGTTACCAACAAACATGCATAGAAAGTAACGGCATTATGAGCTCACGATCCAAAAGGGAGTATCTCTAAGCGATATATCTGAGGTACAGGAGGGCTGCTCGAAAGAAGAAAACCTCTATACAGTAAAGAAGCAATTCTTAAGCCTCTGAAGAGAATCTGGTTATCCGCAAATCTTCCCTGCTCAAAGAGACTTAAAGCAGCATTACCATAGACAGTGGCTTGGGTATCATCGGTTCGATAACCCTGATATCGTTTCTCTCCTTAGCGAGCTCTATACTACTGAAATGGAGGTTATCCCATAATTTCTTTTGCCCTTCGGTAAAACTTATTGCAAAAGAGCGGATTGCCTCAAAAACGATAAAGCGCTATGATATTGCCAAGACACCTTATCAGAGAATCATGAATTCGCCGGATATTCAGACTTCTGTAAAGCAGTCTCTTACAGAACAGTTTGAAAATCTGAATCCGTTTCATCTGAGGAAGGCCATAGAAGAGAAGCTGAAAAGGATATTTAATCTGTGTTATAAAAAAACACGTTGAGTCAATGAGCCTTCGGTAACATTTTATTATGAGTCAACTGG
>Ga0214473_10000100_pt1 | contig 122722 bp, 132 predicted proteins | sample RVTome_7_FD_203509 | JGI IMG/M metagenome (GOLD analysis project Ga0214473, IMG submission 203509) | Soil microbial communities from uranium-contaminated site in the Upper Colorado River Basin, Wyoming, United States - RVT98D197 | ecosystem: Environmental > Terrestrial > Soil > Contaminated >...
CAAAATCATCTTACGGTATTTGGGAACCCATACCATATGATATTTCAAATCGTAGACCGCATGGCTTGTTCTTTTTATCGAGCTCATGCAGTACTTATACCACGTTTTATCGCTTCGCGAACCTGTTCTCATCCGCCCAGCAGAGCTGGGCGGTATTCAACAGGTATTTTTTATAAAGAAATATCTGTGTGGAATCATTTCTGGAAATCTGTGTAATCAGAGAGCGAAGAGTGGTTTTTCAGAGCTCTCTTTGATCATAATATGGCCTTGTTCACTTTTTCTCTAATACATCTCATCAGAAGTTCGTCCCAAGCCTTTTTATCTGCAATTTCCCATTTCCTATTTCCCATTTATCATTCTTCCTCCATCAGTCAGAATCCATCCCTTTTTTCTATTAGCAATTTACATTCCAAAGTTTTAACATTTGGATAGTTTTTGTAATTGGTTGATTTCTCAGGCCATTTGAACTCCGATTGCTTTTCAGATATTAAAAAGAAAGGATCCAAACTGTAATCAATCGTTGGCAATGTTAAGATTTGTTGGCAGTCCCTGTCGTTCCATCAGCCCACTTAAAACTCCCAACCTGACAATGGGCATTGCCTTTAGGACCACACATTCAGGGTACACATATTTGAATCAATGTCCCTTGCTTTAAGAGAAAATAATATTCCATGAGCAACCATGTCATGGGTAACACCATAATTAAACAGGCCTTGACAGGTTAATTAAATATGACTATAATAGTCACAATAATAGTATAAAGGAGTAGCCAGAGCCATGAAGACAGCGGCTGTTTCAAAGTTAAAGGCTTATCTTAGTGACTATCTAAATCAAGTTAAAGCAGGAACCGAAGTTCTGATCACAGATCGCGGTAAGCCGGTAGCTCGACTGGTACCAATCTCACGCACAAAAACCACCGGAGAATCGCTGACCAGAATGGAAAAACAGGGTTTGATTAAACTTGGGTCAGGAAGGCTTCCAAAATCTTTTTGGGCCCTCCCGCGGCCGGAGGATCCAAAAGGGCTTGTGCGTAGAGCCTTGATTGAAGAGAGAGGGGAAGGCAGATGAAATTCTGGGACTCCTCTGCTATCATCCCTTTGTGTCTCAAAGAGCAAATGTCTGAAACGGTAAAACAATTGATTAAAGTTGACGAAGACCTCGTCGTTTGGTGGGCAACAAGGGTAGAATGTTTGTCGGCCCTGTCAAGGCGACGAAGAGAAGGAGTTCTAAATACTGAATCAGAATTTAAAGCAAAAAGAATACTCTCCACACTCTCAGATGAATGGTCAGAAGTGCAACCCAGTGAACTTGTTCGACAGCGGGCGGAAAGACTCCTCGCTATTCATACCTTAACATCTGGAGATGCGTTTCAGCTTGGAGCCGCATTGATTTGGGCTCAGGAGAGTCCGCAAGGACTTGAAATAGTCTGCTTAGATCAAAACCTTGGAGAAGCCGCCCATAAAGAGGGGTTTACGGTCCTTCCCTAACATTATTAAACCCCTTCCTTTCCCGAGCGATTAAAAATCATAGGCCATTTACCCTCTCTCCTCTTCTCCAGCTATTCACCGGCGAAGCGAAAGGTAAATAATTTTAGGGACGGTTCTCATATTGTTTTGAGATATCAAATTGATACAAACTATTTTCTTGGCCTTCCCCTTCTGGGCGCTTAATCTCAATCGCCTTCTTATCCATCTGCTCCTGAAACCCTGCCACCCCAATTACTCCCTTACCCATCTTCTCCCTTATCTCTTGCTCTTCTTTATCTCTGTCCGAACAAACATATTCCCTGTATGCCCTCTGCCTCTGAGACAGACCTTTCCCCATGTCGAGGGGGACATCCTATATTGTTCCTGTCTAACTCTATTCTTTAAAGGCGGTCATGGGTTCGAGGATCAATTCGCCTCTCTCGAAGCGTTCGATGGAAAGAGAGGAGATGTCGATCGTGCTTGCCTTTCCTTCAAGAATCAGCTCTGAGATCACCTTGCCTACGGCCGGGCTGTGTTGAAATCCGTGGCCGCTAAAACCATTGGCTAATATGAAACCTTCTAAGCCGGGAACTTTTCCTAAAATGGCATGGTTATCCGGCGAGATCTCATAAAGCCCTGCCCATCCCCGTGCAATTTGGGCCTTCTCCATTGCGGGGACACGATAGATCGCATTCTCCGACGCTTCAACCATGGCCTCATAGTCGGTGTTTGTATTAAAACTCGGCTCCCTGTCCAGAGGGCCTGACAGAAGAAACCCATCTACCTCCTGACGGAAATACCATCCCCGATGGAAATCGATGGTCAATGGAATGGTTTGATCAGTAAGATGAAAAGGGGCGGTCACAAAGACCTGTCGCCTCAATGGTCTGACGGGAATGCGGAGGCCTGCCATCTCTGCCACCAGAGAGGCATAAGGCCCTCCGGCATTGACAACCACAGGGCTGGAGATCTCCCCTCCGTTTGTCCTGACACCCATTACCTTGCCCTTATCGACCAATATTTCTTTTGCCTCTACCCCTTCATAAATCTTCACCCCTGTTCTTTTCGCACCGCCGGCAAATCCAGAGAGGACTTCGCTCGGTCCTCCATATCCATCCCGGGGGGAAAACGTCCCGCCTAAAATATCATCCATCTTCAGGTAGGGAAACCTTCTTCTGATCTCGTCAGGGTGTAGCCATTCAACGGGAATACCAAATTGTTTTTGAAGAATGAGGTTCTGTTGAAAAACTTTCACATCCTGGTCGGTTGTTGCCAGAAAGAGATATCCGATCCGCTTAAATTCCGGATTGACCCCGAACTCCTCCTCAAAATGGTCAAAGGTCTTCATCGATTCGAGAGAAAAAAGGATATTGATCTCTGTGGAAAATTGTGTTCTTATCCCGCCCACGCAGCGGCTCGTCGAGCCCTCTCCCAACTGCCCCTTCTCCATAAGAACAATCTTTCCCGCCCTCCTTTGCCCCAGATGATAGGCAATGCTTAAGCCGATCACCCCTCCACCCACAACAACTACATCCGCTGATTTCTCCATAGCCTATCCTGATTTAATTTCTATGAAAGGAGATTGGATTTCATCTTGCGACACTCGACGAGATAAATTGCACAAGGGTAAGGATATCAAATATGGGAACCTTTGTCACCTCTCTGATCGACTTGATAAAAACAGGCATATTGGCGCATTCGAGGACGAGAGCAGAGATATTTGGATTCCCTTTCATCAGAAGTAAAACTTCTTGAACGACCTCTTTTTCGATTTTTGGGACATCGATTTTCTTGCTGTTTTCAATGTAAACTTTGTAAAACTCGCTTCCCGGTTTCATCCCATGAATGATAATGGGAATATCTGCAGCCCCCACACCTTCGAAGTGGGCCATAGTTAAAGAGGTTTCGTCTGCTGTAAAGACGCCGATCTTCCCCTTCCTCCCCACAATCTGGTAGGCCCAGGGGACCTGAATGAGGCTGGAAGAAAAAACCGGAACTTTCACCGAAGCGGCCATCTCTCTCTGCCAAAGTGCCAAAAAACCGCAGCTCGTTGTGATGGCTTTTGCTCCTCTTCTTTCTAAAACCCTCGCAGCCTGGATAAAGGGAGCAATGAGGGAAACATCCCTTTCCCTGATAACCCTTGAAGGAATGGCCCCTTTTACCTTCTCAAAGAGGACAGGAAAAGAATAGGATTGGGGATTCCCCACATCTCCTTCAAGCCTGGGGAAATGGGTATCGAGAAGAATAATCCCGATCAATAAAAATCTCCTATTAAAAAAATTTAGGACATCTTTTCCATAACATAAAAAAAAGACCCTCAACAAGAGGATTTTTTTTCTTTACTTTTTTTTCATAATGGATTAAAAAAAATTTATCAAGGACATATCCGCAATACCTTGAATTTCAGAAGGAGGTGGCTTATGAGGAAGATCGTCTATCTTTCAATCATTTCGTTTTCCATTCTTTTTGTTTCTCTGGCGCAGGCCCAAACCCTGACCTGGACAGCGGGTGGCGTTGGTGGCGGATGGTATACTATAGCCGGAGGAATCTCGAACATCATCAACGAAAAATCGGGTGGCATCATGGTTAAAGTGATCCCCGGCGGTGGCACGGTCAACCCCAGGTTGGTGGACAAAGGGGATTGCGAGTTAGGCTGGGGACTTCCCTTCCTTAATGTGGCGGCATGGAACGGTGAAGACCCTTATGATAAAAAACATACAAACCTTCGTGCGATTGCGGGTGGGATGAGTCTGAACTTCTTCCATTTCTATGTGGAGGCTGATTCTCCCATCAAAACCATGGATGAGGTTTTCAAGCAGAAAAAAGCCCTTCGCATGGCCATCTCGCCAACGGGAACATCGGATGAATAGGTTTTCCGAAAAGTCCTTGCCGCCTATAAGACGGACTACAAAGAACTCGAAGCCACAGGTTTTAAGTTCTTCAGAGGCTCCTATGCCGAACAGGCAAGTCAGTTTAAAGATAGAAACGTGGACTCCGTCTTCACCTTCCTGGCTACTCCCGGAGCCGCTGTCACCGAGGCTTCCATCGGCCGTTCCCTTAGGCTGATCCATTTCCCACCGGAGGCTTTACAGAGCCTGAAACAGTATGGCATCGAATCAGGAAAGATCCCGGCAGGAACATATCCCAAAGCTGCCAATGCCAATGAGGACGTGACGACCGCCATTGCTGGAAGTGTCATCCTGGTCAATAAGAATGTGGCTGACGATGTGGCTTACCGGATTGCCAAAGCGATCCATGAAAACCTTGATCAATTCCGCAAGATCCATAGTTCCTTGGTTCCTTATCAACTGAAAGATGCAGTCACAGGATTAGGCTTGATTCCCCTTCACCCGGGTGCAGAAAAATACTATAAGGAAAAAGGGGGGTTGAAATAACCGCTATCTTTTCGGCCAAAAACTGGCGCCCGCCCTGTTAAATGATCTCTCAATATATATTTCACAGGGCATTTCTTTTAAGTAGCCTGCATTGTTTTCATATTAGAATCCGATTTGTATTTAACAAGGCGGGCGTTCTTGTAATACCCCATCCATTCCGTCATTTTGAGCGGAGCTTTACACCGCCTGCCTGCGGTAGGCAGGGTATACAGGGTAAAGCGAAGGCTCTATCTTTTGAGATCCTTCGTTATGCTCAGGGTGACCATAGGGGGGTCGATCATCTTCCATGCGCTCCTTAAAAGGCTGGATAAAATATCTTGTTCTTATCTACGGAGTATCCGCTTCTCTGCTCCATCTCTATACTTCCGGGTACGGAACCTTTGAACCTCGTATACAACGAGGACTTCATCTCCTCCTCCTTCTTCCCTTAATCTACATCCTCTTTCCTGCCACAAAGAAATCACCCAGAGACCGACCCAGCCTTTTAGATGGGATCGCTTCCCTCTTCTGTTTTTTAGGGCCATTCTATATCGTTTGGGAGGCTGAACGCCTCAATTTTCGAATGGTGGGAATGGATGAGATTCGAACCGTCGAGATCCTATTAGGATCGATCCTTGTCATTTTAGTTGTGGAGGCCTGTCGCCGCGCCCTTTCCCGCTGGATGGCCCTCACCATTGTCATCGCGCTCTTCTATCTCGCCACTGCCCCTTACTGGCCTGGCCTCTTAAAATTCAAGGGATACTCCTTCCCGAGAATGGTGGAGGTATTATACCTTGCTGGGGATGAAGGAATGTTCGGTTTTCTCACAGGCATCTCTTCCAATATTCTCTATATCTATATCCTCTTCGCCGGCTTCATGTTAAGTGCGGGCGTTGGAAACTTCCTTATCAACTTTGCCATATGGGCCGCAGGGTGGGCAAGGGGTGGACCGGCGAAAATTGCCGTCATCTCCAGTGCCCTCTATGGAACGGTGAGTGGAAGCACGGTGGCCAATGTTTATGCCACCGGAAGTTTTACGATCCCTCTGATGAAAAAAGGAGGGTTTGTCCCCAAACAGGCCGCAGCCATTGAGGCCATTGCCGGGACCGGAGGCCAGCTGATGCCGCCCATCATGGGTGCAGGGGCCTTCATCATGTCGGAGGTAACAGGCATTCCTTATTTCAAGATCATACAGGCCGCCGCCATCCCTGCTATTCTCTATTACCTTGGCCTATTCTTTGTCGTCCACTTCATTTCGGGAAAACAGGGGATGGCAAGCATTCCAAAGGCAGAGCGGCCCAGTATTTTGCCGATGCTTCGCCACTCCTACTACTTCCTCCCGTTTATCCTGGTTCTCATTCTTTTAGGATATGGGTATTCTCCGAGCAAATCTGCCTTCTATGTTGTGTTGATCATTTTCGGCCTTAGCTTTTTAGACCGTAGGACCTGGTTAACTCCCAAGAAACTGCTGGATACACTCTTCCAATCGGCAGTCAATGCGGCTATCATTGCCACAGCGCTGGCAGGTTCCGGAATGGTGGTTGGAACCCTGACCCGAACCGGAGCCGCACTGGCCTTCGGAAGCGTCCTGTTGAGCGCCTCCCTAAACAACCTCCTCCTCGCAATGATCCTTGTCTTTCTGGTTGTCAGCGTTCTCGGGACCGGAATCCCGACCACCCCTGCCTATATCATTGCAGTCACCGTAGGAGCCTCAGCCCTCGGAAGGTTTGATGTGGCCTTATTATCGGCCCACCTCTTCGTCTTCTACTTTGCCGTGCTTTCGGATCTCACCCCTCCGGATGCCATCACTGCTTTCGCGGCGGCAAACCTGGCCGGTTCTGAGATGATGGCCACAGGAATTGAAGCCTTCAAGCTGGGAATTGCAGGGTTTCTTGTTCCCTTTGCTTTTGTCTTTCAACCCGCCCTTCTCCTACAGGGAACGCTCCCTGAGATCCTGATGGCAACCGGATTGACAGCCCTTGGGGTGGCCTGCCTTTCCGCTTTCCTGGTCGGATATGTCTGGTCTCCTTTAAGCTGGCTCCATCGTTTTCTCTTCGCATCCGCAGCCGTCCTGCTGGTCTTTCCCACCATCGGCCTGGAGTTGATTGGAATTGGACTGGCAGGGGGATTGTTTATCTGGGCAAGAATCAAAAAATAATGGGGGATTGTGTATTAGAAATTGGGCAATGATCATTGGCCATTGATCATTGATTATTGATATCTCTTTCTTCTCAACATCTTCATCAGAAACATAATCTCTTCATTTTTCATCCAGAAAGAGCAAATCAGATAGACTCCCAGGCCAACTGCGATCCCCGTAAGGAGAAGGAGAGCTTTTTCCAAGGTGTCACCCGTTGTCGACCAATTCCCCAGAGAGCAGATCAAATAGGCGGTTAATCCCATGGGAAGGCTGCAGAGCAGAACCCGGACGAGTGATTTCACATTTTTGCCTACCTCCATACCGCCCAATTTCGGGTTCAACTTCCCGCAGACAAGGATTAGGTTCAGAATCGATGAAAGACTGGTGGCCAAAGCAAGGCCGGCATGCTTCAAAGGAGTGAAGAAAATGAAAATGGCATTGAGAACGACATTGGCTCCCAGGCAGATCAATCCAATCTTAAGGGGCGTCCAGGCATCCTGAAGCGAATAAAAGGCAGGTACAAGGGTCCTCACTCCCGCAATCGCCCACAGACCAACCGAATAGCATAATAGGGCTTTGGCTGTCATCACTGTGGCAGAGTAGTCGAAGAGACCCCTCTGGAAAAGAAGGTTGATAATGGGTGTCTTTAAAGCGATCAGCCCCACCATAGCAGGAATGCTGATAAAGGATGTGAGGCGGAAGGTGAAGGAGAGCGTTTTCTTTAACTCCTCCATCTTCCCCTGAGAGGCGAGGCCGGAAAGGCTTGGCAGGGAAGCCATCCCGATGGCGATGGCAAATATTCCCAATGGAAATTCTAACAACCGGTCCGCAAAGAAGAGATACGAGACGCTTCCCCCCGGGAGAAAGGAGGCGAAGATCGTATCGATGAAGACATTGAGTTGATAGACCCCTGTTCCGATCATGCCCGGCACCATCAGGGCGCCGATTCGCTTGATGGCAGGATGTCCGAAATGAAAATTAAATCGGAAAGTAATCCCCTTCTGCCATAAAAAGGGGACCTGGAAGAGTAACTGAATCACCCCTCCGGCAAGGACACCGACAGCAAGCGTCATAACCGGTTTTTGAAAGGAGTGATAGAAGAGAAAAACGGAAAGGATGATGGAGATATTGAGGAAGATGGGGGCGATGGCCGGAGCGAAAAAGTGTCGATAGGAGTTGAGGATTCCCATGCAGAGGGCAAAGAGCCCCATGAAAAAAAGATACGGGAAGATGATCTGATTGAGCGTGATGGTCAGCTGAAATTTTTCTGGAATTCTGGCAAATCCAGGCGCGATGATCTGAATTAAAACCGGTGAGAAGAGGATCCCTAAGAATGTGATCAGGAGTAACACCAGCCCCATCAGGGTGAAGGCGGCATGGGTCACCTCTCTAATTTCCTCTTCTGACCGCTGGTGAAGGTATTCGGTATAGACCGGGATGAAGGAGATGGTCAGGGACCCTTCTCCCACCAGTCGCCTCCAGAGATTGGGGATTCGAAAGGCAACGAAGAAGGCATCGGCCGCCATCCCTGCCCCAAAGAAATGGGCGATGACCATATCTCTAAAAAATCCGAGGATACGGCTGAGGAGGGTTCCCATTCCTATGGTGGAAGCGGCTTTTGCGATTTTATGATTCTCAGACATAAGTTCATAAAGTTGGGGCGCATAAGTTTACGTCCTAACTTGACACACGCTACCCTAAAATGTTAAAAAAATCAACAGACTAAAAGAAAGGAGATTCGATTTTGGCCATCCATCCATCAGCAATTAAAAGGGCAAAACAGAATGAGAAGGGGAGGGTTCGAAACCTCCATTTTGAATCGACGGTAAAGAGTTCGGTCAAGAAAGTCCGAGAAGCGATCGAAGAAAAGGATATTGAGGGTGCCAGGAAAGCCCTATTAAAGGCAATCCCACTCATTCAGAGAGGATGTTCAAAGGGCATCTTTCACAAAAACACCTCCGCAAGAAAGATCTCCCGCCTGACCCAGGCCGTCAATGTCCTGAAACCTGCCAAGTAATAAAAGTCAATGGGCAATAGGTGAAGTTAAAGAAGCCCCTGCCTACCGGCAGGCAGGCGTTTCATTTTGGGCCGGCAGAGGTCGATGACCAGTTTCTCCATTAGAAGATTCTTCGGCCCTCGCCCCGTTTTAATGGCTAAATCAGTCTGGTGACACTTCAGTACACCTTCTCGCAAAGAGGTCTCCGAGAAGCTCCTCCCTTGCTCCATCAACTTCGTCACATTCCAAGCCTGCATCCGTAGTGCTTTGGCCATCTCTTCAAGACCTTTCCGACCTGAGATCATCTCCTTCACCCTCCAGATATTCCAGTAATGCTTTGCCATCATGCCCAAGAGAAGAGGAACAGGGTCGTCCTTCCTCTTCTGGGGCGATTCTTCTTTCTTAAAGGGAATGGCTTTCGATTCCAGTGCCTTCTCCAGGATGGTCAGCGCTTTCTCCAGATTCTGCTGGCCGATGGCATTGGTTAAATCAAAAACGGTGCTGACCTTCACCTCCGAAGTGACCCCTTCTACATCGGAAAGTTCTATCCTTTTCTTGCTCCCGACGCTCAGAAAGACCTTCTCCAGCCCATTATCGAGATCCTGAAGGTGATCTCCCATAATTTCGACGAGATAGCTAACTGACTCTTCGGAGATCGATTTTCCCTTCTCCTCCATCCTCTTTCTGACCCAAGAAACAAGCCCTCTCCCTTTCAACCGGGGATACTCGATCACCTTTCCGACCTTCTCAATCTCTTTCTGGACTCTCTTCCATGGCCCCAGCGTCTGGCCATAGATCACAAAACAGGTGGTAGGGGAAGGATTCCGGATATAGGGAAGTAAGGTCTCCACATTCTCTTCATCGAACTGGTCCGCTCCCCGGATGAGAACAAAACGATATGGAGAAAACATCGGAAGAGTCTGGGCTGTCTGAACGACCTCCTGACCGCTATGTTCCTCACCGTTGAAGAGATGAAGATTGAACCCCCTCTCCTTCAGGGAAAGGGTCTGATTCAGTAATCTCCGGATCTCCTCTTCGATGAGGTAATTTTCAGGGCCATAAAGGAAATAAACAGGAAATATTTTGCCGGATTTTATATCATCTGAGGCTTTGTTCAATCCAACTATAGATTTCAGTTCCATTAAACTATATTTTCTTTGGATTTTTAGATTCGATTATCTCTATTTCTATCTCAGGGCAGAGGCTTTCAATGTCTTTTTGAATTTCTATGGTCCTGCTCAATGCAGTAACAACTTTGCAGGAGTGCCTGATATCATCCAGCATGAGACTTCTGTTATCTAAATCACCAACTCATTCTTTACGAAATATGAAACCCCTCGCCTCTATATTGACACACAATACTCTAATGGGTTTCTATTCATCAAGGATCTGTTTGGCTTGTTTCTCGAGTAATGGCAATTTGTTTTGGATAATATCCCATATGATCTCGCAGTCAACACCAAAATATTCATGAATGAGGATGTCACGCAGGCCGGCTATTTTCTTCCATTCCACTTCAGGATAGCTTGATCGTACCTCTTCTGGTAACTTTTTGATTGCTTCGCCAATAATTTCAAGATTGCGAACGACAGCATCAATAGTTTTAGAATCGGCAAAAAATGTCTCCTGGGAAAGGTTCTCTGTATATAATTGGATCTTTATAATTGCATCGAGAATATCTTCAAGATAGACTTTATAGTCCCGGGACATGAACCGCCTCTTCAAGAATGATTGTGCGGAGCCTTGGTTTGATGGTATCGGCAAGCACCAGATCAACCTGGCACCCAAAGAGCTCTTCCAAAAATGCCTTTAAGTCCATATAAAGATCAAATGATTTTTTATCGAACTCAACCACGAAGTCGAGGTCGCTTGCTTCGGAACATTCCCCACGGGCACAGGAACCAAACAAGCCTAACCGTTTTACTCCGTAACTTCTGATGGTGTTTTGATTTTCTTCCAGAATCTTCAGTATTTTTTCTCGACTCTTTTTCATATTATTTTTCCAATTGATTCAGAAATGGATTGTTCGGCCATTATCTTATATAAAAAAAACTATTGCGTCAATTTGAATCTTTATTTAACTTTGCCTTTTCTGGCTTCCTTCATAGAGATCATACTCCAAGAGCCTGCATTCGATATTGGAATTGTAAAATAGGATCCTTCTTTTTGTCCTCAATCCCACCCCTTTGGCTAGGTCGAGATTGCCGGTAAAGATATATCCACGGTATCCCTGGCACCTCTTCTTTAAAAAATCTCCGATCCCCTTGTATATCTCCCTCAAGGCTCCCCTTTCACCCATCCGTTCCCCATATTCGGGATTGAGGATCACGACACCCTCTCCATTGGGGACAGGGGTCTCTCCATATTGACAGATCCCGAAGTCAATCCACCGTTCCACCCCGGCGGTCTGCGCATTCTTCTTCGCTCCCTGGACGGCCTCTCCGCTCATATCCGTGGCAATAATCTTTCCATCGATCGTATCCCTTGCTGTGGCTCTTGCCTTGCGCCGTATCTCCCTCCAGGATGATTCATCAAATCCCTTCAGGTGCATAAAACCAAAATTACTTCTCAACAGTCCCGGCGCCCTCCCCAGGCCAATCAACGCTGCCTCGATTGCAAGCGTCCCGCTCCCGCACATGGGGTTGATAAAGTTGCCGCTTCCCTTCCAGCCGGTCGCCAGAACCACCCCTGCGGCTAGCGTTTCCTGCATGGGCGCCTTCAGTGGAATCTTCCGATACCCCCTTCTCGAAAGGGGCTCGCCGGAGGTGTCGGCAAACAGCGAACCCATTTCATTCTTCCAGAATAGATGAACGACCGTTCGATCTCTTTCCGACCCAGAATCCGGTCGCCGCCCGCGCACTCTTTTTATCCGGTCCACAATGGCATCCTTGATTTTGACATTTGCAAACCGTGTATCCTTAATGGTCGGGTTATCCACGGTCGAAGTCACACAGAGGTAACCCTCTTCCTGGATCAAATCCTCCCATTTCATCGCAGACACCTCTCTATAAAGCTCATCAGGATTTCTTGCTTTAAATCGCTCCAGGAAGAAAAGGACGCGATGCCCTGTCCGGACAAAAAGGTTCAATCTCATTGCGTCGTCCATTGTCCCTTCTGTTTCGACGCTGGCAATACCCTCGGAGAGAACCGGGAATTCGAGCAAATGGAGTTCTTCCTTCAAAAAAGGGACAATGCCTTTGGCACAGGTGATGACGATTCTGCTTTTTCTTCCCCAGATATCCATGATCGCCTCATGCCTATAATATCATATTCGTCATCCAATTGCCTCCCCTTTTTGCGTTCTGTCTTGGGAAGAGGTAAAATATTCCTTGAGGGGAAAAGAATGGAACGCTGGCAACGAGCATTCTCCGAAAGCATCACTTCTCTAAGTGAACTGGCCCGTTATATTCCAATAGACCCTAAATTACTCGGGCCTGTTGTGGCCCGTTATCCCCTCCGGATCACCCGCTACTATTTAAGCCTCATCCGGGAGAGGGACGATCCGATCGGGCGGCAGTGCATACCTGACCGGTGCGAATTGGAACAGGATGACCTTTCCATCGATCCTCTCAATGAAGGAGGGCTCACCCCTGTGCCAGGGCTCATCCACCGTTACCCCGACCGGGCCGTCCTGCTGGTCTCTTCCGTCTGTCCGACCCTGTGCCGGTTTTGCACGAGAAAAAACAGGACCGGGGGAGAGGGGAGTGTAATAAACCCCGTTAGAAAGTCTTCGACTTTCCAGCGGGAGGGCTCACACGTGGCATTAAACCCCGGGTTCGCTCAGAAAGGAACCTTACCTTCCTCCCCGCTGAAAGCTCAGATAGAAGCTGAGTTTCGCACGGGGCAACCAGCGGAGCTTTCTAACGGGGTAATTCAGAATTCATTGGAAGCTGCTCTGGAGTATATCGAAAGAAGGCCTGCCATCCGGGATGTCATACTCTCAGGCGGAGACCCTTTACTGCTTACCGATGATGAACTGGAAAAGATTCTCATCACGCTTCGTAAACTCCCTCATCTTGAGATCCTCAGACTCCATACCCGTGCCCCTGTCACACTGCCGGACCGCATCACCTTTCGGCTCTGCCGGATATTGAAACGATATCACCCCCTCTACGTCAATACTCAATTCAATCATCCCCTGGAAATCACGCCTGAGTCGACAAAATCCTGTGCTATGTTAGCGGATGCGGGCATCCCGCTCGGAAATCAGACCGTCCTGCTCAGAGGGGTCAATGATGATCCGGGAGTGATGAAACAACTGATGCAGAAACTCCTCACCATCAGGGTCCGTCCTTATTACATCCACCAGATGGACCTGGTAAAAGGAACAGGCCATTTTCGCACCCCTGTTCAAAAAGGATTAAACATTATGGCGGGATTAAGGGGGCACACCTCGGGCATGGCAACCCCTTCCTATGTCATCGACCTGCCGGGAGGAAAAGGAAAGGTGGCAGTCCTCCCCGACGATGTGAGGAGGCAGGGGAATATCTATTTCCTTCGTAACTATCTCGGCGAGGTGGTTGAATATCCAGATATGGAAGGGAAATAATAAAAACTATTGCAAAATTAGTAATGCAAAATTAACAATTATCAATGAATTGTATAACGTTTGTATTTTTATTCAAATCTATCATTCTATTGCTAATTATTAAATGCTAATTGAACATTTTGCATTGATCATTTCTTTAGAGCTCTTCAGGGGTAAAAGCCACGACTTCATCGATTGTTTTTGCATTCAATAAAACCATCACCAGCCGGTCCACTCCCAGGGCGATCCCCGCTGAAGGAGGCAAATTCTCCAGTTCATCTAAAAATTTCTCGGGCATCGGATAGATGGGTTTTTCCAGAGATCGCCGGACCTCGGCTTCAACATGAAAAATCTTTCGCTGTTCTTCCACATCGATCAATTCGGAGAAGGCATTGGCTATCTCCATGCTTCCCAGATAGAGCTCAAAACGTTCTGCTACGGTAGGGTCATCCTTCCTTAGGCGTGCCATGGCCCTGCGCTCGGCAGGGTAATCATAAAGAAAGGTAGGCTTTTCGATTCCGAGCCTGGGCTCGATATCCCGAACCATGACCTCATCGAAAAGGTCCTGCTTGAGAGCTTCCTTCGCTGAAATCTTCGCATAACGATTAAATGCCTCTTCCACAGTTATTCTTTCCCAGGGCGATGCAAGAAGAACGTTATGGTCACCATAAGTCACCTTTTCCCCGAGTCCGATTTGAGCTGCCAGGCTTTGAATCAATGCCTCACACTCTTCCATGAGAGCCAGATAGTCGCTCCCCACCCGATACCATTCTAAGAGGGTGAATTCGGGGATGTGCTGGCTTCCTCTCTCCCCTTCTCTCCAACAGCGGCAGATCTGAAAGATCTTCTCATATCCTGTGGCAAGCATTCGCTTCATACAGAGTTCCGGAGAGGTGTGAAGAAACCATTGGCCTGAGGGGACAGCGTCGATATGGGATTCAGGGGCAGGAGCAGGAATTCGATGAGGGGTCTCGACTTCGAGGTATCCCCTCTCGCTGAAGAATTGTCTGATCTTCCGTATGATTCTTGCCCTCTGCTCAAGGGCGGTCTTTCGCCTGGCCAATGGCCAGTTCTTTATTGTTGAATTGATGATCACCGCCTAATCTCTCATACCAGCACTTCTGCGTATAGGCGCGAATAAAGGAAATGGTCTAAAGGTTAGGGCTACGAAGCCAGTCTGGTGAAAGGTCAATTGGTTAGGGCTAATGATTTAAAACCATTACCTTTACCTTAAGACAAAACTGGCATCCTAACCCTAACCTTAACCCAATGCTTTTATTTTCTAAGTCATTATTCCTTGACCCGGGTCGAATATTCGCCGGTTCGGGTGTCAATGGTGATCAACTCCCCATCCTGGACGAAGGGAGGAATACGCAGTTCATATCCTGTCTCAACGGTGGCGGATTTGTAATCGGCCTTTGAGGTATCCCCTTTGACCCACATCTCCGTCTTGATCACTCTGAGATTGACAAAGTTCGGAAGTTCCACGCCGATGGCTTTCTCTCTGAACATCAATACCTTGACATTCAAATTATCAATGAGATAATTTTTCACCTCTCCCAGCCCATCCTCATTGATGATGATCTGCTCATAGGTCTGATTATCCATGAAATAGTAGTGATCTCCCTCTTTGTAAAGATACTGCATGGGCCTCTCTTCCAGCGAGGCGGGTTCAAAGGTATCTCCCTCGCGATAGGTCCGATCGATCGTCAATCCGGTGATCATATTTTTCAGTTTTGTCCGGTAAAGGGCCTGGCCCTTCCCCGGTTTGGAGAATTCAAAGGCCGTGACGATATAGGGCTCATTATCGATCGCAACCTTCAACCCCTTTCTCAAATCCGAAGCCGTATACATAAAGCATCCTTCCCTTTTCTAAATTCACGAATGGAACGAATGACATGGTCAAAAATTATAAAAGAACCGATTGCGAATCCGCTCAGCCATAAACCTTGCGAGCGATTGAATGGCCGCGGCCTTATTCGATTCGCTGACGAGAATATTGTAGGATGTGCGATACACTCTGCTGTCGGAAAGATCCTTCTCCATCCAGAGGATCTCTCCGGTTTTCTTCCTTAAGGTCAAATCGATGACCACCGTAGTCTGGTATTCCAGGGCGATTCCGGATCGGTCATAGGAGACCGAATAGATCTGAAAGGACTTGATCACTCCTTCCAGAACCGAATCTGCCTCATCCCGTCCCACCACCTTCACCCTTCGGTCCTGAATAAACTCCCTTAAAAAACCCTGTGTGAAAGGAACCTCAATGCCTGGCTCAAAGGTCTGGTTCACAAAGGTGGAAATGGCAATTGAATTGATACCCGGGGGAACATGGGTCTCTTTGCCGACCATCTGGTAGCCACAACCCAAAAGCATGCCTATCCAAATGATGAGAAATAGCATGCTGAAAGTTCGGAGTTCGGAGTTCAGAGTTCGGAGTATTTTAATGATGGGCTCAAGAATCAGCAGTTGTGAATTTATATTCCGCATTCTGCAATATACCTAATTATTTTTAACAAACAATATTCACCAGTTTCTGAGGCACGAGGATCACCCGTTTGATCGCTTTGCCCGCAACCAGTTTTTGAATCCTCTCGCTCTTCAAAGCCCAGGTCTTGATCTCTTCCTCTCCATAAGAGGCGGGCACCGTGATGCGGTCTCTCACTTTTCCATTGACCTGGACAACGATCAGAACCTCATCCTCCAGGACCGCCTCCGGATCATAATCAGGCCAGGCCCTCTGAATGACAGACTCCTTATTCCCCAACACCTCCCAGAGCTCCTCGGCGAAGTGAGGAACAAATGGCGAAAGCAGAATCACGGTCGTCTCAATCGCCTCCCTCATCAACCGTCTGGAGACATCATCATCACGGTTCTTGGCCTCCGAACCATAGATCTCGTTGACCAGTTCCATGATCGCGCTGATGGCTGTGTTGAAATGAAACCGCTCAATATCCTCCGTCACCTTCTTGATCGTCTTATGGGTCTTTTGGCGGAGGAGCTTCGCATCCCCTTCTACCGAAGTCCCGATAGGAGGGGAAGCCGCATTCCGTAGCCGGGAAACCTGTTCAAAAAAGAGTCTCCAGACCCGGTTGAGAAAGCGGAACGAACCCTCCACGCCCTGATCGCTCCAGTCTAGATCCTTCTCGGGTGGAGCAGCAAAGAGACAGAAGATCCTTGCCGTATCCGCACCATACTTTTCGACCAGATACTCAGGATCGACCACATTCCTCTTCGACTTCGACATCTTTTCAAGTCTTCCTACTGTAATCTGAACGCCGCACTTGCGACAGCGAAAGGCCTCCCCCTTCCTCTCCACCTCATCAGGAAAGAGGTAGCCGTCCTTTGGGCACTCGAGAACCTCTTTGCAGACCATCCCCTGGGTGAGGAGATTGGTGAAGGGTTCTTCGACGCTCACCCACCCCATCTCCTTAAGGACGCGGGTGAAGAAGCGGGAATAGAGCAGATGGAGAATGGCATGTTCAATGCCGCCGATATATTGATCCACAGGCATCCAGTAATCGACCCTCTTTTTATCAAGCGGCCCCTCATGATAGTCAGGGCAGGCAAATCGATCAAAATACCATGAGGATTCGACAAAGGTGTCCATGGTGTCCGTATCCCTTCGGCCCGCTCCGCCGCATTTCGGACATCTTGCCTCCACAAACTCCTTTGCGCCTACCAGAGGCGATTCTCCCATGCCGGTCACTTCGACATCGGGCGGAAGGACGACAGGAAGGTCTCTTTCCGGAACAGGAACGGCCCCGCACCTCTCGCAGTAGATAATGGGAATGGGCGCTCCCCAGTAGCGCTGCCTCGAGATCCCCCAGTCCCTTAACCGGTAACTGATCTTCTCTCCGCCCAATCCTTTCTCCTCGAGATGCTTCGCAATCGCCTCCCTCGCCTTCAGGCTGCCCATTCCATTAAACTTCCCCGAGTTGACCAGAAAACCCTCTCCCTCATAGGCTTCAGTCATGGTTTCCCCATTCAGGGTTTGATCTTCCGGTTGAATCACAACGATGAGGGGAAGCCCGTACTGCTTGGCGAATTCGAAATCTCTCTGGTCATGTGTGGGAACAGCCATCACTGCGCCCGTTCCATATTCCATCAGAACAAAATTGGCAACGAAGATGGGCATCCTCGCCTCCGTCATCGGATTGAGGCAATAAGCACCCGTGAAGACGCCCTCCTTCTCCGTTGTGGGAGCGGTCCTTTTGATCCTGTCCTGCCGTTTCATCTTCTCGACAAAATCCCTCACCACTTTCTCCTGAGGGGTCCCCTTTGAAAGGGCAAGGGCAAGGGGATGTTCCGGAGCAAGGCTCATAAATGTGGCACCAAAGACTGTGTCCTGCCGGGTGGTGAAGACCTTGATCGCTTCTTTCGAATTCTCCAGTGGGAAAAGGATCTCTGCGCCCATCGATTTTCCGATCCAGTTCCTCTGCATCGTGAGGACCCGCTCCGGCCATCCGGGAAGTTTCTCGCACCACTCCAGGAGGTCCTCCGCATAATCGGTGATCTTGAAGAACCACTGCTCCAGATCCTTCTGTGTGACCCCCGGGTCATCGGCATGGCCCCGCCAGCAGGTCCCGTCAGCCATCACCTGCTCATTGGCCAGAACGGTCTTGCAGACCTCACACCAGTTGACCGTGGACCGTTTCTTATAGGCCAGCCCTTTCTCATACATCTTCAGGAAGAAGAGCTGTTCCCATTGATAATACGAGGCATCGCAGGTCGCAAATTCCCGATCCCAATCATAACTGAAGCCCATTCGCTTCAACTGCCTTTTCATATACTCGATATTCTCATGGGTCCATTTGGCAGGATGGACGCCATGTTCGATGGCCGCATTCTCTGCAGGCATGCCAAAGGCATCCCAGGCCATGGGATGAAGGACATTGAACCCCTTCATCTTCTTGTAACGGGCGGCCACATCGCCGATGGAGTAATTCCGAACATGTCCCATATGGATCTTGCCCGATGGATAAGGAAACATCTCAAGAAGATAATACTTCTGCTTATTCGGATCCTCGGTGACTTTGAAGAGCTTCTGACTCTCCCATATTCTCTGCCATTTCTCTTCAATCTCTTTCGGGTTATACCGTTGATCCATGTCTTTCCTCGAATTATAGTTATCAGTTCGGAGTTCGTAGTTCGGAGCAAACTCTTAATTCTTAATTCCTAATTCTCAATTCTTAACTATAATTTCTTATTTTTTACTCCCAACTCCGAACTCGTTACTCCGAACTTATTTATCCTCTCATCATCCTTCTGATTCGAAGTCTTAAAGCGTTCAACTTAATAAAGCCCTCCGCATCTTTCTGATTATAGACGGTGTCCTTCTCAAAGGTCGCAAATGCATCATGGTAGAGAGACTTCTCTGACCTCCGGCCGATTACCGTGCAATTCCCTTTATAGAGTTTCAGGCGGACCGTCCCTGTAACATTCTTCTGCATCTCATCGAGAGCTATCTTCAGGACATCCATCTCCGGTGAAAACCAGTAGCCATAATAAATGAGCTCCGAAATCTTCGGGACCAGGCTATCCCGTAAATGCATCACCTCCCGGTCCATCGTCATCGACTCGACAGCCCGGTGGGCAATGTGAAGGATCGTCCCCCCGGGCGTCTCATAGACCCCTCTCGACTTCATCCCCACATAGCGGTTCTCAACCATATCGACACGGCCAACTCCATTCTTGCCTCCCAATTCATTCAATCGGGCCAGCAAGTTCGCAGGCGAAAGGGCTTGGCCATCGACCCGCTTTGGAATCCCGTCTTCAAAATCGATTTCGACGACGGTCGGACGATCCGGCGCCTTTTCAGGCGAGACGGAGAGGATAAACATGTCCTCTGGCGGCTCTGACCAGGGATCTTCAAGAATCCCCCCCTCAAAACTGATGTGAAGGAGGTTCCGGTCGGAGGAGTAGGGCTTTTCTTTCGTCACCGGAATGGGGATGCCATTCTCCCGCGCATAAGCCATCAGCTCCTCACGCGATTGAAATTGCCACTCCCTCCATGGGGAGATAACGCGGACATAAGGATTGAGGGCATAGTAGGTCAGCTCAAATCGCACCTGGTCATTCCCCTTCCCTGTGGATCCGTGAGCCACGGCATCCGCTCCCTCCATCTGGGCAATCTCGATCTGTCTCTTTGCGATCAGGGGTCTGGCAATCGAGGTGCCAAGGAGGTAGGTCCCCTCATAGACGGCATTCGCCTTCAGCGCTGTGAAGACAAAATCCCGAACAAACTCTTCCCGGAGATCTTCAATATAGACCTTGCTCGCACCCGTTGAGATCGCCTTTTCCTCCAGGTAATCCAGTTCCTCCGCCTGTCCGATATCTGCGGTGAAGGCAATGACTTCGCATCCGAATTCATTCTTCAGCCACTTCACAATGATCGAAGTGTCCAGGCCGCCCGAATAGGCCAGAACCACCTTCTTTACTTCACCCTTCATGGAAACCTCCTTCGTTCAAGTTCGTAGTTCGGAGTTTTGAGTTCGGAGATACAAATTGGGAAACTCCGAACTACGAACTCATTACTCCGAACTTCTTATTCCTCCAAACACTTCTTCCAGCGCCCTGACCATCCGATCCACTTCTTCTTCGGTCACGATCAATGGGGGCAAAAACCGGAGCACATTGCCCGCAGTGCAATTGATGAGGAATCCCTTTTTCATCATCTTCTTGACGATCTCCGCTCCTTCGATTTTCAGCTCCATCCCAAGGATCAACCCTCTTCCTCGAACATCCTGAACGAAAGGAAATTTTTCCTTGATCTCATCGAGTCTGGAGAGAAAATATTGTCCTACTCTCTGGCAATGATCCAGCATCCCTTCCTCTAAGATCGCACTCAGGGCAGCCACCCCTGCTGCCGTAGCCAACGGGTTTCCTCCAAAGGTGGAGGCATGATCTCCCGGCTCAAAGCTTTTTGCGATCTCGTCCCTGATCAATAGGGCTCCGATGGGAACCCCTCCGGCTAATGACTTGGCCACAGTGAGCAAATCCGGTTTCATATCCTCATGTTCATAGGCAAAGAGTTTTCCGGTCCTTCCCATCCCCACCTGAACCTCATCCAGGATGAGGAGGATTCCTTTCTCATCGCAGATCTCCCGGAGTCCTTTTAGATAACCTTCCGAAGGGATGTTCACCCCTCCTTCGCCCTGGATCGGCTCCAGCAGGACGGCACATGTCTTCGGACCAATCGCCTCTCTCACAGCGTTCAAATCATTAAAAGGAACATATTTAAAACCTGGCATCAGAGGGGCATAGCCTTTGTGATACTTTTTTTGAGCCGTGGCCGTCAAAGTGGCGAGCGTCCTTCCATGAAAGGAGTTTTCCATGGTGATCACTTCGTATCGGTCCTCTCCTATCTTCTCCTTCGCATATTTTCTTGCGAGTTTCAGCGCTCCTTCATTGGCCTCTGCCCCGCTATTGCAGAAAAAGACCTTGCCGGCAAACGAGTTTTTGCAAAGGAGAGAAGCCAACTGGATCTGGGGTTCGATGTAGTAGAGATTTGAGACATGGATCAGTTTTTCCGCCTGAGCCTGAATCGCCTTAACCACTTTCGGATGACAATGGCCCAGATTGCAAACCGCCAGTCCCGCAAAAAAATCTAAGTATTCCTTGCCGTCGAGATCCCACACCCGTGTCCCCTTTCCCCTTACCAAAACGAGGGGATAACGGTTATAGGTATGGGCAATATACTGTTCTGATAACATCATCAAGGTTTGAGAATCCATGGTATCCTCTAAAATTCAGTTCGGAGTAATGAGTTCGTAGTTCGGAGTATCTCCTTTTAAATCTCCGAACTCTGAACTCCGAACTCCTAAACTTTATTCACGGGTGATTTGCGTTCCAATTCCAACATCAGTGAAAATTTCCAAAAGTATGGCGTGCTCAACAGTCCCATTGATGATATGGGTCTTATTCACTCCGTCTTTTAGGGCATCGAGACAACAGTTCACCTTCGGGATCATCCCTGAGGAGATGACCTTCTGTGAGATCAACTCTTTCGCTTGCTTGACATCAAGGGTGGGAATCAAACGTTTCTTCTCATCCATCACCCCTTCCACATCGGTCAACAGGATCAGCTTCTCAGCTTTTAGTGCCGAGGCAATCTTTCCTGCCACCAGATCGGCATTGATATTATAGGTCTCACCCTCTTCCCCCACGCCAACCGGTGCGATCACCGGAATAAAATTCTCCTTCTCCAGGGATTCGATCACCCCGGGATGGATCGCCTTCACCTCGCCCACCATCCCGATATCAATGATTTCAGGGTCCTTATCCTTGCCGGCGCTTCTCGTCAATTTCAACTTTTTGGCAAGGATGAGCCTCCCGTCCTTTCCGCTCAATCCAACCGCCTTTCCTCCCTGCTGATTGATCAGGGCGACGATCTCTTTGTTCACCTTTCCCACGAGGACCATCTCCACCACATCCATGGTCTCCTTGTCCGTCACCCTCATCCCTTCCACAAACTCCGACTTCTTCCCCAATCGGGTCAGCATCTCACCAATCTGGGGACCGCCCCCGTGGACAATGACCGGGTTAAGCCCGATATATTTGAGAAGGACGACATCAAGGGCAAAACTTTTTTTGAGCCCCTCTCCCTCCATGGTGCTTCCCCCGTACTTGATCACAACGGTCTTGTTATAAAACCGCCGGATATAAGGAAGCGCCTCTATTAATACCTTGGCTTTGTCAATGGGGTTTTCCATGCTTCGTCCCTCTCTATTCTAAAGGGTTCAAGGATTCCAGGGTTCGAGGGGTCAAGGGAAATATCCGTGGAACCCTTCACCCTTGAACCCTAGACCCCTTCTCTTTATAAAATATACCGGCTCAGGTCCTCATCCTCCACGAAGTTCTTCAGTTTCTCTCTCACGTACCTGGCATCGATCACCATCGCCTTCCCGCTCATCTCGGGTGCGTCGAAGGAGATCTCATCCAGCAATCTCTCCATGATGGTATAAAGGCGCCTGGCCCCAATGTTCTCCGTTCTTTCATTGATGAGGGCGGCCATTTCCGAAATCTCCTCAATGGAATCCCTTCCGAAATCCAGGCTTACCGATTCTGTCTCCATCAGGGCGGTATACTGCTTGATCAGAGCATTCTCCGGCTCTGTAAGAATCCGGATCAAATCCTCCTTCTTCAGCGAATCGAGTTGCACCCGGATCGGAAACCTTCCCTGAAGCTCGGGGATGAGGTCCGAGGGTTTTGAAACATGGAAGGCCCCCGCCGCGATGAAGAGGATATGGTCGGTCTTGACCACTCCATATTTCGTCGACACGGTCGTCCCCTCCACAATAGGCAGGAGGTCTCTTTGAACCCCTTCCCTCGAGACATCCGGCCCATACGTGGACTCCCTCCCGGCGATCTTGTCGATCTCATCAAGAAAGATGATGCCTGACTGCTCAACCCGGTCAATGGCCTGCTTGATCACAGCATCCATATCGATCAACCTCTGGGCCTCCTCCTGAGAGAGAACTTGGAGAGCCTCCGGGACCTTCACCTTTCTCTGCTTCTTCTTTTTCGGAAAGAGGCCCCCGAACATCTCTTTGATGTTGATATCCATCTCCTCCATTCCCGAAGCGGTGAATATCTCCACCATGGGTAAATTCCGGTCCATCACCTCCACTTCCACATACTTTTCGTTCAGTTTTCCTGTTCTGAGCAACTTTCGAAGTTTCTCCCGCGTCTCTTTCGAATCCTCGCCCTCTTTCGGAACACCTTTCCTTGATGTAGGAAGAAGCAGGTCCAAGAGCCTCTCTTCAGCAATCTCCTCCGCCTTCTGCTGGACCTTTCGGGTCTCTTCAGCCTTGACCATGTTCACCGCCTGGTCGGTCAGGTCCCTGACCATGGACTCCACATCCCTGCCCACATAACCCACCTCTGTAAATTTCGAGGCCTCAATCTTCAGAAAAGGAGCCTGGGCCAGCCTGGCCAACCTCCGCGCGATCTCTGTCTTTCCTACCCCTGTGGGGCCGATCATAATGATGTTTTTGGGTGCAATCTCGTCCCGGAGGGGTTCTGGGATCTGCTGCCGTCTCCAGCGGTTCCTCAGCGCAATGGCGACAGAGCGTTTGGCATCCTTCTGGCCGATGATATACTTATCCAGCTCCGAAACGATTTCCCGTGGCGTAAAGGTTTTATTCATAGCTCCTCAAGGATGATACGGTCATTGGTGTAGATGCAGATCGAGGCCGCAATCTTCATCGCCTCTTCTGCAATGGCTCTCGCATCTAAGTCTGAGAACTGGATCAGGGCTTTGGCCGCGGCTTGGGCATAAGGCCCGCCACTCCCGATGGCAATCACCCCGTCGTCCGGTTCGATGACATCTCCGTTGCCGGAGATGACCAGGGAATGATCTTTGTCCGCAATGATGAGCAGGGCCTCGAGCCTCCTCAGGATACGGTCCGTTCTCCAATCCTTGGCCAGCTCCACTGCCGCTCTGAGCAGGTTCCCGTTATACTGTTCCAACTTCTCCTCAAACTTAGCAAAGAGGGTGAAGGCATCTGCTGTCGCCCCTGCAAACCCGGCCAGGACCCTGTCCTGGTAGATCCTTCGAACCTTTTTCGCCGTGTGCTTCATCACGGTATGCTCAAGGGTGACCTGCCCGTCCCCTGCCATGACCACCTTCCCTTTATGGCGAACACACAGGATTGTTGTCCCATGGATGTTTAACATAATGTCTCCCTTTTCCCTTTTTTGGCCTTGTAGTCGTTTAGTCTGATAGTCGAATCGTTAAAAGACTATGAGACGATCGACTATACGACTATCCGACCAATTGACTACACGACTACTTCATCTTCCATCGTCTTTCGTCTCTCACTTACTTCTCCCTTGCCTTACGAAAACTCCTCGGATGTGCCTTATCGTAAACCTCCATCAACTTGCCCGGGCTGAGGTGGATATACCTCTGGGTTGTGGAGAGGCTGGCATGCCCCAGCATCTCCTGAATCTCCCGGATATCTGCTCCCCCATCCAGAAGATGTGTGGCAAAGCTATGGCGCAGGCTATGAGGGCTCACCTTTCGGACAATGCCCGAAACCCTCGTATACTTCTTGATCAGTCTTCCAACGCTTCGGCTGGTCAGTCTTCCTCCCCTCAGGTTTACGAAGAGGGGTGCTTCGCCTTCTGGATCTCCTCTCCGATCCAGATAGACCTTGAGCGCTTCCATAGCCTTATTTCCAACGGGGACAATCCGTTCCTTTCTACCCTTCCCCATAACCCTTACGATCCCCAGATGGAGATCCAGATGTTTTAAATTCAGCCCCACCAGTTCTCCCACTCTTAACCCGCTCGAATAGAGAAGCTCCAGGATGGCACGGTCCCTCAAGACACTCTTCTTCGCCCCTGCCTCGAAAACCTTCTTCAAAGGCCTATCAGGTGATTCCATGAGCCGGAAAGCCTCATCCACGGTAAGAGTGGCAGGCAGAGTTTTCTCCACCTTGGGCGTCGAGACCGCCTTGGCCGGATTGGAAGAAACCAGTTTTTCCCTCACCAGATATCTGAAAAACGATCGGAGAGTGGAAATCTTTCTCGCAATCGAGCTCTTCTTATTCTTTCGATGAAGAACACTGAGATATTTCCGGATGACGATCCGGTCCACTTTCTCCCATTCCAGTTTTCCCGACGGTGAAAGGTCTGCACCCTGACTCTTTAAAAAATTCTCAAATTCTTTTAGGTCTCTCTCATAGCATCGGCAGGTGTGGGGAGAGGCATTCTTCTCTACCGAGAGATAATGAATAAATTGCCGGATGAAATCATTTTGTCCAGGGGAAATGGCATCCATTCTGTCTGCCTGAAACCTTGTAACTCATGAAAATATTATTAGAAAGCCATTTTATAACATAAAATCCCTATTTATCAATAGGTATTTCATTCAACCTATCAATTTTTCTTCGCCTTTATCGCCGGTAACAATGAATATCTATGTGTGTAATCCCTCAGTTATGAGCGCACTCAAGCCTTTGCCCAGGGGTCGGGCTGGTCACCCACAGCGTTTCAGCGGCGGAAACCTTTATCCAAGAGCTTCCGATGATCCATAATCTACCAAGCCAATCAAACCACGAAGCCTATCTTGCCGCACCTGTCAACTAACCCGCCTTCTGAAACGCGAGGAAGGAGCAGGCCGGCCCCTGGGCTACTGCAGCAACCGTAACTGATGGATTATCTATGTTCTTATTTTCTCATTGACATTTTAAACCATTTTTGTATAAACTTCCTAACACAAACACTATCTCTTAAGAAAAGGAGGTGAGAGGGATGACAGAGCCAAGGGTTGCGAGGGTAACAGAAATTATTTCAGGTTCTCAGAAGGGGTTTGATGATGCCGTTAAGATCGGGTTTGCGAGAGCGACAAAGACCTTGAGAGGAATCACAGGGCTACGAGTTGTTGATTTTCGAGTGGCTGTGGAGAATTCAAAAATTACTGAATACCGTGTAAGAATGGAGGTTATCTTCGTCCTCGAAACATAAAGAGATAATTTCTCCAAAAAAGGCCCTATCCCTTTTCGAGTCGAATCGACTCATTAGGGATAGGGCTATTTTTTTACGAGCTTCTGCCTATTTCAGTCGGAACCTCTCCTTCATAACACTTGTTAATTCTTCCTGATCAACCGTTGCGGTTCCCACCTTTCCCACAACGATCCCGGCTGCATGATTGGCCAGTTCCGTCGCCCTTCTGATACTGGCTCCTGCTCCCAATGCAAGGGCCATTGTCCCGATCACCGTATCTCCGGCGCCGGTCACATCATAAACCTCCCTTGCCTCCGTCGGCACAAGAAAAGGTTTCTGATGGGGTTCAAAAATGGCCATCCCGTCCTCTCCCCGTGTGATCACCAGCGCATCACACCTCAACCTTTTCAAAAGGTTCCTGCCCGCCCTATTTAAAGAGACTTCATCCGTGATGGAAATCCTCGAAGCAGAACTTGCTTCCCCTGTATTGGGTGTCACGACGGTCGCCCCTCTGTAGAAAAAGAAATTCTTTATCTTCGGATCGACCATCACAAACTTCCCTGTCTGCCGTGCTTTCCGAATGACGTCTTGAACCAGGCCCCTTGTCAGAAGACCTTTTCCGTAATCGGAAAGGATGACTCCATCAAAACTCTTTATATTCCGCTTCAAATATTCAGAGAGACTTCTAAGTGTGGAGACCTTCGGGTGCCGGGTCGTTTCCCGATCGATTCGAACCAGCTGCTGGTGGTGGGCGATAATCCGGGTCTTGACCGTTGTCTGCCTTCCCGGCTCGATGGATATTCCGCTTCGTTCAATTCCCATCTCGCCCAGTCTTTTAAGCACCTTCTGGCCCATCTCATCATCGCCTACAACACCGCAAAGGGAAGCTTTGCCCCCGAGGGAATGGATATTATTCACCACATTGGCCGCCCCTCCAAGGAGAAAGGTCTCCTTCTCCACCACCACCACCGGAACAGGGGCCTCAGGCGATATTCGGGAGACATCTCCCCAGATGAACCGGTCCAACATGATATCACCCACGACGAGAATCCTGACCCCTAAAAACCTCCTGATGATTTTTTCAAACATTCCCTATCCCTCTATCTGTCTACTGACCATTGACCATTGATAATTGCTAATTGACTATTGATCATTTCATGTTTTTAAAGAATTCCACCGTTCTTCTAAGCCCCTCCTCAATTCCCACCCTCGGATTATAATTCAATATCGTTTTCCCCCTTTTGATATCAGCCAGTGAGTGCCTGGGCTCTCCTTTTCTAGGCTCCTCATAGAGAGGGGATATATGCGAGCCAATAATATCCTGAAGAATCTTTACCAACTGATTTAAAGATACCCTCCTGCCGCAGGCGACATTGACCACCTCTCCCTGAGTTTGCTCCGCATTCATCGCCATAAGATTGGCGTGGACCACATTGTCGATATACGTGAAGTCCCGGGATTGTTCTCCATCGCCGAAAATGATCGGAGGCCGATCCGAGACCAGGGCATCGATAAACCTCGGAATGACAGCGGAATAAATCGAATTGGGATCCTGTTTTGGGCCAAAAATATTGAAATATCTCAGCGAGATCGTCTCCAACCCGTACAGTTGAAAAAAGAGCCGGCAATACTGCTCTCCGATAAACTTCTGCAATGCATAGGGCGAAAGAGGATTGGGAACCATCTCCTCTTTCTTGGGGAGGGTTGGAGTATCCCCATAGGCTGAGGAGGAGGCCGCATAGATCACCCGTCTCACCCCTGCATCTTTTGCCGCAATGAGAAGATTTAATGTCCCCCCCGTATTGACCGTATGGGAGGTCAGGGGATCCTCAACCGACCGTTGAACCGATGGAAGGGCCGCCTGATGAAAAACATATTCGATACCCTCCATGGCCTTCTGGCAGGTGGTCAAGTCACAGATGTCTCCTTCGATCATCTCAAGGAATGGATAAGCTTCATCAAAGACTAAATTCTCCCTCTTCCCCGTCGATAAATTATCGAGCACCCAAACCTGATGCCCCATTTTGAGCAAAGCCTCTGCCAGGTTTGACCCGATAAACCCCGCTCCCCCTGTTACCAATACCTTCGACATACTCTCCTCACCTTTTTAAAATGACTGATGATTCGCATTTACCCCGTGAGAAAGCCCTGCCTTTTAAAGCGGGGATGGAGTTGTGAATCAGAATTTGACCGGCAAGTGCCTCTTGACCCCGCCTTGTAGACGGGGTCAAGAGGCACAATATAAATGATACTTCATCTCCGGGAAGCCCCGTCCTGTGGACGGGGAGCTTCAATACCTTTCAGAAAGGGCGGGGTATAAAGCCCCATCCTCTCTAACGGGGTTTATTTTTACCTACCTTTTCGGCTGTAAAAAGCAAAATAGAAGAAATAACGCTCAATCTCCTGTAATTGAGAGTTATATTCCTCCCCGCCCAGGACTGCATCACAAAAAACCTCATGGAGCCGGGTAATTTCTTTTAGTCGATTATGCCACCTAAGATCAGACATCGTCATATAGAAGAGTTCCAATGTCCTTTCCACTGCAGACCAGAAGAGTTTCTCATCTCTTTCCTGCCACCGAATGGCCCTGTTTATCTCGCTTCCGATATTTGCGAATTGCTCGGCTAAGGAAAGTTTCTGCCATCTACCGTTAGATAACTCTTTGTGTTGGAAATCCATTTCAGGTCTTGATGAACCTTTCTACAATTTCTTTGATCCTCTTTTGAATCTGAGGATTCTCTATACCCCTCGAACGATTACCTTGTGACGGCTTTAAATTAATGACAGAATCAAACTCAATAAAATCCTCATCTTTCTTTTGTGGATAGAGATTAATTCCCCAGAGATTCTCCTGCTTCGAACCTAAACTTAAAAGAATGGCTTCTTCATCTGCATGCAACTCTCCCCCTATAGCCATGATTTCCTTTTCGATATCCACCACTCCCTTTACCAGATCCCCAAAACCTTCTTCCCCTATCTTTATTAATTTTTTTAAATCAATGGCTTCTTCAACAATCTTTATTTTCATCTTTTATTTCCTTTTTTGTCAACCAGCTAATGGGAGAACTCTGAAAAAACCTCTTCCCGCTCTCTTGATTACACAGATTCCAAAAAATGATTGCACAGATTATCATTTATTTTCGATACCTTTGTAATCGTTGTAATCATTTCATAATCCGTGTAATCAGAGATTTCTGGACTTTTTCGGAAATCTCAATGGATCAATCTGTAACTCTTATTGATTGCCCTTTTTACAAAATTTGGGGCTTCCGGCTTTTCTATGGGTCCTGTCTTTATCCCTCCCCTTTACTAAAGGAGAGGTGAGGAGGGGTTATGGGTTACCTTCATCTCCAGTTTAGCCAAAACGCCTTTCATATTAAGTAATACCTCATGGTTCCAAAACCGAATGACATCAATTGCTTGCGCTTTCAGATATTCTGATCGGACTAAATCATACTCCTTATTCTCAGACTGGTTGTGCTGTCCACCGTCCAACCCTACTGCAAGCTTCATCGTCGGACAGTAAAAGTCTAAAATATAAGGACCAATGCTGTACTAACGAAAAAATTTCATCCCATAGAATTGGTTGTTACGTAAGTGTGCCCAAAGCATCTTCTCCGCCTCGGTTTGATTTCGCCTCAATTCTCGTCGCCGTTGCTTTAATGTCGGATCATTCCGCAAGAATTTCATAACTCCCCCTCCCCCCTCATCCCCCCTTATTTAAGGGGGGAATAGAGGGGGGTTACAAGATGGGGGATATACCCACACAAAAGCCGAAGGTCTGAATTATTCCGCTAAGAGGATGTCTTTTAAGTAGGCTTGAGTTTCTCTAATAAACTCTTTGGCTTCTTCTATGGCGGTTTCTGCCGTCTCTCGGTCTATATAGGAAAATACCTCATAATCTCCGCTCTCCCTTTCATCCTTCAGATTGGCAAGATATTTCCCTAGATCCTTCTTAAATTTCCCTGTTTTTACAAATAGAAGTCCGAAAAGAGTGACGACGCCTTTATGAGTTCCCGCCCTTTCGCCCTCTGTTAAAAGGAGGGCCTGTACCGCATGAAAAACAGCGTAATAAGCCCTTGATACCGCATCCTCATAGTCATCAGACCTTAGAAGCTTCTCAGCAACCTTTAATTTCCTTTCAGCTTTTTCTAAATACCCTTTGATAAGTTCTTTAGCGACGAGGTCCAAGTTTTATTCCCTCCTTAATGACACTGCGCATGAAAGGCGTAGGGATTGACTTCAGGCGGTTGAACTCGAAGGCTGTAAAAACCTTAAGGGATATTAATCTCCCGGTATCAAGAAGTAAATCCATAACGGCATCGTAGAGTTTACTGATAAACTCTCTGTCTTTTCTATCAACAACGATTAAAATATCATAATCGGAATCAGGCCTCCAATCATCCCGACATCTTGAACCAAATAGATAAACCTCCTTGATATTTTTCCCTAAAGGTAAAATCAATGATAAAAATCTTTCTATGATCGCATCGCTAAATGGTTTCTCGTCCCCGATCACAAGATTCCCCCAAACGGTTCTGCTTCTGAAGTATTTCCATCATATCCAAATTAAGATAAAAGTTCAAATGGATATTGCAATCGGCATGGCTCCACCAGTTCCTCGAATAAATGGGGGTTATGACAAGAGGTTTATTTTTTTGGCTTTTCCATTGATAAGGAGGTTGTTCCTTACTATAACCTGATATAGCCGACCATAACCACGATACACCACACCCTGAGTAATATCTCTAATAAACCCCGCCCCTCCTGTTACCAATACCCTCGACATCTTTCCGGTCTCCTTCTACTAAAATAAATATCTTTTTAACAGAACCATTTCCCTTTATCAATCTATTTATTCCTTCTTTTCGATCCATTTTTTGACTAACTCTGCGGTTACCCTGACACCGTTGGCATTCCAATGGGTGTCATCCGTATGGTAGAGCAATATTTTCCCCCGCTGATGGACTTCGTCAAATGCCTTCTGAGTATCAATAGCTTCAATTCCCAGCTCCCCTAATTCTGAAATCAACCGTTCTAAAAAGAGTGGTTTTGGAGTTTGCAAATATTCATGGTAAATATTTTCTTTCTCTGGAATGGGTAAAAAAATGAAACGAATCCTTCTGTTTGTTATGGCATCGTGATAGGATTTGATCACCCCAATCGCTTTCTCTAATTTCTCCCTCGGGACATCTCGATTTGCCTCTGCCCCTTGCAGGAAGAAGATGCGACCATATTTTGAAGGAACCCCGCCCAGGTGATTCTCCTGAGTGTCTATAAAACTTCTTCTCAGGCTCGCCCTGAAATAATGAAGCATATTCCATTTGGATATCCGATCCAGACAAGTAAAAATAGTTTGAACCCATCGGTGTTGATTTACTTCCTCTTTCAACCTGGATGTCCATTTTCTATCTTTCATCTGTTTCAGTGCGGGTAATTCAAATAATTCTCGCTCCACCTTTGCAAAAATAACAATGCTGGGAGGATTTTCTTTAAATCTCTTTTCTTTCAAAAAAGAATTGATGCCGACAGGGGCGTATGGATAGACACTCACCCTTAATTGATTCTCTAACACTTCTGAAAGAATCTCTTTCTGGGTTAAAGTGCTTCCGGCAATGTTTGACTCCCCGATAATGACTATCTTATGCCTTTCAGAATTTGTATTCTGCTTTCGGAATCCATAACGATCGGTAATCCATTCGACTCTCTTTTTAATGGCAAACCGTGTGTGGTGAGCGAGATCGCCTTCTTCAATCTTGGTAATTTTCATGTTGGAGTAAAACAGGCCAGGCAGAATGCTGCGATACTTTCTCACGACAAGGGATTCCCACGCCCGGAAGGTGAAGAGGTCAATGGGTAAGACAAATAATTCAACAAATATTGCCAAGAAAAAAGGTAGTAAAAATAGAGTTAACTTGGAAATAAACCTTCTCATTCTGCTTCCTTAAAACTGAAAATAGATAAATTGTTTCGAACCAAATTCTCCAAATAGAAATATCGATGACAGAATGCAGTAATAAACCGGCCAGCGGACCCAAACCGGTTTTGCAGAAATGATCTCTACGATGGATCCTCTTTTTTCAAAAAGCTGTATCCCAACCAGAATTCCGGTGGAAATAACACCGATGATAAACTCAAACCTCAACCCTTTCCAAAACGGTAAACCATTGAATGCTTCAGAAAGGTTCTCCCACCCTACGAATAAGTGGGTAATGATATAGAAGGCCTCGGAAATGCTATTTGCCCTGAAAAAGATCCAGGCAAAACAAACAAGAGAGAATGTGACTATCACTTTCAAAAACCGATGGAGTCTCGGCACCTTATCCAGGCCTATGGCCTGATGTATCTTCTTTCTTGAATTTTGTGTGAAAGCTGAAAAAACGAGGTAAAATCCATGAAGCCCTCCCCAAACAATAAGTGTCCAGTTGGCTCCATGCCAGAGGCCACAGATGAGCAAAACGATGAATAGATTGAAGTACCATTTTGGAATAGAAACACGGTTTCCACCCAATGGGATATAGAGGTAATCCCTGAACCAGGTTGAAAGAGAGATATGCCACCTTTGCCAGAATTCTGGGATCGATTGGGCAAAATAGGGACGGTTAAAGTTTACCATGGTGGTGAATCCCAAAACCCTTGCCGCCCCAATAGCCATATCAGAATAGCCTGAGAAGTCACAATAGATCTGAAAGGTATAAAAGAAAGTGGCCAAGATGAGACTTATCCCTTGATATTGGGTGGGGTGTTTGTAAACGGAATCCACTAAAAGAGCTAAATTGTCTGCGATGACAATCTTCTGGAAAAGACCCCACAGCATTAATTTTAAACCATCCGTCACCCGCTGATAATCGAATTCGAATTTCTTGTAAAACTGGGGGATCAGCCGGGTGGCACGCTCAATCGGTCCGGCCAATAATTGAGGGAAAAAGGCCACATAGAGTGCAAAATAACCGAAATGCCTTTCGGGAGTTTTGTCCCCCCGATAGACATCAATGGAATAACTCAAAACCTTGAAGATATAAAACGATATACCAATGGGTAAAACGAGGTTGAATGCGGGGACTGGATAAAATAGATTTAAATGTCCGAAGAGGGCTTTCAGCGAGTCATTAAAAAAATTGTAGTATTTAAACAGGAATAAGATTCCAAGATTGGACAATAGACTGAAAATTAGAAATCTTTTCCGTTCCGACTTCAGCTCGGTTTTCCCCATCTGGACGCCTGTAACATAGGTGATCAGTGTAGTAAGAATGATTATGAGAAGATAAGTTGCCTTCCAGGTCACGTAAAAATAGTAACTACTTCCCAGGAGCCATACCCATCTCAAACGGTATGGAAGGGCAAAATAGACCGCAGCGACAACAATGAAAAAGAAAATAAATGTAGTGGAATTAAATAACATCTCTTTTTCCCTTTATGGGTTTCCTATCAATGATTTTGGTCACGGAAGGATGGATTCTTTGATTGGGGGATAGTATTGTTTCTTAAATTCATTAAACTCCAGTTCTAAAAGGGCATGCCGTTGTGCCAGTTCTTTATTCCGATCTGTTAACTTCGAAATAACGACTGAGAAGTGCAGGACGATGAGAAGGAGAAAGAAGAAGGCAATCATGACTACCGCCGATAAATAGTAAAGACCGGTGATCCGTGCCATAAACTGAGAGAGGAAAAATTCAGGCCATAAACTGAATGCCAGGGTGGCTGATCCGGTAAAAAGCCAGAGGATGGAATATTCTTCACGGAGCCTCTCCTTCCGGATTAGCTCAAAGGTGATGACAAGCAAAACGAAACTTAATGCCCCGATAATGAGTTGAATTTTGATGAGCATTTTTTCCTCCTATCTCAAACAGGCCGTTTTTTAAAGCAATCCACAAAGATTGCCAGAAGGACTTTAACCATATAATAGATGGACCGGATTGTTGTAATGGATGACTTCCCGGCATATCTCTCGTTCATTACAATCGGAACCTCAGCCATTTTAAGTCCACACTTATGAAGGAGCACTAAGACCTCTGGCTCCGGATAATCCTGTGGATAATCGACTGCAAATAATTGAATCGCTTTTCGATTCGCCGCCCTAAACCCGGAGGTGGGATCAGTGATCTTCTGTCCCACAATCAATGAGATCACCTTTGAGAAGATAGATATACCTACCCTTCTCATCATCGATGATTTGAATTCCGAATCCCCGATAAAACGAGAACCAATCACCATATCCACCGATTTATCTTCTAAAGTCTGAAGAAGTTTGGGTATTTCTTTTGGATCATGTTGACCATCTCCGTCCACCTGGATGGCAATGCCATAATCTTTTTCAAGGGCATATTTATAGCTGGCCTGCATCGCCCCCCCAATTCCCAGATTGAACGGAAGATCCAGAACAACTGCGCCTGCTTCATTTGCCTTTTCAGAAGTGAGATCAGAGGACCCATCATTTACCACTAAAGCATCTGCTTGTGGGAGATGTTTCTTTACTTCCACTACCACTTTCCCCACCGACCCCTCTTCATTATAAGCCGGTATGATCACCAATATTTTTTGTTGGGCCATCGAATTATTATCCACTCTTTTTAGGTCACTCGATTTAATTCCCCTCTGGCAATCCTTAAAAGTCTAAGGAAATATCTTAATTCATAACCTCCTCTGATCTTTCTGAGAATTCTTATGGGATTCAAGAATTTCTTGATTCGGCTGTGATAAAACCGTCGGTGGGCTTCCCTCAGATATTCTTGTAATTCCTCCTTCTTAAAGTGATGCGTATCTGTCATCACCACCTGTTGGGAGCCTTCCCATTTCATTGCCCGGCCATTCCCGAAATCGGGGAAGAGACCCTCGGCCTTATAAATCTCATACAGGGGAGTTCCCGGGAAAGGCGTGGCGATGAAAAAAGCAGCAAAATCCAGGTCGGATTCCACGGCATATTGGAGGGTCGTCTCAATATCCTCTCTGGTTTCATAAGGAAATCCAATAATGAACGAGGCGTGGGTCCACATCCCGATCCGGTTACAATACTCGATGATTTTCTTCGCCTTATCCAGGTTGAGGTGGGTTTTGTGGATGAAATTTTGGGTCTCTTTCGATGCGGTATCAATGCCGAAAGTGATTTTATAAAGCCCGCTCGCCTTCATCAAATCCAGAAGTTCTTCATCCAATTTCCAGATCGCCACCCCGTTGGGGGTACACCACTTAATATCTAACTTTCTCCTGATAATTTCTCTGCAGATTTCCTTCATCCGGTTTTTTGAACTGATGAGATCATCATCAATAAAGGCAATTTCTCGGGCTCCATATTTTTTAACCAGTATCTCAATTTCATCAACAGTTCTTCCGGCACCGAAGATGCGACAACGATGTCTCCAGATGGAATGAATGGAACAGAAGATACACCTCCCCGTACATCCTCGGGTCGTTATGATATTTAAACGCGGTGGCTTCATCGCAAATTGGGTCCGGTAGGGCTCATGAAGGTAAATACTCATATCCACCATATCCCTTGCCGGAAGAGGAAGGGAATCCAGGTTCTCGATAAAAGGCCTCTCCGGGTTCGTAACGAAATGGCCATTTCTACGGACAGCCGTCCCTGCGATTGTAAATATATCCTCCCCTTTCTCGTATTTCTCCAAGATCTCCATGAAGGTCATCTCTCCTTCTCCAATGACCACAATATCCACATTCGTATCCTGGAGGACCCAATCCGGCAAGGCAGAAGGGTGACTTCCACCAAAAACCACAAGGACTTGGGGAATGGTCTCTTTTGCGATCTTAGCGACATCATGGGCTCCTTTAGAATGCATGGTGAACATGCTGGTGATTCCAACCACGGAGGGCTTTACTTCCAATAGCCTCTTTTTGATCTCTTCCCTGCTTAATCCACTCCAGTAGAATTGATATTCATCCAATATATTTTCCTTTCCTTGGAAGGCGTCAAATATCTCTACCATTTCTCCGCGTTCCCTCAGATAGGCAGCCAGATACATCAACCCCAAAGGTTCATCGACTTGAATCTCCACAGGTTGCCCATACCGAGTGTAAGGTGGATTGATCAATAAAGTGCTTGACATTGTCTTATCATCCTTAATCAATCAGTAATTTCTCTGTAAAATAACTCTGCCACCGGACGGGTATTTCGAGCACCCTAAATGGAATCCTTTCAAAATTCTCCATTAATAGACCCTCCCACTCCTTCCGTTTAGGGGAAAACGTTGATTCTGGGAAGATAAAGCGATAGGCATCAAAAAATTTCCCGATTACGGTCTTATGGGAAACATAGGATGTCCTTTCCATCGTCTGGTTAAAGAACAGCATCTTCAACATCCCCCGGAGATCTACGCCATCTACTATTTTCACATCGGACCGATTGGTGGGGATGAGAAGGGTGAGGCTTTTCAAGGGGGAATGATCGACCACTTTAAAACTCGGAGGAAAACCTCGCCGAAGAAACATAAAAAGCCTCATTTTCTCTATTAAATTCATCTCCTCTCGCCCCAGGTATCGGTAGATGAAATCGAAGAGAGAAATGGAATGGGGAAAAGAAAATACTTCCTTCCCATCCAGGATAATCGTATCGTCGCTGATATAATCATAACCTTTCTTCATTAATTCAAGAACAAAATTGGTCTTATGGGCTCCTCCCCGACCTGCAATGAGATAAGCTTTTCCATTGCGATGCACAGCACCTGCATGGAGGACAAGGAGTCCCCTCTTGAACAACTTCATCTCCAATAAAGGTTGAAGAACGTAGAGATGGAGGATGAGGTCAGGAAACAACATCCATGGATATTTTACATAAATCCGTTTGGATGTGAAATATTTAATCCTAATCTTGTCCTGTTCCAATCCCTCTATCTGTACTTTCCACCTCAACTTCTTGTCGTTGTCTTCAAAATAAATGAAATCCTTTTTAAGGAAATATTTATGATCCAGCGAATAACATCCTTTTAAATCCGGAACGAAGTCCCCTATTCCCACATCAATATCCGGATCCAGAGGGTCTTCACTTTCAAAATAAGAATATTGACAATTTAATGCTTTGATTAAATGCCAGGAAAGGGAAGATATTCTGATCTTTAACCAATCATGGATATTATAACAGATATTTTTCAACCTGTGACCTCTTCATAGACTCGATTAAAGATCTCGTCACTATAAAAGATAGGGATTGAGATGCGATGGGTTTCGATCCCTCTTAAGGAGTCAACCAACCGCTCGTTTATCTTCTCCCAGAAATCGGAGAGAGGATTTTCAGGATAACAGTAAGAGTAAGCCAGGAGTAAACTGATCAATTCCGGGCACTCAAACTGAAAGTTGATCAGGAGGTCATTCACCGCCCATTCTAAAGGGACATTTTTCTCGATGGTAAATTTAGGTCCGTGGAAAAGAATATAGACTTTTTTAAGATGGGCTCTGTCCTGAATGGCGGATGGGAATACCTGTTTTGCCTCAAGGGTTGTAAAAAGACTGATCTGACCGAGGGTGAGAAAATAGAGAAGTCGCTTTAAAAATAATTCCCTTCTCGTTTTTTGGGAATATTTGATACCGAGAAGGGCCTCCACATCATAAGTGAATCTCAAATTGAACGGAACGATAAAACCAAGAATTTCATGGTCTCCTAAGATCACGGAGTCATCCGAGTAATAATCAAACCCTCTCCTCACAAAATTGAGGGTGCTGATGGTTTTGCCTGTCCCTCCCCTTGCTGAGAAGAGATAGGCGTTTCCATCTTTTCCAACCCCGGATCCATGCACTAAAGGATATCCCTTCGTTGCCAGTTTAAAACGGATCAAATTGTAGATGGTCTCCCCGGGAATGACGACTCTCCCAAATTGATTACACTGGATTCCCACTTGGGTTGTTTCCTTTTCAATCCCATTGATCTCCGTTTCCCACCATGCCATCTTATAATTCGTTCGATAAAAGATGTAATCTCTTCTCACAAAGTATTTGCCATCGATCATGGCACAGTCTTGGGTTTGAGGTGTAAAGGGTCCTATGTCTATAGAGAGGTCGATAGAACTGAGGGTCTTGACCTCATAGTAGCCAAAGGTTTTTTCGAGATAAGAATCAAACCAGCTGGGTCGTCTGATGAGGATACGAACGTTGAGAAGATCATGAAAATTATAAAGGTGAATTTTTTCCACGCCTTTTTGCATTGTTGGCTATTGCTGACCCGTTAGAGCTTTATATCTCTCTCCAATCTCTCGAATCAATTTGCGATTCGGGCTATAGGATTCAGGTTGAATACTTAAAAAAGCTTGAGCCAAATCCCTTTCCTTCAGGATGCGGAAAAGTTGTTTTGGACGAAGGTAGAACTTTAATATGGCCTTTTTCTGGTACCAATTCAGTTGCCTCTCACTCAGGGTGGGTGTTCGCAGGACGGGCTGCTTCTGTAGGAACATCAAGGGGTTGTTTGAAACCTGACTGAGATCGAAATTACTGATAAGATGGTTGTCTACCGCCATTTCAAATAATTCTGTTCCCGGGAAGGGGGTGGTGATAGTAAAAATGGCAAAATCCGTGTTCAATCGGTTTGCAAATCGAATGGTATCTTCAATGGTCTCCTTTGTGTCCGCGTAATTTCCAATCATAAAAAAAGCCAGCGTTTTGATTCCCACCTTATGCAAAAAATTGAATACTTTCTCTACCCGCTCCAGTTTAATATTCTTCTTTAAAATGTTGATGATCTCCTGATTGCCAGATTCTACTCCGATCCCAATGTGCCAGCATCCCGCTTCCTTCATCCGAATTGCCATCTCCTCTGTAATGCTGTTGGCATCAGCCAGACACATCCAGGTGATATCCATCTTCTCCTTGATCAAAATATCACAAAATTCAAGTACCCTTTTCCGATTGGCCGTGAAGTTGTCCTCCCTAAATAATATCTCTTTCACCCCATACTTCTCCTGGAGAAGCTTGATCTCCTCCACAATTCTGGGGGCCCCCATAAACCTATATTTTCTGCCGAAGATTTCATGAGCGCAAAAAATGCATTGCAAGGGACAGCCTCGGGAAGTAATCATCACGCCAACAGGCTTTCTTTTATAGACTCTTCCATAATTTCTATATTTCATTAGAGGAATGAGATGGCGCGCAGGAAAAGAAATCTCATCCAGATTTTCGACCATAAATCGGTCAGGGTTATGGATAACATTTCCATTTTCCCTAAATGATAAACCCAATATATTCCTAAATTGGCTTTCTTTACCCTGCGAATAAACCCGACAAAACTCTAAAAAAGAATATTCTCCTTCCCCCCGAATAACAAAATCAACATGGGGGAATGAGAGAACCCCATCGGGATCCAGGGTGGCATGAGGTCCTCCCATCACGATCTTTATCTCTGGAAACCTGTTTTTAACTAAATAAGCAAACTGATCAATGACACGATAATCCGGAGTGCAGACAGAAAACCCTATGATTTTTGGAGACAGGGACTGAATCCTTTCAAATGTTTCATCCAGAGAAAATCTTTCCAGTGCCGCATCCATCACCTGGACCGAAATGGATTCCTTTTCCAGTACCGCAGCCAGATATAATATACCCAATGGCGGGGTATTATAATTGATCCCCGGAGGGACAAGTAACAAAACATCACAGCCCATAAAATATTATCCCCCTCATGAGGCATAACGGATGAGGGACCAGATATACTTCACTTCCCTCCATACCCACAACTTAAAATAATAAACGGCCACTGCCCAAATTAAGATGATAATGATAAAAGGTATTTTGAGAAAATGGTAGAGGAGGAGTCCCCCCACTAGACATCCCATTCCAATCATCGGTTTAAATAATTCAATGGAAAGATACCTTTGAATAAAGAAAATCTTCAAAGAAGTTGCAGCCAGAAAAGACACAAAAAAAGTCAAACCGGTTCCCAGCAAACCGAACCTCTCTATCGCTATGGAACCGAAGAGGAGTACCATCCCGAATTTAATCCACTCGACGATCGTCACGAACCCTCCATGCCTGGTCCCCATGAGCAAGGGATCATAAATTGTTTTGAAAATATCAAAAAAGACACCGAAGGCCAATAATTTTAGTACCTGCTCTCCCCTGACATATTGGGATCCATAGAGGACGCCCAATATCTTATCGCTGAAAAAGTAAAAGATTAACAGAATGACAAATCCTCCCAGTCCGATATATTTGGTACCCACGATGACAATATTGGCCAGACGCTCCTTATCCTCCTGGACCATCAATTGTGTAGCAGCGGGAAGAAAGGCGAACGAAAAGGCATTGAAAAGAACAAAATAAATGGATGTCAATGAAAGACTGAGCGCAAAACAGGAAACTTCCCCTACTCCATGTCTCGCCAAGATTAAATTCAGAGTATAAGGGATGAGAAAATATCCGAGGATGGGTGAGTGGAGCAACAGTCCTTGAATGAGAATTTCTTTTTTACACTGGGGGGCTCCAAAATTTAAATCAATTCTCTCTTTATTAAAAAAGAGGAAGAGGAGCGCGGCGCAGAACACAAAGGACAAAAAATAGGTGAATGTCCACCCCCAGATGAGCTCTCTCCAGTTTAAACCAAATAAGAGGGCGCCTATCACAAGGAGAAATTTCAATGGTTCCACAAGGGTGTTTAAAAAAAAAGAATATTTCATTTTTTGAAACCCGTTAAATACCCCCTGGGAAATCTTTAAGAAACTGCTGAACAACACCCATAATGAAGAAATTTTTAATGCACCGGCGATAACGTTGCTCCCTTGACTGAATGGAATTAAATCGGAAATGAAAAACAGTCCTAACGCAAAGATAATTGCCATGATCATCCCTGAGGAAAAAGAGGAAATAACAACGGAACTGATATCCCCGACGCCTTGATACGAAATCCCTTTTGATATTCTCTCCGATAGTTTGACGGTGACGGCCTGGGGAATTCCCACTTCGGCAATGACCATCGATATCCCTGTCACGCTCATCACGATAAAAATCCAACTTAAATCCAATGGGGTAAAAGCCCTTGCCAAAATGAGGTTCATGACAAAGAGTGAACCACTGGTCACTAAACTCCCCTTCAATAAATAGAGGGCATTCGCAGTCATGTTACTGTAGATGGGTTCGCGGTGTGGAGGAGGCATCATCTGCTCGGGGACTCCTTTTTACTGCAAAGAAAATAAATTAAATTCCAATCGCCCCTCTCCTCTTTCATCTCTATGATCTTCAGCCCACATTTGGAAAGCAATCGGGCATAATCATAAATGAAAGTATATTCATTTGGTTTCAAAATGGTACCCCGGAGATTTCCAATAGACCAATAAGTCTCTTCGATGATAACCAAATAATTTTGGGTGACACGGCTGATTTCACGAATGGCGTTTTCAATATTCTGCTCTGAGACGTGCATCAGGGTCGCATGGGTAAAAACGAGATCATAAGACTTCTCGCAAAAGGGGAGGGCATTAATATCCGCGCATCCAAAAAGGACTCGGCTGTTGAGATTCCTTTTCGCCTTTCGGATCATTGATTCACTGATATCAAAACCGACCATCGCGACAGGATAGGAGAGGTGCTCCAATAGAAACTTTAAGTTCCTCCCGAAGCCGCAGCCGATTTCTAAAACAGTTTTAGGTCTCAGCGCTTCAACTTTCTCCAAGAGCCAGTATTGGTTTTTATCGATTCTCTGCTGGGCTTTCTGGCTTGAATAACTATCACTCCATCCATCCCAAAATTTCCTCGGATAGTATCCTTCTTTCAGAAGGCGATAGGTGTGGTATCTCAATTTTGTAAAGAGATTGAGCAGATTCGCTTTGTATAATATTATTTTTAAAACTTCTTTCCCCTTGGTCATATCCCCTTATGTCCAGATGCTTCGAATGAAGTCTCCAATATGCCTGATGAGAGAGGAGAGAGAAGTGTTTGCTTCATAAGATAGACCCCTCTCAGCCTTCGCCATCGCCCTTTGAACCGCCCCCTTGAGATCATCCTCATGATAGACGACCTCAATCATTTTCGAACTCCCCTCCATCGCCTTTGCCGTTTCGATTTGATGATTATCGATGAGTTCCTTTCGCCGCCCATCCCTCGGGAAGACGATGAGCGGTTTATCAAATTCTCGTGCATGCATAATAGGCCCAGCAGAGGCATGCCCAATGACAACCCTCGCTCTTTTAAATAAATCGAGGGCCTGATCATAAGGCACAAAGGTAAAACTCTCTGCGAAATGGGTTTCGTACTTAGTAAACCCCTTCTGGATGATGACCTCCTCTCCGAGATCCCGTGCGATCTCATCCATCTTTCCAACGAGCCGTGAAAAATCAAGGGGTCCGCTTCCTGCGGTGACAAAGATCAAAATACCCTCCCCTTGAACTCAGCTTTTGCTCCGTATTCCTTGAGAAGTGTTTTCCACTGAACCAGAAATAAGTCACAAATAGGATAAACCACTTTCCCGGTCATGGAAGGTTTCGATACCCGTGTAGCTGTTTCTAAAAATATCAATCTCGACCTTAAAAAGATTTTTCCAAGGAAAAATGGTGTGATGGCAATTTCTGATCCTGTGGAAAAGAGTATTTTAGGTCGCTCTTTCATCAAGATATAGACAAATTCAAATAAATTCACAAAGAGAGAAAGATAGAGACCTACCCCCTTCGAACCCCATAGCCGAACAAAATAAACTCTGTTGATTCGGGGGTGCGAAAAGCTCAGGAGGCTCTCCTGGTAGTAGGTCACCAAGAATATACGATGCTCCTGGAATGCCTCCAGTAACGGCAATGCTTCATCCAAATGACCTCCTCCGGAGATGACGATTCCGATATTCATCTTCTCTTCCTATGACCTCACTTGCCAAATCGAAACTTCGGGATTATCAAATACAAGTTCCAGAAACTTCTGTTTCGGGAGCTTTTCAACAAAGGGTTTCGGATACCCTCCCGTATGTTGAATGGACGGATCATTAAATATACGATCCTTTTTAACGGCAATATAGGAGACTTCATATTTCTTCAGAATGGACTCGATCTCTTCTCCTTCCGCCTGCCAGAATAGTTTTGGCAATTCTACGATATGAGACCAAACAATGGGCCGGTTGGTATATAAAACGAGATTTTCTTCGGGATAGAGGAAGATATCTCTGGGTGAGGAATGATTCTGAATGTACACATAGGATTCCTTAATTCCCGCTGGAATCTGCCTTTCCAAATAGACTTTTCCAGAAACCGCAAGGAATTGCAATAAGCAAAGACTGAGGACGAGCCATTTTAACTTCCTATTAATAAGCGAAGCAAGCCCCTTCCCCCCTAAAAGAGCAAGGGGAGCTAAAATGGGAGAGAGATGTCTCACCGGTAAAGAATAATGGAACAGGATCGGGAAAAGGAGAAGGTAAGTCCCTATCGGTATCCACAGGAACCAATCTTTTCTCTCTAAAAGTTTTTTTCCGAAATAGAGCCCTAAACCTATCCAAATGACGATTCCAAAATAAATGACCAAGTTCCAAGGCTGTAGATAAAGGGAGGAAGGCTCAAACACGACCGCCCCGGGTGGCCCTTCTTTCGGAATATATTGAGAAGAAATATAATAGAAAAAGCCAAAATGAGTCTTACGAAAATAAAGTTCAGGCAAATTGATCAGAATGGCCGGCAAACCGACCAAAAGAAATGCTTTGATCCTTTCCGTCCACAAGGGGCGGGATTGGAGAAAAACAAGGATGACAAAACCAGGCAGTAGAAGAAAGCTATTAACTTTGGTGAGAAGCATGGCTCCCACACCGATGCCTGAAAAAAGCCATTTCCGGTGATGAATCATCCAGAGAGAAAATATGCCCCACGCTGCCACAGGCACATCCAGATAGAGGAGGATGCTGAAGGCGACCATCAATGGAATGGAAAGAACGATGATTGTCCCCATCTCTCCTGCCTTTTCACCATATAAACTTCTTCCTAAGAAATAGCTGGATATCACCAATAGAAGAAAATAGAGGACTTGATAAGCCTGGGCCAATATCTTAGATGGTGAACCGACGACCCACCAGATTCCTGCTAACAATCCATGCCAAAGGGGAACATCGAAATAGAAGTAATCGAGTTTTGGATAGGGGGAATAGATGGGGTTGGATAGAATTCTGTTCTTCGCTTCATAAATTCCTTTAACAAAAGTATAGTGATACGCTTCGTCGCCAAGATAGATGTCACTTTTCACTCCAACGACAAAAAGAAGAAGCCCACAGGTGATTCCTATGAATATGTTTCTTGAGAACATCCTTCAATCTCCGAATAAAAGATACCATCCAATCTGAAAGTATTCCCGAACAACTATTCTTCTGTAACTTGGATTCCGCCACCATCCTTCAATTCGAAACGCCTCCGGATTACCACACACCAATACTTTAATATTTGGAGAGAAAGCCTTCTTGAAGATAAGGGACACCCTGCGCGTATGGGGAGGAGAAGTCACGACGGTCGCTGATTTGAGCCCTCTTTCTTCCAGTATCTTTCTTGAAAAAAGGGCGTTTTCCACGGTAGACTCGGAGCGTTTTTCCGAAAGGATGTCCTCTCGAGATACCCCAAGCTGAACGAGATATCTTTCCATGAGATCAATCCCTGTTTCCTTCCACAGATTTGTTCCCCCCGATAAAAGAATTTTTTTTGCATATCCTTTTTGATAGAGATTGAAAGCATGGCGAAGCCGATATCCCTCATCATCACCGCTTAGAACAATGAGAATTTCCACCTGCCGGGGAGCCTCATTGATAAATAAACATTGTCCAATACCCGTCAACCATAGGGGGGCAGAAAACCATAGTGAGGCGATCAAAATGAGAACGAATAAGACGAAAGAAATTGTTTTTTTTCTTCTGGTCATCCCATTACCTTCCTCTTACCGCCCTGATGAAAAAAGCTCCCGTTTTGGAATTGGCCATTTTCCAGGCTTGGTTCCAAATCCAAGGTCTTAAAAAAGCCAACCTCTTCTCAAAAAAGTGGAAGGGATACTTCTGCCCCCCCCATTTTTCTTTGAAACTCATCAAGGCCATATCATCTTCTCTCGATGTCATTAAATCAAAATATTTTTTGCCTTCTCGGATTGTCAGGCAGATGGCATGATGGACCAAAAGGTCATTAGGGCAGTATTGGAAATATTTCTCGGAAGAGGCAGAGAAAAAATAGTAAACGGTATCCTCGGAGAATAATAGAATGATCCCCGCTATCATTTTCCCATCCTTCTTCGCAAGAATCATCTTCGCCTTTCCGGGTTTAACCAGATGATTATAAATCGAATAAAGGGATTTCTTCGTCCAGGTTGTATAGGCGATATTCCTTCGCATCGTCTGATAATAGAGATCAAACATCTGATCGATCTCATTTGAAGAACGAAGATCTTCTAAATAAATTCCCGACTTTTCCGCCTTTCTAACATCTCTTCTCACTCTTTTCTTGTAACCGTTCCACAACTGATCCTCAGTCATCCCTTCCAAGTTCAGCAGATGGGTGAATGCAGCCTGTTGGTGAAATCCATTTAAATCAGGAAAGGGATTATTAACATTTCTTCCGATTCGGAGGAGTCCGATGCCTTCCCTTTTTAAAAATTTCTCAAAAAGGCTCAACGAGGAGGGGATCAATTCAAAATCCCCAACAAACCCACCGTAGGGAATATTGGAATAAAACATCTTAACGATGCCGAAGTTAAACACCATGCCAGGAAGGGCTAAACGGATTTTTCCATTCTCCTCCAGGCAATAACAAGCTACAGGTACTTTAAATCCTTCTTCGAGAACAGAAAACCACTCCTTTCTGTTAAAAATACATGAAGAGTTTTCTGACAAAAACAAGAGGACTTCTTGATCTTCTATGGAGCGCCTGCTGATGGTCATAGGATTACAAAATGTTCCCGATTCGCCATTCTAACATCACTGGTTGATCCCCTGAACTTTAAGTAAGATTCCCCTTTTTCACCAGGGTCTTTTTACGATAAACCCCTGTCGCAAAAAAATACCACCCAAAGGCTACGGCATAGACTGCTACCCGGCCGAGGAGAATGAAGGCCCCTACATTCTCATGATATCCATTGACAAAAAGAAAATAAACAGGGGGGATATCCCCCAGCCCGATTCCACCTGGAGTCGGTGATATGAAGGAACCGATGGCACTCAGCACCATGACACCAATGATAATTGTAAAAGGAACCTCCGAACCCACTGAGCGGAAAAGGGTCCAGTTTGCAACAACCATCAATGCCCAGGTAAAACAGGTACAAAGGGCTAATACCGGGATGGTCTGCCATGAAAATAAGCTTCTAAACGATATATAGAAATGCTCAACTTCCCTTACGATCTTATCCTCCAGATTGAGAATCATCTGGAATAACTTAACCCTTTTAAGAACCATCAAAAATCTTTTTCCCTTTGAAAGCATATAGATACCTGCTTTCTCTTTCGTTGCAAAAACATAGAGCAAGAATAGAACAACCCCCAGGGCCGCTCCAACGAATATCCATGATTTCGAGGTTAAAAAGTTACGGAACAATACTCCGAAAATTAAAATTGCAATCAGGAGGGTAATGGAACTTTCAACAACCCGGTTTAAAAAGACCATTGAAGAAACTTTTCCCTTCATTTCTTTGACAAAAAAAGCAGTCAGAAATTCTCCGCTTCGGCCGGGTGTAATGATCCCTCCCACTAAGATCCTGGACGAGAGAGAAAGGATTCCCCCGACATTTAGCCCCATCTCTGTCTTACGGCACATAATCACCCATTTTATAAAGGGTATGAATTGCTGGGCGATAACGATCAGTCCAACGGTCATTAAAAGATAAGCGATCTTTACACTTTTTAACGCTAAAAAAGTCTCTTTCAACCCAATTTGCAGGAGGAGTAAAAAAAATACGACTCCTCCCAAAATGAGCCACAGGCGCTCTCTGAGTACTTTGATAAACCGGATTTCTTTTATTCCTCTGATTTTCTTCTGATCCAAATAATTATTTTCCCCTCATTTTAATCGTATGGACAGGGTTCCCAGCAACAACATGATAAGGTGACACATCCTTTGTCACGACAGACCCAGCCCCTATAATTGCACCTTTCCCTATGGTAACACCCATCAAGATTTTACATCCGGAACCGATCCAGACATCTTCTTCGATCTTAATCTTTTTGGCGACAAACCCTTGTTGATTGATTGGTTTATCAGCATCTTGATAAATATGATTGAAATCAACGAGATCATTGTGCGGCGAGATCAATACATTGTCACCTATTTCTATTTCTCCATTGCTTGTCACGACAGTATACTCACCGATATAGACATTATTCCCGATGATAATTTTCCCTTTTTCCGAAGTGCTGAGAACAACGCCCTTCTCCAGGCTCACATTATCCCCGATGCAGATGGGTCGTCCCTGTTGCAAAGCCAACTTCACCCCCTCATAAATCTTCACATTTTTACCGATGGACCCACCGTGGGTCTCCAAAACGATCTTCCAAAAAAGAAAACGACATTTAAGGGAAAGCCGAATGACCAATTTGGGTATTCTACTCAGCATCATTTCCTCTTTTTATAGCTAACCCTTTGTGATTGATTTCTTCATTAAACTCTTTTCCACAAGGTTAGCTCTTGGTTTTCAAAAATCTTCATCCACCCCTCTAAATGGGGGAGTCTTTCCACAAAGGACCGCGGATATCCCCCGAAGTGCCGGCCTTGGCTGTCATCATAGATTCGGGATTTTTTAATCAAGATATGGTCAATCTGGTTTGCTTGGAGTAAATTGCCTACCTGTTTATAATCACTCCCCCAGAAGATCAAGTCCAATCCCCCTATTCTTTTGTTATAGCTTTCAACAGCGCTCCAGATCATTTTCCGCTGCCCATAGATCAAAAGGTTCTCTTCGGGGTAGAAGATCAGAGCATTCTCAGGGACATTTATTTTGATATATTCAAATCCATCCTTCACCGAAGGGGAAATCTGCCTCTGCTGATGAACATAAATTGAAGTGCTGATGAACTGAATGAAGCAGAGCACCACAATGATCATTTTCCATTTCTTTCCCAAAGAGAGTAAGGATGGAGTCACCAAGGCAATCAGGAATGGAACAATTGGGATGAGATAACGAATGTCTGTGAAGATTCCAAATAATAAGATCAGGAAAACAAAATAACTGATCACAGGCACCCAGAAAATATTTCCTCTCCTATCCCATCGTTTGAAACGCAAAAGATGCAAAAACAGAAGAAACAGAAAAACAATTCCGAAATATTTAATGATATCGGAAACATCGGTCAAATAGGAGTTGAGATATTCTCGCCATTTTACACCCGAAAACACCATCGAAACCCGTTTCGTTACATTCGACAACCTAATGGTATCCATCTGGCTGGTGATATTTGATTTCCGCCAGTAAGCATCAGGAAGATAAATCAGGAGAATAGGCAAGACAAAGAATGCGAGGCTCCTGATAAGAGACCAGAATTTCTTTCGTTCTTTCCATACAATCAAGAGGAAAAATCCGGGAAAGAAGAAAACCGAATTGAGTTTTGTGAAATAGGCCAATCCCGAGGCTACCCCTGCCTCCATATATCTTCTCTTCAATATGAAATAAAAACTGAGGGTGGAGAAAGCAGTCATGGGAATGTCCATATAGAATAGCGTGCTGAAACTCACCACCATGGGTACTGTCGTTATCATGAGAGCAGATAGCCATCTCCCTTCTTCCCCTGAAATTTCTCTGGCTAAGAGAGAAACCACCCAAACTAAAAGGACAAAGAATAGAATATGATAGACCTGTGCCACGGCCTGAGAAATACCTCCTGTAATCTTCCAGAGGAAAGCGAGAATAAGATGCCAGAAAGGAGGGGTATTATAGTAAAACCCAGGTGGATTTCCGGAATCATAAAGCAAACTGAAGGCCACCCTTTTGCCCGCCTCATAGATATTTTGAGCAAAATGATAGTGATGGGATTCATCTCCCAGGCTGACATCTGTGGTCATTCCATTAATGACAACGATCCCAGCAGTTAGGACAAGTAAAATCCAGAATAATTTCCTATGGTCAACTTTCCATCTCATGTCTATTTCTTTGCCAAAATGAAGAGACAATCCAGAATCTTTGGTCTAAATAATCGGAAGGAGGATGGGCTTGACGGTGAACCCTCTTCTAAATTTATCATCCTTCTTCATCCTCTCATCCTATTTGTATCTTTTGCCCCGTAATAAGTGAGAACCGCTCCTTGTTCAAAACAGCTCTCTAAATAAGTGAAAGGGCTTGCCAGTAAGGTGCAAAGGACCCAAATTATCCTCTGGACAATGGTTATCTTTCCTCTGCCTTCCTCACGCCATGCCTTTTGTGGCTCAAGATCAGGAAAAAGAGAGGTCACCAGTGTCGGGGGATGCCACCAGTTCATAAAATGGTCAATCTTTTCAACTTTGAATCCAATTTTTTTCAACAAAGAGATGAGGGTTTTTGGCTCAAAATAGTAGAGATCCCTTGGGACATCGAAGGCTGCCCATCTCTCTTTAAATATTTTACATTGAAAAGAATTCTTATTGGGCACCTGGATGACTAAAAATCCATCCACTTTCAAAATGCGATGAATCTCCCGACACACCTCTTCGGGATGATGGGTATGCTCCAAAACATTGTATAATGTCACGATATCAAAAAAGCGGTCAGAGTAGCTGGCATTAAACAAATCCCCTTTGATGACATTGAGCTGCAAATGTTCCCTGGCATAGCCCGCTGAATCAGAGGTTTCCACTCCATATGTCTCAAATCCATTTTTCCGGAATACATCGAGGCGATCTCCTGTGCCACACCCCACATCCAGGACCTTCCTGGAACTCCTGCCTGTAAATTTCACCACCTTTGAGACTTCGTTCCTGAGGAGATGGTAACGGTAGCCCTTCTCCAACCTTCTCACCCATTTGGTAAGAAACGAGTCCGCCTCCAGGGTTTCTTTCCACGAATAGGCCTCTGGATAGAACCTCCCCATCTCCTCTGGGTCAGGTCTGGGGTTAATATATAGGAGTCCACACCCCCGACATTCGACGAGATTAAATTCATCTTCAGTGATACCAAACTTATCCTTTTTTTTAAAAAGAACTTGCGTATCATCAAGACCACAAAGGTTACAGTTCACATATTCCATTAAAACTCTCTTTTCCCGAATTCTCTGATCTCGTGAATAATAAATTCAACCTCTTCATCCTTCAAATCAGGGAAAAGGGGAAGGGTTAATATTTTTTCCCAAACCGAATCTGCTACCGGTGTCTCCCCTCTGAAGGGATGATACATCTCGTAATGGTTATTCGGAATATAATGCACCCCCGTTGAGATTTCCTTTTCCTGAAGATAAATATTGAGCTGATCTCTCTTTTCTACTTTGACCACATAATTATGGTGGGAAGGTTTCGCATAGGGCTTGACTGCTGGGATCTCCAACCATTTTAGGCCCTGAAGGCCTTGGTTATATTTCTCTGTGATCTCTTTTCGTCTCTGGTTCATCCGATCCAGTTTTTTGAGCTGAACCAGACCGATCGCAGCCGGAATGTCATTCATGTGATATTTAAAACCCACCTCTTCAACATTGTAATACCAAGAATATTTCTTATCCCTCTCTTCTCTCGACCAGGTATCCTTAGAAATACCCATCCACCTCAGCTTCAAGAGCCTTCCATAGAATTCCGGGTCATCTGTGGTAATCATTCCACCCTCGCCTGTAGACAAATTCTTTACCGCATGGAAACTGAAGCAGGCGAGGTCGCCCAAGGAACCCAATTTCTGCCCCTTATACTCTCCACCACAACCATGGGCCGCATCCTCTACAACCCGAACCCCTTTGCTTTTGGCCATCTCTAAAATAAGGTCCATATCACAGGCATGCCCTCCGTAATGAACCACCACAATCGCTTTTGTCTTCGTGGTAATATTTTTCCTGACCTCTTCTGGTCTTATGTTAAGGGTATCGGGTTCAATATCTGCGAATACGGGAATCCCTTGATTATAAAGAATGGCATGGTTGGTTGAGACAAACGTCATGGGGGTGGTAATCACCTCCATCCCCTCGATCTCAAGGACCTTCAACCCCAGATGGAGCGCTGCCGTTCCTGAATTAAGGGCAACGGCATATTTTGTTCCGATATATTCTGCGAACCTCTCCTCAAACTCCTTTGTCTTTGGGCCCAAACCAATCCACCCTGTTTTGAAAGGTTCACGCAGGGCTTCTAATTCCTCTTCTCCGAACGAAGGCTTGAATACGGGTATCATAGATTATTCTCCTTATTATTCTCTCAAGGCAATCTCTTTTGCAGAAATCCCAAATTGTCTGATGAGTTGATATACTTCTTTATTTGAAATACGCTTCTTTTTCTGAATGACCCTCCTCTTTCGGATCATCGAAGGAAGGGTTTTCCAGATTGAAAGGTAGACCCTAATCAATATCTTGACCAGCTCAATCTTCGAAAAATCGGTTGTAAATCGACCCGCGGCTCCTTTCCCAGTAAAGGCGCCGTAGGCCTGGAGAACATATCGCCAAAAGGTATAGAATTGACCAAAAGCGAGAAGAGAAATGGGAAAGCTCTTGATAGCCACCCAGATCCGATTTCTTTCGACTAAAAAGGCCTTGAAGGGAGAGTAGGTGCCAGAACTGGCTGAGTGAAAATGGTAAACTATTGCTTTTGGATTGTAGATGCACTTCCAACCAGCCAATTGAGCCCTCCAGCCCATATCCGTTTCATCTGCGTAGGCAAAAAAGTCTTCATCATAAAGACCTATATCATCTAACATCTCCCTCCGGTAGAGACAAGCACAATCGCTGGCAAAGAAGACCTCCGCCTCTTCATCGTATTGATCACCCTTCTCAAGCCTTCCTCTCCCAATGGATAGGCCATCCGGGCAAACAACAATCCCCGCAGCATCGATGAGGTTGTCCTCATACTCTAAAAGAATTTTGGATGCACAGGCTCCATAGCGATGCCCCTTTTCAATAGCTCTTTTCAGTTCTTCGATACATCTGGAATCCAAACGAGTGTCGTTATTCAGCATCATAATATATCGTCCCAGAGAAGCTCGAATTCCAACATTATTTCCGCCTCCAAACCCTAGGTTCTTCGTATTTATAACCAATTTAATATCGGGAAATCGATCCTGGATCAAATCCACGGACCCATCGGTGGAGGCATTATCCACGACAATAATCTCCAAGGGATGATAGGTCTGGCTTTTTAAAGAATTCAGACACAACTCCAGGACCTTCATCCCATTCCAATTCAATACAACAACCGAAATCAAAGGATTATCATTCATCAATCAGTAGAGGACCTCGTAAATGGTCTTTTCTTTGAATTTAAAAATTTCTTTTAAATCAATTGGCTGGATGCATTCCATAAAACCTGGGACCATTTCGGAAGTGTTTTTGTCTGTGAGGATATATTTTACCCCTTTTCCCCTGGCATATTGGATCATTTTAGGATAAAGGTCTTCAGGTTTCTCTAAAATAAATACTTCTTCGGGCATTAAGACAAATCCGCGATCAGCATAAAAGGCCTCTTGAGGACTGTTGCTCATAATAATGGAATCTCTTGGCGTATTCTCTTTTAACCAAATTCCTACAATCCTCTGTTCCTCCCGATGTTTCCGCTCATGCCTCAAACCTTGAGCTAATTGAACAATTAAGGCCAGGGCGAGGAAAAGGCTCATCCATATTTCTGGCTTCGACACTTTAATCTTACTAATAAATCTCCACAATTCCAAAACACCCCCTCCTGCCCAAAATAGGGATAAGGGGATTAAGGGGATAGAGTACCGTATGGTTGAGTTTGTGAAAGTGGATAGAGACAGTAGATGAAATAACACCAAGGAGGCGATGAAGAACTCCCCTTTATGCTCTTTTTGTCTTACCCTTATTAATCCAAATAATAAAAATACCCATAAAGCAAAATGGTAGGCCCTCAGATAATGATAGGTTGTAAGCGGGATGTACTGAATAATATTTTTGCCAATCCCAAAAATTCTCCAATCCCCCTTTCTGGATTCCACCCCTTCAACCTTTTTCTTTGTTGGGTTGTTATCTTCCGCTCCATCCCCCTCGATAAACATTCTTTGAACCTCTACCGCTTTCCGGCTGATCACCCATTGACCTGTTTCTCGATGGAGATGAACAAGATAGGGGATAGTGAGAACAAGAAATGGTAGAATAAGACTTCCCACAAGATAACATTTCTTAAACCATCTTTTTTTATATCCCTCATAAAAAAAGACCCACATCAAAAATACAGATAAATAGCCGATGCCCTCAGGTCTCGTCAGATAGGCCATGGCCAGCAAAGATCCGGATATGATCAATTTAAAACCGCTTCCTCTTTTTAGTCCAGTCCAGAAAAAAAACACAGAAAATACGAGCAATCCCCAATAGGCGGCTTCTGAGAGGAGCATCCCTGAGTAGGTCACCAGATAAGGGTGAAAAGAATAAAAGAGACCTGAAAAGATTGCCCCCTTTTGACCCACAATCTCTCTCGCTAAATAATATACCGGGATGAGAGTAAGCGTTCCGAATACAAGGGAGATTATTCTACCTGCTATTTCCACATGACCCGTATCAGGTGAAACCAGGGAAATTAGAAAAGGATAAAATGGGTGAAGGGGTGAGGATGACCCTTTGATAAAATCACTCTTTAAAAAATCCCTTGCCATGAATCCATAGGCCGCACTATCGTTTGCGATTCCTTTTGCCATCAGGACGGCATATAGTCTTAATCCGAAGGTCACGCCAATGAGAATGAGAAGGGCCTGTCTCTCATTAAGGCTTTTAAAGAAAGAAATAATTTTATTGACCATCCTTTCCAGTCCTTTTTACCTTAAGAAAATGCCTGATGATAACTTGAAGAATCTTTTCTCCTGCCTTCCCATCCCCGAATAACTCCCTCCCCCTTCTGAAGGATTTTCTCCTCTCAAGATGTTCCAATCCATTTAAAATCTTTCTGGTCCCTGTGCCAACCAACACATTCCATCCGCTTTCAACCGTCTCAACCCATTCTGTCTCGTCCCTCAATGTTAAACAAGGGACCCTTAACCAGTAGGCCTCTTTCTGCACACCTCCGGAGTCGGTCAGGATAGCCCTGGCATTTTTTTCCAATGTTAACATATTGAGGTAGGAAACAGGGTCGATCAGCTTTATCCTATGGATATCTGGAGAAAGATTGTAGATTTTCATCATCTTCTTAGTTCGCGGATGAAGAGGAAGGATGACAGGGGCCTCTTTTCCAATCTCATTTAGGGCTTTTAAAATGGATTTAAGTCTTTTGGGATCATCTGTATTTTCGGCGCGGTGGAGGGTGGCCAGGTAATAGTTAGTAGTTCGGAGTTCGGAGTTCGGAGATATTTCAGTTTGGAGTCTGGAGTTCGGAGTTCGGAGTTTTAACTTCTGACTCCTGACTCCTGACTTCTGAATGGCAAGATTTAGTTCTTGCATAATGGTTGACCTTGACTCGGCCAATTTGGAATAAAAAAGGATTGAGTCGTACATGACATCGCCTACATTTTTGACAATCTTTCCTCTCCCCGGTTTGATTCCCTCCTTCTCTAAATTTTTAACGGCCTGGCTTGTCGGACAGAAGAGAAAGGTGGAGAGATGATCGGTGATAAGACGATTGATCTCCTCTGGCATTGCTTGATTATAGCTTCTCAAACCAGCTTCCACATGGGCAACCGGGATATTCAGCTTGGCGGCGGCCAATGCTCCGGCCAAGGTCGAGTTGGTATCGCCGTAAACAAGAACCACCCTCGGCTTTTCCTTATGAAGCACAGTCTCAATTCGTTCAAGCATCAATCCAGTCTGTTTGCCATGGGAACCGGAACCCACCCCCAGATGATAATTCGGATGAGGAATCTCCAGTTCTTCAAAAAAGACCTTGTCCATCAGGTAGTCGTAGTGCTGACCGGTGTGGACTAAGATTTCTTGAATCTTTTTCTTCTTCTTATTGGATGTTTGAATGGCCCAGCTGACTACAGCGGCTTTAATAAACTGTGGTCTTGCACCCACGATGGTAACAATCTTCATCCTTCAACCTTTCTGTTGCCCCTTCACCCCTGCCTACCGGCGGGCAGGCTCCCCCTCTCCCCTGCCTTCACCGAAGCGGCTCCGCGCAGGCAGGGGGGAGGCCGCCGACGCTTTAGAGCTTTAGCGACGGAGCGGCAAGGGTGGGGGTGAAACTATCTTTAAACCAACTTCACTCGGGCACGGTCTTTTTTATAGCGCTTCCCGCAGGCTTTGCACATAGCCTTTCCGGATCGGAAAATAATCTCCTCCGCACACTGGCAGACCCATCCCTTGACTTTACCCGGATTCCCGTAGACCAGAGCATGATTCGGGACATCTTTGGTGACCACAGCCCCGGCTCCGATAAAGGCGAACTCTCCAATCGTATTACCGCAGACAATCGTTGCATTGGCACCAATCGTAGCCCCTCTTTTTACAAGTGTCTGCCGGAATTCCTTCTTCCTCGATATAAAACTGCGGGGATTAAAGACATTGGTAAAGACCATGGAGGGACCGCAGAATACATCATCTTCCAGAACCACGCTATCATAAAGGGAGACATTATTTTGAACCTTGATGTTATTTCCCAGGATGGCGCCAGACGCAATAAATACATTCTGCCCGATGATACAATTCCTCCCGATCTTTGCTCCAGCCATAATATGGGAGAAATGCCAGATCTGGGTCCCTTCACCGATCTCAGCGGGATCATCGACCACCGCTGTCGGATGAACGAAATATTTCATTTTCATTTTCTCCTGTCTAAAAATATTTAGCCTGAGGGTTAAGGTTAAGGTAAAGATGCCCGTTTTGTTAAATGGTGATGTCGTTGGTCTTTAAAATCTTTTAACCATAACCTTTGACTATCCACCAAACTGGCTTCCTTGCCCTTACCCAAAAACAATTTACATCGTTACTGTCTGCCGACAGATAATGAAAACATAGCCCTTATAAGAAACTATTACTTCTATAGGCTTACCGGGGCGCCATTTTCCCTTAGGGATTTCTGAGCGGCAACGAGGATCTTCACCACTTCAAACCCATCCCTTCCTCCAGTTTTCGGTTTCTCCCTCGATTCGATGCATTGGATAAAATGTTCTGCTTCGGCCCGCAGGGGTTCCACCATCTTGATATTCGGGATAGTGATATCCCCAAACCTCAGACTTAAATATTCCCCATAAGAATCATAAGACAGACTACCCACCCCTTTATCATAAATCTTCAATTTCTCAGATGCCTCCATGTCATCGAAGACCACCATCTTCTTCGAACCCACGATTGTGATCTTCCTCACCTTATGTGGGTCAAGCCAGCTCAAGTGGACATTGGCCATCTTTCCATCGGAGAAGTGAAGGCTGAGGAAGACCACATCTTCGATATTCTTCTGGATGTAGCTTTCTCCATGAGCTGAGACCACAGCCGGTCTTTCATCGAGGAGCTTAAGAATAACGGAGAGGTCATGAGGAGCAAATGACCAGAGGGCATTTTCGTCTTGGCGGATGACGCCGAGATTGACCCGTTGAGTGTAAATATAATGGATCCTTCCCAGCTCTTCGGAGGCAATCATCTCCTTCAATCGATTAACGACCGGATGGTAAATCAGGAGGTGGCCCACCATGAGGATACGGCTTTTCTCTTCAGCGATCCTCACCAATTCGTCCGCATCTTTCACATTAAGAGCCATTGGCTTTTCGACCAGCACATCCTTACCTGCTACCAAAGCCTCTCTGGCTAATGGGAAATGGGAAATAGCAGAAGAAGTGATGACCATTCCTTTCACCTCCGAATCTCGAAGAATAGGGCCAATTTCTTCCACCATTGTTGACTGGGGATAGGACTTCTGGAGAACAGATAACTTAGATGGGTCCGTATCACAGATATATTTTAGTCGGACTTTTGGAATCTCAGAAAATACCCGGATATGATTCTTTCCCCACGCCCCGGCCCCCACCACCGCAATGCCAACCATAGAACCTCCTTCCAAAAACCATTGCAAAATGACCAATTAGCAATGATCAATTAGCAGTTATTTTTTTATTAAGGGTGATTAAAAACATTTTGCATTGTTAATTTTGCAATGACTATTTTTCAATGATCATTTTAAACCCATTCCTTCAGGACATCCTTTGAGGTGCCACAACAACAGATAAGCATAATTTAAAAATTTATTTCTCCATTTTTTTACTGCAAAACCTGTCAGGATGCAAGCAATAACCATAGAAAGAAATTCAAACCCCAATTTAATCAGCAACCCAATGAGGAGAACCAACCGCTGGACATTTTCCTTATGTTTCTTAAAAAATTGGTAGCGGGAGCGGTAATACTCGACCTTTGCCCTCTTTTTGTCCTTCTCGGCACTCTTTCCTTTAAAATGATAAACTTCAGCTTGAGGCACGTGATAGACCTTCCATCCCGCTTTCTTCATCCGATAACACCAATCGGTCTCTTCGAGGAAGAGGAAGTAATCCTCATCTAATAAACCCACCTGCTCCATTGCCTCCCGCCTTACCATCATACAGGCGCCGATAATGGAATCGACTTCGATGGGTTCAGAGATATTTCTCTCCTTCCCCGGAAATATTTTTGGGAAGAACCATCTTAAAAGACTCTTATTGAGCAGCTCAGTAGCCAGGGATGGGAAATTGGCAATCGAGTTTTGTTTTGAGCCATCTGAATTCAACAGCTGTGCTCCAGCCATCCCTGAATCCAAATGAGTGTCCATAAATGATAGTAATCGCTCAATCGCCACATGCTTCACTTGAGTATCTGGATTGAGAAGAAGGATGTATTTCCCTTTGGATCGTTTCATCGCCTGATTATTTGCCTTAGCGAATCCGAGGTTCATCGGATTTTGAATAACGATCACCTCAGGGAATTTCTCCCTCACTAATTCCACGCTTCGATCAACTGAACCGTTATCGACCACAAAGACTTCCATCTTCAATCTATCCGAGGCCTGATCGAAGGACTTTAGGCACTGGGGCAATAAATCTTTTGTATTCCAATTCACGATGACAATGGATAGATCGATCACGCTTAAACTTTCCCTTCAAATATTTTAATAAATGTTTCGGTAGATGGACTGCAAATGTACTTAATATTCTCACGTACTTGATGATCTGGCCAATTCCACCATCTTATTCTCAACAATACTTTAATAGTTTCTTCATCAAAGCGAAATCGGATGACCTGGGCAGGATTTCCTGCAACAATTGCATAGGGTGGGATATCTTTTACCACCAAGGAACAAGCGCCGATTGCCGCTCCATCTCCGATGGTCACTCCTGATAGAATGGTGACGCCATAACCAATCCAGACATCATTTCCAATCATCACATCTCCTTTGGTGGCAGGGTGGCCAGTAATCGATCTGGCCTCTTTCCATAATATAGGAAAAGGATAAGTGCTGACCCAATCTACACGATGTTCACTCCCAAGAAAGATGATCACATGTGTGGAGATAGAACAATATTTCCCAATCTTAAGCGTGGCCCCTTCTCCCCGGGATAAAACCCTCGGTTTTCCATAAGTGTGATCGCCGATTTGGTATTGGTCACCCAACAGATCTTTGGTGTAAGCAATTCTCTTTGAAGAATTCAACTTTTCTTTAATTTTTTTTCGAACCTTACGGACTCCTTTGAACAGTCTCATATTTCTCCTTCTCATCACCGTTAAAGGACGACTTCAAATTAGAATGTCTCCTCCACCACCCCGTGGGGGGAAACATAGACGATCCCTCTTTCTTTGCTTTTCTTGATGAGTCGAAAGAGGAATCCCTTTTCATTTTTTATGATTGGATGCTGGTCCTGATAGGCTTTAAAGAACCTCAGGCGATCAGTACGGGTCATGAGACTTGGAGTAGAGGTGTTAAGCTGAAGTAAGTTCTTGAATAATTTTTTCTCGTTTACCTTTTCATCTAATAGGATATCCTCCAGATCGAGAAGGTGAAAATTCCAGGTTTCCCTATTTTCTGAAACAAGGATATTGCAGGCCTTCATATCCCGGTGATAGATTCTTTTTTGATGTAGAGATGAAAGCCACTGTGCGAAGTTTCTAATGAAAAGCATCTTCGCGTTAAAATCTTTAAAGCCTTTTAAAATATACCGATCCATTTCCTGGCTGGAATCCAAAGCCTCCATCAACAGGAGGCTTTCCTTCACTCCCAACCAGTCTCTATTTTCCACCAGAGCCAGTGGTCTGACCGAGGCAATCCCCCTTGCCCCTAAACCATTCCCTCCTAACCACGCCTTGAGCCCCCTGGAGAGGCGAAAGTTGTCCTTCATGCGTTCCCAGAAATGAGGATAACAGAACTGTTTCACATACGCCCTGCCCTTCTCATCCTCAATGAGAAAAACTTTCACCTCCGGACTGTTCTTTAAAAGGTCGGATGGCTTCTCCCTAACAAAGGTGAGGTGGGATTCAATCACCTTTTTTAAACGATCGAATGATAAATCATTTCTTGAATAGATGGTGATTCCCTTCTCTTTTTTAACCGAAAACTCCGTGCTCTCTTTGAGGCAACGCTTGGTCCTGCTCCTCCATTGTCTTTTTTGGAGGCGAACCATCCAAGAGTGGATTTTCATAAGATATTCTTTTTTCTTTTGCGAGGAGATCGAATCTCCTTCAAAATATTGATCGAGAAATCTCAAATGTTCTTTCTCTCCCCAGATGGACCTCAGGGAGTGAAAGAGGTGGGACAGGTTCCATAATCTCTGATTCGGGGAGAGGGAATGGAGGAGCCTGGCCCGATGCAAATCGATGAGAAAGAAGGATTCTCCATCCCACAAGAAGTTGCCCGCATGCAGGTCCTGGTGAAGCAATCCCGAGCTGTGCATTCTGATTACCGTCTTAACCAGTTCCGTCGAAACCTTTTCATCCTTCAGTATATCGGCTACTTCTGCCAATGAAACACCTGATTTGATGGCCTCCGACAGATAATAACTTTCTTTTACTAGACCACGATGAATCCGTTCCATCCATCCCATGGGTCTTGGGATATTAAGATTTCGCTTTCCCAGTTGATAGGCGATAAACCATTCTTTCCTTCCTTTCGAGGGGAAAACCAGATATTTCAATAATTCCAACCACCCTTTTGTCCGATCCCTCTTTAAGAAGACGCTTTCCCCCCCGGGTAAAGTAAAGAGACCTGCCCACCGCCATTTTGACTCGGCGATTATTTCCCCTCCTATCCCCTTCACGGAAGGAACGGGGTCCTGGAAGAAGTTGGGAGGAAGAAGATCAATTAATTCTTCCTTTACCCAACCCTTCATATCCCCTTTGGCTATTTTTTTATAAGGTGACTTACCCATCCCGTTTCATGCAAAAGTCGTAGTCTCAACCTTAAGGTTGCATTTAACGTCTTAAGGCAAGGCTAAAGCCTTACCCTACTGTTGGGAAGGAGGCGCCTGATCCTCCTTTTCAATTTCTCAAATAATTAATCGTCATTCTTCGCCATCCTTAACGGTGGACGTTTTTCCAATTCCTCGGGAGAAAATGTCTTTCTGTTGATGATCTTTATAATAATTAGCCAGGACTGTGGGACCATAAATTCCCATGTATTGCTCTGGATGGAGGAGGATATAGGATTCTAATAGTTTTGTAAATTCCATGAGAATCCGCCGATACGAATCCTCTCCCTCTTTCCAATGCCCCTCGATCGGTTCTTTAAAAATCAATTTAATCTTCCCATGCTGGTAGAGGTGAATGAAAGGAAGGATGGCTGCTTTGGCCTGGAGGGCAAGATGGATCATCCCTGTGGGGAAATCCATCTCTCTTCCCAAAAAGGGGACGGTTACCCTTGTTCGCCCTTCTCCGGCATCGGCATCATAATAAATGATCTTACCTCCCTGGAGAGTCTCTAAGATTCTCTTTTTATAAGTCTCTGACAAAGAAGGATCATCAGCAAAAATTGTATTTTCATAAGTATCATAATAGCGAATTTGCGGATGTTTGGGCGTCTTCGGCGTCACCCCGCTCAAGAGGATAAGATCATACCCCATAACCCTCAGGGCGTTGAAAGCAAGGTGAGGGATACCGATATGGCCCGCCATCAGAAGAACCCCTCTTCTCTCTTTTAAAACCTCGTCCAGGTGGTGAAGGCCCTCTACCTTCACAAAGTCTTTAATAAAAGAAGTGTCCATCATAGGTATGAGATATCGCATCACCTTTCTCACGCCCCTCAATTCAAAGACACCCCTGACAATATGTTTCATTCTTCCAGAATCTTTCTCCGAATAAATAATGCGGACCTTATCTTCAAATTCCTGGCGCCTTCCCCCTTTGCGATGATATGCGAAAAAAGCATAGATTCTTGGGTAGAAAAAGGCCAGTTTAAAGAGAATCCACTTCAATTTCGCCTTTACTCCTTCTCGAGCACTTTCTTTAGGACCTCAAGAAGGCACGGTGCATTCACATCAAGAGAGTAAGATCTCTCTACCGTTCCCCTTCCCCTCCCCCCCAAGGTCCTCCGCAATGCCTCATCCTGGATCAATTCTCCAAGGCCATATTTCCACTCATCCTTATTCTGTGCCCAGAAACCATTCTCCCTGTCCTTTACGATATCTTTATTGACCCCCACGGGAGAACAGACCACCGGGAGGCCAACACTGTAATATTGGAGGATTTTAAGTCCGCATTTCCCCTGAGACCAGAGGTCATGGGTAAGCGGCATTACTCCGACGTCGAAACTCTTCAGGTCTTCTACCTCCTCTTCCAGTGACCATTGTTTCTTGATCACCGGCATGCTTGGAAGATCGAAGAAATCGTCACAGACAATCTTGAGCCGGGTGTTGGGGAATACCTTGAAAAGGTCTTCAAAGACAGAGGCAAGATCCTTGAGATACTTCAAGGTGCTGCTGCTCCCCAACCAACCGATGGTGATCGATCCATCCCGATGAAAGTCTTCCTTCAAGTTATACCGAGAAAGATCGATAGAGGTAGGAATGACCTCAACATGAGGATTGTAACGAAGAACCTCCGATTTCAGAAACTGATTCCCTGCAATGACAAAATCGGCTCGTTTAATCATATAGGCGAATCTCAACCGCCGTGAGAAGGAATAGGGGGTTCCCGAACCCGAGCTTCGGTACATCAACGCATCATCAAAATCGTAGATGATCTTATTTGCCTTTTGGCGGATATACCAGAACTCCAAGGGAGAGAAGAGTTTCCGGTGGATATAAAGAAGATCATAATTTCCCAGAGTATAATAAAATTTCAATTTATCAATCCACTTCCTCTGATAGAAATGAAGGGAAACCTCTGCCCCCTGCTTTTTTAAATAGGGAAGGTATTGAAGCACCCGATACCGACAGCTGTTGACCTCCAAGCTATGGATCAGGAAAGCGATCTTCATTCTCTAACCTTTTCGGGCCACCAGGAGAATGGATTTGGTAAAATCGATTCCAAGAAAATGGAAAAGGGACGAAAACAGGCAGACCCTGAAAAAATACCTTAAAAAGGGCTCGCTGAACAATCGATACATTTCGATCGACTCGAACCCTTCACTCAAAAACAACCCTCCAAGCTCTTCATAATGGTAGGGAGTTTCGTGAGAGACATCTTTCCAATACTGGCCCGGAGTATAAACATTCGGAGTGGTCAAGATCACCCTTCCTCCGGACTTTAAAAGTTCGCATATCTTTCTTGCCAGCCCCCTTCCCTTTTCCCAATTCAGATGTTCAATGACTTCAAAAAGAAGGACCATATCAAAGGTTTCTTCAATCTCCTCCAGGGAGGCATAGTCATGCGAATAGGTTGGGTCAATATCCATGCTTTTGTATTGGATACGGGGACAATATTTTTTGATTCGCTCTCCCAATTCACGATTAAAGGCTCCTATTTCGAGAACCGCTTCACCATCTTTGAGATATTTCAAGATAAAGGGAAGGCGTTTCCTTACGATCTTTAAACTCCAGAGGTCGGGATATTGTTGATGAACTTTTTCCCGAAATAGAAGTTGCTCACCCCATCTCATAAAGGCCTTCCTTTAAAACCGAATAAGAGTCGAAATGTTCTCTGTCAACATTCTGGAGTTATTTCTCTGAAGACTCTCATCATCTGATCGAAATTAACCCTGTCGGAATAATGTTCCATCCTCTTCCCCTCTTGAAGCAAGGGGGATCTTTTCGCCCCGCTTTCAAGAAAATATCGAATTGCTTCTTTCAACTCTTCCGAGTTCTTTGGATCTCTAATCACCCTTCCCTCTTCGGAATGAATCACCCTGCTTGCTCCGTTGGAAGTGGTGGTGACGACCGGAAGCCCGCTTGCCAGGGCTTCTAAAACCGTAAGCGAACAGGCATCGTAAAAGGTGGGGTGAACCAGAAGATCGGCCGCACCGTAATATTTCTCCGGTTCATCCGTTGAGCCGGCGAAGATCACTTCTTCGGAAAGGCCTAATTTTTTAACCAACCGGACATAAGGCTTCTGACGCTCTCTCCCTAAAATCAAGAGTTTGAAAGGAGAGAGGCCTTCTCCTTTGATGGTTGCCAACGCTTTCATCAGGAATCCGAGTCCTTTCAGCCGGAAGTTATTTGAGACAAAAAGGACAACGAATTCATTTGCGATGCCGTGTCGTCCCCTGATCTCTTCGCGGTATCGACGATTCCTCGGATGGAATCTCTCAATATCGGTCCCATTGTATACCACAGCGATCCGGTCCTCCGGCACTTTATATCTCTGAATAATATCTTCTTTGACCATATCGGAGATGGCCACGATTCTGGAATAATTTCCTCTCTTATAGGGCCTATCCTCAATCCAGCCGCTCGCCCACTGTTTGGGGCTTAAAATCCTCCCCAATAATTTCATCATCCAGAGGATAGGATGATCATAAGCCCTGAGGCTCCGCCAGAACCATGCCCAGTGGACCCCACCATGGGGTTGAAGTACATCCGCCTCAAGGGTATTACCAACCCCAAGGGTGACATCATAATTTGCACTTTTCATCTCTCTCGTTGCCTTAATGGCAAAGGAGAGAAGACGAAGACTCTTGGGGAATGGAAGCGTCTTCACTCGATGGAGATGGATTCCCTTGGTCTCTTCCTCCCAATGCTCTGCATAGATATGGACTTCGTGGCTCTCCTTAGCCATCCGGGTGCAGAGGTCAACTACATATCTTTCCGCACCTCCCTTGCGCCTGGAGAAGTCCCTAATGGCCGTGGCAAATTTCATATGCGAATTACTCGAATGACAGCGAATCTACCGAATAAGAACACGAAGATATTCAACTTTGCTTTTTGAAAAATTAACCAGAATACCCAGTTTGTACCCGCCTGCCTTTAAATACGATGTTAATTGTGCCTTATGATGGACAGAAAATCTTTCTATCGTCTTTAATTCTATAACCACTTTATCCTCAACAACCAGATCAAGCCTATGGGTTCCAACCTTTTTATTCTTATAAGTTAAATCGATGATCTTTTGAGTTTCTGCCTTCATTCCCCTGTTTAAAAGTTCTTCAATTAGGGCTTTTTCATAAATCAACTCAAGAAACCCAGGCCCGAGTTGTTTGTGAACCTCAAAGATCGCCCCCATTATTTCATAGGACAAATCAGGATAAATAATATTTGCTTTAATCGTTGTCATTCGTTCTTATAATCCGAATTAACCAAATGATACCGGATTTAACGAATCATATTCGCGTTATTCGCTGCCATTCGTGTTATTCGTGAAACTGATTATTTTCTCCACTTTCCCAGCCTTAGCATCTCCTGATAAAATTTCTCGGTAGCCTCAACTTGGCGGTCCAATCGAAATTCCTGGTGGGCCTTCTCATAGGCGGCCTCTCCCATCTTTCTTCTCAGCTCCGGATACCGGAGGAGTTGAAGAGCAGCCTCGGACAGTGCCTCAGGAGAATCCTTGACCACAAAACCCGAGACACCATCTTCAACCAGTTCAGGCAAGATTCCTCGATCGGCCACAATAGTAGGTTTTCCCATGGCCATGGCCTCTCTCAAGGCTCTCGCTGTTCCATCCGAACCCGCCATCAGGAAAACAAATATATCCATACAGGCCAATGTATCAAGATAGTCTTCCGTCTGATACCCTCCAAGAACCACCCACGGCTCAATGCCAAGTCTCTTCATCGGCTTGACGACGCTTTCGTTCATCTGGCTCGAACGGCCCACCAGGAGCACCTTGATCTTCGGAAATTCTTTAACGATACTTTTAACCGCCTCTAAGAAGACCTCTGTCCTCCGATATTTCTGGAACCGTGCCACCATCCCTATCACGATATCATCCGTTCCTATCCTGAAAATAGCTCTCATATCCTTAAACTCTTTCTCAGGACGGTATCGGTCCAGATCTAAAGCAGGGTTAATCCTGGCGACCCTATCAAGTGGAAATCCGAAATGTTCCAAATTTTCTCTTCTTGCCCTCTCAGAGAAGGTGATCATCCCATCGGTCAGTTTCGAAATGAGAAGACGATTCCCAGGGTGGGGCCTTATCGGATCCCGTTTATGATCTGTCCGGATAACAATGACAGAAGTATTTGACCTTCTGGCGGCAACTCCACCCAGGATATGGTCGTGAGAATGGTGGACATTTAAGATATCGAACTTTTCTTTATCAAGATAGCGGGTAAGATTTGAGATATCAGATATGTTATTTCTGAGGGAGGAAGGGAGATAAAACTTTATGGGTCGATCTAAATGAAACTGGCTTGTAGCCTTAATACCTTCTTTGAACACTCTCCTCTCCATGCTCTCCTCGACAGGAAACGGAGGCTTTCGGTAAGCAAGAGTAACATCATGGCCTCTTCTCTCCAATTCTTTACAGAGATTCACAATAGGCTCAGAGGGCCCTGTCCATTTCCAATCGCTGAAGAGGTGGAGAATCTTCATATTAAAAATCGTGACCGTGTTCGTGATACGTGACCATAAGGGAAAGAATTTTCAGGGTACATGGGTGACTTCTGCCATTTTGAAAGTTTTTATCTTGATTGACACTTCTTCAATCTCTGATTCTGTCATTTCCGGGAAAAAAGGAAGGGAGAGAACCTCCCGAGAATATTGCTCCGTCATTGGGAGATCTCCTCTTTTATATCCCAAATCTTTGTATGCTTTCTGGAGATGGATCGGAATGGGATAATGGATGAGGGTGTCAATCCCTCTTTCTTTTAAAGAGGCCTGAAGACCATTTCTTTTCTTTGACCGAATAACGAAAAGATGATAGACATGGCGGGCCCCTTCCTTTTCAATGGGACAGATCACTCCTGATCCTTCAACCTTTCTCTTATAGATGAGGGCTTTCGCCCTTCTCTGGTCATTCCATTTATCGAGATATCTCAATTTGACCCGTAGAATAGCGGCCTGGATTTCATCCAGACGGCTATTCCCTCCCTGAAGGATATGCTCATATTTCTTCTTCTCTCCATAACACCGAAGAAGCCGGAGTTTCTCATAAAGTTTTTTATCATCCGTAATCACCATCCCACCATCTCCGGACCCGCCCAGGTTCTTGGTGGGATAGAAACTGAAACAGCCCATTGCTCCGAAGGAACCTACTTTCTTGTTTTTAAACTCAGCACCGTGGGCCTGACAGGCATCCTCGATCACATCAAGATGGTAACGATGGGCAACCTCCATAATCGTATCCATCTGGGCAGGATGGCCATAGAGATGGACAGGAAGAATCGCTTTGATCCTCTGCCTTTTGCCTGTTGTCCTTTGCTTCTTAAGAAGGTGCTCGAGGGCATTGGGATCCAGATTGTAAGTCTCCGGTTCAATATCGAAAAAGATGGGCTTTGCCCCTGAGAAAGAGATGGCTAAAGCAGAGGCAATAAATGAATTGGCAACCGTCACAACCTCATCGCCTTCTCCAATGCCTGCTGCCCTTAAGGCCAGATAGAGGGCATCGGTTCCGGAATTCACCCCTACGCCATATCGAACCCCGCAATAACGGGCAAACTCCTCTTCAAATGTGGAAACCTCTTCGCCAAGAATGAAACGGCCCTTCTCAAAGACCCTTTTCGTCGCGGAGAGGATCTCCTCTTCAATTGCTTTGTACTGTCTGGTTAAATCGATGAAAGGAACCACATTACCCCCAAATACGGATTGCCCCCCTCACCCTTCCCCTCTCCCACAGGAGACTGTGTCGCAATCGCGAGCAAAGGGGAAGAGGCAGTCAGGTTCCAAAGCTTTAGAATGCGGGTCTTTTAGATGATGGGAAATGGTCGCTTGCATAAAATCGAACGCTTTCATACGCTTGGCACGCCTGAATCTGAACGGCTAAATGTTACCGCTCTAAATCTTTTCCACCCGACCGCCTCTCCCCCTTTTCAAAAAGTGGGGGTTTTTCATATTACGACACAGTCTCCTGTGGGAGAGGGTGGGGTGAGGGGGATTCCGCATTCCGAATTCCGAAATCCGCATTATCTTCATCCCCAGTATTCTTTCTTATATTTTCGGTAGAATTCAATCGTCTTCTTAAGCCCTTCGCTCAGATCCGTCTTGGGCGTCCATCCAACGATTTTCCTGATTTTGGAAATGTCCGTGTAATAATCCCCTGGCTCCACCTCTTTCCGCTCTTTTGTAAATTCTGTGAAGGCAACTTTCCCCGAATCGGCAACCTTCACAATCTTCTTTGCCAGATCGATGAAGCTGATGGGAATGCCTGTTCCGACATTAAAGACCTCTCCGTAAGCCGACGGACATATGGCAACCTGAAGAAAGCATTCAACAAGGTCGTCCACATAGAGGAAGTCCCTCAAGATATGACCATTACCGAAAACGGGAATCAACTCATTATCGATCGCCTTCCTTATAAACCAGTTGAGCACACCATATTCATCGTGGGCCATCTGATGCCGGGGCCCATAGGTGTTTGTAATCCTGAGACAGGTCCCGGAAATCTTGTGTACATCGTCGTAGACCAGAACCATCTTTTCCGCAGAGAGATTGGTCACCGCATAGATGCCTTTGGGATTGGTAGGATGGTCTTCAGCCACGGGAAGTTTTACACTGGCCCCGTATTCCCCTCTTGTCCCCGAAAAGATGACCTTCACCTCCCGATTATATTTTCGACAAGATTCAAGAAGGACGAGCGTTCCCCGGCAGTTGATGTCCAGATCCTGGATGGGGTTCCGAATGCTATCCACATGGTTCACCTGACCGGCCAGATGAAAGATGAAATCCTGATCTTTCACCAGATAGTCCATCGAATGTTCATCCCGGACATCGCTGAAGTTGATCTGTATGTGATCCATGATCTCCTTCACATTGAAAAGATTTCCTCCCAAACGGGGCATCATATTATCAACGATCGTCACTTTGGCTCCCAACTCCACTAACCGGACGGAGAGATTCGATCCGATGAAACCCAATCCCCCTGTCACCAGCACCCTCTTTCCTTGAAAGGCTTCCTCATAAGGAGTCATCTTCTCTCTCCTTTTTCGAAATACTGATTTCCCAGAGCTTGGCATATTTGATAAAGACATAGAACATCGTCGAAACCACGATGATCAATCCGGGCAGTCCGTCCCGGAATCCTGACTTTAAAAGGTATTCCTTGATAAAACGAAAAGGAGGATGGAAGAGAAGTTTGAAAAAGCTGAATTTCTCTCCCCTCTGAGCCATATCTTCAGCTGCAATCCGGGAGTATTTATCGATCGTCTGGATCTGATCCGCGATATCCCGATAGGTATAATGGAGATACTTGTTCTTTAAAACGGAGACCTTCCCACCCACCACAATCTTGGCATGAAGCCCGCCTTCCCACCTTCCTTTATCCCTTCGATAGAGGCGGATTTCACCGTCCGGATACCATCCCCCGTAACGGATCCATCTTCCCAGATAATAGGTTCGCCGATAGACAAAGAAACCATCCACATCCTCATCCCTGCTCTTTAACATCCTTCCAATCTCTTCAACCAATTCCGAAGGGACTTCCTCATCGGCATCGACAAACATGATCCATTCGCGGGTGGTCAGATCTGCCGCATATTGATACTGATCGCGATGGCCCTGAAACTCCTTTCGATAGAGTTTATCAGTATAGCACTGACAGATTTCATAAGTTCCATCCGTGCTTCCGGAATCAACGATCACCAATTCCTCTGCCCAATGAAGACTTTTCAGACATCTCTCAATGGTGCGACGGTTGTTGAAAGTTAAAACATAGACCGAAATAGGAAGCTTATCAACCATCTCATTCGCCATAATAGTAACGACCAGATTTCAATAACCAATAACCAAAATCCAATAACCAAATAATACCCAATCACCGAATTCCAATCACCAAACAAAATTGGTAAATAAAAATTGTGTTTGGATTCTGGTTATTGATTATTGGATCTTATTTGATGATTGGTGATTGGTGTTTGGTTATTTAATAAGCCTCCCAATTTCTTAACAACTACCTCCTCCACCTCATCCACGGTGATCAGTTCCATGCACCGGTGGTCGGTAGGGCAAACTCTTTTAAAACATGGACTGCATGAAACCTCCTTCTTCACGACCACATGGCCATCTCCCCAGGGTCCTGTAGCAACAGGATCCGTCGAGCCGAAGATGGCCACAACCGGAGTCCCCACTGCTGAAGCCACATGCATCGTTCCGGTATCATTCGTCACTAAAAGCCTGCATCGTTTTAGAAGAGCGGCCAGTTGAAGGAGACGGGTCTTACCCGTGAAATCGACTCCTCCGCCTCCTAAATTTTTCAAGATTGTGTCAGCCATGCCCCGCTCTTCCTCTCTCCCGAAAATAAGTGCAGTAGCCTTCCATTTATCGGAAAGCCTTCTTCCCAGTTCAGCAAACCGATCGGGATGCCAGCATTTCGCCAACCCGTAAGCGGCTCCCGGATTGATGCCGATGAGAGGCCTCCCGTCCAGAAGACCCAACTCCTCAAGTCTCTTTTCAGCCCATCCTCGCTCCTCCTCACCGAGAAAGAGTCGTGGAGAAGGAACGCTTTCTAAATGACCCAAAGGCTCCATCAGCCTTCGATAATAATGGACACGATGGAGACGAAGGACTTCTTCCTTCCGTCGAATTTTATGGGTGAGAAAGAAGGATCGCCCTTCATCCCGATAACCAATCCGGATCGGAATTCCGGCCAGATAGATCTGAAATGCGGAGCGGAAAGATCTTGGAAGGATCAGGGCCAGATCGAACCCCTTCTTCCTCAAAGAGTGGCTGAGTTGCACATCCTCCCGGACCGATCCAACCCCACTCCTCTTGTGAAAAGGAATAATTTCATCCACACAGGGGAATGTCTTCCATAGATCAACGAGATGGTCTGGTACAAGGACGGTCAGATGTGAACGGGGGAACAGGTCCTTTAAGCCTTGAATCGAAGGATAGGTGAGGATAGTGTCCCCTACCCAGTTCACTCCTCGCACCAGAATACGGTTTATCTTCTCCAAATCGATTTTCAAAATCCCCTACCCTTCAAATACAAGAAACTATTCTCCGCATCCTTTAAAGTCAATAATAAAAATATTTTCAACCAGTTATAGACAAAACCTCTCTTGTTGCTTTAAAAACATCGTCAACTGTAATTTCCTTCAGACACTTGAGCTTCTTGCAGGAGCGATCCCTGCAAGGATTACATCCCACATTCTTAATCACCTTTTTGTGGGGTCCGAAAGGTTCGTTCAACACCGGATCTGTCGGACCATAAATGACCACTACGGGAATCCCCATCAAGGAGGCGATATGCATTGGACCCGTATCTCCCCCAATATAGAGATCGCAATGCCTGTATACCTCCCCTAACTGCGTAAGGGAAATGGTGTGGGGGCCGAGTACGGAAGATTCTTTCATCCTCGTCTGAATCCTCTTGACCCAATCCAGCTCGCCAGGCCCCCATGTGAAGAGCACCGTTGCCTTCAGTTCCCGGACCAGTCGGTCTGCCAGCCGGGCGTATTGGTCGGGTAGCCACCTTTTATAGAGTGTTTTCGGGCTTGTTCCTGGATGAATGGCAATAGAGGGGCTCTTAAGCGGAGGGAAGAGTTGATTAAAAAAAGAATTCACATACCCTCTGTCCTCAGCCGGGATAAAGAGTGGATAGTCCTCAGGCTGAACCTCTATGCCCATTCCCTTCAGGAGATAAAAATTCTTCTCAAATCGACTGATCCTTTCTTTCGGAAGCTTCACTTTCTTATTCGAAAACAGGAAATTTCCTTCCTTGCTCGACCTTCGATCATATCCGATCCGTTGAGGAGAGCCGGTGAGAAAAGAGAGGAGGCCGCTCTTCAGAATGCCGTGAAAATCGATGACCAGATCGAACTTCTTCTTCCGGAGAAATTGAATAAATGTTTGAACCTCTCCGGTCGTCCTCCACCACCCTTTTGGAGACTTGATCCCTTCGGACCACCTCCGTCTTGGAAAAAGGATGACCTCGTCAACTTCCGGCTGGCTTTCTATAAGGGCTCCCGAGGGTTCTTCAACAATCCAGGTGATCGAGGCAGATGGGAAGTTTTTCTTTATAGCCTTTACCGCAGGGAGTGTCCGTATTACATCCCCAACGGCGCTTAATCTCAAAATTAAAATTTTCTTGTAATCCATTACGGAAACATTATCCCATTCCCATTTAATTTTCAATAGGAAAAACAAGGAGATGCCCTATCCCCCTCGCCACCCCCTTTTTGCTGAAGCCCTGCTAATAGGCAGGTAGGTTGGAGGGGATTTAAAGAAGTTATTTTCTATGTAACACAGAAATAGATGAGGTTTAGAATTGAGTCATAACTATCCGGCGAGACAATTCAAATACTTCTCGGGAAGGCTTTTCGTTTTCCCATTAGAATCGACACATATATGCTGGGACTCTCCCTCAGCGATCACTTCCTCCCTGTCTTCACGGAGGACCTGGTACCCGAAAGTGATCATCCGTTTATTCAAGTGCTTTAGCCGGGTCCGGATGACAATGGTTTCATCATATTTAGCGGAATTTCGGTATCTGCAATGGACATCGGAGACAACCAGTCGATACCCCAATGCCTCCAGGTCGGCATACCGGAATCCTTTTTTCCGACAGAACTCTGACCTTCCAACCTCAAACCAGACCAGGTAATTGGCATAATAGGCCACCCCCATCTGGTCAGTCTCAGCATATCTCACCCGAATCTCAACATCCACCGTATCTTTCATCACCTATCTCCCTTGTTCTGATTTCAGATTGCAGATTTTAGATTGCAGATTGAAATGTAATAAACTGGTCTATTTCCCTATCTCTGCGTCCCCCCATCTCCCCATACTTCTTAAAGGGCCCTTAAATATTCCGGTCTCAGCAAGGCTGGATCCTTCCTCTTGAGGACTTCCCTGATCCGTCTTAAGGCCTCTTCCTTCTCTTCCGGAAGCTGGATGCGGAGGGGAAGATAGTTTGAGGCGTGATTGGATGCAAAGAAGCAATGGGTCATATGACTATTCTCTATCATTGTCTCAAGTTCCTGGATAAGCCCAAAGGGCGTGGGCAGGATCAATTTCCCCGCATCGATCTCCCTCTCGATAGGGGTTCCGGGAACGATCATCAGTGAAAGCGCTCCTACATAGTCGGGGTCCATCTCGGAAAGAACCTTTGCCGTGTCTTTCGCATGAACCTGACTATGTTCCACTCTTCCGATGCCCAGAATGACTGTGACGGAGAGGAGGATTCCGGATTCCTTTACTCTTTTTCCGGCACGGATCAGTTGTTCAATGGTGGCATTCTTCTTAATTCGTTTCAATACTTCTGGGTTCCCGGATTCCAGGCCCAGATAAATGATTCCTATTCCTAAGTTTTTGAGGGCTTTCAGTTCCTCGACGTCTTTCCGAAGGATATCCTTTGCATTGGCGTAGATCCCTATTCTTTCAAGCCCCTTTAATTTTTTCCGCAAATAGAACAGGATTTGAAGCACCTCTTTCTGAGGAATAATCAAGGCATCCCCGTCCGCCAGAAAGACCCTCCGGATCGGCAGATGACACGAACTGACCTCATCAATGTCCTTCTGAATCTCTTCAAAACTCTTTACCCGGAAGGTCTTCTCCCGATAGGCCCCACAGAAGGTGCATCGGTTATAAGAACAGCCCACGGTCACTTGGAGGATCAGGCTCTCTGCCTCACTGGGTGGCCGGAAGATCATCCCTTCATATTTCATTTCGAATGTCCCTCCTTCGGAGGAGGGAGGTCAAACTGATAAATGATCTCTCCCTCTTTGACCATTCCAAGCTCTTTCCGGGCAATCTCTTCGATGTAGCGTTTTTCATATTGAAGTCGCCTCACCTCTTCCTTCAGCCTTTGGTTCTCCTCCTCCATTTTTATATTCATCTCTTTAACCCTCGCCAATTCATTCTGCAACCGGAAAAGGTGAAGGATGCCCCTTTCTCCAAAGAAGGTAAAGAAGCCAAGAATGAGAAGGAGGCAAAGGAGCAAAAGAAAGATGTGCTTCTTGCGCACTTTGATGGCCATGGGTTCTACTGAAGTTTAAATTTGATGGGGATCGTCCCCCACTGTTCCGATTGGGCCTGATCTCTTGGGAGAGGAGCAAATCGCCACTGTTTCAGGTACTTGCTCGCAATCCGTTCCAGCTCCGCATCCCCTTTAAGGGCAGGGATGGCCCGGTCCACCATCCCATTCGGTAAAACCCAGATGGTCATCTCAATTTCCGCTTCCACCTTCACCTTTACCTGGGGAGGCAGCGGCCTTTCTAAAATTTTTCGTGTCACCAGGGGTCCTTTGATTCCCAGTTGAAGGTTTTCATCCAGAGCTTTCTCCGGCAAGGGCTTCTCTTTTGCAACAAGTAACCTCTCGATAATCTTCTCAGCGCCTCTGTCTTTCATTTTCTCTATTTTAGAAGCTTCTTTTATCGATGGGACAGGAGGTTCCGGAAGCAACTGGTCCTCTTTCTTTCTTAAATATTCTTTTAATTCTCTTTCCAGTTCCTTAAACTCCGGAGAATTCCTGAGAGCCTTCATCCTCTCTTCATCTGTGGCAGCGTCTATCTTTTTCGGTCTGGGATATTCAGGGGCAAGAGACCTCCAGTCCTGTTGCGCGCTGGCTTCCTCCATCTTCTTCAGGATCACTTCCTCCCGGATTCTCTTCTCTTCCGGGGGGACCTCATCCCTCCTTTTCAATCCCAGAATCCTTCCGGCCTCTTTGGTAAGGACTCGCCATCCCTGTTCGAGAGGAAATTGCACAGAAGGGATGAAAAGGAACGCCCATACAAAAATCCCCACTGTAATGGTCAGGAGGCCGATCAGAAAGGTGAGTCGTTTTTTCCGGACTCGCTTCATCTCTTTTTTCATTGACGAGCCGCTCCTTCCCGAATCTGATCGAGCATCTTTCTGGCCACCCGGCGTCTTTCCTCCCGGCTCGTTTTCTCTAAGAGTTTCTGATAGACCTGCCTCGCCTCAGCCAATCTCTTCTCCTCCATATAGAGCGCCCCCAATTTCAGCAGAGCTTCTTCCACCAACTCCGAGAGATGAGGATAGAGGTAGAGGATCTTTGAAAATTGGAGGATGGCCGAATCCTTATTGCCTGCCTCCGCATAGGCCTCTCCTAACTTGAACTGCGCTTGGCTGGCGATCCTTTCTTCGGGACTTCGCAAGGCGGTCGAGAGAGAGGAGATGGCATCCGGAAATCTCTTAAGGGTCAGGTAGAGAAGTCCTGCTCTCAAATAGGCTTCAAACCGGGTCTCATCGTGAGGAAATTTTTCGATATACTCCTTCAAAATCTTTTCCGCCTCATCAACCTTTCCAAGGCTCCGATACGCCTCCTCCATCCCCAGGTAGCTTCTCTTCACCGGCAGAATTTGAGGATGATTCCTCATCACCCATTCGAATCGTTCCAGTGCCTTCGGGTACGCCTTGAGAAGAAGGTGGAGTTCCCCCGCTTCGAGATAGGCCTCTATGAGGAGATGGCTTTTCGGATGGTTTTTAATGAATCCCTCCATCTCGTCTGACGCCTCGAGCCATCGTCTCTCCGACTTCAAAAGGAGGGCGATCCGAAATTGTGCCTCCTCCGCCCATTCGCTGTTAGGGTAGAGTCGAACCGCTTCCTGATAAGTTCTTAAGGCCCTCTCTGTCATCCGGGATTGTTGGTAATATTCTCCCAATTGCATCAGCGCCTGACCCGTTAGGGGATGCTGGGGATACCGCTTCAGGAAAGCTTCCACCCGTGCGATGAAGGGTTCATACCTCTTCTCCTGAAAAAGGGAGAGGAGGATTCCATAATCAGCCTCCGGCGCCTCCTTTGTTTTGCCATACTCCCTGATCAGCTGTTGATAGGCCTGAATGGCGTTCCCGTACTGTTTGAGATTATAGAAACCATCGCCTATTTTTAACAGCGAGGAGACGACGAATGGGCTTTCGGGGTATTGCCGGATGAGCCGCTGGAACTCTTCGATGGCCTTGTGAAAATCCTTTTTCCGGAAGTGGGACCAACCCGTCCAGTACTGAGCTTCGTCACGATATGGACTCGAGGGGAAAGCCTCCCTCAACCCCTGGAAATGATTCAATGCCTCATCGAACCGCTCCTCCCTGTAAGCGATCCATCCCAAAAGATAATAACCCTTCTCCTTCCCCTCTTCTTCAGGCGAGTTGATCAGGCTCATCAAATGGGTTTTTGCCTGATCATAATTGTTCTGGTTTAAATAACACTGGCCGATCAAAAGGGAGATGGGAGGGGTGGATCGATGATGGGGGAATTCGGCCGCAATTTTGAGAAAGTAATGATTGGCCTCCTTCCACTCCCGTCTATGAAAGTGGTACCACCCCAGATTGGTCAATCCCCGGGGGTAGAGGACAGGATCTCCTTTTAATTGATCCACATATCTTACGCCATTGCGGTAATCCTCTTTCAGCAGGTGGCTCTCCGCCAGCCAGTACAAGACCTCGTTTTTCTCCGGGTGGTCGGGAAATTCCCTGAGAAGTCTTTCCCAGTATCCGATGGCTTCACCATAATTTTTCAATAAGAAATGGCCATATCCCAGCCTCGAATAGACCCGTTCTTCAAAATGCGCCCTCCTCTTCGACCAAAACACCTGCCGATAGGCGCCGATGGCGCCGGCATAATCCTTTTGATTGAAAAGGGATTCCCCTAACATAAAGTAGACCCACTCCTGAAGGTCATTCTCAGGAAACGTCCTCAGGAACTGCCGGAAGGTGAAAATGGCGTAGATATATTCTTTCTTCTTAAAGTGGTATCGCCCGATATCGAAGAGGCTTTGCTCGGTCCAGGGCGAGGGAAGAAACTGGGAGAGGAATCTCTGATAGAATTGAATCGCCTTTTCTATCTCATCACTCCCCAGGTAACTCCTCAAAATTCCCCAGAAGATGGGATCAGACAGTTTTGTGCGAGGGAAGTTCAAAAGGATCTCTTCGAACGTCTTCCTTCCCCCGGTATAATCTCCAAGAGAGACCTGGCTCCAGGCCAGGGCATATCGGCCGCTCTCCTCTAAAGGATGCCGGGGGTAGCGCCTTAAAAAGTTTCTGAAAAGAGTACCGGCCTCATCATACTTCTGGAGCCTGAAGGTGTTGACGCCCATCAGATACTCTGCCTCCGGTCGCCATATCCCTTCGGGATGTTTCTGGAGATGAGTTTCTATCTCCTTGATCGACTCTGAATATCGCCCCAGGTGGTAAAGGCAGTATCCCGACCAGAAGAGAGAGGACTGGGCAATGGAGAGAGCGGGATTCTTTTCGTAAGCCAGACGGAAGAATCGACTTCCCTCCTCATAGACTCCCTTCATCAGTTGAATCCACCCACAGGAATAGAGGGCATAGGGGCTGAATTCACTGTCAGGATATTCTTCGACCACCTTCTTAAATAAGGAAAAAGCTTCTTCTGTCTTCTCCTGATGAAACTTTGCCTCTCCCATCCAGTATATCGCAGAGCCTTTCAATAAGCTCTCCGGGTGTTCATCGACCAACCGCCGAAAAAGTTGTACAGCATCCTCATAATTCCCCTGGAGATAGTGATGTCTTCCCCTTTCGTAAAAGGCCCTATCTCCGCTGGTCATCCCTCTCGTGAGCCTGCTCGTGTAAGCACAGCCGGGTTGGGTGGTGGAGGGACTCATCTTCTTCATCGGCCCGATCTGGTCTTCTCTCAAATCGAACAAGCCTGCGGAAGGCTCCTCTTTAATCCCCTGAGCCGAAATGATAGGAAGAGAAACTTCTCTCTCCTCTGTCCATTTCGTCTCCTCTTTGCCTAAAAAAATAATTTCAGGCGTTCGAATCCGCCCCCGGCCCTGATCCTGGCCCTTTAGGATGGAGAAGGAGAGGCTGATGGAGAGGAGAAGAAGGAGGCTGAGAATCTTCGCTAACTTATTGAACATGGTATCACTCTATTTTTTAACCTATCAGAAAGATTGAAGGATTGTCAAGAATTGACAAGAATTTTATGAATATGATAACCTTTTTTCGATGAAGACAAAAGTCTATTTCATATTCGCATTCATAATACTTTTTGCTTTTTCTGCCGGATGTGGCGGAGACAGGAGGAGTTCAAAACCGGACTCCGGAAGGGATTTCAAAACCATGCGTGAAAAGATGGTTGAAACACAGATTAAAGGTCGTGGAGTAAGGGATGAAAGGGTGCTCTCTGCGATGCTCAAGGTAGAACGCCATCGCTTCGTCCCGAAAGCATATGAGTCCCAAGCCTATGCGGATCAACCTCTGCCCATCGGAGAGGGGCAGACCATCTCCCAGCCCTACATCGTAGCCTTGATGACGGAGTTGTTGGATCTGAAGGGAGAAGAGAAGGTTCTGGAGGTCGGAACAGGATCCGGCTACCAGGCTGCCATTTTAGCGGAATTGGCCAAGGAGGTTTATACGATCGAGATTATCGGGCCCCTTGCTTCCACTGCAAAGAATCTGCTCTTTGAACAGGGATATCGGAATATCCAGGTGAAAGCCGGCGATGGATACCTTGGATGGCCCGAGGCCGCCCCTTTCGATGGCATCATCGTCACCTGTGCGCCTGACCATATCCCGAAACCTCTCCTGGAGCAGTTAAGGGAAGGCGGACGGTTGGTCGTCCCTGTGGGAACCCACTCTCAGGAATTAAAAAGGATTGTTAAAAGATCCGGAAAGATCGAGACGACAGATGTCATCTCCGTCATCTTCGTCCCCATGACCGGCGAAGGAGTGAAACACAAAAAATGATGTGGTGATGAGTAGTATGGGGTATGGGGTGAATGAAAAAGCTAGGATGACTTCATACCCTAAGGTTCCGATTTATTGCTTTCGCCTTTCTTTCTTCTCCAGAATTCCAATCTCTTTTTAATCTCTTTTTCAAAACCTTGGTCTGAAGGATGGTAGTAGTTTCTTCCTTTGAGGTTTTCAGGAAGATATTCCTCTTCGATGAAATGATCCGGGTAATCATGGGGATATTTATAGTCCTTTCCATAACCCAGGTCCTCCATCAGGGAGGTGGGAGCATTTCTGATATGGAGCGGAACAGGCATGTTCTCAAGCTCCCGGACATCCTTCTGCACTCCCTGAAATGCCGTATAAAGGGAATTTGATTTAGGAGCGGTTGCCAGATAGAGAGCAGCCTGGGCAAGGGCCAGATTCCCCTCAGGTTGGCCGATGAAGTGAAAGGCCTGCATCGCAGAAACCGACACCTGTAATGCCTGAGGGTCTGCATTTCCTACATCTTCTGAAGCGAACCGGATCATCCGCCTTGCAATATAGAGGGGATCCTCTCCCGCCTCTAACATTCTTCCAAGCCAGTAGAGGGCCGCATCCGGGTCACTTCCTCTCAGGCTCTTGTGGAAAGCAGAGATGAGATTATAATGTTCCTCCCCGGACTTGTCATAAAGAAAGGTCTTTCTCTGGAGGACTTCCTCAAGATTTTTTGTAGTGATTTTACGGATCCCGTTTGGATCGGGCGGAGTGGTAAGCACAATCATTTCCAGGGTGTTCAGGCCGACTCGTGCATCGCCGTTGACCATTCGTGAGATCCTTCTAATCACCTCATCCTCAATCTCGGTTCGATATTGACCTAATCCCCTCTCCTGATCGCTCAATGCCCGGTTTAAAATGACCTCGATTTCTTCTTCGGTCAAAGCGCGGAGGGTAAAGACCTTGGCCCTGGAAAGCAGCGGTGAAATCACTTCAAAGGATGGATTCTCTGTGGTCGCACCGATGAGAATGATCGTCCCTTTCTCGACATGGGGTAGGAAAACATCCTGTTGGGCCTTGTTGAACCGGTGGATCTCATCAACAAAGAGGATCGTCCTTCTCTTCTGGTACTTCCACTCCTCACCCGCTTCGTGGACGACTTCCTTAATCTCTTTCACACCTGAGAGCACAGCGCTGAAGGCGACGAAATGGGCGCTTGTGACGGACGCAATGAGCATCGCCAGGGTCGTCTTTCCTGACCCAGGTGGACCCCACAGGATTATGGAAGGAATGTGATCCGCCTCAATGGCCTGACGAAGGACTTTCCCGGGACCCAGAAGATGATCCTGGCCCACGAACTCTTCCAGCTTTTTCGGCCTCAACCGATCGGCCAGAGGAGCCTCTCTCTCGAATAATTCCTTTGCTTTCTTGTCAAACAGATTCGATTGCTTTTCGACACTCATCGTTCTTATCTCGCAACCTGAAGGTTGCGCCTACCCCCTTTTTTAATTCCCCCCCATCCCAACCTTCCCCCACAAGGGGGGAGGGGGTTAGATGTTAATTTCCTGAATCGCTTGAAGCATTTGCTCGTGAATCAGCCCATTGGAGGCAAGGGTCTCTTCGGCATAGATGCTCATGGGCTGACCCTTAAAACCCGTCGCCTTTCCTCCTGCTTCCGTGATCAACAGAATTCCCGCAGCCATGTCCCACGGATGGAGTTTTAATTCCCAGAACCCATCAAACCTACCTGCGGCCACATAACAGAGGTCGATAGCCGCAGAACCCGGTCTGCGAATGGCAAAGGTTTGTCTGATGAATTGATGAAAATAGCGGAGATAGTATTCTGGGCGTTCCTGAACATCGTACGGAAAACCCGTGGCAAGAAAACTCCTCTTCAATCGATCGGTTTGAGAGACCGAGATTCTCTTTCCGTTAAGAAAGGCACCTTCCCCTTTTTGGGCGAGGAAGAGCTCGTCGAGGACAGGGATATAAACCACTCCCAGGATCACTTCTCCGTCTTTCTCCAGGCCAATAGAGACGGAAAAAAAAGGAAAACCCCGGTAATAGTTTATCGTCCCATCAAGTGGATCGATGATCCATCTCCAGGGAGACCCCTTCTCCTTAAAAGGACTCTCCTCTGTCAGAATGTCGTGGTCAGGGAAGGCATGGTGAATCGTTTTCTGTATGGCCTCATCGCAGAACCGGTCCACTTCTGTCACCGGATTAAACTCCCCCTTATATTCTACCGAGTGGGCCTGGCCGTAGTGAAGCATCTGGATCCTGCCTGCCTCCTTCGCCGCTGTGATAGCTACTTCGAGAAAGCGGTTATTCTCTTTCATATTTCCCCTGTTGATCAACCCTGAAAGGTTAAGTTACAAACACTCAAAGAATGTAACTGGAGGCTCTATCTTTGACCCTAAAGACTATCCAAACATATTTGAAGTTTTCCCAAAAACCCTTCCCCCTTTGGAAAAGGGGGATTGAGGGGGATTTCGCACGGTCTCAAATCCCCCCGCGCCCCCCTTTGCTAAAGGGGGGTATTTCGGTCGGGAATATATTGATAATCTTTTGTCGATGTTGTTGCGCTAAGCGCCTCATTTGACAACCTCATCGCCAAAACTATATGATACCCAAAAAAGCAAGTCAATCCTGCTTTTCATCTCTCCTCAAATGGGACGAGAGCGTGTGAAATGGAGGAAGTGATGAAATTCGTATCCGATGGAGGCTGTTTTGTGTGCGGCGAAAAGAATCCGCACGGATTAAAAATTAAGTTTCAGGTTGACCGGGAGAAACAGAACATTCGCACCACATTCACTGTTGAGCCAACCTATCAGGGCTGGGATGGAATCGTCCATGGTGGAATCATCTGCGCCCTCTTAGATGAGGCCATGGCCAATCTGGTTTATGAATTGGGATTGAATGCAATTGCGGCATCCCTGGAGGTCAGATTCAAAAGGCCGGCTCCAACCCTTCAACCCCTTAGGGTCTACGGAGAAATCACGGAGGTGCATAAGAAATTAGTTAAGGCAAAGGCGAGCGTCATAAGAGAGGATGGAACGGTATTGGCCACAGGAATGTCCACCTTTGTTCGACAGGGCCTGGAAGGAACCTATTCCGTTTGAAGAAACCTCAAAAAGTTCAACCCCAAGATCTTCTCGCGATCCTCGATCGAGAGGCCTGATTCTTCCAGCTCCTGAAAATATCTCCGGGGGCGAACCAGTGGAAAATCCGATCCAAAAATAATCTTTTCCGCACTGACGATCTCGCTAACAATTCGATAGATCCGCTTCGAGTAAAGGAAGGGAGAGGCGGCTGTATCGTAATAGACATTGGTCATTGCTTTCGCAACCTCAGGCATCAACTCATAGAAGGGAAGCCCTCCTCCCCAGTGGGCCAGCAGAATCGGAAGAGATGGAAAGGCGAGGGCGAACTGGTAGAAGACCTCAAGCGGAGTCCTTCCCTTGCCGGGATAGGAGTGACCGAGATGCTCATTGGTATGGAGAAGGATGGGAATCTTCTGCTTTTCCATCTCACTGAAAATGGGCCTCATCGATTCGGTATCCTGAGCGGTCATCTCTCGATCGTAGAAGGCGATCTCTCCCACTCCCTTTGCTCCATTCTTTATTCCTCGATCCAGTTCGATGGCAGACCATTCCGGTTCTGAAAAGAGAAGAAGAATGAAAACGATTAGTCGATCAGGATAGCGCGAGGCGGAATCGATCAGGTATTGATTATGAAGAGAGCAGAGCTCTGTTTCGTTCCAGGGAAAACCGCAGATCACGGATCGCTCAATCCCGGATTCGTCCATCGAGGCAATCAACTCCTCTGCTCCAACGATCCTGGCCCTGGGATTTTTATAAACTGAAGAAAACCCTCTGTCCCTCAGACAGAAGGCCTCCCTGTTCTTTCTCGCCTCGTCAGGGAAGATATGGGTGTGACAGTCTATGATCATGGCCTGCCCTGAAGTAGAGGGAAGAAAATAGTTTGAATCTCTCTCATGTTTAAAGAAACGTCCAAGACCTCAATCGCGACCAGCCTCGACCTTTCTCTTACTTTAGGGTTTTCCTTTGGTAAAACTATGGTAGCCGAGGGGTTTTCCCAGGCTCCAGTACTCCCGCGCACCCGGGCAGTAGGCCAGGGGAAGGGCTTTCAGGATATCGATCCGGCCCCCTTCCTTCTGCACTTCCTCCTTCACATGGAGGGCAATGATCTCGCCGAGAAAGAGATCGTGGGTTCCGAGAGAGATGATCTGTTTGACTTTACACTCCATTTGAACCGGACATTCGTCGATCAATGGCGCCTTCACCTTCTCCGCTGGAACGGCTTTCCATCCCGTCAGATCAAATTTGTCCGTCTCTCTTCCTGAGACCACCCCGCAGGCATCAACCCCTCTGACCATCTTCTCCGAGGGAAGATTGACCACAAATTCCCCCATCCCTTTTATGCAACCATGCGAATATCGTTCCGGCCTTATGGAAATGCCAATCATGGGAGGTTCGGAATTGACCACTCCTGCCCAGGCCAGCGTGATGATATTGGGTTTTCCTTTTTCGTCCACACAGGTGACCAAGACAACCGGTGTTGGAAAGAGTAAGGTCGTAGGTGGAAGGCTCTTTCGTCCCATTCCTCTCCTCCCTTAGGGGAACCCGCCTTTACCCCATTAGAAATAATAGTATGCCCGGTTTCGAGTCCCGCTATAGCGGGACTTGAATTTCTAACGGGGTTCACTGAAAAAGGCTCACATCCCCCTTCCCTTTTCTGATGACTTTGGGGAATTCATCGGTGAGATCAATGATGCTGGAATGCTCCGCAACGATCACTCCGCCGTCAATGACGAGATCGAGCTGCTTGGCGAAGCGTTCTTCAATTTCGGCGGGATCGTTGTAAAGGCCTTCGTCAGGCTTATAGACGCTGGTGCTGATGATCGGATGCCCCAATTCCCGTACAAGGCTGAGACAGATCTTATTGTCCGGGATGCGAATGCCAACGGTATTTTGCTTTGTCATGGCGATCTTGGGGACAAGTTTGGTTGCGGTCAAAACAAAGGTATAGGGCCCTGGAAGCAGCCTTTTCATCATCTTGTATGCATAATTGGAAACATGGGCATAGCGGCTGATGTCCTTCAGGTTGGAGCAGATGAAACTGAGCGGTTTCTTCCCCTCCATCTTCTTCAATCTATGAATCTTCCGGATCGCCTCCTGGTTGAAGAGATCACAACCCACTCCATAGACAGTGTCGGTGGGATACCCGATGACCCCTCCCTTTTCCAGAACTTCGATCACTTTTCGGACCAGCCTCAACTGCGGATTTTTAGAATTGATGGCAAGGATCATAATCTCAACTCTCCCTCTCTAATTCGATGATGCGCATCCCATTGATGAACCGCTGGTTAAAATAAGGGGTGTCCAGATTGTCCACCCTCACCTCTTTACTTCGGTAGGAGGCGTGGACGAATTCATTGTTGCCGATATAGATTCCCACATGGGCATTATTCGCCCACCGTGTCTTAAAAAAGATGACATCGCCTTCTTCCAACTCTCCTCTCCCAACTTTTTTTCCGATGCGCAACTGTTCCCGGGCGGTTCTGGGGAGCTGAACATTAAAAATTTCAAAAACCCTTTTCACAAAGGCGGAACAATCAAGCCCCTTCAGTGTGGAACCACCCAGCCGGTAAGGAACCCCTAAAAAGGTTTTAACCACTCTTACGAAGAGACTCCTCTCCTCGGGGTCCCTCCATTTTCCCAGAGGCTCTGGGATCGTCTGATTCTCCCCCTGGGCTTGCTGACTCTCTTTGATCTCTTCTGCATCACCGAGTTCCTCTACCTCTTCTGTTCTCGTGTCCCGCTGTTTCAGTAGGATGAGTCGTTGGCCTGTCTTGAGGACGTCCGTCCGGAGTTGGTTTAATCTCTTGATCTCATCAACTGAAAGACCCGCCTTTTTCGAAATCGTATAAAGACTGTCTCCCTGTTTTACGATGTAGGGTTCTGTTTCGGACGAAACCTTTTGGGCTGCCTTTCCGGCCGGTCTCTTTTTCGGATTTGGGATTAGGAGAACTTGATTCGGTTTGAGATGACTTCCCTCCAGACCGTTCGCCTCTCTTAAAGCTTCGACGGAGATACCATACGATCTCGAAATTGTGTAGAGAGAATCACCGGGCTTGACTGTATAACGCTCTTCTGCTGACCCCCTGTAAGGGCAGACCAATAATAACAGGACGACCAGCATCACCCCCGAAAAGCCTAACCGTCCCACCATAAATCCCCTCCTTTCCTGTTACCGGATATCTCTTCCCTGTTGAAAAAATGGGAATTTACCCCGTTAGAAATAATGCCCCGCTGCTCCCTCCGGGCCAGAGGCCCTCTGGGCCGGCGGCTGCAACGGGGTTACATTCTAAATAATTCCAACGGAGTTTAATGCCCCGCTGGAATTTCTAACGGGGTTTACTGAAAAGAATCAGATTGGATGAGTAGATAACTCTACCTTAATACAAGGATTGTTTCGATATGTCAACCGCAGACCATCATTCCGGGACGAGGCGAATGCGGATGGAAATAGTATTTTCCCTCAGGCCCACTGATCTCGAAGGTTCTTTTCCTTTTTCTTCAGGTTCCTTGCTCTTCGCTCCCGCGGCAAGGCTTAAATCATCCTTCATCTCTTTTGGAGCGGTGGCTTGGGGAAACACGGGAGAAGAACCGATTTGGGCCAGTCCTTTTTCAAATTCGGCATAGGAGGAGACAGGCAAGGAGGTTAGGAGGACATTTCCATCTTCTCTAACCACTTCTCCTCCCAATTGTTTTGCCAATTCCTGAACCTGGGAGACGGCTTTCTCCCTGTCACTGATTTTCAAGGTAATCTCCCGGGCTGGTTTTTTAGCAAGAGACATCATGACTTTTCCAACCCTCTCGCTCTCTCTCCTCTTCTCTTCCAAAGGAGGAGCTTCTGCTTTTACCATCTCCTTCGGGCGAAGGGGTTCAGCCGTTGCCATCTCTTCTTTAAGAGGAGGAGCGGGTAGTTTCTTGTCCTCCTCTTTCATCTTTTGAGCAATCCCATCTTTGGCACTTTCTCTTTCATCTGTAGCAGAGGGTTTGGCTTCTGAAAGATAGTCCTTCCGATATAATGCAGGGGGCGGTGAGGTCACCTTCTGCTTCTCCTCTTCTTTTAAAATGGACTCTTTCTTTTCTCTATCCGATTGCAGAACCTCAGGTTTTTCAACAGCCCTCTTCTGAAGCATCTCAAAAGGCGCCATGTTGCTGAGATAAAGAGCCAAAAAAACAATCATCACCATAGCCACTGCCTGGATAGGGATCTTCATGGAGCGGAAGAACCGATCCCCTCCCCGCCTTTCTTTCCCCTTTCGTTCTTCCCGTTTCTTCTGTATCTCTGAGAGAAACCCTTCAGGCACCTCCTCTTCTTCGATTGTGTGAAGCCAGCCCATCATCTGTCTGAACTCTTTCCATTCCTTTCCGCAGTTAGGGCAGAGGGCAAGATGCTCCCTGACCTTCTCCTCCTCCGGCGGCTTCAATTCCCCCTCAAACATCGAGGAGAATTGATCACGAACATTTTCACAATCCATCGACTTCGCTCCTTCAATCAATGAACGGACCTCTCCAGAATCCCTTTGAGGTCCATTCTGGCCCTGTGAAGTCTTGACTTAATCGTCCCTTCGGGAAGGGAGAGCAATCTTCCGATCTCTTCGTAAGAGAACCCCCGGAGGTCCCTCAACACGATCATCTCTCTCTGATCCTCCTTCAATTTTAATAGTCCCCTTTGAACAAACTGTTGGACCATTTTCTTTTCGAAGAGGGTTTCTGGATTATCGGAAGGATCACAGACCGGTCTTTCCATCTCTCCATCCTCTGTTTCGATGGGATCGCTCAACGAGTCGGTTTTGAAGTAGTGCCTTCGCTTCAAATATTTCCAGCGATTTCGACAATGGTTCAAGGTGATCTGCGTCAGCCAGGGCTCAAATTTGATCTCCTCTCTCAAATCCTTAATCGACTCTAAGACCGAGAGGAAGACCTCCTGGGACAAATCCTTTGCCTCCTCCCTGTTCCCCAACATCCGGTAGGCAATATTGAACACCTTTTTCTGATACGTGAGGACGATCTCCGCAAAGGCGCTCTCATCTCCAGCCTTACACCCCTCAATCACCTCTTTTTGAATCTTTGGAGACTTCTCCATTAAAAATCCGTATGTCCCCTCTTATATAGACAGCCGATGAGCTATTTTGTTTCCAAAAATAAAATATTATAAGAACGATTAAAAAAGGTACCCTCCCCCTCCTTTAGCAAAGGGGGGACGCCTGCCTGCCGGTAGGCAGGGGGGGGATTTATCAGTTATTACCTGATCATTGGGTGCTTGGAATCGGACAATTCTATCTCCAAATTCCCTTCTGTTTCAGGAAGTTTAAGAGTCGGATCAACTTTTGGTCCCGTTCTTTCAAAACATCTGCGATGTTCTTCGAGGTGTAGTCATAGAACCCTCTTCCCGACTTCACTCCCAGATATCCCTTTCCCACCAACTGGCTCAGGATCCTCGGACTTCTCTCCTTTGAGACCAGATGGATAGACGGGTTTTTTTCAAAGGTGAGGGCCAGATCCAGTCCCGTATAATCATAGCGTTGAACCACTCCGACGACAGGGATTCTGATCCCGAGACTACTCTTCACCGCCCGGTCGATCTCCTCGGCTGTGGCATATCCTCCATCCAGAAGATGGAAGATCTCCCTCGCCATCGCCCTCTGGAGACGATTGACAATATATCCGGGGATAAACTTCTTCATCACCACCGGCGTCTTTCCCAATTTCAGGAGGATTTCCTCCACTATTTTTATCGTCATTGCGGATGTTCCGGGACCTTTGACCAGATCGACCAGAGGGATGAGATGTGGAGGGGCGTACCGGTGGCAGATTAACATCTTTTCGGGACGGATTCTTTTCGCCAGTCGAAAGATATTGAGATAGGAGGTATTGCTGGTAAAGATCGTCCGAGCAGGGCAGAGGCGATCCAGAGTCTTAAAAAGTTCTTTCTTCGCCTTCGGATTTTCTGATATTGCCTCTACGACCAGGTCAGCCTTCTTTGCTACCTCGAGGGAAGTGGAGGGATGGATTCGGCCCAAAATCTTTGGAATCAATCTAGGACTGACTATCTTCCCATCTTTCAGGGTCCGAAGATTGGATTGAATCAGTTTGAGGCCTTTCCCGAGGATGTCCTCATTAATATCCACCAGATCGACTTCATACCCGCCCTGTGCAAAGACCAGTCCAATCGAATGGCCCATGGTCCCTGCACCGATAACCAATACCCTTCTGATCCGATCGATAATCATTACCCTCCCCGTTATGATTGTTTAAATGCTAACTAAAAATACTTGAAATTTCGGCATTACCTTTTCAACATAGAAGAAGGTGTGAAAAAATTACATTTTCAGAATCTGCATCGTTCCGGCTCACAGGGTCGGGGGGATTGGAAAAGCTTTAGGGCGGAACCTCTCATATTAAACTACGTTGCCTAAACCTGGGTCATACTGCTATCTTACTGAAAACGAAGGTTACCCATAACATCTAATGCTCCGCCTTCTAAAGCTTTTTCAAGACGCCCAACCCTGTGGGCCGAGGCACAGGGTGCCCATTTTTTCACAGCCTCTCAGATTTATTTGTTTAAGAAACTAACCAAAGATATTTCAGAGGCCTATTACGTTTTCCCAAAAATCTTTAGATACTTCTTCGACTTCTCGTAAGCCTCACTCCATTGCTCCCTCGATCGTCTCATCGCCTCCTCATCCAGTTTCTTGACGACCTTGCCTGGAATCCCGAGAACGAGTGACTCTTCAGGAACCTTCATGCCAGGAGGCACTATACTTCCGCTCCCGATGATCGAATTCTTCCCGACCTCTGCTCCATCGAGCACGATCGCTCCGATTCCAACGACCGCCCCTTCTCTGACAATACATCCGTGAAGGATGACACCGTGACTGATCAATGCTTCTCGCTCAATGATGACCGGGCGGTCCTTCGGAGACTCGATCAAAACCTTATCGAGAATGACAGAACGCTCTCCCACGACGATTCGATCGCTATCCGCCCTCAAAAGTGCAAAGGGCCAGATGCTCACCTCCTGTCCAAGGATGACCTCTCCGATCAGTCTCGCCGAGGGATCGATGAATACGGTCTCATCAAATTGGGGAGACTTCCCTCCAAAGGGAGTGATTGGATATAAAGATTTCGAGTTTGAGGCCATAACCGTTGACTCCTCTTAGCTTAGGTGTGAAAAAATCACATTTCCCGGATCGGCATCGTTCCGGCCCGCATGGTTGGGGAATTGGAGAAACTTTAGAGCGGAACCTCTAATATTAAACTACGTTGTCTAAATCCGGATCATTGCTCTGTTTTACCGAAAACGAAGGTTACCCATAACATCTAATAATCCGCTTTCTAAAGTTTCTACAAGGCATCCAACCATGCGGGCCGAGGCAGAGACCGCTATTTTTTGCACACCTTCAGGAGAATTTAATATGATTTTTCTCTTTCGAAGATGGCCGCAATTCCCAGGCCCCCTCCTCCGCAGATCGATTCGAGCCCGAAGCAACTCTTCCGTCGCTTCATCTCGTGGAGAAGCGTCACCAGCACCCTTGTTCCCGTGCAGGCGATGGGATGGCCAAGAGAGATGCCGGAGCCATTGGCATTGATTCTGGGATAATCCTTCTCCTTCAGTCCCAACATCTTCAGGTCTGCCAGAACCTGCGCAGCAAAAGCCTCCTGAATTTCGATTAAATCCATCTGATCGATCTCCAGCCCTGTCCTCTCCAGAACCTTCTTGACAGCGATGTCCACTGCCTTATAGGTATATCTTGGGTCCACACCCGCAACGGCAAACTCCCTGATAGAGGCGAGAGGTTTCAACCCCAATGCCTCAGCCTTCTCTTCGGTCGTGACAACACAGGCCGCGGCTCCATCGTTTTCAGACGATGAATTTCCAGCGGTGCAGACCCCTCCTAAGACGGGCTGAAGTCTCGATAGTTGCTCAAACGTTGTTTCCGGTCTTGGCGTTTCATCCCGGTCTACTAACATCACACCCTTTTTCTCTTGAGGGACGGGCACGGCCACCATCTCATCTTTAAATCTGCCCGATTCCATTGCTTCGCACGCCTTCCGGTGGCTCTCTAGAGCCCAGCGGTCGCAATCCTCCCTTGAAATCCCTTCCTCCTTTGCCGCTGTCTCTGCCCAGGACATCATCGTCGGCAGTATCCCGTATCTCTCTTCAGGTTGGGACATGACCCTTGCCCGCTGAATCCGGTCGTAGAGGGGAATTCCCCACAGGGAAAGATCGCCATGACCTCTTGGCATTCCCTTCTTGCCGCCGATCCCCCATTTGATCTCACCCGGAAGGTAGAACTCCGCACTGCTCATGCTCTCCACGCCGCCCGCCACCACAATCTCCGCATGACCTAACCGAACAGCCATGGCCGCAGAACAGACCGTATCCAATCCCGTGCAACAGCGTCGGTCCAGAGTGATTCCGGTAATGGATTCCGGCCATCCTGCCTTGAGAAGCGACATCCGGGCAATGTTCACATACTCCCCGTTCTGATAGGACTGGCCCAGGATGACTTCATCCACCTGATCCGGATTTAACCCGGCTCTCCTGACAACTTCATTCAGGACCAGCGCTCCCAGGTCATAAGCAGGAATGTCTTTCAGCATCCCCATATATCTTCCGATCGGGGTCCGGACCGCACTGATGATCACTGCTTTCTCCAAACGATTCTCCTTTGGGGGTCACGATCGATGCCAATACTTCTGCATAAGGATGACCAAGATCAGAAGAGTGAGACCGATCAAATCGGTAATCAGTCCGGGTTTGATAAGAAGTAAAGCTCCGGCAACGAGCAACAACCTTTCCAGCCAGGTTGCCTTTTTTAAAAACCATCCCATCAATCCGGCGGAGAGAAGGACTACGCCAATCGATGCGGAGATGATGGTGGTAACAATGCTCGTTGAAGAGCCGATGAGCAGAAGCGAAGGACCATAGACAAACATAAAAGGAACAATGAAGCCTGTGGCTCCAATCTTCATTGCCTCAATACCTGTTTTCCATATGTTCGAACCGCTGATGCCCGCGGCCGCATAGACCGCCATTGCAACCGGAGGCGTAATGGCTGATATGCAGGCGAAGTAAAAGACGAAGAGGTGGGCGGCAATCAGTGGAACACCTAACTTGATCAGGGCTGGAATCAATAAGGCAGCCTGGACAATATAAGCGGCGGTCGTGGGCAGTCCCATCCCTAAAATGATCCCGGCAATCATGGTGAAGATGAGGGCAGGTACAAGGGAGTTTCCTGAAATGATGAGGACAAAACTGGTGAATTTGAGACCCAATCCTGTGAGATTGATCATCCCGACAACAATACCGGCACAGGCACAGGCCGCTGCCACAGGAAGCATATTCATCGCGCCATATTCCATGGCCCCCAGGATCTTTTTCAGCCCCATGCGGGTTTCTGCCCTGAGAAGGCTGATGAGGAAAACTGAAAGAGTGGCATAGATGCAGGCATACATTGCCGTGTATCCGGCCAGCATGAAATAGACGATCACCACCAAAGGAATAAACAGATGCCCCTTTGTTATCATAACCCATTTGAGTTTGGGTCTCTCCTCTTTCGGAACACCTAAAAGCCCTGTCTTGCTGGCTTCGAAATGGATTGCCATGAAAAGGGCTAAATAGTAAAGAAGGGCTGGGATTAAAGCATGTTTACAAATATCGATGTATGGAATACCTGTAAATTCGGCAATGACAAACGCTGCCGCACCCATAACCGGAGGCATGATCTGACCTCCGGTGGAGGCTGTGGCTTCGACCGCAGCCGCAAATTCATGTTTGAAACCCGTTCTTTTCATCAAAGGGATGGTCAGCCATCCATCCACCATCACATTGGCCACCGCACTTCCTGAGATAGTCCCAAAAAGACCGCTCGAAACAACTGAGATTTTCCCGGGTCCCCCTTTCGCCCCTCCAACCAGAGAAGTGGCAAAATCCATAAAAAACTGGCCTGTCCCAGACTGCTCCAAAAAGGCTCCAAAGATGACAAAGAGGATCACGTAGGTCGCAGAAACACCTAAGGGGATACCGAAAATCCCTTCCGTGGTTAAATAGAGCTGATCAATGATCGTTTCGACGGAAAAACCGGTATGCCGTATCAATCCGGGGAGATGTTGGCCAAAGAGGGCGTATAAAAGGAAGGCAATGGCGGTGAGCGGTAGAGCCCAGCCGATCACCCTTCTCGAAGCCTCGAGAAGAATCAGGGTGAGAATCACGCCCATCATAAAATCCCAGGCGCTTAAGGACTGAACATAGGGATACCGGGTCACCACATATTCATAATTGAAGAAGATGTAGCCGAGAGATAAGAAGATCAGAAGAAGAAGGATGAGGTCGAAAAATATCTTTCCCTTCTTCTGTTTTTCTCCGCTGGTGATGCCCACTAGAACGATCAGAACAAGGGTAAAGAGAAGATGGATGGAGCGGTGCATCATCGCTTCCGGAGCGCCGAAGGCCCCCGCATAGAGATGGTAGGCTGACATGAGAACAGCAATGACCCACACCACCTTTTTCACAATGTGAATAAAACTTTCCATGGCTTTCACCTATAGAAAAGGCGGGAATGGTCCCATTCCCGCCTCACACAGTTTTGATATAAAACAGCACAAAAAACTACCGGAGGAACCCTTATTTGATAATGCCCTTTTCCTTATAGTATTTCAATGCACCGGGGTGAAAAGGAACGCCGATATCGAGGGCGAGATCTTTGACTGTGACTCCTTTCATGTCCTTTACCACATCGGCCAGAGGACCCACGTTTTCTGCAAGGAGCTTTGTAATCTTATAAACCAAAGGCTCAGGAAGTTTTGCGCTGATGACGAGGTGGGTGAAGTATCCGATCGTCTGGACGTCTTCATTGAATCCAGGGTATGTGCCGGCTGGAATAATCCTTTTGATGTAGCCGACGTTCATCTTTTGCAGTGCCTTGATCTTATCATCGGGTATGGGAAGCAATCGAATCCCTTTCGTGGTGGCCAAATCCAACCCAACCGATGCAGGAATGGTTGTACCCGGAAGCCAAGCATCAGCATGCCCATCCTTCATCAAAGCTCCGGCATCCGCATAACTCACATGATTCACATGTCTCATGTCTTTATAGGAGAGACCATAAACCTTGAGGATCAGCTCGGATACAAGCTCACCCGTATGTCCTTTCGGTCCTGGACAGATGGTTTTCCCTTTGAGGTCCGCGACGGATTTGATGGCAGAATCCTTTAGAACGAAGATCTGAAAATATTGGGGGTAGAGGTTGGCGAGTTGCATGACATTCTTCGCAGGGGCCTTGAAGGGTGGTCTCCCTTCCACGGCATCGACACTGGAAGAAGAGTTCCCAAAACCGATATCTGCTTTCCCTCCTTCCACAGCTACCACATTCGCCATGCCGCCTCCCGGAGCCACGGAAACCGTAGATCCGGGGAAGTTCTTCTGGATTAACTCTGCAATTGCCCCACCCAGAGGATACCACGACCCTCCCATTGGGCCCGTCATCATCTTGATATCGACCTTCTCCTGGCCAATGACCATGAGAGGAAACATAAGAAAAAAGATTCCACCAGACAACAAACAGATCATCTTTCTGAATCTCATCTTCATCCTCCTTTATCTTGGATTGGATGTCCATCCATACCAATAAATTGCCATTAATGTCAAGAAGTTTCAAAGAGATTTCTAAAAAGAAGAAATCTCTGATTACACCGATTAGAATTCGATTACACAGATTAGAAATGCATTGATAAATAAAGAAAAATCTGTGGAATCATTTTTTAAAATCTCTGCCTGCGGTAGGCAGGTGTGTAATCAGAGAGCGAAAAGTAGTTTCAGAGAGCTCTCTCAATGCTTAAGGGATGATCACTACTTTTATCGGATCCTCTCCTTCGATCTCTCCTCCTGCCACCCTAACCGCTCTTTCAGCTTCTTCAAGAGCAAACCGGTGGGTTACCATCTTCTCCATAGGATATTTCCTTGATTCGGCCAGTCGGATGGCCGGAAGGACAGACCGGAAATCATGGCTGAAGGCGCCCTGTACTCTCACTTCTTTGTAGACAATCTTATCGAGGACCAGAGGGATTTCCCGATCCATACCATAAAGTCCTGGAAGGATGACCGTCCCTTTTTTCTTCACCAGATCAATGGCTGTGATCGCTCCTTTTGGGCTTCCGGTTACATCGATGACAAGATCAGCCATCCTTCCTCCGGTGGTCTCCTTCACTCTCTCAACCGGATCATCCCTCTCTACATCGATGATTTCATCTGCCCCAAAGGTCTTTGCCAGTTCGAATCGGATTCGATCCCTTGTCATTCCAGTCACGATTACCTTCTCCGCGCCCGCTTCCCTGGCTACGATCACGCCTGCAAGCCCCTGTTGCCCCGGCCCCTGAATCACCACCGTATCTCCAGAAGAAAGGCCTCCAAGGGTCTGAAGCCATCTTATTCCATTTCCCAGGACTGCACAGATCAGAACTCCGACTTCCGGCAGAAGGTCCTGCCTGACCCTGTGGATCATTGCCCTTGGAGGGAGATAAAGATATTCGCTATAAGCGCCCCAGAGGTGCGGCGGGTCTTTGCAGGAGATCATCGATCCGTAGGTGAACATGGCCTCACAGTGAATATAATTTCCCTGCTTGCAATAGAAGCATTCTCCACATCCGAAGGCATACTCAACGATCGCCCGGTCCCCTTCTTTCAGGTTCCATCTTTTTGATGCTTCTTCCCCGATCTCGACGACCGTCCCGAAGATCTCATGGCCCATGATGATGGGATAGGGTCGAGGAGCCCGCGTGGCCTTTCCCCGGTACATGCCCACATCCGAACCACAAACCCCAACCATCTCCACCTTAAGGAGTCCCTCTTCCGATCCGATGGCCGGTAGGGGAAACTCCCTCAAAACCATTCTCCCGGGTTTTTCAAGAACCATTGCTCTTGAGGTCTTCATCTTTTCCTCAGGACTGTCTTCAGGACCTTCCCCGAAGGATTCCTGGGAAGGCTCTCCACGAACTCCACCGACTTAGGCTTCTTGTAACTGGCAAGATGGCTTTTGCAATATTCGATCACTTCCTCCCCTGACATCGTAGCTCCCTTTTTCAAAACAATGACGGCCTTCACCGATTCCCCCCAGAGCGGATCAGGAACTCCGATGATGGCCGCATCTTCAATCCTGGGATGGCTGTAAAGGACCTCCTCAATCTCACGTGGATAGATGTTCTCTCCGCCGCTGACGATCATATCCTTCTTCCGGTCAACGATATAGATAAATCCTTCCTCATCCATCCGGGCCAGATCCCCTGTGTGAAGCCATCCGCCCCGGAGGGCTTCCCGGGTGGCCTCATCATCCTTATAATATCCCTTCATCACATTGGGACCACGGCAGATCACCTCCCCGAGTTCTCCCACTGGAAGATCTCGATCCTGATCATCTACAATTCTCACTTCCAGAAAGGAAACAGCTGGCCCCACGCATTCCCTTTTCTTCAGAGAGTCCTTCGCCTTGAGGATAGCAATGGAGGGTGTGGCCTCGGTGCACCCATAGACATCATAGATGCCGGAGAGATTGGGAAAGAGTTTTACCAGCTTTTCTTTCGTCTCATTAGGAAGGATGGAAGCTCCCGTGGTACATTTTGTGATTGAGCGGGTGTCATACCGTCCCTCAGGAAGGGAGAGCATTAAATGATAGACGGCAGGAGCACCTGAGATGACCGTTACTTTCTCCTCTTCGATGATTTTCATCACCTGTTCCGGATCAAAGTGCCTGACAAGGATGCTGGTTCCAGCTAACGCCACACGGGTGAGGAAATGGTTGTTGAGAGCCGCCGTATGATAGAGGGGGCCGATGACGAGTGACGTCTCACCCTCCTTCTCCTCCCTTCCCAGAATGGTATTGAAAAGGTTCCAGAGGAGGTTTCCATGGGTGAGAAGAGCCCCTTTCGGTTTTCCTGTGGTTCCCGATGTATACATCAACTGGCACTCATCCTCCTCGGAGAGGGGAATCTCCGGCTCCTGAGGAAGAGACTCTCTTAAGCATGTTTCATAGTTCAAAATGGAGAGAGGAAGGGAATCCCCGACGGAAAAATAAAACTTCACTTTTGTGAGCCTGGAGCGGATCTTCTCAACGAGTTCAGAAAACTCTTCTCCATAGATAAAAAAACGGGCATCGGAATGGTCCAGGATATAGAAAACCTCCTCGGCGGTAAATCGGAAATTGATCGGCGTAAAGACGCCGCCTGTTTTTGCCGAGGCGAAGAGAATCTCGACGAGGGGGATCGAATTGAAGAGAAGGACAGCGACCTTCTCGCCCCTTGTGAGTCCCATCCTCAGAAGGAAATGGGAGAACCGATTGACTCGTTCGTTAAACTCTTGATAGGTAAGCCTCTCGTTCTCGAAGACGGCGGCAATCCGTTTTGGAAATTTATTCGACGTGATGGTCAGGATCTGGCCTACATTCATTGAGAATCCTTTCTTACAATTCCCTCCCCCTCTCGGAGACTTTTTCGCTAGTTCGTTCATGGTTCGACAAGGCCTGTCCTGAGCGAACCGTTCGTCCCTTCGAGAGCCTCAGGGCGAGCGTCTAACTACGACACAGTCTCAACGGGGGGCAACGCTTTTTTTTATAAAAATCTAAATCTCCTTCACCTCGTCCATGGTCTTTCGCATCTGGCCAATAAGAGGAAGGACAGGAAGAAGGAGGATAAGGGCTATGATCACAAAGATCACCAGGCAGATCGGTCTTGTGAAAAAAATCATTCCGCTGCCGCCCGACATGAGAAGCGACTGCCTGAGAGACTGGTCCATCAGGGGACCCAGAACCATCGCTAAGACAAGAGGTGCGCCATCGAACTTGAATTTCTTCATCAGGTAACCGAGAAGTCCGAAGAAGAGCATGAGCCCGATCTCCGAAGAATTGTTATTCAGACTGTAGGCTCCGATCAAACAGAAGAGAAGGATGAGAGGAAAAAGTATGGGATACGGAATCTTCAAAATTTTGACCCAGACGCCGATCAGCGGAAGGTTGAGGACGAGGAGCATCATATTTCCGATATACATGCTCGAGATCACTCCCCAGAAAAGCTGGGGGTGCGACGAGATCAACTTGGGACCGGGAGGCATGCCATAGATCATGAGCGCCCCCAGTAAGATGGCCATCACGGCATTGGATGGAAGCCCGAGGGTGAGCAGGGGAATGAAGGCCCCTGCGGTGGCTGAGTTATTGGCTGATTCCGGACCGGCAACCCCGGCAATGGCGCCCTTTCCAAATTCCTCCGGATGCTTCGAAAGCCTTTTCTCCAGTCCATAACTCACAAAGGAGGAGATGACCGCTCCTCCGCCGGGGAGAATTCCCAAAAAGAAACCGAGTATCGACCCCCGAAGGAGAGGGCCGATCGACTCTTTCCAGTCTTTTAATGTGGGAAGGAGCCCTTTCAAGGCCGTTTTGAAAATCTCCCGCTCGCTCAGTTTCTGCTCCACGTTCAGAAGAACTTCCGAGATGCCGAAAAGGCCCATGACCAGAGGGACAAGCCCAACGCCATCCAAGAGGATGTTTAATCCAAAAGTAAACCTTGGTTGGGCGGTGATCAGGTCGAGCCCCACATTTCCGATCACAACTCCGGCGCATGCCATCATGAGGGATTTGAGCATGGAGCCTCCGGCCAGAAAGGTAAGCACGGTGAGACCGAGAACCATTAAGGAGAAATATTCCGGAGGTCCGAACTTTAGTGCGATGGAGGCTAAGGGGGGAGCCAGGAAGGCAAGACCAATCACTCCCAGCGTGCCAGCGATGAAGGAGGCGAATGCCGCCATTCCAAGGGCTGGGCCCGCCCTTCCCTTTCGTGCCATCTGATACCCATCGAAACAGGTCACGACAGAGGCAGCTTCTCCCGGAATATTTATGAGGATGGAAGTGGTCGATCCTCCATACATGGCGCCGTAGTAGATCCCTGAGAGCATGATGATCGAACCAACCGGCGGGGCGTGGAAGGTCGCAGGCAGAAGGAGAGAGATGGCGGCCACCGGGCCAAGTCCTGGAAGAACTCCTACCAGAGTCCCGATCAGGACTCCGGTGAAACAGAAGAGAAGGTTGACAGGCTGAAAAGCAACTCCAAACCCGAAGAAGATGTGGTCAAAGATATCCATTGGTTTTTAAATGATCCCTTCTAATATCCCTCTTGGGAGTTGGACTTTGAGCCAGACCTGAAAGAGAAGGTAGGCGCCGGTTGTGACCAGGAGGGATATAAGAATGACCTTCAGTAAGGGATAGGCTGCTTTCACCTTTAAAAGGAGGCAGAGCAGTCCAAAGGTGGTGATCAGAAATCCCAGAGGTTTAAGGACCAGTGCATAAGCAACGAGCAGAAAGAACACATAGATCACCTTTCCCACCTCGAGGCCTTCCCACAGGATTCCAACTCCTTTTCTCAACCTCTCACTCCTCAACGAGGAGAAAAAGAGACCGACGGAAAGAAGGGAAAGGACCGCCCCCGCAAAAAAGGTGATGAACCCTGCCCCGGGCGCCTGGAGATTACCGAATCCGTATTTCAGAGAGCCGAGTGTAATGCCGATTCCGGCCAGCAACCAGAAGAGGCTCGACCACTGATCTGTATTCCTCATGCCAATTGATCCCTTTCGTTCGATCCTCTAATAGTTTGCTGAAAAAGTCATTTTTCTAAGGTTGCTCAAAAAGGCCCAGATGCAAGGCGCCCGAAATCCTGAGGAGTGAGGCGTACTTGGATGTACGCCGCAACGACGAAGGATGAGGGCAACGCCGCAGATGGGCGTTTTTCAGCAACCTGCTAATTCTTTTTGTAAATTCCGATCCCAAGCTCTTTGAAGAGCTTTCCGTTGACTTCATAATCTTTCTTGATGATCTGGATCAACTCCTCACTCTCCTTGATGTCATGGGGATAGCTGAGCCGGTTCAGGACCTGTTTCACCTCCTCGGTTTCCGATGCCTGACGGAAGGCCTTGCTCAGCGTTGCAACCACCTCTCTCGGAGTGTTGGCAGGCGCATAAATCACAATCAATGCCTGAACAGCGAAGTCATAACCTTTTTCTTTGAGTGTGGGAACGCCCGGATAGAACGGCATCCGCTTGTCATTCCAGCAGACCAGAAGCCTCATCTGTCCGGCATCCACCTGCTCCTTCCATTCGGGAGTCTGCGAGACTACCTCCACATGTCCTCCCATGGCCGCCGCAACCGCCTGGGGACTTGTGGCGAAGGGAACATGGGTCCATTTGATATTCTCCTTCATGGCAAGGTATTCCATTACGATATGCTGTCCGGTCCCGACCCCTGAGGTGCTGTAACGGATCTTCCCCGGATTTGCCTTTGCATATGCAATCAACTCCTCAAAGGTCTTCCAGGGGGAGTCGCTCTTCACAGCAAGGCCATACAGATAGTAGGAATAGCTCATGACCGGAATAAAATCCTTCAGCGGCTCCTGGGCATTGTAAGGAACGGGCTGAAGATGAGGAATCCGGCCCAGAGTGGCTGAGCTCGTGTTGGCTAAGGTATATCCATCCGCTTTCTCGGGCTTCAGTCTCCCCAATACCAGGGTTCCCCCTCCTCCTGTGACATTTGAAACCAGAATCGGCTGCTTGAGCGCTTTTGAGGCATGCTCCGTAATCGCTCTCTGACTGATATCCGTTCCCGATCCTGCTCCCCATCCGACCCAAAAGTTAATCGGTTTTGATGGAAAGGTATCGGAAAACACCTCAACACTGTTGAAAACGATGACGACAAGAATCACTAAGAGGGTAAAATATTTCTTCTTCATAAAAGTCTCCTTTCCCTTGCTTTGTCATTTTGGTTTCCCCAGACAAGCCCAGACATTTTGTCCCGACTTTGAAACGAATCCATAAGGAAAAAGGGGAAAAGACTCCTCCAAGTTATCGGAGTCCCAGCAAATCTCTTGTCTCATCAGGAGTTGCAGGCTCTTTTCCAAGGATTCGAATGACGGCCACGGCTTTCTCTACCAACTCCCTATTGCTGGAGGCAAGTATTCCCTTTTCCAAATATAAGGTATCCTCCATACCAATTCTGACGTTTCCGTTCAAAAGTACGGATTGGGCCAACATGGCGAGGGAGGTTGCCCCGATACCGAAGCCCGCCCAGATCGCATCCGTGGGTAATGCCTGTCGCATGATCATCAAATGGTAGGGGGTTGCTGAAATACCCCAGCTCACTCCCATGCAGAGTTGAAAGAGAGGAGGGCGGCTTACTCTTCCGGTTCTTAGAAGATGGTTTGCAATCTCCACATGCCCTGTGTCGAAAACCTCCATCTCAGGTTTAATGCCGGTATCTCGAATACGCTCCGCCATCCATTCCACATGGGGAAGGGAATTAACGAACACATGGGGGCCAAAATTGATCGTCCCTACATCGAGGGAACAGATCTCCGGCTTTAATCGCAACACATGCTCGATCCGTTTAGATGGAGAGCAGAGAGTAGAGCCAGGAGCAGGGCTGACAGGATCTTGATCGGTTGGGATAAAACGGGCCCCGGCCCCGGTACTTAGATTAAGAATCATATCCGAGCGTTTCCGGATGCGGTTGACGACCTCTTTGTAGAGCTTAAAATCCATGGAGGGTTTCCCTGTTTCGACATCACGAACGTGGATATGGGCGATCGCTGCCCCTGCGTCGCAGGATTCCAGGGCACTGTTCGCTATCTCCTCGGGAGTGATGGGAAGCCCTGGGGTCGTCCGATCACCGAATGAACCGGTCACCGATACTGTTACCACGACCTTCTCTTTTTCTCGATGGATATCCTTCATCGTTGCAACCCTGCTGGAGTGAATCCTCCTTGGACTCAAAGGCAGATTAGAGTCTATTAAAAAATGAATGAAATTGTCAAGGATTCCAGTTAATCAAAAACGATTTGATTTTTTGTGTAGAGAGGCTTATAATATTAAACAAAAATAAGAACCCATGCTGAAGGAGGTGATAGGTAGATGAAGAGGGCCATATCTTTGATGCTTTCGTTGTTCTTGATCGTCATGCTCGTTTCAGCCCTGACCGGATGCGGAGCGGACATCAAGGCCGAGAATGAGAAATTGAAAGCGGAGAACACGAACCTTAAGTCAGACAATGATAAGCTGAAACTTGAGGTCCAGAAGTTGAAGGAAGAGATCCAGAAGGGTGCCGAGAAAGAGGCAACCATTGTTTCTCTCACCGCAGAGAATGAAGCCTTGAAAAAACAGGTCGAAGATCTGAAATCGCAACTGGCAAAGAAGAAGAAATAGCCATCCATCCAATGCGAAAAGGGGAAAACCTGCGGATAGCCGGGTTTTCCCTTTTTTGATTCCCTCCCCCGGTCCTTATGAATAAGAAAAAAAGAAGATCGAAACATCCAAGAAATAAAAAGGCGAAAAAGGGGTTCACCTTTTATATCATCCTCGCCTTTCTCTCTTCCGCCTTTCTGCTCCTTCTCTCCGGAGCACTCCTCTTCCTCTATTTCTCCCGCCAGCTTCCTGACTATGCCTCCCTGAAGGAACGGAACCTCAACGCCTACTCCATCGTCTATTCGGAAGACGATGAGGTCGTGGGAAAATTCTTATTGGACAATCGAATCCCGATCACCTATGAGAAAATTCCAAAACCTCTGATTCAGGCCTTCCTTGCCGCGGAGGATGCCGAGTTTTTTCAGCATAGGGGAATCGACTACAAAGGAATCGCCCGCGCAGTGCTGAAGAACCTCATCGCCGGAAAGATTGTCCAGGGGGGGAGCACCATTACCCAGCAGGTGACCAAGACCTTCTTCCTCACCCCCAAGAGAAGTTTTCTCCGAAAATTGAAAGAGGTCGCCTATGCCTTTGGTCTCGAACGGAATCTGACTAAAGAGGAGATCCTTTCTCTCTATCTCAATCATATCTACCTGGGAAACGGCGCTTATGGAATAGAAGCCGCCGCGGAGAGTTATTTCAATAAGCGGGTAGAACAGCTCAATCTTTCAGAGACAGCCCTGCTCGCAGGCCTGGTAAAGGCTCCCAGCCGCTATTCGCCTGTCAACAACCTGCCCAGGGCCAGAGAACGCCAGAATTATGTCCTCACACGGATGACGGAGTTGGGTTTCATCTCACAGGAACAGAAAGAGAAAACCCTCCGGACGCCCCTGAAGATTCAGCCGAGGGAGAGCGCCTTCTTCAGCAAGGCCCCTTACTTTACGGAGCTCATCCGTATTCAGGTTGAAAGAAAATACGGCAAGGAGAGACTCTATAAAGAGGGATTGAGAATCTATACCACCCTTGACCTCAACCTTCAACGAGCCGCACAAAAATCGGTGGAGATGGGATTGAGGGAACTGGATAAGAGGCAGGGATTCAGGGGACCCATCCAGACTCTCACTCCTGATGAGGTGAAGGACCTCACCAAAAGGAAGAGAGGGATACTCCAACCCCTTTCACCGAATGAGATCTTTGAGGGAGTGATCCTCTCCAGGGATGAGATCAGAAAGCTCTACACGGTCTGGGTGGAGGATCGAAAGGGAATGCTTCCCTATGCTGAGATGGCCTGGGCCCTCCAGATCAAACCCACAGCCCATTTCAAGCCCGGCCAGGTGAAGACGCCTGCAGATCTACTCAAAACCGGAGATGTCGTCCATGTGAGAGTAAAGGAACCGGCTAAGAAAGATCAGCCTCTCATCCTCACTCTTGAACAGGAACCCCTTGTCCAGGGCGCCCTGATCTGCGCCGATCCGAAAACCGGATATGTGAAAGCCATGGTGGGGGGCCGTGATTTCAGCGAAAGTCAGTTCAACCGCGCTGTCCATTCCCGTAGACAGCCGGGTTCCGCATTTAAACCTTTCATCTATGCTGCGGCGCTTGAGAAAGATTATAACCCTTCCATCCTTCTCATGGACTCGCCCGTGGAATATTCGGATTATGACGGAGGACACTACTGGGCTCCGAAAAATTACGACAAGAATTTTATGGGCCCCATCACCTTCAGAAACGCCCTGGCTCATTCCAGAAATGTCGTGACGGTCAAGATCCTTGAGGACATCGGAGTGGGTTATGCCCTCAAATTCATCAAAAAGATGGGAATCGAATCTCCGGTCAAACGGGACCTCTCCATTGCCCTCGGAACCTCCGGAGCCTCCATGTTAGAACTGACCTCCGCTTTTGCAGTCTTTGCCAACGGTGGAGAACGCATCAAACCCATCTTCATCAAGAAGATAGTTACCATGAAAGGTGAGGTCCTTGAAGAGAATACCCCTTTTGTTGAATTTGAGGAACCCGAGGAGGAAGAAGAAGAGGAAGAAGACACTTCTGCCACCCCATCTTCTGCTCCTATCATTAAGGAACGGGTCATCTCTCCGCAGAATGCTTTTATCATCACCCATCTTCTCGAAGGGGTGGTCCAGCACGGGACAGGCCAGAGGGCAAAGGTTCTTGGCAGACCTGTTGCCGGAAAAACCGGAACTTCGAGTGACTATGCCGATGCCTGGTTTATCGGATATACCCCCTCTCTCCTTGCCGGAGTCTGGGTGGGTTTCGATGACAAGGCTTCTCTCGGGAAGAATGAGACAGGCTCGAGAGCCGCTCTTCCCATCTGGATCTCTTTTATGGATCAGGCATTGAGGGATGCGCCCGCGGAACCCTTCAGGGTTCCTGAAAAGATCGTCCTATTGAGAGTGAATCTCGAAACAGGAACCCCTGCGGATGGAAGTTCTCCGCAGACCATCCTGGAGGCCTTTGTGGAAGGAACCTCTCCGAAAGGGAAAGAAGAACCAACATCAGGGGCTCCGATAAGAGGGTTGCCTCTCACAGATCCTTCCCGTCCCGCCACAACTGGTCCTTAAACTTAAGGGGTAAAGGTCAAAGGTTAAAGGTTCAAGGTGGAAGATTTTTTTCTCTGAGGAGGATCGATGAAAGACGAAGAACTAAAAGAGATATTCAAGAATGGTAAAACAGTGGCGGTCGTGGGTATTTCACCCAAGGAGGACAGACCCAGCTTTAGGGTGGCCGCCTATCTCCAATCGAAGGGCTACCGGATCATACCGGTCCGGCCCGATGGCGATACGATCCTCGGTGAAAAGATCTACCGCACTCTGATGGAGATTCCAAAAGAGATTGAGATCGATGTGGTCGATATCTTCCGAAAATCGGAGGAGGTTCCTCCCATTGTGGAAGAGGCGATCCGGCGGGGAGCAAAGATCGTCTGGATGCAGGAGGGAGTGATCCATCAGAAGGCAGGAGAAGAGGCCGAGAGGGCAGGCCTGAAAGTGGTGATGGACCGTTGCATCAAAAAAGAACACCAGCGTCTTTTCTGATAGTTCGGAGTAATGAGTTCGTAGTTCGGAGCATTTTATTTTTAAACTCCGAACTCTGAACTCCGAACTCCTAACTTCTAATACCCCAGGATCGTCCTCCTCCCATTATATCGCTCGATATCGTATTGGGTATTGACATCGACCACATTCAATTTCCCCACGGCCTCCTCCAGAGAAACAGCCGTGATCCGGCCATTTCGCAGGCTGACCATCTTTCCGAAATCCTCTTTGGCAATCAGATCTATGGCCGCAATCCCGAAATACCTTCCCATCCTGCGGTCATAGGCGCACGGAGCGCCGCCCCTCTGGAGATGGCTCAGGATGATGCTTCGTGTCTCTATCTTTGTGAACTCTGTGATCTGATTTGCCAGAAATTCTCCGATCCCCCCCAGGGCTTTATGGCCGAAACTATCCACGCCGTTCTCTTTGATGATCTCGGGGCCTCCGGCAGGTTTTGCCCCTTCGGCCACGACGATGATCTCATACCGGGTCCCTTTTCGATGGCCTTCCATGAGCAACTCGTTCACCCTGTTCATATCGAAATCGTATTCGGGGATGAGGATGATATAGGCGCCGCTCGACTCTCCTCCTTCCAGCGCCAGCCAGCCTGCATGCCTTCCCATTGTCTCCACTACGAAGATCCTTCGGTGAGAACCGGCTGTTGTTCGAAGGCGGTCGATCTCCTCGGTGATGACATTGAGGGCGGTCTCAAACCCCAGTGTATAATCGGTTCCGGAGAGGTCCTTATCAATCGTCTTTGGAATGCCGACAACCTTCACCCCTTCGCGATGGAGTTTATTGGCCACTCCGAGGGTATCCTCGCCGCCAATGGCGATCAAATAATCGATCTTGAACCGCTCCAGGTTTTCAAGAACGGTTTTTGAGCGATCTTTCTTGGGGTCATAGGGGTTGGTTCTCGATGTGCCAAGATTTGTCCCCCCATAGCGATCCCATGTTCTCACCATCTCTTCGGTCAGCGTGAACATCCTGGAAACGGGAGGATCCCCATCTCCCTCCGGTTGAACCAACCCTTTCCAGCCATCACGGATTCCAATTACCTCATGCTGAACCTTCCTCACCCGTTGAAGCCTGTCATCAAGCGCTGTCTTGACCACCCATTTGATCGCAGGATTCAACCCCGCACAGTCCCCTCCGCCTGTGAGCACACCGATTCTTTTCTTTTCCATTGTTTCCTCCTCGCTCAAAAAATAAAAGTCTAACGGTTAGGGTAACGAGGCCCGCCCTGTACCATGCTAGGTTCAGGGTCCGTATCGTTAATAAAAGGCTACGTTTATCGTCTCTTAATTCTTTGCACCTAACCGTAACCGGTAGCCGAAACGCCTGCCTGCCGGTAGGCAGGGGCTTCGTAACCGTAGACCTATTTTCTTTTTATAACCGTAACCGTTTAACCTCAAGCCTTTAACTTCTTACAATAAGTGATCCGGTCGTTCCCCTCCCAATAATAATCGGAAATTCTCGCCACTTCCTTAAATCCTTTTTTCAGATAAAACCCCTGGGCTTTCTCATAGGAGGGGATGGAAGAGGTATCGGCAAGAATCATTCTCCCCTTCAATCCTCTCACCTCCTCCTCCAGATAATCTAAGAGTTTTGATCCGATCTTTTGCCCTTGAACTCCGGGATCGATGACAATCCAGTAAAGGTCGAAAGTCCCCTGGGTCATCGGGACAGGACCGTAACAGATATACCCCAGCGGCTGGTCTTGATCGTCCACCGCGCAGACGATCCTGTAATCCTTTTGCTCCTCATCTCCGAGCACGAGGCCGATCAATTCCATGGCGACTCCGACCTCTTCGTCGGTAAAAACGTCTGTCTCGATCACCATCCGCCGGAGCCCGTCCCCGTCCTTTGAAATCAGCGGCCGAATATTCATAGAAAATATCCCGTCTCCATAGATTTCCCATTAAGAAATTATTATACACCATATGGGCTATCTGGTAAACTCTTTTCAGTTTGGATATAATAAAATTCAATTATTTGTTTCATTTGCTTTTATTCGTCTTATTCGATACCATTCGTCTTATTCGGATTCTTCTATGACACAAAGAGGTAGCGGCATCCTCCTTCACATCACTTCGCTCCCCTCGCCTTTTGGAATCGGCGATCTTGGTCCTTCTGCATATCGGTTTGCCGATTTCCTAACTCAGACAAAACAGAGTTACTGGCAGGTCTTACCCCTCAACCCTACGGACCAGGCTTGTGGAAATTCTCCTTACAGCAGTCCTTCCGCCTTTACAGGCAATGCGCTCCTCATCAGCCCGGAGCTTCTGATGGAATCAGGTTTTCTCAAAAAAAGGGAGATAGAAGAGATCCCTTCATTCCCGGCCGGACGCTGTGACTACGCATCCGTGATCCCCTATAAATCAAGTTTGCTCCGCCGCGCCTATGAATCTTTTAAAACAGGCGGAAAAGAGAGGAACGCCTTTGAAACATTCTGCAAAGAGAATGAAGGGTGGCTGGAAGATTTTGCCCTGTTCGCTGTGATTAAAAATCATTTTAAGGGAGAAGTATGGGGAGAATGGGAAAAGGACCTGAGGAACAGAAATCCGGAACATCTTGAGCGGATCAAGAAAAACCTTCGGGACGAAGTTGAACTGGAGAAGTTTTACCAGTATCTCTTCTTTACTCAGTGGCTCTCTCTTAAAGATTATTGCAACAAGAAAGGGATTCGATTTATCGGTGATGTCCCAATCTATGTCAATCATGACAGCGCCGATGTCTGGGCCCATTCTGAGATCTTCAATCTAAATAAGGAAAAGAAACCCTTAGGGGTTGCTGGTGTCCCTCCTGACTACTTCAGCAAGACAGGCCAGCTCTGGGGAAATCCGACTTTTCGCTGGGATAGTCTCCAGAAGACGGATTACAGGTGGTGGCTCCATCGCATTTCCCATAATCTCCGCCTTTTTGACATTCTGCGCCTTGACCATTTCAGGGGTTTTGTCGCCTACTGGGAAATTCCCTCCACGGAGACAACCGCTATGAACGGCAAATGGGTGGAAGCTCCTGCTGTCGAATTTTTCACGGCTCTCCTGAAAAGATTCCCCGTTGACTCTTTCATTGCAGAGGATCTTGGAATCATAACGCCTGATGTGAAAGAAGTGATGGATCGCTTCGGTTTTCCGGGCATGCGGGTCCTTCAATTTGCCTTCGAGGAAGACCAACCCGACCACCCCTATCTCCCCCATAACTTCATTCCCAACACCATTGTCTATACAGGCACCCATGACAATAATACGATCAAGGGATGGTTCGAAAACGAGATTAATCCGGAGGATAAAAAGAGGGTGTTTCGCTATCTGGGGAGAAAGGTTTTTTCCGAAGGGTTGCCGGTCGAACTCATCCGTCTTGGAATGATGTCCGTGGCCAATACGGTCATCACTCCTTTGCAGGATGTTTTAGGTCTTGGAGAGGAAGGGAGAATGAATCATCCTTCTACCGCTTTTGGAAACTGGGAATGGCGGCTTCTGCCGGATCAGCTCACCTCTTCCCATACGGAACTGCTCCTTAAAATGACTGAAACTTATGGAAGGGTTTCTAGTTATTAATTTCGATTTCGTCTTACACAAGTAAGGATTCTCTTCCCATTTCCCATTTCCCATTTCCCATTTCCCATTCTCCACTCTCTACTTTCCATTTTCCATATACTCCTTCAGGGTCATCTTTCTGTAACTTTCCGAAGCAATATACTTGAGAATGGTCAGGAAGAGTTTCGGGTTGACATAACCGGGAATGTTGGTGATCTTCGATCCATCCGGCTCGAGAAACCAGGAAGTGGGAAGACTCCTTACATAATAGGTGGAGGCGATCTTTTTTTCTTTATCAACATCGACTCGAATGGGAATGAAGTTCGTGGTCAAGAATTTGGAAATTTCGGGTTGAATGAAGGACTCCACCTCCATCTTCTTACAGAAAGTTCACCAATCCGCATGAAAATTGAGGAAAATCTTCTTGTTTTCCGCCTTCGCCTTCTTTAACCCGTCCTGATAGGACAGCCACTTGATCGATTCGGCCTGGACCAAAGTGGGAGACAGTAGAAGAAAAATGAGTAGTACAATGGATCTCCTCATTTTTACCTTCCTCTGGAGCCGGCGCGGGGATTTGAACCCCGGACCTACTGATTACGAAACGAGACCCGACCTCCAGTGTTTTCACTAAGTTAGTGTTTTTATTGGAATCAGTTGTAATGATAATTAACATAAAAGACACTATTTTGGTAGTTAAAAGTGGAAAAATAGTGGAAAGATAAGGACCCCCATAGCGATTTGAACGATTTGACCGGGGCCTTTCTATTGGGTCCCGGTCTTTTTTACTTCTTATCTCTTTTCTTTGGGCGATGCCTGACAATTTTTTCTCGGATCTTCCTCCATCGTTTATAAGACTCCCAATCATCCCTGTCGTTCTTCTTGAGGTAAGCGGCATATTCCATGGGGCCTTTACGTAACTCTCCCATCCTAAACTTTTGCTCAAGGAGAAACTGCTTATGCTTCCTGGGATGATCGGTCTTTAGCCTTTCTCTTTTCCCTTCCTGAATGGATCGACCGGCACAGGACGGGGTACAAAACACTCTCTCGCGTTTTGATGTATGTAGGAAGTAATGATCACAGCCTATACATTTTCTAATCGAAGATACCTGAAGTCCATCCAAAAGCCCTATAAAGAAAAAAACGGCCTTATTCATGTCCCGAGCCGATTGATTTTGCCCTGTCGGATCTAAGTCATGCTTAATGACAAAATTATGCCTTCCCCAACTCCTATCAATGTAAAGCACAGAATTGGTTTTGACCTGATGGAGCGGATATTGGCGGGCATCCGTTTTGTCTTTCCGTCCCATATATTTAGAGATCCATTCAAATCTTGATTGGAATCTCCCGAGAAGGATCCTCATTAGGGTATCATCGATTTCCATATTTTCCTTTTCATGTCCTGTGGAAATCCAGTACTCTTTAAAACCATTTTCATCGAACCTTTCAATAAATGATGAACACAGGAAGATCATACCCTTTCGATAATCAAAAAGTTTGGCTTTACTAACCTTCTTCAAATTGGCCTGGGCGAATTCCAGCACGAAAGGAATCCACTTCTTTTTGAAATTCGAGATCACCCTTGCTTGACCCTTTGATTTTGCCTTTTCCCATTTAAGCGCCATATTCTTTTTCATCTTTCACCTCCAAAGGCATTTTAATCAATGCTTTTATGTTTGTCAATGCTTTTATTATTGATTAACGAATTAACCTGTAAAAACAAATACTTGACATTGGTGGTATTTATGTTATTCTCTTTTTGAAAGGAGGAATGAAATATGAGAATTGGAGAAGTAGCTCGGCACCTTGGAGTTAGCATCGAGACGATCAGAAACTGGGAAAGGCAAGGTATCGTTAAGACGGCCAGGACCCCTCTCGGGCAAAGAGTCTTCACCTCTGAGAATATTTTGGAAATTCAAAAGGTGATCAAGGCGCGGTCTTTGGAAAGGCAGAAAGCACAATCAAGATCATGAATGACGAATATCTTTCTCCCGCTGAGTTTTCAAAGCTATTGAAGGCCTCAAGGCCCTACCCCTATGTATTAGCTGCGAGAGGCCTCATTGCTTATTACAAGATAGGGAAATTGGTTCGTTTCAAATTTACCGACATCCAGGAGTTTCTTGAGAGATCAAGGGTGGAAAAATCAAAATGAGAGCAAAGGAAAGAATTTCCGCGTTGTTCGAGTTCACCCAGACTGGGCGATTGAAGGCGATCTTCCTCAACGCCGGGTCTGAGAGCGATCAGAAGGTTTTGGAGAAAGGGCTTCGCCATCTTCTCAAACCCTCTTTTTTCGATCGCTTGCGAGGTCTTTTTTTACATGAATGAATTTGAAAAAGCCTTAATAGCTCACCTTCTGCGATTCCCAGAGATGGCCTTTGAAATCCAGGAAGGCCTTTCTCCCGAAGATTTTTCTTCTCAGAGGATGGGGGCGATCTTCCGGGCAGTTCAGGAATCCGGCAATGAGTATGACGTCTTAAAAATATCGAAGGCTCTTAATTCCTGGGGGTATAATGTCACGGTATCCGAGCTTGTCGGCCTCCAAGAATTTGCATTTGACGGGATCGACATTGAGAGTTTTAAAAATGAGATAAAGTCAAATTCCCAAAAAAGAAGCCTTGCTCATTGCCTCAGGGTCAACCTGCAGGAGATTGAGAGACCCGATTCAGACCTCACTGCGATTCATGATGACCTGTCCAAGAAACTTCTGGACATTCAAGCAGGGATCACAACTGAGAAAATACTGAAATGTCCGGTTGACTTCCGAGAAGAGATCCTCAACCCCAAAGGCTCAAAGGCCATGCTCACGGGGCTTGATTCATTCGACAAGCTCTTAGGAGGGTTCAGATCTCATGAATTAAGCGTTGTCACAGGGGAGACTTCATCCGGCAAGACCACCTTTGCCGCGGCCTTCCTTCCTTATACCCTATCTCAAAAAGGCCATCCTGTTTTGATTGCCAGCTTTGAGATGAAACCTCCTCAGATTCAAAGGAAGATGGTTCAGATGGTCATGGGTCGCTCTTTCCATGAATTGAATAGAGCGGAGAGGGAACAGGGATTAGATTTTATCGAAAACTTACCGCTTCACTTTATCGATGCCTATGGCCAGATTGGGCTGAGGGAACTCAAGGGAGCCATTTTCAGAGCCTACAAACAATTCTCAATCGACTTGGTCGTCTTAGACCACCTTCATTTCTTCCTTCGATACTCAGGGGATCAAGAGCGCCAGGCCATCGATCAAGCCCTCCGGGATATCAAGTCCTGGGCCATGGATTTAGGGATCCACATTATCCTCATCGTTCATCCTACCAAGTTGACCTACGACAACAAGGTGGTTCACCTAAACGATTTAAAAGGATCATCCGGATTAAAACAGATCCCCGATAACGTCCTCTCGATCTGGAGACCCAGAGGAGAGGATGATCTCAAAAGACCTCAAAGCGAAGTTCTCCTCTACGTCCTGAAGGTTCGGGATGATTCAGGAGATGAGGGTAAGGTCATTTTGACGTTCGATAAGAGGTCACAGAGTTATTCAGATTTGAGCCACGGTGGGGCCTCACCGTCAAACGGTAAAAGGAAGGAGTGGCAAAACGGATACTGAGGTGAAATATGACCAAGAAACGCATTAAGGAATTGGCCGATTTCTTCTATTCTTCAGACTCATCGGAGGATGTCCCTCTCAGGCTTTGCTGTGAAACAGGGCGATATACAGGCTTTGACCTTGAACGGGAAAAGTTTATTTCTCTCTTTTCCATTCTCGCCAGAAGCAAGAATCTTAAAGAGGATTTAAAGGTTTTTGTGGAGGCGATGGATGCAAAGTAAAGGTTGGGTCAAACTATGGAGGGAACAGTTCACCCATGAAGTGTCAGAGCGAAAGCCGTGGTGCGATGGTTACGCTTGGTCTTACCTGTATTCCCAAGCCAATTATAAGCCTGGAGTTACCAACTTTCGCAATCAGTACATACCGGTTGAGAGGGGTCAGTTCATCACGTCGAAGTTAAAACTTGAAAAGATATTCGGTTGGTCAGAACGCAGAATCAACTCTTTTCTAACTTCCCTCGAAACAAGGGAAATGTGTACCATCAGAGTGACGAAGAGATTTATTATGATAACTATTTGTAATTATGAGAAATACCAATCGAACCAAGACGAAAATGAGGGAACAGACGTAGGAACAGACGTAGGAACAGATAAGGAACAGGTGAGGACAATCAAAGAAGTTAAAGAATTAAAGAAGATTGGTCGTTCACAAAAACAGAACGACCCAAAGGTTAAAGATTTCTTTTCTTACTGGAGTGAAACCTTTCAGAGAGAAACAGGACAACCTTACGTCTTCAGTTATGGGAAAGAGGGGGGACTGATTAAAGACCTTCTCCAGGTTCATTCCCTTGAAGCCCTCCAGGAGATGACCAGGCCCTTTTTTAAGGATGAGCAGTGTAAGCGCCGGGGACTTACCATCGGGATATTCCGAACTGAGGTCAACAGGCTTATCGGTTTGAAAGCGGTTGACCCTCTTGAACAGGCGAGGAGAGAACTCCAAAGGGTATAAACGAAAGTGAGGAGGTAATTGTGGAGGTCGAAGTTCATGGTAACGACATCGATGATGCACTCTATCGCTTAAAAAAACTTATGGGAAAGGATGGGGTCCACGGCGCGAACAAACGCAGACTCGCCTTTCCGAAGGCATCATTGAGGAAAAAGGAGAAGGCGAAAATTGCCGAAAGAAGGCGGGTCAAATCAGAGAGGAGAAGAGAGCGGTTTGAAGCGAGATGTTGACATGGATAAGGGGGGGTATTCTTCTGTATGGAGCCGAAAATGACCGGGCAGGTAGTCGCGCGAGCACAAAATCAAGAATTTCCTTTACAAAATTCGGGGTGAAAAATGGCTAAAAAAGTGATTCCTAATCATCTCTCAAAAGAGGCCAAATATATTTTTAAGGCCCTTTGTTCGGAGTATTTAATCGAGGATGTGGCGGGGTTGCGGATATTACGAGTCGCGTTAGAAAGTTTCGACCGGGCACAGGCGGCAAGGGAAGCGATTGATGCGGAAGGAATGACCGTAACAGATAAGTTTGGTCAGATTAAACCTCATCCTCTCCTACCGATCGAGCGGGACAGTCGGGCTGCGTTCCTGGCGGGATTGAAACATCTAAATTTGGATTGGGAGCCAGTCAAGGGCCTTGGCAGGCCACCAGGGAGGTAAGAGGATGCCGACAAACAGATGCCGACAAATGCGGAGATCGATAAACAAAATCCCTTTGAATCTCACGGAGGAGTATTTTCGGGATTTGGTAATGAGGGATTTTTTAGCCGAAGGTTCGGGAAGCAGGGCAGTCTACGATGACGCACCGAACGAAGAGGAAAAAGTTTTACTCCGGGAATTTAAGAAATGCGGATTGGATTTTGAGAAATTTAGAGAACGGAAGATCGTAAAGGAGAAGGCTCGAAAGTTGAAAAGTAAGATAAGAGGGGGTGAATAATTTGAAAAAGAGAGAAATTTTAAATGTTATTGAAAATCTAAAATCGAAAGTCGAAGAAATCGAAAAATTGTCACAGGAACGGGACTTATCGAAAGAGGAGCTCCGAGAGTTGGCAAGGGTTTTCGAGGCGCTTGAGCTTATGCAGCTCGAACTTCCGAGCCGGCCCCTTACGTTACAATTTGTAAATTAACCCTTAACCCAAAAATTGAAAGGAGGACAAAATGAGCTTGTGGAAACGAGGTATTGAACGAGGGAAGGACGTGAAAAAATCGGAGGAGTTGGCAAAGAAGAGAGACGAATGTGTGCGGAAATTCCCTGCGATAATGGAGGCCTGGGAAAAGGAGGACGCAACAGTTGTTAGGAAGGCGGCTGAAGAACTCACGGTCGTTTTGCAAATGGAAAATCCGGCGGAAATCCTTGAAGCTCGGAAAACTCTTCAGCAGGCTTTATGGAAGAGAGATACTCCCAAGGAAAAACTTCAGCGTGAAATTGACAGACTTGGAGGCGAGATCGAAGTGTTAAACTCGCCGCTGATTTTGGAGAAAGCTACCGAGTGGGGAAGGGATGTTATTCTGTCGAAAGAAAAGAAAATTATTGAGAAGGTTGGGGAAAGGGCGACACTTGATTCAGGAAGGCAGATCACGTTCAAGTCTAATTTCGGTACAATTGCCATGGCAAAAGAGAGACTTATCGAAGCGATTTCGCGATTAAGGGGAATGAGGCAGGCGCCTCTTTCGGAGATCCAGGAGTTCATTAAGAAAATTGAAGCCGAGTTTTTAGGGATAGACTTCAGCGTCTTGACGGAATCGAAAGAGGTGAGCGAGCGAAAGTTTGAGGAGTATTGTTCGCAGCCGGAGGTCACGATTTACACAACAGCAAGGCTGGTTCCGGGAAGCCGGCCCGGGCAAGATAAAATTGAAAAAGATTATAACCTTCCCGTCAAAGAATTTAAGTGATGGTGTTCTTTCTGCCCGCCGGCCCCGGCCCATCTGTCGGCAGGATTACCCCACCCGGCAACTCTTTTTTGAAAGGAACCTAAGAGGAGGAAAACATGATTAAGATAAAATATATTTCAAATTTGCTGGAAGGTGAAAGCAAAGAATTTGAGACACGGAACCAAAGTCTGCCAGCGATATTTATGACCCTTTTTAAGAAATATCCGGAGGTCAGAGAGGACATTCTTTCCGGCCTTTCCATCCGGGTCAATGGAAAGAAAATCTCTCCCTTTCAATGGGGGAAGATAAAATTCAAAGACGGTGATAGAGTTACTCTCGTTCAGGAAGTCGGTATAGCTGAGGTCGGGCTTGTTTGGGGGTTTATAACTGCGGGGGTTACAGGCGGGTTAGGATACGGAGCCGTCGCCTTGGCTGCCGTGAAGTTAGTGTTCTGGATTTCAACAATCGCCTATACAATTTATTCCTATACAAAATCCCCAAAGTCATCTCACGGAAATCTGCCAAGCAGCAACGCCCTCGATAACTCCCCGACCTATGGGTGGGAAGGAATCAAGATGTCGATCGATACCCGGATCCCTGTTCCGGTGGTCTATGGGGAGCATCTGGTCGGAGGAAATATCAAAATCACTTCCGGGAGGTGGGTATGAGTTATTACTTTGGCCTACTTCTGAAAGACCTGATTATCCTGTGTACCGACCGAACAGCCGTGCGATATCCAGAAAAAATTCTCACTTCGGATGCACCAAGGTACTTCAGACCATTTCCGAACTTAATGATGTGTCCCACGGGATATCTCCCCTTTGCGGGAATTGTTGCCTCGATTATGGCATCCCTCGGTTGCCATGGAGGGGTTTTTGATGTTCAAAATTTAGTGAAGAGAAAAGAGGAATTTAAGGACTCAGTGAATTCTTCTTTCTTGGATGCAAAACGGAAAAATGGTAAGACCGGGCCATCCTTTAATTCCGACATCCTTTTCGGCGGAATCTCTCCGGACGGGGTGAAATTCATTTCTGCGATAAGCTCAGAAGACAATTTCGAGCTCCAAATTTGCAACCAGCCAGGAACTTATATCTGTCTACGCCATCAACCGGATATTTTGGCCCACGTTAGCAGGCAGATCGAATTTTATCTGGAAGTAACCTCTGCCCCTATTCATTTGGATATAAGAAAGGCGCTGGCCAAGAAATATTTCCCAAAAATTCTGCACCGGATTTCTGAGAAGGATTTCAGGGTGAGCCGGAGCGGAGATTTGATTTTCATTGACTCATCAGGATACTCGGTCGAAGAGTTTGGGAAGGGATCAGACCTGAAGTCCCCACAGGGGGGGATCATCAGGCACGAAGAAGCCTCCAGGATGTCATCAGCATATGTTTCAAAAAGTCCATACTCAGACACGGGGTAAATAGATTTGATGGCTGTAGCGTGTCCTGGAGGCCCTTTCTGGAGTGCGTGGGGCCTTTCTGATGGGTATATGAGGGGGTTTAAGCTATGAAAGAGGATTATTACACGGTCAATGAGCTGGCTGAACACTTCAGAGTCAATCCTAAGACCATCTACCGGCGACTGTGGGCTATGCAGATCCCGGCCTACAAGGTGGGAAGATCCTGGAGGATCGCGAAGAAGGATATTAAGTGGCTAAGGCAATAGTCATATCGGGTGAGAAATGCTTAGACTAATCGTGCAATTGTTTAAAAAGCCTCTTCAGGAACTGATTCGAAAGACAGTTTCCGATGATATTCGCTCGGCGGCAAATTTGCGGCAAGTGACAAAAACTCTCGAGCCTTCTCAACGGCGGCGGCCTTAATTTCATCAACGGTCATTTTGTCGTTTTTGGCGAGAAAAACAGTTACATCGGCTGAACGGTGAGGGGATTTTTCGTCATCATGGAATATGATCTCGGCTTCAATAAACCTGATGTCTGAATCATCGTCATTTAGAATGACGCGTCTTACATAGACCAACATTTTATTTCCCCTTTCTTGATAGATTTATGGACGATACTATCAGAAATTTAATCAAACAACAACAAAAATCCTCCCCGTTTTCTGTCCAATGGAGTCCAAAGATTTATGTTGACAAATGGAGTGAAAGGTGTATCATGAAACCGTCTAAACCTAACGAGCTGGTCCCGGCTACAAGGGCAATTTCTATTTATCAGGGTTGCCGAAAGACTCTCTCGGTTGCGAGGCCGGGAGCTACTCGTTAGGGTAGAGACAAGTCTTTCGGCTTTTTTGTTTCAACCAATTCCGGTGAGAGGAGGTGAGAGGGATGGGGAAAGGCACTAAGAAGGAAGAGGACAACCGGAAACTTTATGAAGTCATTAAAGCGAGGATGGAGGAAATGCACAGGGAACTTCTGCTTCTTTGTATCTATCCAAGGGGCAACCTTGATGAGGGAACGGCCAATGTAATTTGTGGGCTGCGAAAGAATCTTTGGCACTTGAAGGATATTTTTTTCGATCTCCTTCTTGAAGAAGAAAGAACAAAGAAAATTTTGAGAGATCGAGGGAAATTTCCCGAAATAGTTCACATCCATTAACCGGCCGATGGCCAGGGAGGAGGATGATTATGAGAACAAAAAAGTTAAATGAACGATGTAAAAGAATCTTTGATTTTTTCTGTCAGTTGGATAGTGAAAGTAATTACAGCAGAGAAATCCCGATCATAAATCTGATTTTCCCAAATAATCTTTATAGCCAATTAGGAAATGTCGTTGATGAAAAGACTAAGGATAAAGTTGTGGATTTGTTCTGGCCAGGTGCAGCGGTAGCCTTTACTATCGGTTACGTCATAGGTCAATCCTTTGAAATTACCTTTCCTCAAGCGAAAGGTGACATCCTGGCGATCAAAAAAGTCATCAAAGAGAGACAACTTCTCCCCTACCTTCCCAGGGAGAAGGCGGCATAAAGAGAGGAGGATGAGATGACAAAAGAAGAAAGGATTATCGGTAAATTGTTAGGAAAGAAAAATAGCCAAATGGTGTCCGATTGTGTTCGGATCTTTGAATTATTTGACCCGCCCGAACCTGAAGGACTTCCGAGTTATCCTCTTCAAAGCTTTCTGAGTGAGGCAACAAATTTCGACGGCTTTATCAAACGGATTAAGGAGGGGAAGGATGGGGATTTCCAGGAAACCTTAGAATTCCGCCTTGAGAATATCGTCTTTGATGTTGCCTTCGGGGTCGGTTTTGTGTTGGGAGGAATGTTTGATATTCCAAGCCCAAGGGTTAGGAAAAATATCGATGCCATCAAAACGGCGATCAAAGAAGGGCAGATTCTCCCCTATGTTCCCAGGGAGAAAAAGAGAGGAGGACTTCATGAAAAAGAAAAATCCAAACATGAAAAGTCTCGTTAAAAGGTTGAGTGTGATTCGGAAGCGACGCGCTGACATTATCGAGAAAAGAAGGCGCGAAGAAGAAACCCTTTTGAAACAGGAAAAGGAAACCTTGGAAGCCATAAGAAAGGATAGGGACAGCGCCATGGTTGAACCATCCAGTGATTGGACTAAAAAACAGATGCTCGATCTTCGGGAGAAAATTTCAAGGAACGAAGCTCTTTCTAAAATACTGGGGAAAATTCCTCTCAAAGATGTCGCAATCGTGGAGATCAAAGACGAGAACATCCAGGATACATTTTACAACTCGGGAAGGTATAAAAAAACGAAGTACTACGCTGATCCGGATAAATTTCTATCGGAACATAACGCTTGGCGCATTGGGATCAGTTATTTATACGGAGGTCCAAACAGCCGAGCAAGGGTACTCTTCAGGAAGGGGGAAAACCATACAGATTATGTTTGTGGAATTCTAATGAATGAACCGTTTGGAAAGAAGAAGGCAGCCTAACCCGGATCGGGGCGGTTGCATACGTCTGCAAAGGAAGGGAGGTGAGACAGAATGGCATTACGAGAAAAGACGAAGCACAAGGGGATCTATAAAAGGGGTGGCAGTTATTATGTGATCTACAACGATGGGACGAAGAGGATCTCCGGGAGTGGTGAGGAATATCTGGTAAGGCGTGAGAAGAGGATTGAAGGGAATCTGGACGAAGCCTTGAAATTCAAAGTGGAGATGGAAGAGAAAATAAAGAAAGGTAGTTACTATCTTCACCGGCGAATGGAAAAGACGACCTTTGATGAATTGATGGGCCTCTATAAAAAAGAGAAAGATCCAAAAGTCTATATTTTGAATTGTGAAAAAGCCTATATCGAATATTTCAAGGGCCGGAAGCTCATTATCATCACCCGATCGGATCTCTTCGATTTCAGAGATAAGATCAAGGCAACGCCAAAACAGAGGGGAGGTAAGGAGATGAAGGATTCCTCAGTAAATCGGGCGCTGGCCGGTCTGAGGAAACTTTTTCATTTCGCCATGGCTAAGGAGTATCTTGAAAAAAACCCCTTTCCCGAGGATCCGAAAAGCGGCCTCTTCTATCCCGAAGCGAGAGGTTTGAGGAACTTCTTCACCGAGGATCAGATGGTTAAGATCATCGGAGCAGCTCCGAAATGGTTGAGGCCGATTATCATCACGTCATATCTGACAGGGATGAGAGCCGGTGAGGTCCGGGGGCTGAGATGGGATCACGTGGATCTCGCGGCCGGAGTTATCTATCTCCCCTCTTCCAAGACTCTCAAGGATACTACGGGCCTGGGTCAAAGGATAGCGATGCAGAGAGAACTGATCGATCTATTCAAACGCCTTCCAAAGCGCTCAGAGTGGGTCTTTTTCAGGTGGGACGGGGGACCTTACAACGCATGGGATATTCAGAAGCCCTTCAAAGTCCTCCTGGAGTCCCTGGGGATCGATACGAAGAGGTATTCCTGGAAGGAGCTGAGGCATACCACCGGGTCCTTGATGAGCCTGAAAGGTGCGCCTCCGCTTGCGATCAAGGATCAGTTACGGCATACCACCCTCAAGACGACGGAGGACTTCTATATCGGGACTGATATCGAATATCAGAGAGAACAAAGCGAGAGATTGATTCTCGAAAAGCTCCCGCTCTCATAAGAAGTGGAAAAATAGTGGAAAAATGGAAACTGAGTTTTGTAAGTTATTGAAATCTGGAGCCGGCGCGGGGATTTGAACCCCGGACCTACTGATTACGAATCAGTTGCTCTACCACTGAGCTACGCCGGCATTTACGGTAAGGATGACCAAGAGTTTGATTCTTATTTATCATTTTTTAGGACAACCGTCAATCTCCGTTAAATGAGATTTCTGAAAAAGTCCAGAAATCTCTGATTACACCGATTAGGGGCGGATTACACAGATTAAAAATGCATTGATAAATAAAGACAAATCTGTGGAATCATTTTTTTAAATCTGTTTAATCAGAGAGCGAAAAGTAGTTTTTCAAAGCTCTCATTTTTTACGGTTGACCGGAAATTTAAATCGTGCTAATGTTTGCACCATAAGTTAAAGAAGAGAGGGACGGAATATGGAGCCCATTACAAAAAAAGACCTGACCGATGCCCTTGAGGAATTTCATAAGAAAACGATCGAACCTGGGTTCAACCGAATCGAATCGTATGTCCTTAACAGAATCGAACCTCGATTCGATAACATTGAGAAAAAGTTAGAGGAACACGATAAAAAATTTGCTGACCTCCTAAATCATTTCGACCAGATTTACAATAAACTCGACCGGCTTGAGACAGAATACCACACCATCACTTTTTCGATCCAGAGGATTGAGGGACAACTCGATGGGGTTGAGAAGCGACTCGATCATGTCGAAGTTCGACTCGATGGAATTGATAAACGCCTCGACAGAATCGAAGGTAAATTGGACAAAGAAATCGATCTAAAAGAACGTCTGGAAAAGGAGGTGGCGGATTTAAAGCAAAGATCTATCCTCCTTCAAAATCGAATTGAAGAATTAGAAAACCGTATCAAAATCCTATTTTAGCGCGAAGTTATAAGCCACTGCATTGAAAAGATTAATCCTTTCCCTTCTCATTACCGTTGGAATCATCCTAATCCTGTTCACCCAGATATCGGTCAAAGACCTTTATCACCTTCTAATCAATATTGATCCGTTCTGGGCAGTTTTGGGATCAATAGCTTATCTCCTTGCCATCTTCCTCCGTGCTTTAAGATTCAGATGGCTGATTCACTCCAGGGAAATTCTCCTTCCGGAACTTTTTAAAATCACCGTCTTCTATCATTTAGCCCTGATGGTCCTGCCTTCCAAATTGGGGGAACTCTCCTATCCCTATTTTTTAAACAGACTGAGCGGATTGAGCATGACAGAAGGTCTGGCCTCTCTGATCGCATCAAGGGTCTACGATTTCTTTATCGTCCTGATCATCTTTTTATTTGCCATCATCGCATTCCAGAGCTTCCTGCAAATCAACCTGTCCCTGATGATCCTCTTCTCTATGCTCCTGACTCTTTTCATCCTCCTCTTCTTCTTATATATGAGCAACTTCTTGGGGTGGAGCTCCTTTCTTGTCGGAAAAATAGCGGAGTGGACTGGCTTAAGAAATAGTAAAGCCCTCCATTGGACTCAAAGAAAAATTCATGCGATGGCAGAGGATTTTTATGCGATTAAGGCAAGAAAAACTTATTACTCGGTAAGCCTGGCAAGCCTGGGATCATGGACAATGATCTTTTTTGTGTTTTACGCTTTTATGAGAGGATTCGGGATTGAAATTTCATTCTTAAAGGTCGTGTTCGGATCAACCATTGCGGTCATCGCCAATGCCCTGCCGATCAGCGGGCTTGGAAACTGGGGAACACTTGAGGCAGGATGGGCGGCCGGGTTTCTCATCGTTGGACTTTCCAAAGAAGAGGCCATCACCACCGGTTTCGGGGTTCATATTATGATCTTTCTGGTCTGCGCCATAACTGCTCTCATCTGCTGGGCCTCCCTTAATCTATCCGGAAAGCGACAGAAAACAATAAAGCCCTCCCCCTTGTTAAAGAACAAGCAAGAGGAGGGCTTTCCGGATAATGACTGCATCAGAGGCTAAAGCTCAAACCCTCTGGCTGACATTTCGTTTTGAGGCCTTCAAAGGATTCAGTTTGAAGGTGTCTTCCTTCACTTCCTTTTTGATGTGGGTGGCGAAATTACAGGTTCCCTTTGTCCATTTCAGGCTGGGCTCGCAATAGGTCTTGCAATAGGAACCTGCCTCATAAGTCACCACTCGATCACATCCTTTGCAGGACTCCACGGTGGGATAACACCTCCCACCGTTGTAGGAACAGCCGTTCTTCTTCATGAAGATACATTCTGTTCCCGTCTTGATGGTTTGACAAACCATGTCGATCTACCCCCTTTCGTTATGGATTGATTTTTTCAAGGTATTGAAAATAAAGAAGATTTTCTAATCCCTCGCAAAACACAAAAAAAAGAGTTACCATTTTGGGTAACTCGTTTTGGTACAAAACCAACCGAGATTTAAATAGCTTAATACAAAAAATTATGTTTGTCAAGAAGAATTCAATAGATTTTAAAAGGATTTGCTAAATAAAGGTCATCCAGGAATCGTATGGGTACCCCCCTTTGAAAAGGGGGGGGTGAGGGGGGATTTGTTAGGTGAGAATTTATAATTGATAAAATCTCCCCTATCCACTCTTTGCCCTCCGGGCTAGAGGCCCTATGGGCCGGAGACCAAAGAGGGGAATTTTACAGAGAAGTCTGAAGAACCTAAAAACATTCTGATACCATAATAGATGATGAATCGAATAGATAATTATGAAATCCAATAAGAGAGCAATTCCTACCCCAATTCTTCTCCTCCTTTCAATTGCGATTCTTCTGGGAAACAGCCCCGGGGTTCACGCCACTTCAAAGAAAATTGAAGACCCTCTTTTCTGGATTAACAAAGTCAAGGATCCGAATCGGGTCCTACTTACCCCCTCCCAAATCCTGAAGATGAATGAAGAAAATCTCAAAATGCAGGATCTTCTCCTTTGCAGTGTAAAAGATATGAAAGAGGAATGGACCGGAGAAGAGATACTCAATTTCCTGAAGCAAGACATGGAAGAATTTGGAAAGACAGGCCGGGTTCGATATGGAAAGCAGGGAATTCCTCTCAATGATTCCTTCTGGAATGCATTAAGAGAGAATATCAATCAAGAAGCATTGAAAGAGAAGAATCGGCTCCTCTTTGGTTTAACGATTAAGAGGGCAGATGTTCGTGTCTTCCCTACCGAAGAACTCTCCATGAATACCCCGACCCATTATGAATTTGATCTTTTCCAGCACTCTGCCATTGCTCCTGGATCACTGGTCGGAATTCATCATTTCAGCCGTGACAATCTCTGGGCCTACGTGCAGACCCCTTTCATCCGTGGATGGATTAGGACAATAGATCTGGCCATCGCAAATAATAGAAGTGAAGCAGTGGTCGAGGAAATGGTGAATAAACCCCTTGTCATCACAGGAAATTTCGTCAGAATCTTTGCCGATCCCCTTTTCCAGCGACCGGTCTTCTCCGCTCAGATGGGAAGCACCTTTCACATCCTCCATTTCCCTGACCAGGCAAAAACCTCTAAGCCTTACTATACAATGTGGATACCTTTCAGGGAGGCCGATGGCCGATTGACCTTTCGAAATGGATACATCCCTGCTAATGAGGATGTCTATTACGGTTTTCTTCCTTACACTCAGAAAAACCTGGCGCAACAGGCTTTTAAGATGCTTCACCAGCCTTATGGCTGGGGAGAGATGTCCGGGGGCAGGGACTGCTCCCGGTTCATTATGGACCTCTTCAACACCTTCGGCATTCTCATGCCACGAAATTCCAATCTTCAGGCCAGGATGGGAATCCCTCTCGGAGTATTGGAAGGAAAGACAATAGAGGAGAAGAAAAAAATATTAGATCGAGCCGTTCCACTGGCCACCCTCCTCCGGATGCCAGGTCATATCATGCTCTATCTGGGCAAACATGAGGGGAAACATTATGCCATCCACAGCATCTGGGGAATTCAAAAGAGGAGACCCTCCGGCATCCAGACCCAGAAAATCGGAAAGGTCGCCGTCACCGACCTGAACCTCGGCAAAGGAGGCCCCAACGGATCTTTACTCCACCGCCTCACAGAAATCCAACTCATCGGCCCCGATTCTGAAGTTAAAAAATGAGGCAAGATCGGAATAGTATCTGAATAGAATCTGATTTGACAAACCCTGCAAATAAACTTAAAATTTCCTAAAATTAGTCTCCTACTCCATTCTTCTTCCCAATGGAAAGTAATGGTGTAAAAAAAAGAAAGGAACTTCCATGAAATTTAAATTAATTTCCGTTTTATGTTTACTCTTTCTTCTCACCTCTCCCTCTCCTTCATTTGCCCAGGCAAAAGATCCCAGCAAGGCTTACAAAGTGGCCATTCTTCCATTTATCATCCATAGCCAGGAGAATCTCGATTACCTGAGGGAAGGCATCAATGACATCCTGACCTCACGGATCACGGTTGAAGGAAGAATCATTGTCGTCGAACGG
>Ga0214473_10000101_pt1 | contig 122206 bp, 97 predicted proteins | sample RVTome_7_FD_203509 | JGI IMG/M metagenome (GOLD analysis project Ga0214473, IMG submission 203509) | Soil microbial communities from uranium-contaminated site in the Upper Colorado River Basin, Wyoming, United States - RVT98D197 | ecosystem: Environmental > Terrestrial > Soil > Contaminated >...
CTTCCTTCACGACTCCCGTCACGATCACCTTCGGCCCGCTGCCCGCCGGCGTCTCTGTATCGCCAACCACCGCTAACGTTTTGCCCGGCAGCACGCAGCCGTTTACGTTCACATTTACGCCCGCGGGCAACAACTTTGCCAACTTTGGCGTGGCCAACATCACCGTCACCGGTACCGCCGCCGGTGTGCCTGTGCAGACCAGCACGATTGTGCTCAATCTCGGCACCGCAGGCGCGCTGCCATTTTCGTTATTCAGCTCGCCCAGCTCCACCAGCGTCAGCTTGACCGGCACATCCATCGTCAACACCAGCTTCAACGTCTTCGTCTCTTCACAGCAGACTTTCAATCAGCCGATTAACATCGCCATGGGCACGCCGCCCCCGGGCGTGACCATCTCTCCCAGCACCTTTGTCTTTACACCGGGTCTGAGCGGCAGCAACGTGTTTTACTCCGTCGCCGTGGACCCCTCGGTCGCACAGCCGGGCAGCTATCCGGTTCTCGTCAGCGGCGTTTCCGGCGGCATCAGCGCCACCACCACATGGACGCTGAACATCAACGGCGCATTCAGCGTCAGCGTATCCCCGCAAAACACGCAACTCACTCCCATCGTCCTCCCGCCCGACGGCACCACACAGACTACGGTCACGGTTACGGTGACCTCCATTAACAACTTCGCCGGTTCGGTGACTGTGTTCTTCTCCAATCCCTTCGGCGCCGGCGCCGTGACGGTCACTCCCGGTTCTTCGCCAAGCATCAATATTCCTGCCGGTGGCTCGGCCAATGCCGTGTTCACCCTCGTCGCTGCTGCCGGCGCGGCCAGCACGGGCACGTTTTCCACGTTAGCCAACGCCGTTTCGACTACCGGCAGTTGCGCCAATTGCACAGTTCCCGGCCCGTTCATGACCATCGGTCCGGCAGGCTTCACTCTTTCGCCGACCTCCAGTTCAACATCCGCTGACATCAATGCCACGTTTGGCCCCACAGTAACAACGACGGTGCAACCCTTAGGTGCGTTCGGGGCCTCGGTGGTTTTCACGGTTGTACCCGGGTCCGTGCCCGCTGGCGTCATCGTTTCTCCCGCCACTCAGACTGTGGCTTCTGGCGGACAAGCGCGATTCACTTTGCGCGCGGCTACGCCGGCTGTGGTTGGCAATTTTGCGATTACCGTCGACGCCGTCTCCGGCGCCAATGCGCAAACTTATACGATTAACGCGCGGCTGCGCGGACAGATCACGCTCAACGTCACGCCGGTGACGGGAGGCGGCTTGGGCACCCAGACAGTGCCTCTGGTCCTGGCCCCGAGCGCGAGTTTGTCATTCAACGTGTCCGTGGGAGGCCTCGACGGATTCTCTGGGCCGCTCACCGTGCAGGTTTTCGGCATGCCCGCCGGCGTTACTGCAATTTTCCCGCTGACCGGCACCAGCAACGTCAACGTGAATGCGCCTGGTTCCGACACGTTTACGTTGACCAACGTGTCGGCGACTGCGGTGCCGTTGGCTTCCGTCAACATAAGTGCCTTTGATTCGACGAATGGCTTTTCTTTCGCGAGCCCGTCCGAGACGATTTACTTCACGACCGGCAGTCCCAGCTTCATTCTGGGTTGCGGGTTTTTCGCCACCTTTCCCGCGACTCCTTGCGATCAGCTCTTCTATCTCAACATGAACATCAACCAGTCGGGCAGCACTTCTTCGCTCGACCTGAAGATTGATTCCGTGGGCGGGTACGCTGGCTCGGTCAGTGTCGCGCCGGTGAATTTGCCAGCGGGCGTGACCATGTCGCCCAACCCGGTCATTCTTTCGCCGGGGCAGCCCACTAGAGTGACGTTCAGTGCGGCCTCTCCTGCCGTCGCCGGAGGATTCAGTTTCACTCTGGTAGGCAACGATACGGTGACTCCCACGCTGGCCTCTTCCACGCCCGTGGATGGACAGCTCAACGGCAGCCTGAAGCTGGTGGTTACGCCAGCCACAACGCAGAGTGTGCCGGCGATCATTCCCGCGGGTGGCCAGCAGGCGTTCAACGTCGATGTCACCGGCATGAACGGGTTTTCCGGCACCGCGGACATTTTCTTTTCCCCGAATCTGACGACTGGCGTCACGGTTACGCCGCAATGCTGCACGATGCGCGTCAATGTGCCGCCCACGGGCAGCGTCGCGTTCACCATAACGTTGGACGCCGCCGTCACCGCTCCTCCATCTTTCACGCAGTCCGTTTCTTACAGCGCGAGCGGCTACGATATCAATTTCAATCAAGTCACCTATTTTGTGAGCGGGGAATCCAACGCGCAGTCGCTTTATGTTGTCGGGCCCAGTAGCTTTAATGCTTCGGTCAGCGGAGCCACGCTCAACAATCCGCGCTTTGTCCAAGTCGGCCAGCAGACCAGCATTTTCGTAAGCATTAGCGCCATCGGCGCCTTTACCGGCACGGTTTTCCTTGACGTCCTCGGCCTGCCCAGTTCGATTACGGTGTCCTCCGCGCCGGGCAGCACCGCCACCATTCCCGTGCAGGCGGGTGCGGGGAGCGTAGTGATCCAGCCGCAAATCGCCGGGGTCAACGTGCCCGGCACCAGTGCGTCTGCCACCCTGTTTTTCACCGTTGCGGCAAATGCGCCGCGCGGCTTTATTCAGGGCACTCTCACCGCCACTTCCGGTGCGCTGGTGCAAAGCATCCCGCTCGCCTTTTTCGTCACTCCGCTGGTCACACTGAATCTCACGCCCACGGCCTCCACCAACGCGCCAATGGCCATTGCGCCCGGCGGGTCCTCCAACCTGCAAATTGCCGCTGTGGCCACTCCGGTGTTTTCTGGCGATGTGGACCTCACCTTTGGACTGCCTGCTGGAGTCAGCGTCAGCCCCATCTCCGCGCGAGCCTCGCTGGGCGGATTCACCACCGTTTCCGTGAGCCTTGCCAGTAGCGTCGCCGCGGGCTCTACGCTGACGATTAATATCAATGCGACCATCAACGGGAGTTCCGTTGCCCAGACCACTGCCACCATCATCGCCGGCGCCGGCGCCTTCTCCATCGGCGTTAATCCCGCCTCCGCCACATCGTCTGCTACTCCGCTGGTCATTGCCGCCGGCAGCTCCGGCGTCGTAGGCATCCCCGTCAGCGCCATCGGAGCATTTAGCTCGAGCGTCAGCGTAAGCGCGACGTTTACCTCCAGCTCGCTCAGCACGGCTACCCCATCCGTGAATGTCAGCCCGGGGGGCACTGCCAACTTCACGGTGGATGCGGCCGCAGGCGCGCAAGGCCTGATCGCCCGCATGTTCATCTCCGCCACGGGCGGCGGGCAGAGCACCAGCGCGATTGTCTTCATCAGTATCGGGGCCGGTGGTTTCTCGCTTTCCGTTTCGAATAACAGCAGCGCCAACCCGGTGCTTGCAAACATTGGAAGCTCCGCGTCCTTCACCGTGCTCGTGCACCAGCAGTCCGGCTTCACCGGCACGGTCAGCCTGAGTGCTATCAACTTGCCCGCTGGCGTAACTGCTCCTAACAATAATTTCCTGGTGGCTGCTGGGACTGCGCAATCCTTCCAATTGCAAGTGGCGACGGGTGCAATTGCGGGCGACACACAGTTCGACGTCACGGGCACTGCCGGAGCCCTCACCGTCAATTTGACTGTTTTCTTGCGCATTCGCGGCCAGTTCAATCTCTCCGTAGACTTCGGCACAGCCGCCACCAATCCGGTTGTAATAGCACCGGGCGGCAGTCAGATCATCACCGTATCCGTGGTGCCCGTGGGCAGCTTTTTCGGAAGCGTGCTCATCGGTACGTCCACCTTCAGCCTGCCCGCGGGGGTCACCGTTTCACCTTCTAGCGCCACTGCAGATCCCGGCACTCCTGCGCAATTCACCGTGTCGGTTGCGGCAGGCACAGGCGCTTCGACGGTCTCTTCGTTTAGCTTCTCCGCCTCAGGTACGTATGCGAGCAGCTTCCCCAGTGCCAGCACGTTTGTGTCCGTGGCCACCAATCCCACTTTTAACATGAGTTTCTTTTCGCCGATTCAATTGGCTATTGGAGACCAGTTTGGAAATTCGACCAGTGTGAATCTATCTCCTGTAGGAGGTTTTTCCGGAACTGTCACGCTAACCGTGAATACTTCCCAATTGCCGGCTGGCGTCACTGCTACTCCCACCTCCACTACGCTGGTGCTTTCTGGATTCGGCACCAACGTCAATCTGGGTTTTATCGCTTCCAGTGCCGTGGTTAGTGCCGGCTCCTTTAACGTGGATGTCACAGCTACCAGCGGCAGCATCGTCATCACTCAGCCGCTGCAGCTCGACCTCCTGGCCGATTTCAGCATCACCTTGAGCAGAGGCGCAAGCGCTGCAAATCCCATTGTGTTGCAGCCGACGGACTCGCAGACTTTCGATCTCGTCCTTACAACCACGCCGCCCAACGTCCAATGTAATGGCTTGCCGTTCACTGTCGATCTGTCCTTGATTTCAACGCCTCCCTCGGGCGTAGCCGCCAGCTTGACTCCCACCGCCACCATCAGCACCCCTGGCGTTGGCACCGTCACGACCTCTGCTGCTCCGGCCACAGCCGTTTTCGGCATCACCGGCAACGCTTCCGCTCCGGCAAATTGCAGCCAGAGCAGCGGCAGCGGCACCGTTTTCTTCGTAATCGGTCCGGCAGGCTTTAGTCTGTCTGTGCCGTCGTTCCAGACCGGGGTCAACATCAATTCCAATTCGCTGTCCAACGTCAGCGTTTCCGTGGGTTCTGTTGGCAATTTCCAGGGGACGGTCACTGTGTCGCTGGTGACCGCGTCGGTGCCCGCCGGCATCACCGTGACGCCAAACTCAGCCGCTGTTGCCGCAGGCAACTCCCTCAATTTCCAGGTGCGCGCTGACTCGCCGGCTACCGCCGGCTCCGTTTCCTTCAACATCCAGGCCACCGACGGAACCACTACGCTGAACGGCACCATTCCGCTGTTGTTGCGAGGCTCTTACACGCTGACGCTCTCGCCGGCGAATTCCAGTTCACAACCGGCTGTGGTATCGCCCAACCAGTCGCTCAATTACACGGTCACCGTAACCCCCCTGAACGGCTTCAACGGCACGGTAAATATTTTCCAGGTCTGCTGCAGCTCCTTGCCTCCGGGGGTGAGCTCGACCACCAACTTCACCGCCTCGCCAGGCTCGCCAGGGCAACTCGTGGTGACGGCCTCCCCCACGGCGTTGGCAAGCCAGCCGCAGGGCATCACCTACTTCTCGTCTTCGCCGAACTCGTTCTCGGGTCCCAGCTTTAGCTTCTTTGCCGCCGTCGGGCCGGCGGGCTTCCGTGTTACCAACTCAACGGCCGTCAGCTTCCCGCAGCAAGTGGTGATCAATGGCTCAGCGCGCAACATCAATGTCTCCGTTCAATCCCTCGGCGGATTCAGCGGCACAGTGGACCTCGCGCTGGGCAGTTTGCCGGCCGGCCTCACGGCCTCGCCGCAGACCGCGCAGGTCACCGTACCCGCGGGAGGCTCGGCCAATTTCACATTCAGCTTTTCGGCCAGCAACCAGGTCGCCCAGGGACCTTTTGACATTCAATTGACGGCATCGCAGGGCGCTACTTCAGTGAACACATTCTTCTATCTCTACGCGGCGTCCAACATGGCCCTGGTGCAATCTCCGGCCACCACGTCTTCCTCGCTCCTGCGGCTCATTCAGGGCGACCCCACGGGAGAGACCCTGAATGTGCAAGTGCTCAACCAGGGCGGTTTCAGCGGTTCGATTCTGCTCAGCGCGCAGAACCTGCCCGCGGGCATCACGGTGACACCCACATCCATAAACGTGCCCGCCAACGGCAATGCCAATTTCCAAATCTCAGCGGCTGTGGGCGCTTCCGCCGGCTTCCAATCGTTCAACATCTCTGCCAGTTTTTCGGGGCTGTTTGCCAGCACCACGGTTTTCCTCAATGTAGGCGTGGGGAGTTTCAGCTTGACCGCCTCGCCCAACTCGACTCTCGCGCAGCCCATCGGCCTGGATCCCAACGGCACCACCATCGTGCCGCTTTCGGTGACCGTCACTGGAGCCAACGGTTTTCAGGGCACAGTGGACATCACGCCCAGCGGCATGCCAACAGGCATGATCGCCAACCCAACCACGGCACAAGTGAGCGTCTCCTCGAACGGTACGGCCTCGACCACCTTTAATTTTTCGGCCACCACCGCGCAGGGCCTCACGCCAGTAACCATCACGTTGGACGGGCTCTCTAACGTGCCGACTCCCGCCGGGCCGGTCCCGGTGACTGCGCAATTGCAAAGCTTCTTCCTGGTGAATCCGCCGACCTTTGCCCTCACGCAGACGGGCGGCACCTCTGGATCCCCGCTGAGCATTGAGCAGGGGATTCCGCCGGGCCAGACGTTCCAGATTGGCGTGACTGGCACCGGCACGGTGACAATCACTTTTGCCAACGTGCCTTCCGGGGTCAACATCTCCCCGCCCACTGCCAACATCGCAGCGGGCAGCTCGGCCACGTTCTCCGTGGACGCTTCGGCCAGCGCTGCGCTCAACAACTACATCATTTCGGCGGTGGGCTCCTCCGCCGGCCAGTTGATCTCCACAAATATCTTCGTCAACGTCGTGGCGCCGACCAACGGATTCTTCCTTGCCAGTTCGCCTCCGACTTCGTCGCTTGCGCCAATCATCTTGCAGCCTGACAGCACCTTGCTGACTTTCATCAACATCAATGTGCTGGCCAAGGGCACCTTCACCGGCATGGTCAACCTGGCCTTGTCCGGCGTGCCCACAGGAGTCACGGCCACACTGACGCCGAGCGTAGCCGACCTATCCATCAGCCCGGTGCAAGTGGTCCAGATACAATTCCAGACCACGACGGGCCTCGCGGGCTTTGGCCCATCGATCGTGACCGTGACGGGCACATCCGCCGCTTTCACCGCAAACACCCCGGTGTTCGTGGCCCTGCAAATCGTCTCTGCGATCAAGTCCCCGGGCACCGAAACCTCTCGCGGGCCGGAAATCCTGCAAGTGCTGCCGCCCAGTGGCTACGCCGGCTCGCACATGGTCGTTACTTTGCAGGGCAGCGGCTTGAACAGCATCACTCAAGTGATGAGCGGTTCAACGAAGCTCTCCGCGCAAATCGAGCCGGGCGGCACCGACTTGTCTCGCCGCCTGGTTATTTTTGTGCGGCCCGATGCGCCCGAAGGCAACTACACGCTGATGCTGGTTAGCCCGCGTGGTCTGGTGCCCGTGGGCATCCGGATCAACAACGAAGCCTCTGTCGATACTCCTGCTGCGACTGGGTCGGACGGCAGGCCGGTAGCTCGAGGCGGCCGATTCGCCAACAGCAAGGCAGGCGGTGGTGGTGGCCTCCGCGGATTGCAAGAAGACGGAGACGGCGCTGGTGCGTCTTCGCCAATCATCACGCGCGTCGAGCCGGCCAGCTTGAAGCCCGGCGACGTCGTGGTGGGCAAACTCGTTGGCGAAAACCTGAGCGGAGTGACTGCCGTGCGCGCCCTCGGCTTGGGGATCAGTGTCGAGGTATTGGAGGCGCGCGACACGGAAATCCGCGTGCGCTTCATCGTTGCTGCCAACACCGCTTCGGGTTCGCGCATGTTGAGTCTGCTTCCGAACAGTTCCCGCAGCCGTGGCTCGGACGCCATGCTGGAAATCCATGCCGAGCGAGTGGCCACTCCCGTCGCAAAACAGCCCGCCGCGGTGCCGGAGGTGCAAAAAGCGCCAGTGGATACCTCGGAGCCTTCAGAAGTGCCGGCGCGCTCGGGCATTCGCGGAGGCCAACCCAGCAAGGGAGGTGCTCCCTCCACCGCGTCCGTGCTGGACCTTGCGGTTCGCGCGAGTGACATCACCATGTCACCCGCCAGTCCGCGGCCCGGTGACGATGTCACTTTCCGCGTGCTTCTCACCAACCGTGGCACGAAGAGCGCCGACGATGTGGAGGTGGAGTTCACAGTCGGCGGAGCCAACGTGCGCGTTCGCGACCGCTTCAGCGTCGCCGCGGGTGGCTCGCAGTCCTTCCAGGTGCAATGGCAGGCTGCCGGCACGGGGCGCCTCGAACCGCGCGTGGTGATTGATCCCGATCGGCGCTTGAACCTCGCCAGTCGCGCGAACACTACGGCGGCCATGCCGGCTTTCGAGTTGTTCTCGGCGGCAGGCGCGGCGGGACGCGCCCCGGCCGTCCTGCGCGAACGCGGCCAGATGACTCTCACCGCAAACGGCTGCCAGGGCTTCCGCTTCAGTTCGGGGACCGAGCAGGGCTGCAACGGCGGCGCGGACTTCGAAGTGCGGCTGGCCCCGCAAGGCGGCGCGCTGCGCATCGAAGCCGACGGCGTGCGCAACCTCGGCGTCGTCGCCTTGGAGCAGGCCGCCCAGATGGCGCGTGGCTCGATGGCCACCGCGCAAACGGTTCAGCCCGGCAGTGTCTACTTGGTGGAGACGCGTCGCGGTGCGGTGCTCGTCCGCGTGCTGGACATTCGCGGGCAAAACGCCGTTCGCGCGGCGGCCCCGGCCGCGATGAATCGGCCGCGCTTTTCGGATGTGGAAGAGCAGCCGGCAACAAGGCCGCAGAGCAACATCACCCTCGTTCTCGAGTGGCGGCCGCTCGCGCAATAGCCGCGAACTTCCGGCGGGCGGGGCTCAGGCGACCCTTTGAGCCCCGGCCGCCATCCAACCTGTTGAACGCTCGGGAGGCAAAGATGCGCCGCATCGCACAGATGACCTTCGCACTCGCTGTATTGCTGGGGCTTGCCGGCATGCCGATACTCGCGCAAAGCCAGGAACCCCAGAAGAAGCAGGAAAAGCCGGAAAAGAAAGCCGACAGCAAGAAGGCTAAAAAGTCTGAACCAGCTCCTCCGGCCGGCGACACCGCCGACCTGGCCACCGAACGCAAGAATCTTTCGCGCGTGCTGCGTGCGCTTACCGACGCCGTGGAGGGCAATTCCCCGCGCCGCCTCAGCGACTTGATGGACGAGCGCTTCTACGATCTGCCGCGCTTCGAAGATCAGGTCACTGACTTTCTCCGCGAGAACGCGGAATTGCGCATGTACATGCGCGAGTCCACCGCCGAGGTGAAAGGCGATAAGGCCACGCTCATCGTGGATGCGGACATGACCTACGCGCTCAAAGCCAGCGCCAGCGTGGAAAAAAAGCGCCGGGAGCGCATCCAGTTTGACTTCGTGCGCACCGCCACCGGCTGGAAGATTTTCGAGATCAAGCCCCGCAGCTTCTTTACACCCTGAGCCAATCTCCTGCTGACTTTATCGTCCGGAGAGAACTGCTTGTTCTCTCCGGTTTTCGTTTTTCGTGCTCAGTTTGTCCGCCTGCACGCTAAAATGTCTCGCTCATGGCTCGTCGCTCCCGAAAACAGGAGACATCCTCCGCCGCCCCGCGGCCAACGGTTTCGACGCTCCGCAGTGCCGCCTGGTGGCATTTGTTGTTGCTCGTTGCCGTCACTTTCGTTGTGTATGGCAATTCCCTCTCCAACGGTTTCGTTTCCGACGACGATTTCCAAATCCTCAGCAACCGGTTTATCACCGACTATCACAACCTTCCCAAGCTGTTCACCACGCACGTGTGGGCCTTCGCTCACCAGGAAATGACCAACTACTATCGCCCGCTCTACACCACGTTCTCCATGGTCGAATACTATTTGTTCGGCTATGACCCTTTTTTGTGGCACCTGGCCAATCTGGGCTTCCACCTCGCGGCGCTGGCGGCCGCTTACTTCCTGCTGCGCGCGCTGGCCGGCGAGGATCTGGCCCTTTGGGCGGGACTCTGGTTTGCGCTGCACCCCATCCACGTGGAAAACGTTGTGTGGGTCGCGGTGCTGCCCGATCTGCTGTGCGGATTTGCGTTCTTCGCGGGCCTGCTCGCATACCATCGCGCGCGCGAAGGCTGTAAGCCGCTCCTTGGCTATGCTCTCGCCACGCTGAGTTTTGCCCTGGCCGTTTTGTTGAAGGAAACCGGAATGGTTTTTCTCGGCCTGCTCGTGGCCTACGATTTTTTCTTCCGCCGCGAGTCACCAATCGCTATCCTGCGCGGCTTCGCGCGCTATCTCTCGTTCGCCGCCGTGCTCGGCGGCTATATCGCGATGCGCCTGTACGCGCTGGGCAAGTTCGCCCCGGCGTCCGGCATGCATTTCCAGCTCACTCCGTGGGAATTGTTTCTTTCCGCGCCGGTGCTTTTCGCGCAGTATGTCTGGAAGCTCTTTGCGCCCGTCAATCTGAATTACTACTACGTATACCATCCTGTGCGTGCGCTCGGCTGGCAAACCGTAGTTTCCCTCCTGTTCATCGCGGCACTGGTGGCGGCGATGTTCTGGCTGCGCGGCCGTCAGCCGCTGGTTTCCTTCAGCATTGCGTGGTTTTTCCTGGTGATGCTTCCTGCACTCAGCATCAACAATGTAGGCGAAAACGTATTCACCGAGCGCTACCTTTACATTCCGTCGTTCGGCTTCTGCATCGCCGGCGCGTGGGGCTGGCTGCGCCTGCGCGAGCTCGTCCCGAAGCCTCGGGACCGCGCGGTTGCCACTGCTACAGTCATTGCCCTATTTCTCTTCTACGCCGTGCAAATCGTCCGGCGAAATCCGGACTGGAAGGACGACCTGACGCTCTTCTCCAAAACGGCGCAGCAATCTCCTGATTCCGGCACCACCATTGCCAATCTCGGTTACATCCACTTCTTGCACGGCCACGTGGACGAATCCATTCAGCTCTATCATCGCGCGCTCGCGCTCAATCCCGAGCGCGCGCTCACTCACAACAATCTCGGTAATTCCTATTCCGCCAAGGGGCAGCTCGACGATGCCATTGCCAGCCTGCGCCGCGCCACGGAGTTGAAGCGCGACTACAACGCCGCGTGGATGAACCTGGGCCTGGTCTATGCCAAAAAACAGGAATGGGACCGCGCCATGGAGTGCTATCGCAAAAGCCTGGAGTTGAAAGCGGACTTCGCCGAGGCTTGGACCGCCTTGGGCCTTGCACAGTGGAATAAGGGACAGCCGACGGATGCCATGGCATCGTACCGCAAGGCGCTGGCGGCCAATCCGGAGTTCGTCGAAGCGCATATCAATCTAGCCTCCGCGCTTTCCGAAACCGGCTCGTTGGATGAGGCTATCGAGCACCTGCTCGCCGTGCTGCGCCTGCAGCCCAACGGGCCGCACGCGTCCGTCGTGCACTACAACCTGGGAGTGAATTACGAACGGAAACAACTGTGGAAGGCAGCGCAGGTGGAATATGAGCGCGCCCTCGCGATGAACCCCGGATTCCCCGAAGCACGTAAGAAGGTGGAATACTTCCGCGCGCGTCTCCCCGCGGAACAACCGCCACAGCAGCCACTGTCCCTTCCTCGCCGCTTTTAGACGCTGCGCACTCAGTTTTTCGACTTCATCCCGAACAACCGCCGGAAGAAACTCCGCAACTTTCTCCCGAATCCGCCACCAGATTTTTTCGCGCCGGCCGCGGCGCTTTGCGTAAGTGCTCCCTCGCTCGGCGCGGCGGCTTTGACTTTCGAGGGCTTCTCCACGCGGCCGGCGAAGACCACCGCCGGCTGTACGCGCACTTCGCGAACCAGCAGAATTGTTTCCGGGCGCGGCTCGAGCGCGGGTGGCGGCTTGGTGGCGTCGAACGTCAGCGGCGGCATCACCACAGTCCACTTCGGTTCTTCACTGGCCGGCTTGGGTGGATCTTTTTTTGCGTCATCTGCCTTGGCAGCGTCTCCTTCGCTCGAAGCCAGTGCAGCCACCTGCACTGGCGTGGGCGCCGGCGGAGTCGCGCGCGCAAACACCGGTTCGCACCGGCACTCGCCGCGCGCTTCTCGCAACGACTCCAGTTGCCCGCCCGGCAACACCACTTCGCTCGACTGCGGCACGACCAGGCTTTGCCCGGTGAGTTGGTGTTCCAGCCGGACCGCACCGTGCGCCGCTACCGCACGCAGCGAACCATCCGTCTCCACTCCAATCGTCGCGTCCCGCGGCCGCTCGCCCACGCTGATGAGCAACGCCACCACTTGCGCCGTGTAAATCGTCACCACGGGTCCCGAAGACTCGGGACCGATGCGCACATGTACGCGCCCCTGATTCAGCGCCAGGGTCAGGCTGCCGCCAGACTTGAGCACGGTGAATTGCGCCGGGCCGCAGATGTCCACTTCGCCGCCGTCGGCCAGCGTAATGCGCGCGAGACCCGAGCGCACCGTCACATCCGCACCGCTCACCAATTCCGCGGCGCTGTGCCCGCCCTCGCGGAGCAGGCTCACTTGGCCCTTGATCGCCAGATCGTCACCCTCGATGCGCCCCACCGTTTCCGGCGAGCCTTGTCCAGATGCAGGCGAAACAATCGCGCAGAGAATGAGGCCCAGCGAAACCAGAAAACAAACCGCTCTGTAGCCCGCCTCTATAGAGGCGGGGATTTTCCTCTGCCATCGAATTTGCAGTTGCTTCACGCTCATCGAAGATTCGTCCTCGGTTCGCCTATACTATACGCCTGTGACGGAACCCGCCAACAGCGCCACTCGGGACGAACGCGAGCCGGACGCCATCAACGTGCACTACGACACGCGCCTGCCTGAACTCTCGCGCTGGCGGCAGATGCAGATTCCGGTGATCGCCGCAGCCGTGACCGGGGTGCTCCGCGTGCTCGGCCCCACGCTGCGCTTCGAAGCGCTGGGCGGGCAGCACGTGGAGCGCATTCACGCCGCCAGTGGCCGCGCCATACTTGCCTTCTGGCACCGCTCGATTATTTCCGCCACATGGTATTGGCGCCATCGCGGCATCGTGGTGCTGAACACCACCAACTTTGACGGGCAGTGGACGCGCCGCGTCATCGAGCGCCTCGGCTACGGCACAGCGCAGGGCAGCTCTTCGCGCGGCGGGCTGAAAGGCCTGGCAGTGATGGCCCGGCGCATGGACGAAGGCCGCGATACCGCTTTCACCATCGACGGCCCGCGCGGCCCGCGCTACGTCGCTAAGCCCGGTCCGGTGATGCTCGCGCGGCGCACCGGACAGCCCATCGTGGTTTTCCACATCGGCTTGGAGCACGCGCACACCTTCGAGAATTCCTGGGACCTGCTGCAGCTTCCTGCGCCGTTTTCCCGCGGCATCGTGGCCATTGCTCCGCCCATCCGCGTCCCCGGCGATGCGGGCGCGGACCTGATGCATCGGAAGAACGAAGAAATGCAGTCTGCGCTGGAGCGCGTGCGCGACGTTGCCGAAGCGTGGTTCCGCACGCCGCCGGACGAACGTGTCCGTCTCCGTAACGAATGGAACGCCTGAAATGTCTTGCGAAGTTATCGGCCCCGCTTAGGGATGCTGAGCAATACGTGGCACGGAGCGTGCCTCGCAACATACTGCGCAGTCGTGCCCAGCAGGAATTCGCCGAAGCTGCGGCCGTGATGGTAGCCGAGCACGGCAAGATCAATTTTTTCATCTTTCATCGCTTCGACCAGCGCGGTTCCCGCCCAGTGCGCGCGCAGCACTTGTTTTTCGACTTTCATCCGGCTGCGTTTCGCCAGGCGTTCCGCCGCGCGCAGGATTTTCTGCGCTTTCGTCTCCAACAGGGGCAGGCCGACATCCAGCGGCGTCACATCCGGGATTTCAATCACGTGCAGCAAGACCAGCGTGCCTTTGTGCGCGCCGGCGCGGCAGGCCAGATCCGTCAAACTCACTGCCAGCTCGAGCGTCTTCAGTCCCACCAGGATTCGTTTGGGTTTGATCATCGCCGCTTCCTTTCTGCACTGGAATTGCGCGGGCTGGAGCGCACCGGCTGGAATGATACTCCCGCTAGCGTTCGGTGAGCTCTACCTTGACATCCATTTTCGCGCTTCCCCGGTAGAGCGTCACGCTGATGGAGTCGCCCGGCCGCTTTCGGTTCAGCGCCAGGTTCAGGTCGAGTTGGCTGGAAATTTTCTGGCCATTGACAGCCACCAGGATGTCGCCGCCGATCATCATGTAACGCATGCCCGCGACGATGCGGCGGTCGCCGCCACGAATGCCGGCGCGCTTGGCGGGGCCATTGGGCGTCACTCGCTCAACCAGGAATCCCTCCCGCACCGGCAGGCTGAGCGCCTGGGCCAGCTCGGGCCACACTTCCGTTCCTTCGATGCCGAGGTAGGCGCGGCGCACGCGGCCTTCGTTGATCAGGTCCTGCGCGATCTGCTTGGCGGTGTTAATGGGGATGGCGAAGCCGATGCCCGCGGTGGTGCCGGTGGGCGCAAAAATGGCGGAATTAATTCCAATGACCTGGCCGTGTGAGTCCAGCAGCGGCCCGCCGGAATTTCCGCGGTTGATGGCCGCGTCGGTCTGGATGGCCTCGTCAATGAACGTCTGCTCGCCGGTTTGCACCGTGCGGCCCAGCGCGCTGATGATGCCGGTGGTCAGCGTGCTCTGGAATCCAAAGGGGTTTCCAATGGCGAGCACGCGCTGGCCCACTTGCAGCGCGCTGGAATCGGCCAGCGGCAATGCCGTCAGCTTTTTCCCGCCTGGCTCAATTTTCAGCAGCGCCACATCATTGCGCGCGTCGCCGCCGACAAACTTTGCCTGAAAGCGGCTCTTGTCTCCCAGTGTCACCTCGACCGTCTGCGCCTGCTGCACCACGTGGAAATTCGTCAGGATGTAGCCGCGCGCGTCAATCACGAAGCCCGACCCTGCGCCTTCCACCGGCACCGGATTGAGAAAAAAGTCGTACTCCACCGCGCGCGTCACGATGTTGGCCACCGCCGGAGAGGTCTGCTTGTAAATGCGCACGTTCAGCGCTTCGTCCGCGGTGAGTTCCCCGGGCTTTTGCGTCTCAAGGTCGGCGCCGACGCTCAGCGGCCCATGCGTTCCCCACCGCGCCCCGGCCCAGTACGCGGCCAGCCCGATGATCAGTCCGAGGCCGACGAATCGAAAGATGCGCCGCGCGGGATGAAGTGGCATATTCATGTCTGCTTACCTCCGTGGCCGGAACCCGTTCCAGGAAGCCCGCCCTCCGCAAGCGGGCGACTCCTCAGTCCAGCATAAACGAAATCAGGGGACGGAAGCTACGCGGCGGCGAGTTGCTGGAGCTTCGTGACGAGCTGCTCCACCTGGGCGCGGGTTTCTTCGAGCGGGACGGAGCAGTCCACAACGTCGTCGGCGCGGCGGCATTTCTCATCCAGCGGCATTTGTGCCCCGAGGCGCTGCTCAATTTGCTCGCGGCTCATCCCGCGGGCCAGCAGCCGCTCCATTTGCTGTTCCGGCTTGCACCACGCCACCACCAGCCGGTCCAGGTGTTTCACGTAGCCCGCCTCGATCAGCAGCGCGGCTTCGATCACCGCTACGCCGCGCGGGTTCGCGACAGCGTACTCACTGAATAATCTTTCCAACTCTTTCAACACGCGTGGGTGCACGATTGCGTTCAGCCGCAGCAGCTTGTCCATGTCGGCAAAAACGATCGCGCCCAGCTTGCCGCGGTCCACTTGCCCGTCGGAGTGAAGGATGTCCGCGCCGAACGCGCGAACCACTTCTTGAAAAGCAGGCTGGCCGGGTTCGATGAGCTTGTGCGCCAGCGGGTCGGCTTCGATCACGTGGCAGCCGAGCGCGCGCATCATCGTGGCGACGGTGCTTTTGCCGCAACCGATTCCGCCGGTGAGGCCGACGCGCAGCATCAGCCCTTCGCAGCGGCAGGTTCTGCCACGCGCCCGCCCCGTCGCAGCCGCGCCGCTTTCACTGTGTTGCTCATCAGCATGGCAATCGTCAGCGGACCCACGCCGCCCGGCACCGGCGTGATGGCGCCGGCCACCTGCGCCGCGTCCGGATGCACGTCGCCGCACGTGGTGAATCCCTTTTCGCGGAATTTCTCCAGCCGCTTGGGATTGCTGGCATAAAGTTTCTCGGCGAGGGCGGCGTCGGTAAGTTTATTGGTGCCCACGTCAATCACCGTTGCACCCGGTTTGATCCAGTCCGGCTGCACCATGCCGGCCTTGCCCATCGCAGCGACGACGATGTCCGCGCGGCGCACTACGTCCGGAAGATTTTTCGTTTTCGAGTGGCAGATGGTCACTGTGGCATGCGCGTGCATCAACAGCAGAGCCATGGGCTTGCCCACGATGTCGCTGCGGCCCATCACCACTGCGTTGGCGCCTTCCACCGCGATGCCGCTGCGCCGCAGAATTTCCATCACACCCGCCGGCGTGCACGCCACCAGCCCCGGCTGCCCCGCCACCAGTCGCCCCACGCTCACCGGATGAAATCCGTCTACGTCTTTCTCTGGGTCTACCGCGTCCAGGATGCGCTTCGCGCTCACCTGCTTGGGCAGCGGCAACTGCACTAGGATGCCGTCGATTTCGTCCCGCCGGTTGAGTTGCCCCACCATCGCCAGCAGTTCCTCAGTGGAGATTGTGTCCGGCGGCGTAATCATTTCGCTGAAAAGCCCCAGCTCGCTGCACGCGGCCACTTTGCTCTTCACGTACATTTGCGAAGCGGGATTGTTTCCGACCAGCACTGCCGCGAGGCCCGGCTGAATGCCCATGGCTTTCAGTTCGGCAATGTCTTTCTTTAAGTCGGCGTAAATCTGATCGCGGATTTCAGTACCACTCAGTATGCGTGCGGTCAATGCGAGCTCCCCGGCGCGGCAAATCGTGCTGCAACGGCTGATTATCTTATCATAGGCTCTGAGAGCCACTCACCGCTGAGCCCTCGCAATTTTGTTTGGTATTTGCTCATCGACCTGTTATCTTCGGCGCACTTTCCTGTGGAGGTAACAGCCCATGCGACGATTGAAGCGAATTGATCCGATGTCTGCGTTCAAGCTCGGTGGCGCCCTGTACGCGCTGCTGGGATTGCTTTTCGGCGCTCTGATCAGTTTGATCAGCGTGGTGGCAAAGTCCGTGGTCCCCGCGGAAATGGGTCCATTCGGAATTCTCTTCGGCGCCATGGCCATCATTGCCCTGCCTGTCTTTTATGGGCTGATTGGCGCGATTTTCTCGGCCATCGCTGCGCTTATCTACAACTTGGTCGCACGGTTCGTCGGCGGCCTCGCTGTCGAGGTCGAATAGGGCTGCAGGCGGCACAGCCCTGGGTCCCGCGATACTGCTGATCCCTCTCCAAAAAAAAAGAACGGCCCGCGCAATTCTTCGCACGGGCCGCCCCTGATCCCTGGTCCCTGACCCCTAATAAATGTCGTACTGCTCCCAGTGCAGCGTGGGATCGGCCTGGATGATCACGCTTTTCTTCGTCCAGTGCTCGAGTTCCTCGACCAGTGACGATTCGCGCGTTTTCAGCGCCTTGCCGATTTCCGGATGCACGCGCAGCGTGAGGCTCTGCGAGTCAATTTCCGGCGCCATCTTCCGCGCTTCGGCCTGAATCTCGTAACAGATCGTCGGAAGCGACTTCACCATCCCTGACCCGGTGCAATACGGGCACGGCTGGCAGAGCACGCGCTCCAGCGCCTGCTTGGTGCGCTTGCGCGTGATGGCCACCAGTCCGAATTCGTTAAAGGGGAGTGCCTTGGACGGCGCCTTGTCCGCGCTAAGCGCTTCGTCGAGCGCCCGCATCACTTGGTCGCGGTTGCGGCGCTCTTCCATGTCGATGAAATCGATCACGATGATGCCGCCCAGGTCGCGCAAGCGAATCTGCCGCACAATTTCCTTCACCGCTTCCACGTTGGTCTTGACGATGGTGTCTTCCAGCCGCGTCGAGCCGCGGCCCACGAACTTGCCGGTGTTGACGTCGATGGCCACCAGCGCTTCGGTGTGGTTGATGACGATGTAGCCGCCGGACTTCAGCCAGACTTTCGGCCTCAGCGACTTGTCAATTTCCTGCTGGATGCCGAATTCCTCGAAGATCGGCGCTTCCTTGGTGTACAGCTTCACGCGGTTCACCAGGCGCGGCTGGAAGCGCCCGACGAATTCCACCACCTTGGCGAACTCCTCTTCGTTGTCGATCCAAATGGCGGAGTAGTCGCCGCTGACGTGGTCGCGCAGGATGCGCTCCACCAGGTTCAAGTCGCGGTGCAGGATGGCCGGGGCTTTGCGCTGCTCGCTGCGCTGCTTGATTTCGTTCCACGTGCGCCCGAGAAATTCGACGTCGCTGCGGATTTCGTCGTCCGTCGCGCCGCCGGCGGCGGTGCGCACGATAAAACCACCCGGATAGAGACCCTTCATTTCGCCCAGCAATCGGCGCAGGCGCGATCTCTCCTCCGCCGAGCCAATCTTGCGCGATACGCCGATGTGGTCCACCGTCGGCATGTACACCAGGAACCGCCCCGGCAGCGCCACGTGACTTGTGATGCGCGCGCCCTTCTTCCCCAGGGGTTCCTTGGCAATCTGCACGATGATTTCCTGCCCCGCTTTCAGCAGCTCGGAAATGAGCTGTGGGCGGCGCGGTGCCTGGTGCCGGCTGTGTTGCGGACGTCCTCCGCGCGGCGGCGGACCGCCGCGGCGCCGGCCTCCCCGGCGCATCGGTCGCTGGAAGCGCGCCCTCGAAGGATCGTGCACGCGCGCGCTGATGGGGCGCGGCTCCCCGCTGGCGCCTGGCTCGCTCTCTCCGGCCGCGGCGGCCATTTCCGACGGCTGTTCCTCGCCGTGGTTTTCGCCCTCCTCGGCTTCGTGCTCTTCGCCTTCCGCTTCGGAGGAAAATTCTTCGGACTCTTCGGCGGCTTCGGTTTCTTCGTGCCCTTCTTCGAGCGAAGCGGACTCAGCCAGAGTTTCCGCGACTGCACTGCGCTCATCGGCATTCACACGGAAGGTATCCGCGGACTCGGCGGCCGCTTGCTCCTCGGCTTCCGCCTCGTGCTCGTGCTCCGCCTCGGCCAATTCCTCCTGCGCCGCTTCGGCAAACTGTTCGGCGAGCGCGGTGGCTTCCTCGGCGGTCAATTCCTCGTGTTGCGTTTCGATTGGCGCGGACTCTTCATGGACTTCGTGCGCAGGCGCCGCGGCGGGGATTTCCTCGACCGAAGGAGGCACAAATGTCGCTGCGGGAAATGCAGGTGCTTCGCTGACCGCTTCTTCGACCAGCGGCGTCGCCAGCTCTTCCACACGCGGCGCGGGAGCTTCCGCGGCATCCGTCCAGCCGAATCCGCTCGACGGAACTTCGGCGCTGGGCGGCGCTTCGAACGGCGTTGCTTCAACGGTCTCTTGCGCAACCGCGGGCGGCGCGGAGCCTACCGGCGTGATGGGCGTGCGGTCGCGATACTTGGCCAGCGATTCGCCAGGGAGAATGATGGGCTCGTAGCCGGGCGGCAGCGGAGCTTCCGGCTCGCTGGGAGGCGCGCCAAATCCTCGCGACGGCGCCGCATATTTCGAAGGCGGAAATTCGCGACGCGGACCGCGGTCACGCCCGCGATCGCGCCCGCCGCGACGGTTATCCCAGCGGCCGCGACCACGTCCTCCACCGCCGCCTCCGAAGCCGCCGCGATTGCCGCGCTGCTCATAGGGGCGAGAAGCTGGCGGTGGCGCGCTCGGGTGCGGCGCGGGCGGCGGAATTTCTGCCATTGGCGGCGCGTCGGAGGAAACCAGCGAAGACGGTGCGGGCGGCTCGTCCGCCATCACTTCGGGCGGCTCCATGGCCGGCACAGCCGCGGCGGCAGGCGTGGAAAACACTGGCCCGCTTTGCTGCTCCATCCGCTGCTGCTTGCCTTCGACAGTGGTGGCGATGCCTTCGTAGTCTTCCAGGTTCTCGAAGAAGTCGCTGACGTAGAGGAAGGCGTCGCTATCCAGGCCGATTTCCACGAAGGCCGACTGCATGCCGGGCAGCACGCGGGTTACGCGGCCTTTGTAGATGCTACCTACGAGCGCAAATTCCTTTTCGCGCTCGACGTAAATCTCACACAGATGACCATCTTCCAGGATCGCGACCCGCGTCTCGTGCGGGGTCGCGGAAATGACCAGCTCTTTGGACATGAAAACTCCTCGGAGCGCAGGAGCGTGGGGCTGTGCGGTTCGCAGACGGGCGCGTAGGCTCCGCCGAAGGCGGAGCGCCCGCGATGGATAAACTTTCGTTCATGCTTCCATCTCTCACGCGTTGCTGAGCTCTCAGATTCTTTCGGATTCTGTTCCGCGGGCCCGCTTTCCGCCGCAGGCGGAGGCGGCCCGCCGGTACTGCTGGCGCGGGATCAGTTGACGAAGCGCTTCAAGCGCACGTTCATCACCAGGCCCAGCGCCATAAACACGAACAACGTGGAAGACCCGCCGTAGCTCATCAGCGGCAGCGGTATTCCGGTCACCGGCACATAGCCGATCATCATCCCCACGTTCACAAATACATGGACCCCAAGAACTGCTGCCACGCCCATCACGATGTACATCCCGGAGCGGTCTTTCGCCCCTTGCGCGTTCTGCACCAGGCGCAACAGCAAAAACATGTACAGCAGCAGAGTGACCAACACTCCGATGAATCCTGTCTCTTCCGCCAGCGCGGCGAGGATAAAATCCGACCAGCGGACCGGTATGAATCCTCCCTGGTTCTGCGTCCCTTTGCCGATCCCCTTGCCCCAGAACCCGCCGGAGCCTACGGCGATTTTCGCCTGTTGCGTCTGATAGCCGGCTCCCTGCAGGTTCTCTTCCGGCCGGAGAAAAGTATTGATGCGCTCCTTCTGATACGGCTTTAGAAAATACCAGCCCACCGGCAGCAGCAAGGCGGCAATCAACGCGAAGGCCACCATGTGCTTCCACTGAATGCCGGAGAGAAACGCCCCCACGACGGCAATCGGCAGGAACATCACCGCCGTGCCGAAGTCCGGCTGGAGCAGGATCAGCCCCACCGGCAACCCGACTAGCGCGCCCGCCTTGGCCATGTCCAGCAGGCTCAGGCGGTCAGTGCGCACCTCGCTGTAGAAGCGCGCTAGCACCACAATTATAATCAACTTCACCAACTCTGACACTTGCAAAGTGCGACCGCCGATTTCGATCCAGCTCCTCGAGCCATATTTGGTTTCGCCGATGAGCAGCACCAACACGAGTCCCGCGAGCCCCACCAGATAGAGCAGCGGCGCCTGATCGAGCACACGGTGATAGTCAATCCGCGAAAGCGCCAGCATGCAGGCCACTCCGATGAGCACCCACCAGAGCTGCTTCCAGTGCAGCCCTGCCAGCCGGCTGGACGGCGGCGCGGACTGCGTCGCCGAGTAGATTTCGACGATGCCCAGGCTGCAAATCGCCAGCACGATGAGCAGCAGTGCCCAGTCGAAATCCCGCAGGTGGGTTCCTTCCCTCATCTCTGTGCGGAGGCTCCTTTGCGTTGCGGTGGTGGGAGTGCCGTTTTTGGCGTGCTCGCTGCCGGGGCCGGCCCGAGCGCAGCCTGCGCCAGTTCTTGCGAATCGCTCAGTTCGTAGCGCTTGTAGTCCACCGTGTACTGTTGTTTATCCCGCGCGCCCTTCTTTTCGTAGTACCGCTTGATGATGTCGCGCGCCACGGGGGCCGCGGCCGACGAGCCGTGCAAGCCATGCTCCACTAGCACCGACACCACAATTTCCGGATTGCGTCGCGGCGCGTAGCCCACGAACCAGGCGTTATCGGAGAACTGCTTCTGCTTCCCTACTTTCTTCAATCCATCGCTGCTGATGAGCTGCGCCGTGCCGGTCTTGCCGCAGAATTCAATGCCTTCCAGCCGCGAGCCTTTGGCCGTGCCGCCTTCTTGGTTCACCACCCCGAACATCGCTTGCGTGACCACTTCGGTAGTGTGCTCGTTAATGGTAAAGGTCTCTTCCTTCACCGCCTTTGCGTCCATCAACAAGTGCGGCTGCTTGAAGACGCCACCCAGGGCAATGCCCCCGATAGTCCGCGCCAGTTGCAGCGGTGTGGTGATGAGGGCGCCCTGTCCGACCGCAACAGATATCGTCTCGCCCGGGTACCACGGCTGCCTCAACACGCGCTTCTTCCATTCCTCCGACGGCACCAGCCCTTCCATTTCGCCGGGCAGGTCAATGCCCGTGCGCCGGCCCAGCCCGAGCTGGTTAGCGTAATACGAGATGCGGTCAATCCCCAGCCGCTTGCCAACGTTGTAGAAGAATATGTCGCAGGAGTGAACAATGGCATCGTGCAATTTCACATGTCCGTGCCCGCCTTTGTCGAATACCCAGCACTTGAACACGCGCCCGTAGAAATCCGCGTACCCGGGACAATAGACTGAATAATCCTCCGGGATGACTTTCGATTCCAGCATGGCCGTGGACATCACAATCTTGAACACCGACCCCGGCGCGAGTTGCGCCTGGATCGCGCGGTTGAGCAGCGGCTTGTCGGGGTCTTCGTTTAACTGCTTCCACTCTTGCGCGGGAATTCGTATCGCAAACGAGTTGGGGTCCGGCGCCGGCTGGCTGACCATGGCCAGCACCTCGCCCGTGCGCGGGTCGAGCGCCACCACTGCTCCCTTCTGCCCGGCCATGGCCGCTTCCGCCACCACTTGCAAGTCGTAATCAATCGTCAGTTGGATGTTTTGCCCTGCTTGCGCCTCGACGTGCTCCAGCTTTTCGACTTCCTTCCCCACGCTGTTCACCACGATGCGGCGCATGCCGTCGGTGCCCATCAGCGTTTCGTTGTACTGCCGCTCCAGCCCCGACTTGCCCACAAAGTCGCCGGGCCGCAGCTTGTCGCCGCTGGCTTCAATCTGTTTCTCGCTGACTTCGCCGACGTACCCGATGGCGTGCGCCAGGAAGCCGTCGCGCGGGTAGCGCCGCCGGTGCACCATCAGCAACTCCAGCAACGGCAAATCGGCGCGGTGGGACTCGATGAACGCGATGTCCGCCTGGCTGGCTTCCGGCTTGATCTGGATGGGTTGAAATTTGGGAATACTTTTGGAGGCCTCGATCTGCTGCTGGATTTCTTCGATCGTAATGCCCAGGCCTTCGGCCACCAGCGGCAAGCCTTCTTCCAAGAGCTTCGGATCTTCGCGCAGCAGCAGCACGCTAAACGACGGATAATTGTCTACGATGACGCGCTTTTCGCGGTCCAGGATCTGCCCGCGCGGCGCAATGATCGGAAGTGAGCGGATGCGGTTTCGCTCCGCCAATTGCCCGTAGTGATCCGATTGGATGATTTGCAGTTTCCAGAAGCCGATCAGAAGAAACAGCGTGCCTGCGGCGATGAGGTAGGAGATCGCCGCCAGCCGCCCCTGCGGCAGTTTCTGGTCATTCCCAATCCAAGACGACAATTTCGTTTCCGCCCGAACGAGCGCCAGCCAGGGCCAGGTGCCTGCGCGCTACACGTCCTCAAGCTCTAATCTCGAATCTCTTTGTGGGGCAGCTGACTTCGTGCCCGCTGGGTGCTGCCAGCTTCTGCTCGCAGCATCCCCTCAGTGCCGCTCAAAATACCACCTGCACCGTTTCTGTGCAAGTCAACTTGCTCAACTGGATAAGGCAGCAGGCGCGTCAAGAGGCCTTGCGCAGTTTGTCGAGCAGCGGGAACAACGCCACCGCGATACCCGCGTTCACCAGCGACGCCAGCAGCAGACGCGTGCTGAAGAGCGCTTCCGGTTGCGCCAGCAGCACGCGCTTGATCAGCACCAGCACGCCCTGATGAAAATGGAAGAACGCAAACGTCATCAAAAACCGGCTGATGGGATGGTCCACGTCCAGCCGCCCGCCGATGGAAGACCCCGCATAACCCACCAGCGTCTTGGCGATCCCATAGTAGCCGATGGGTACCGGGCTAACGCTGTCCTGCAACAGCCCGATCCCCATTCCCAGCAGCAGTCCAGCGCCGGGATTCCGCCGGCTGAGCGCGAAATAGAGCGTCACCAGCAGCGGCAGCTCCAGTAGCGCTGCATTGGGAAAATAGACGGGCAGGAACGCACGCACCAGCACCGCCAGAAATGCCGTGCCCCAAACCGCCGGCCATGGGTACTTGTGTACCTCGATGTGCTGTTCGAATTGGGCACGCAATTCCATGAAGGGCGCTGGGGCTGTCCCGAAACTTCGGGAATGCTGCCCCCGTGGGACTGGCGAAGCTCTCCTTACTGTTTCTTCTCCGGTGCCGCTGCTGTGGCCCCGGATTCTTGCTTCGCAGGAATTTCCTGCCGCGTCAAAAGCACCAGCACTTCTTCCAGCCGGTCCAGCCGCGCCGCAGGCTTCACGCGGATGAGTTTGAACGGGTTTCCCTTTTCCACGCTGGCCACCGTGCCCAGCGGCAGGTCCTTCGGAAATATCTGGTCGAGCCCGGAGGTCAACACCATTTCGCCGATGGCCACGTCCTGGTCGTTGACCACGTTGCGCAATTCCACCGTCGGCTCGCCCGTGCCGCGCACGATACCAAAGGTGCGCGAATTAGCCAGCAACGCCCCGGCGCCGCTGTCCTTATCCGAAATTAGCAGGATCAGGGAAGACTTGGAAAAGGCCTCGAGCACCTTGCCGGCCACGCCTTCCGGCGTGATGACCGCCATGTTTTTGTGGATGCCGTCGCTTTCGCCGCGATCAATGTAGAGCGTGCGGCTGCTTTCCGACGCGCCCGCGCCGATCACGCGCGCCGCCACCATGGGCACCTCGGCGTTCGCTTCGCGGAACGCCAGCAGCCCGCCCAGCCGGTCCGCTTCCGCAGCCCGGCTTTCCAGGTGCGCCGTGCGCAGCTTCAAGTCCGCCAGTTCCTTGCGCAGCTTTTCGTTTTCCTGGCGCGTGCTGCGCAGGCTCACATAGCTATTCCACGCGGTGCCGATGCCGTCAATCGCGGAGATGCCGGCCCGCTGGAACGGCGTCAGTACCCACACCGCCCAACTCCGGATCAGGCGCACGTCGCCGCGCTTGATCTGCACGGCGAGCAGCAGCACCTGCGCCAGCACCACGGTGGCCAGCAGGATGAGCGGCCGTTGAACAGTTTGGATGACGCGCATGGTGGTTTCGAAAACGGGCGGCTTCGGCCCCGCAGTGCAGGAAGCAGCTCAGTCGATGCACACCTGCCGCAGCAATTTAAAATCGCTGAGCATTTTCCCCGTGCCCAGCACGACGGAAGCCAGCGGATCGTCGGCAATGGAAACGGGCAAGCCAGTTTCCTCGCGGATGCGCTTGTCGAGGTTCTTCAGCAGCGCGCCTCCCCCGGTCAGCACGATGCCGCGGTCGCTGATATCCGCGGAAAGCTCGGGCGGCGTGCGCTCCAGCGCGATGCGAATGGCATTCAAAATCACCGCCACGCATTCGGAGAGCGCCTCGCGGATTTCGCTGTCGTCAATCGTCACCGTGCGCGGCACGCCTTCGATCAGGTTGCGGCCTTTCACTTCCATCGTCAGCGGCTTTTCCAGCGGGTACGCCGAGCCAATTTCCATTTTGATCTGTTCGGCGGTGCGCTCGCCCACCAGCAGGTTGTACTTCCGCTTCAAGTAGTGCATCACCGCTTCGTCCATTTCGTTGCCGGCTTGGCGCACCGAGCGCGAATAGACGATGCCGCTCATGGAAATCACGGCGATGTCCGTGGTGCCGCCGCCGATGTCCACCACCATGTTGCCCGACGGTTCTTCGATGGGCAGTCCCGCGCCGATCGCCGCAGCCATGGCCTGCTCCACCAGATACACTTCGCTGGCTCGCGCGCGATACGCGGAATCTTCCACGGCGCGCTTTTCCACCGGCGTAATTTCGCCGGGCACGCCGATCACGATGCGCGGGTGCACCAGCACGCGCCGGTTGTGCGCTTTCTGAATGAAATAGGTCAGCATCTTTTCGGTGACCTTGAAGTCGGCAATCACGCCGTCCTTCATCGGCTTGATGGCCACCACGTTGCCCGGCGTGCGTCCCAGCATTTCCTTGGCTTCGCGCCCCACCGCCACCACTTCCCCGTTGGTCTTATTGATGGCCACGATGGAAGGCTCGTTCACCACAATGCCTTTGCCCTTCGCGTACACCAGTGTATTGGCCGTGCCCAGATCGATGGCCAGGTCCGAAGAAAACAAACTGAATAAGGACCGAAAATTAAAACCGTTCTTCATGCCGTTCCCGTTGCCTTTCTGGCTGGAAACTTTTCCTGTGCGTCCGGCTTCACTGAATGACTATGCGCACGCGCCGAATCTTTGTGCCCCCGCGGCGGTTCTGGCCGGTAATCACGATTTCGTGGCTGCCCTTCGGCAGTGGCCCGGTAAAGTTGCGGAAACTGCCGTCCGGCTGGATATTGCCTACCGGCTGCCCGCCAATCAGCACGGTGGCTCCCGGCTCAGTGCGACCGACAATTTCCACCAGGTTGCCGTGTACTTGGGACTCGGAAATTTCGAGGAGCATCTCTCCGCTGCTGGCTTGCGCAAATAGGCTGAATTTGAATGTCTTGCTCGGCTCGCTCACCTGCTTTTCCGCATCCACCGCACGCACGGACCAGAAGTAGTCGCCGGCGTCCAATCCAGTCACTTCTGCGCTGGGGCCGCTGGTGCGTTTGTCCGCCACCAGGTTGCTGAACATCGCGGACGTGCTCACAGAAAGACGGTAGCCCACCGCGCCCGCTACCGGCTTCCATTCGAAGGTCACCGGCGCGCGCTTCGGTACCTCCACGGAAATCGGCGAAAGATGAACGGGCTTGAGCAGCTCCGGCGGCGCCAGCACGCGCGACATCGTGGCCTCGCCGCCAGTCGCGAAGCTCATGCGGTCAAAGCGGACCAGTTCGACGCTCCCGGAGCCGCGCTGCAATTGTGTCGAGCCCTGCGCTACGGTAATTTCATGTTGTTGCTTGCCCGGGTCGCTGCGTACCGCCACGCGGCTGTTTTCTCTCACCGAGGCGCGCGCATTTTCAAAGGACACTTCCGCCGCCGAGTTTGGCCCCTCAAACGAGCTCGTGGCCAGGTCCACTTTTCCGCTGGTGATGCGCACGCCCACTCGCGTCGAGCGGTCCGGCGCCTTGGTATTCTCTTCCACGGTAATCAGCGTGTCTGGCGTTACCGTGTAGATCGAGCCGTCCGGAAACGTGATGCGCGCCAGGCCGTCCCCGCCAGTCTGAATCAGATCGCCTTTGTTCAACGTCGTGCCCTGGTCCGCGGCCACCCACTTCACGGAGTTCACTTTCTTCACTTCCACCTTGCCTTCCAGGTTGACGAACCGCGCCTGACTCATCACCGCGGGCACCGGCGCCGTGTCCGTGCCGCTCATGGCCTCGCCAAACTTCTTCTTGAAGCCGGCAAAACTGTCCGGATTCATCACGTAGAGGACGGAGAGAATCGAAACCAGGATGGCGACAATCAGCAAAATGACAGTCTTGTAGGTCACCGTGGTCCAATACACTTCTACACGGTGTTTTCCCTTTTGCCCTTCGGGGTGTTGTTCGTCAGTCATCGCAAACCACGCCGCGCTTGCAATCTAGCACACGCCTTGCACGCTAGCAACTTGGGGTTGCGCAAGTAGAAACACCCCTGCCCGGCGGCTGGTGGCGCTGGCTGCGGAGAAACGCTTCTCGTAACGCAACTGCCATTCCGTGCGCGCGGGCATTGAGAGTCTCGCCCGACTCGCATATAATGGCGGTTTTGGATTTGTCCATCGGAGACCACTGGAATGCTAAAGCTCTTTCAGAGGCGAGATTTCCTGGTGCGTATTATGCTCTGGGGTTTCATGGGGATGATCAGCGTCGGAATGCTGGTGTACTTGGTGCCGACCGGCCCGGGCGCCATCGACGACAGCGGCACCGCCGTCGCTTCGGTGGATGGCCAGGTGATTACCATCCTCGAGGTCAACACCAAGCTGCAGCGCCTCGCCGGCCAGCAGCAGATTCCCGCCGCGTTGCGCGGGCTCTACGCCCGCCAGTTGGTGGACCAGTTGGTTTTCGAGCGCATGCTTGAAGTCGAAGCCCGGAGGTTGGACATCCGCGTCACCGATCAAGAACACGCCGACCGCATCAAGCGCCTGCTTCCCGTGGTTTACAGCGGCGACACCTTCATCGGCAAGGATCGCTACACGGCCGAAGTGCAGCAGCGCTTCAACATGAGTGTGCAGGAGTTTGAGGACTTGATCCGGCTTTCCCTGCTCGAGGATAAGTTCCGCCACCTGGTCACCGACGGCATCACCGCTTCGCCCGAAGAAATCCAGCAGGAATTCCGGCGCCGCAATGAAAAAGTTAAAATTGAATACGTGCTGCTGAAACCCGATGACCTTGCGGCTGGCATCCAAGCTTCCGACGCGGAGCTAACTGCCTACTTCGAAAAAAATAAGGCGCGCTATCAGCTCGGCGAGCGCCGTACTCTGCGCTACGCCCTGGCAGACACGGCGCAGCTCAGCCTGCGCGCCGGGATCACCGACCAGGAACTCCGCGCCTATTACGACGAGCACATCGCCCGCTATCGCATCCAGAACCGCGCTCGCGTGAGCCACATCCTGTTCAAGACGGTGGGCAAGACGGACGCCGAGGTGGAAGAAATCCGCATCAAGGCCGAGGGCGTGCTCAAGAAGGCAAAAGCCGGCGCGAAATTTGAAGAGCTTGCCAAGCAGAATTCCGAAGACTCCACCAAGGATGCCGGCGGCGACCTCGGCTGGATCGTGCAGGGTCAAACGGTGCCGGAGTTTGAAAAAGCCGCCTTTACTCTGCCCAAGGGCGCCATCTCCGATCTGGTGAAGACGCAGTACGGCTTTCACATCATCAAGGTCAACGATCGCGAAAACGCGCGCACCCAGAGCTTCGAAGAAGTCCGCGCGCAGATTCTGCCATTGCTGTCCAACGAAAAGGCCGACCGCACCGCGAGCAAAATCGCCGACGACATGGCCGCTGCTGTGCGCCAGAGCGGCAACCAGCCCATCGAGGAGTTCGCGAAAAAGTTCGGCGTAGCAGTTGCCGAGGCCGGCCCGGTGTCCGCGGGAGCCCCTATCCTCGAGTTGGGCGGTGCCAACCCGGAGCTCGATAGTGCCCTTTTCCGCTTGAACAAGGGCCAGCTCAGCTCGCCCATCAAGGTGGCGCGCGGCTACCTGGCTTTCACAGTGAAAGAAATTCTGCCTGCGCGCCAGGCCACGCTGCCCGATGTGCGCGACAAAGTTCTGGACGAATTCCGCAAAGAGAAATCCCTTCAACTCGCCAAGACTCGCGCCGAAGACCTCGCCAAGCGCGTCAAGGGCGGTGAAGCGCTGGCCAAGGCGGCTAAGTCGCTGGGCCTGGAAGCAAAGACCAGTGATGCGTTCGCCCGCATCGGTTCGGTCACGGGTGTAGGCAGCGCGCGCCTGCTCGTCGATGCATTCACCATGAGCGTGGGACAGACCACCCCGGCCACTGCGATCGAAGGCAATTGGCTGGTCTACCGCGTCGCCGAACGCGAAGAAGCCAAGCCGGAAGAGTTCGAGAAGCAAAAGAAAGAGATGGAGCAAGCCGTTCTGCAGGGCAAGCGATCGCTGGCCTACGAAGCTTTTCGTGCGTCCTTGGAAAAAGAGATGCGCAGCAAGGGCAAGCTAGAGATCAACGAGCAGAACTTGCGGAGGCTGGGCAGTCCTTCCTAATTCTGTGTAACATTATCATAACAAAGCATTTATTTTACGCTACTTTCGACTTGCCTTTTCGTCCCCACCGTCTTAACATTTTTCTTCCGCGGCTTGGTTCCCGATGCCAGCGGGGCCAGTTCCGAAAGATGGGTCCTCCAAAATGGCGTATCGCTGATGAGGCGCACAATAGGCTGCAGATGGCCGGCCCAGCGCAGAATAACTAAAGGTAAGCATCTCAGTAAGTTATGGAAATATTCGGAGGTCCGATATGCCGCACCGGACGGCTCTTAAGCGGAATGAATACCTTTGCGCGGTCGAACTGAATCAGAGCGGCAAGTACTGTCTCCGCCTGCGGGCCAAGTTTGGACGCAAGGACTGGCCGCTTTCCGTCTACTTCCTGGCTTCTACATTCGACCGGACCATGAAAAAGCTCGAAGAGTCGCTGCAGTATCTCCAAAAGAATGAAGAGCGTCTGTGGTTCTGGGCTGTGGACCGCAGCGACGATCCCAACCTCGCTGGCGAAATGCTCCGTGAAGCAGGATTGCGCCTGGACCGGCGCATGGACTTCCCCCGGCGACAGGCCAGCGCGGCGGTCTCCCCGAATCGCCCCGTCCCTGCCTTTCAGATTGCGCCTCTGCGCCGCGGTCTGGCGGAGTCCGTTTCAACTCCGCGCGTCGCCGCCGCTGGCGATTAGTCTGTTTGTAAACCGCGACAATTTTTGCCTGAGATACCTGCTGAATTGCGGTGAGGGAGCTGTGCGGTTGGCCGGCGGCCTGAGCTACTTTTCCCGGAGGAGAACTTCGCCGGTACCGATCACTTGCTCGTTGAGCGAGACCTTGTACTTGTACGTCCCGGGCTTGGTGCCGGGGCGCGGCGTGCCGCTCATCAGCCGCATGCCCATTGGCGCCTGGAATAGATTCGACTGAAACGGGCAGCGGTTGGGATCGAACTCCACGCGCAGGTTCCCAGCATCGGAAACCCACACCACCTGCTCGTGAGGAGAAATCACCATCGTTTCGGGAAGTATGCCGACGAGTATAAGTTTTTCGGACATGATCATTTGCGCTCTGCGCGCCGCGAAACGATAGCACATTGCCCCTCAAAGTGCGCCCGGAAACATGCGGCGGATTCCGTTGACCCGCCGCCACCTCATGCTTATACTCAGGATTCTAAGTTATACAGGTCGCAGTGATTCTCTGGCGCGCCCGGGAGAAATTTTGCATTTCCTCCGGAACTTGCGGAATGAAGGATTCGTGCTGCATGGCAACTGCTGAACTCGCCGTTCCCAGGGAGCGACACATCACCTTCTGGACTTCGCTTCCCTTTTTCTCCATCCACGCCGCTTGCGTGGCCGCGTTCTTCGTCGGCTTCCGCTGGACGTACATCCTGCTCGCGCTCGTGCTCTATTACGTGAGCATGTTTTTTGTTACCGCGGGCTACCACCGTTACTTTTCGCACCGCTCCTTCAAAACCAGCCGCGCCTTTCAATTTGTACTGGCCTTCATGGCCATGACCTCGGCGCAGAAGGGCGTGCTGTGGTGGGCGGCGCACCATCGCCATCATCACAAGTTTTCCGACCAGGAAGAGGACCTGCACTCGCCGAGCCAGTTCGGCTTCTGGTGGTCGCACGTCGGCTGGATCCTCAGCAGCAAATACAATCAGACGCGCACCGAGCTGATTGCCGACTTCGCTAAATACCGCGAGCTGCGCTGGCTGAACAAATATCATCTCGTGCCGCCCCTCACGCTCGCGCTGGTCCTGTTCCTCATCGGAGGCTGGGGCGCGCTGGTGTGGGGATTCTTCATCCGCACGGTGATGCTGTGGCACGGCTCGTTTACTATCAACTCGCTCTCGCACGTTTTCGGCCGCCGCCGCTACCCCACCACGGACACCAGCCGGAACAATTGGTTGCTCGCGCTGCTGACGCTCGGCGAAGGCTGGCACAACAATCATCACCACTTCATGGCGTCCGCACGGCAGGGGTTTTTCTGGTGGGAGATTGACGGCACGTATTATGTGTTGAAGGTGCTCTCGTGGTTCCGAATTGTGTGGGACTTGCGCCAGCCGCCCGCGGAAATCCTGCATTCCCCAGCTAGCGCATGATGTAGTCGCAGGGGCGCACTCGCGTGTGTCCCCTTCTAACTACATTCCTTTCACTGCCGCTACGATGTGCCGCGCGGAAATTCCAAATGCATCCAACAATTCTTCCGGTTTCCCGCTATGCGGCACGCCATTCACCGCCAGCCGTTTGTACGCGCTGAGCGCCACGCCCGCATCGGCCAGCGCACCGAGTACAGTCTCACCCAGCCCGCCCTCCGGATAGTGGTCTTCCACGGTGATGAGTCGTCCACCGGTTGCGCGCACCTGTTCGCCCAGCGCCACTCCATCCACTGGCTTCAGGCAATATAAATCAATCACGCGCGCGGCGATTCCCTGCCCCTTGAGTTCTTCATACGCCTTCAGCGCTTCGTGCAGCGTCACCCCAGCGGCGATTACTGTCGCGCGGTCGTTCGCGCTCTGCCGAACCACCTTGAAGCCCGGCACAGGAAACGCTTCCTCGTTGGAATAGATCACCGGCGTCTTCGGCCGCGAGGTACGGATGTAACAGACACCCGCGCGCCGCGCCGCCGTTTCCGTCAGCCGCTCGGCCGCCACTGCGTCCGACGGGTAGAGCACCGTCGCGCCGGGAATCGCGCGGAACATCGCCAAATCTTCCAGCCCCATTTGCGACGGCCCGTCTTCGCCAATCGAAACGCCGCAATGCGACCCGCACAAATTGATATTGCTCCGGCTCACCGCGGCCATGCGGATCTGGTCGTACGCGCGCGAAAGAAAGCACGCAAAGCTTGCCGCAAACGCCGTGTACCCCCGCGCGGAAAGTCCCACCGCCACGCTCACCATATTTTGTTCGGCGATGTAGCCCTGGAAATACCGCTGAGGATAGGCTTTTCCGAAAACTTCCGCAAAGGTGGAGTTCTGCACGTCGCCATCCACGGCCACTACTTTCGGATTCGCTGCGCCGAGCTTTTTCAGTGCCGCGCCGTACGCCTCGCGCGTCGCCACCATTTGTCCTGGCTTGTACGCCGGAGGTTCCGAGGCCGGAAATTCCGCCGGTTGCGGCAGCAGCAGCCGCGCGCTCGAGCGACGTTCGATCTTTTGCGCTTCTTCCGCGCCGCCCAGTTCGGCAATGGCGCGCGCCAGATCGTCTTTCGAAAGCGGCTTGCCGTGCCAGCCGTCCTTGTCCGCCAGGAAGCTGACGCCATGACCCTTTTCCGTGCGCGCGATGATCGCCTGCGGCTTACCCTTGGTGGCCAGTGCGCGGTTGAGCGCGGCCATGATGGCCTCCAAGCTGTGGCCGTCAATCGTTTCCGCCTGCCAGCCCTGCGCCTCGAATTTGCGGCGATAGACTTCCGTATCGTGCCGGTACATCGTGCGGTCGCTCTGGCCCAGCGCGTTCACGTCCACGATGGCCGTCAAGTTGTCGAGCCCGTAATGTGCCGCAAACGCCGCCGCTTCCCACACGTTGCCTTCCGCCATTTCGCCGTCGCCCAGCAACACATAAACGCGCGCATTATTTTTCTCGATCTTTGCTGCGCCGATCGCCAGCCCCGCGCCGACGCTCAGTCCCTGCCCCAGCGATCCCGTCGCCGCGTCCACGCCGGGCACCAGCGGCGTCGGGTGGCCTTCGAGTTCGCTCGTGAATTCCCGCAGCGTGAGCAGCCGCGCCACCGGAATCACTTCCGCCTCAGCCAGTGCGGCGTATAGCAGCGGCGCCGCGTGACCTTTGGAGAGTACGAAGCGGTCACTCGTCGCTGAATTCGGGTTCAGCTTCTCGAACTTCATCGCGTGAAAAAAGAGCGCCGCCACCAGATCCGCCGCGGAAAGGCACGACGTCGGATGTCCCGAGCCGGCTGCCGTCGTCGCCCGCATCGAGTGGATGCGCAGCAGCTTGGCCTTTTCGCGGATCATTTCCATGCTGGCGGACATCGGTGCTCCCTTCGGTGTGGCGGCCATACACGCACTCCTGCAATTCGGTTCTGGGCTGGCGAGACTCGATATTGTACTGGAAACTCGTCCTTCTTTGTAGAACAGGCTACCAGCCTGTCCGGCACCCAACGCTCCGTTTCCGGTCTCCAGTCCATTTTGACCGTTGACCCGCACCTACCTGTTTAGAGACACTAGGAGGAGCCGCCCGGTGTTCGTTTGCCCCATTCGCTACCAAGGGGTGCCGCCAACCTATGCGCGCCGGCGGAATGTTCCGCAAGCAGCAACCGCAGGTTCAACCGATGGCTCGCGCAAACTTCGAGGTGATAGCACAATGAGCGACCTTCTTAAGGAACTGATTCCGCCGACACGTCTAATGCTGACTCCCGGCCCCTCCAGCGTGGACCCGCGCGTTTCTCGGGTGATGGCCACTCCCGTGGTGGGCCACCTGGACCCCTGGTTCAAGAACATGATGGACGACGTCCAGGCCATGCTGCGTCTCGCTTTCCAGACCGACAACCGCGTGACCTATCCCATTTCCGCCTCCGGCTCCGGCGGCATCGAGGCGGCTGTATTGAATCCCCTCGAAGCCGGCGACGAAGCCATTGTTTGCGTCAACGGATTCTTCTCCGAACGCATGGCAGTGATTGCCGAGCGCAGTCCGGCGAAAATCCATCGCCTCGAAGCGCCCTATGGCACCACCGTGGACCCCAACGATGTCCGCCGCGCAGGCAAGGGCCGCAAGATTAAGTTCGTCGGCTTGGCCCATGGCGAAACCTCCACCGGCGTGGTGCAGAACCTCGACCTCTATCGCCAGGTGGCCGACGAGCTGGGCGCCCTGCTCGTCGTGGATGCCGTTGCCACTCTCGCCGGCGTTCCGCTCAATATCGACAAGCAGCGCATCGACATCTGCTTCAGCGGCACGCAGAAGGCCATCAGCGCCCCGCCGGGTATGTCACCCATCACCATCAACGCCCGCGCCGAAGAAGTCTTTCGCACGCGCAAGACGCCGGTGCAGAGTTGGTACTTCGACATGACCACCGCGCTGAACTATTGGGGCAAGGATCGCCTTTATCACCACACGCCCCCGGTCACGCTGATCTACGGCCTGCGCGAGGCGTTGCGGCTGGTTCTCGAGGAAGGACTCCCGGCCCGTTGGGAGCGCCACCTCCAGAATCAGCACGCCCTCATCGCCGGCCTCGAAGCCATGGGCTTGCAACTGTTCGTGAAAAACCCCAAGGACCGGCTGCCCACCGTCACTGCCGTGTGCGTCCCCGAGAGCATCGAAGACATGAAGGTACGCAATCAGCTTCTCGACGAGTTCAACATCGAAATCGCCGGAGGCTTCGGCCCCATCAAGGGCAAGATCTGGCGCGTTGGCCTGATGGGCTTCTGCAGCCAGCGCAACCATGTGCTGCTTTTCCTGGCCGCGTTCGAAAAAGTCCTGCTCGACCAGGGCTTCCACGTGCCGGCCGGCGCGGGCGTCGGAGCGGCGGTGCAGTCCTATTTGCAGCCCGTGGCCGTCGCCGCAAAGTAGCTTTGTAGGGGCAGACCTATGCGTCCGCCCTTCACGATCGTAGGGGCGGACCCATGTGTCCGCCCCTTTCTCAACGACAAATGACTCTGACTGCAAAAATCTCCAACATCGGCGCGATGAACGAATTCGTTCCTCCGTTCGAAGTTTCTTCCAAGCTCACCGACCAGCGCTATCAATGCCGCTTCTCTCATATGTGGAACGGCATTGCCACGCGCCATAGCGACACGATCGACACCAAGTTTTTCGTGGATGGCCGCGGCGTGGTGGTGGGCCTCGCGCACACCGCATTCGTCGAGTTCCGCGCGCGCGCCGGACGTGATCTCTCCGACCGCGAAGCGAGTCACCTCGCCGGCCGCGCCCTTTGCGAGCGCCTCGAACAGGAAGAAGAACGCTCACTTTACGGCGTGCCGCATGCGGATGTGCTGCGCCTGATTGAACTGCTGGGCCTACACTGAATATCCCTGCCCCGAATTTTGCCCTTGACAATCGACGTCCACTTGGCTTATTAGTTGAATGCCTAACTCATGAGCCAAGCCGTTCAAGAGAAGCTTCCTACACGCGACCGCATCGTTCTTGCGGCCGGCGAACTCTTCTGGCTACAGGGCTACGAAGCCACCAGCCTGGCTGAAATCCTCGACAAGGCTGAAGTGAACAGCGGTAGCCTCTACTACTTTTTCAAAAGCAAAGAAGCCCTGCTTCTCGCTGTCCTCGACTGGTATTTGGCCAACCTGAATCGCGAAGTGTTGGACCCTGTTTTCTCTCGAGTGACCGACCCCCTCGAACGCGTCTTCGGCATCCTGGACGGTTACCGCATTGGCCTGACCATGACCGCCTGCACCGGCGGCTGCCCCATTGGCAACCTGTCCATCGAAGTGGGTGACCACATTCCTGCGGCGCGCGAAAAAATCGCGCAGAATTTTGAAAACTGGCGCCTCGCCGTCCTCCATTGCTTGGAGGAAGCAGGCCCTCAGCTACCGGAAGATCTTGACCGCGACGAACTGGCGACGTTTGTCCTGACGGTGATGGAAGGCGCGGTGATGCAGGCCCGCGCGCGCGGCAGCTTGAAGCCCTATGACGCGGCCATCAAGCAATTGCGAAACTATGTGCGGCAGCTCGAAGCGCAGGCCGTAGCAACCCGGCCCGCCGGCTAAGAAACATTACTCAAATCATGGAGGAAAAATGAAGGTCTCCTACAAGGCAGCCAACGAAATGTCTCCCGATGCCGTGCGCAAGAGCACCGGTAAATCATTACAGGATTGGTTCAGCATGCTCGATAAATTCGGCGGCCCCGAAAAAGGACGCAAAGCCATGGGCGAGTTCCTGCTGAAGAAAAACGGAGTAGAGGCGTGGTGGGTCACCACGCTGATTGTCGAATACGAAAAAGCCCGCGGTGTGATGGAAAAGGACGGCAAGCCCAAGGGCTACAACATCTGCGTCACCAAAGCCATCAAGGCCACTCCCGCGAAATTGTTCGCTGCTTTCTCCGACGCCGGAAAGCTCAGCCAGTGGTTCGGCGCGGGCACCAAGCTCACTTTCAGCGAAGGCGGAAGCTTCGCCAATTCCGACGGCAATCGCGGCCAGTTCAAGAAGATCAATCCGGGCAAAATGATTCGCTTCACTTGGGAAGGCGAGCGCCATGCTGGCGAATTCGTGGAAGTGAAGTTGCAGCCGAGCGGCGCCAAGTGCTCGCTCGTGTTGACGCACGACCGCATCCAGGGCCGCGACGCCGCCGATGGCCTGCGCGCGGCCTGGGGCGAAGCGTTTGAGCGGCTGAAGTCGCAGGCCGAAGGCTAAACGATGAACATGCCCAGAAAGAGCTGCACATTGCTGCTGGCTGTAATCCTTGCTTGCGCTGTCCTGGGCTCGAGCGCGCAACAAACTTCCGTGCCATCTGGCCTCGCCCCTGTCACACCAGCTTTTCAATCGTACCAGGCACACATTGCGGCGGCGGCCAGCGCGCTGCGGCTGGACGAAACCTCCGAAGCGAAGCGCTGGCTCGCGGCTGCTCCGCAGGAATATCGCAATTGGGAGTGGCGTTATCTCTCCTCGCAAGCCGAACAGAGCGACGCTGTGGTCGCTGCGCACGATGCCGTGCTGACCAGCATTGCCATCAGTCCGGACGGCACCCGCATAGCCACTTCAGCTAGCGACAAAACGGTCAAGCTTTGGGATGCCGGCGGAAAACTGCTACTCATGCTCGAAGGCCACTCCGCAGGGGTGTGGTCGTCCGCATTTTCACCGGATGGCATGCGCGTAGCGACGGCCGCGTCCGACTCCACCGTGCGCGTGTGGGACGCCAGCTCGGGCAAGGAATTGCTGAAGATGCAGCCCAACGGCCGCGGCATCGCCGCAGTGGCGTGGACCCCGGACGGCCGGCGGCTGGCTTCGTGCTCCTGGGATTTCACGCGCGAGCGCGGCGTCTGGGGCATCGTGAAATTGTGGGACGCGCAGACCGGCGCGTTGGAAAAGTCGCTGGAGTTCGGCGTAAAGCCCATCGTTTCCATCGCCTTCAGCCCCGACGGCAAATGGCTGGCCGTGGGCACCTGGGATTCGCACGTCGCGGTGTGGAACACGGAATCGTGGGGCGAGCCTCAAGTGCTGACTCCACCGGTGGACGCGAAATACAAAGCCGTGCAGTCGCTGGCCTTCTCGCCGGACAGCACGCGGCTGGCGGTGGCCGCGAAGGATGCGCGCATTCGCGTGTGGGATGTTGCCGGCCACAAACTCCTGGCCACTCTTGGTGGGCGCGGTTGGGGCCATCGCAAATGGGCCAACGGCGTGGCCTTCAGTCCGGATGGCCGCCACATTGCCTCGGTTTCCACGGACCAGACGCTGCGCCTGTAGGACGCAGCCAGCTTCGAAGAACTCGCCGTGCTCCGCGGCCACACCTCAGCGGTCAACGGCGTGGCCTTCACTGCAAATAGCGCACGCATCCTCACCGCTTCCGCCGACGGCACGCTGCGCTTCTGGGACGTGGCCCGCGCCAACTCCGCGCGCACCACCTGGAAGCATGGCGAAGTCGTTTACGGCTTCGCATTCTATCCGGACGGCCGCCGCGCGGCCTCCAACGCCTGGGGCGGGCAAGTCAAAATTTGGGACGCGGAAACCGGCCGCGAGCTGGCCTCGTGGAAAGCGCACGAGCAATCCGGCGTGGGATTAGGACTCAGCCGCGACGCCAGGCAACTCGTCAGCGGAGGCAACGACGGCGTAGTTCGCTCCTGGGACGCGGAAACCGGCAAAGCGCTGCGGCTGTTTGAAGACATCAACGACGGCCGCGCGAACGCCATTGTCTTCAGTCCGGACGGCACGCGCTTCGTCGCTCCATCGTCGCGCGGCACCGCGAAAATCTGGGAGCTCGACAGCGGCAAGCTTCTGCACACTTTGAAGGGTCATACCAACGAGGTGTACGACGTGGACTACAGCCCGGACGGCCGCCTCGTCGCCACCGCAGGCATCGACGGTGTGGCCAAGCTCTGGGACGCGCAAACAGGGACGGAGCTCGTCAAGCTGGACGGGCATCGCGGCCCGGTTTACTCGGTCGCCTTCCATCCCGCCGGCAAACTGATTGCCACCGCCGGTCAGGATCGCACGGTTCAGTTTTGGGAAATTCCCTCGGGGCGACACATCGCCACTCTGCTTGGTCACGACGAATTGGTTTACAACGTTGTGTTCGCGCCGGACGGTGCGCGACTGGTTTCCACGTCCACCGACAACACGGTGAAGTTCTGGGACACCAACACCGGCGCGCAGGTGCTCTCGATTGCTTACGACGCGGGAGTGTTTGGCGCGGTTTTCAGTCGTGACGGCACGCGCTTGGCGGTATTGCCCATGGACGGCACCATTCGCCTTCTGAACTCCTCACCCGCGGAGCAGCGCGTGAAAGAAAAGTAGAACACCTTAACGCGGTATCGTGCCCGGACGCTGCGGAGAGGTATTGTCCCTAATCCCTGATCCCCGATCCCTGACCCCTGCTTTCATGCATCCGAGAGCGACTCATCGAACCCCGTCGGCTCCGGCAGTTCTCCGACTTCCAGAATTTCGCCGCACTCTTGGCATTCCACGTACTCCGCGTCCTGATCCTTGGCGATCACCCGCGTCTTTGGATGTTTGCAATCCGCTGGCTCAGGCATGATTCTGTTCCTGAATCTTAAATCCTGATTCCTGTTCCCTACGCCCTATACCCCAAACCCTAAACCCTTTTCTTTTCCGCTGCAACCTTTCTCCTTTTTCCCCTTCACGTTTCCTTGTGCTAGAGTAGCGCCCTCAAGGATGCTCCGATGAAGACCAAACCCGCAAAGCTGAAGCCCGGGCTCCCGGTCGAACAACTCCGCTGGCAGTGCGATCCCGCCCGCATCCCCTGGGACACCACTGCGCAGGCCGAGCCGCTGGAAGGCGTCATCGGGCAGGACCGCGCCATTCGCGCGCTGAAAATGGGTGTGGAGCTGGCCGCGCCCGGCTACAACGTGTTCGTCTGCGGTCTGGCGGGCACCAGCCGTGGCGGCATGATTGCCCGCATGATCGAAGAATTGCAGCCGGATACGCCGCTCTCTCCGGATCGTTGCTACGTCAACAACTTCAAGAACACCGACCGCCCGCGCCTGCTCACTCTGACCCGCGGCCAGGCCAACGCCTTCAAGAAGGACTTGCAGTCCGGCATCGAGTTTCTCCGCCGTCGTATCCCGCAGGTATTCGAGGGCGAGCCCTTCCAGCGGCAAAAGGGGCGCATCGTCGAGCGCTTCACCGCGCGCGAAAAAGAATTGATGGACGATTTCACCCGCCGCATCGCCAAAGAGCAGTTCGCGCTCGGCCGCATGCAGGTCGGCGCGGTCGCCCTGCCGGAGATTTTCCCCGTTCTCGAAGGTCAGATGGTGCCCATCGAGGAAGTCCCCAAGCTGGTGCAGGAAGGCAAGCTCGATACCGGGCTGGCCGAGGACCTCGAGCGCAAATACGACCAGTTCCGCCAGGAATTCACCGTCGTGTATCGCAAAACGCTCACGCTTTCCCGCGAGCTGGCCAGCGAGATGAGCTACCTCGAGCAGGAGGCCGCTTCCGTCCTGGTGGACGGCGTCATCGAGGAGCTCAAGGAAAAATATCCCGGCGTGCACATGGCCGAATACCTCGAGGAAGTCCGCCACCACATTCTGGACAACCTCGATCCCTTCAAGGAGCGCGAAGGCGAAGAGGAGCACGAGTCGCCGGACGGCACGCCCCGGACTGCGCCTGGGGAGCGCGATCCCTTCCGCGTCTACGGCGTCAATGTCATTCTCGCCCACGGCAGCGGCGAAGCCTCCCCTATCATTTTCGAAACCACTCCCACCTACCCCAATCTCTTCGGCACCATTCAGCGCTCCTACGATGCCCGCGGCGGCTACACCTCCGATTTCATGGACCTCCGCGCCGGCTCGCTACTGCGCGCCGACGGCGGCTTTCTCATCATGTACGCGCTCGACGCGCTCACCGAGCCCGGCGTGTGGAAGACGCTCAAGCGCACCATGAATCACGGCAAGCTGGAAATTCAGCCGCTCGATCTTTTCTTCGCCGTTTCCAGCGCGGCGATGAAGCCCGAACCCGTGGAGATCAACGTCAAAGTCATCCTCATCGGCGACCGTGACATGTACGAGATGCTCTACGCCTACGAAGAGGACTTTAAGAAGATTTTCAAGGTGCGCGCCGAGTTCGACGATGAAATGAAGATGAACGACGAAGTCATCCGCCAGTACGGCGGGCACCTCCGCAAGCTAAGCGAAAAAGAAAAGCTGTGCCCCTTCGACCGCGCCGCCGTTGCCTCCATGCTCGAATACGGTGTGCGCCTGGCCGGGCGCCGCAGCAAGATCACCGCGCGCTTCACCGACTTGTTCGACGTCGCCCGCGAAGCCTGCTACGTGGCCGGCGAAGCCGGGGAGACTCCCGTCACCGCGGCGCACGTGCGCAAGGCTCTCGCATCCAAAATCGAGCGCCACAATCTTTACGAAACCAAGTTGAGCGAGCTCATCAAGGAAGGCGTCCTGCTCATCGACACCTCCGGCGAGCGCGTTGGCCAGGTCAACGGCCTCAGCGTGTACGAAATCGGCGGCTACTCCTTCGGCAAGCCCGTGCGCATCACCGCTTCCGTCGCGCTGGGCAAGGCCGGCATCATCAATATCGAGCGCGAAGCCAATCTCTCCGGCCGCATCCACGATAAGGGCGTGCAAATTCTCTCCGGTTTCCTCCGCGGCAAATTCGCGCAGGATAAGCCGCTCTCCCTCTCCGCCAGTCTTTGCTTCGAGCAGTCCTATTCCGGCATTGACGGCGATAGCGCCAGCTCCACGGAAATCTATGCGCTGCTCTCTGCTCTCGCCGGGCTGCCGCTGACGCAGGAGGTCGCCGTCACTGGCTCCGTGAACCAGCAGGGCGATATCCAGCCCATCGGCGGCGTGAATCAGAAGATCGAGGGGTTTTTCGAAGTTTGCCGCATGAAAGGCCTCACCGGAAAACAGGGCGTGATTATCCCCATCGAAAACGTCGAGGACTTGATGCTGCGCGATGAAGTGATTGACGCAGTGGCCAATGGACAGTTCCACATCTTGCCCGTATCCAGCGTCAGCGAAGGCATCGAAATTCTCACCGGCGTGCGCTGCGGCGAGCGCGACGCCGAAGGCAAGTTCGAAGAAGGCACCGTCTGCGCGCTGGCCGACGCCCGCCTCCGCTCCCTCGCCGACATCCAGAAGGAGTACGAATAATTGTTTATGCGAGCTGTGTCGCGCAGAATTCTCTGCAGTGTTTCCGCACGTCCTAGCCACTAACCACTAGCCACTAGTCACTGCTTTTGCGCCACGTACCCTTGCCGCGCGCGAACCTGGTAACTCCGCTTGGTATTTTGCCCCGGCGCGATCACGCGTCCTTTCCCATCGACCACCTGCACAACAATCTTGTGAAATTGGCCGTCGCGCGCCGCCGGCGCAAATCCCAGGTTGTAGGTCAGCCGCGCCGCCGAAGAAATCTCGCGATAGATTCCGGAAAAATCCTGCGCGCGCTTGGGAAAATAGGCTCGTCCGCCGGTGAGTCGTGCCATTTCCTTCAGGTCGCGGTCCGCTTGCGCAAAACTCAAGTGCGTGCCTTCCTCCATCTCCGGATACTTTGCTTTGCGAAACCCGCGCAGGCTTCCGCCCAGCGCGATGGGATAGACCACCACATCGCTCGCGCGCAGTTTCTCCTCAAGCGCCTCCCACCGCCGCGGCTGTTCCGTATCCAGCCCCGTCGTCAGCACCACGAGTGATTTTCTTCCGGGCACAGGTTCCAACCAGTCCAGCACCGTCGAGAGGCTTTTGAAAAAATACAGTTCCGATGCTCCCGCGCTGAATCCCATTCCTTGCAAATCGCGCAGCACTTCTTCTTTTTGCTGGGTAAAGATTCGTATCACGCGCGGCGTTTGCCCGTACGCCGCCAGCGCCACCCAGTCCTGCGCCCCCAGACCCTCTAGCAGCGTGCGCGTCGCTCCGATGTGCTGCTGCTGGATCATGTACACGGCTGGGCCCGTCTCCACCAGCAAGAGCACCAGTGCCGGCGCCTCGCTCGACGCAAAATTGGTGATGGGCCGCTCCGCGCCGTCTTCCAGCACGCGGAAGTTTTCCCGCTTCAGGTCACGAAGATAATTCCCCCGTGCGTCGGTCACTCCCACATCCACGCTCACCACGTCCACCGTGCGCCGCAGCCGGAATTCCGTGTCGGTCTGCAATTCCGGCTTTTGCGCGCACACCAGTGCGGGCATGAGCACAAGCAGCAGAGTGACCCAGCGCTTGCTTTTCAATCTCAAGCTCCTTCCCTCATGGGCATCATACCCCGCCGCGCGCGGCGTTTCCGCGCCGCGCCGGAAGTGGCCATGAAAAAGAAACGGCCCTGTCCCTTGCAAGGAACAGGGCCGCCATGCTGAATGTCGCTGCGTTTACTGCCGCGCCGCGCCGGCTTCCTTCGGCGTGGAGAGGTAGCCCACCACGCGGTCCTTGGTAACCTCGAACACCACGATTTCGTACGGCGGCCGCGCCCCGCGCACGTAGAACTGCACCGGCTCGTTGACCGTCTTGTCTTTCTTTTCGATGCGCTTGTCGTCGGCGATCACGTCCATCGTGAACTTGTTTTTCTTCACGTCCACTTTTTTCAGCGCGACCTGAATCGGCCCCACGCGCGACGGCGTGTTCGACTTGCGCAGGTCGAATTCGAAGATGTTGCGTTCGCCGCGCCGCTTCAGATCTTCCAGCTCGTCATGGTTCTTGGCGATCAGGCCGCTCATCACGCCCATGTCGCCGGTAGTCCGCTCCAGCCTGCCCTTCGTCTCCGCGAGGTCTTTGCGCGTGGCTTCAATGTCCGTCTTCGCGCCGGCCAGTCCGCCGCTCACTTCGCCCAGCTTGGCGGCGCTTTCTTCGGTGGCCTTGCTCACCTGTCCGATTTTTGCGGAGAGTTCCGCGCCTGTAGCCTGCTGCTCTTTGCGGATGTTCTGGGCCAGGGATTTTGCGCGGTCGATCTCCCCCTGCGTCAGCTTGATTTTCTCCGAAGTGACGTCGAGCAGACCTTTCAGCTCGGAGATCTGGTCGTTGGCCTGCTTCAATTGGCCGGCCAGCATATCCGCGCGCTGGTTCGACTTATCCATTTCGGCTTGCGTGGTCAGCTTAGCCTGGTAGTCCGAGTACAACAGCCATCCAATCGCTACAAACACCACCGCAAATACGATCAGAACCCACCGCGGTGCAGACGCGGTTTCGTACTGGTCATGCTCCTGCGATTCCGGAGCGTTGGGGGACGTACTCATCGAGCCTCCTTCAAGCTTTGAAAAAGTGCCTATTTGAACAGGGCCTATCCGTGTCGTTCTGTTGGATTATCCCTGACCCGCTTCGGGTTGTCCACCGGCCCCCTGCGTTTTTGCTGGTTTTGCCTGTTTCCTGCTACCTGCTTCCTGCTACCTTTTCCTCGGCCAGCGTGCCTCCACCGTCGTCGTCAACCCGCCGCGCGGCGTAAACTCGCCGCGCACCGCGCACCACTCCGGCTTCGTGGCCGCGACGATGTCCCGCAGCATGCGGTTCACCGCATTCTCGTAGAAAATTCCCAGGTTGCGGTAGGCCAGCAGGTAAATCTTCAACGCTTTCAGTTCCAGGCACGATTTCTTCGGCATGTAATGAATGGTGATCGTGCCGGAATCCGGCAGTCCGGTTTTCGGGCACACCGACGTGTACTCGGGAAAGCGAATCGTGATTTCGTAGCCCGGAAACTGGTTGGGCCAGGTGTCCAGCCGGGGCAGCTTGGCGTGGATTCCCGCCGCCGCGTGTTGTTTCGTATAGTCCGCCATCATTTTTCCTCGGGCCTATTCTACATGCTGTCTCATTTCGCCGCTTCTCGTTTTCCCTTGCGAAGCCTGCTCCCTGCTTGCCCCGAGTAATGCGAGGGGTTCCCTGTTCCCTACACCCTTCTCTTATTCCGACTTCTCGCTTATCCTACTGGCGAAGTTTTCGACAGCCTGGGGTCTCGCCAACTTGATTTGTCCCTCATGCCATAGCGGGTCCTGCCGTCGCTCGCAGCGCCGCGGCTTTACGGACGGCTTCCGCAGTCTTTTTGGCCTGCGCCCCTGGCGTTGCCGCACCTGTGGGATCCGCTTTCAGGCCTGGCAGGTGCCGGCCCAGTTCGTCTTCTACGTGCATTGCCCGCGCTGCGGTAATCTGGATCTTCAGCGCGTGTCCCGCGAGCGTGTGGTCGAGGATCTTTTCGCGCCTCTCAAGCGCGCGGCGCGCATCCCCGCCTACCGCTGCGACCCTTGCCGCTTGCGCTTTTTTTCGCTGCGCTCTTTGCGCCGCATCCCCGCACTGAATGTCGATCCGATTCCGCCCGAATCACCGGATTCCTGATCGTGTCGCCGCAGCTTGACGAAAACCGCGTCTCCACGCTATAAAAATAGTGGGCTTTTCGCGCGCCTTCGCTTCCTTTGCGCGTACACTTCGCTGTTCCGTTCTTCCGTGGCGGTATCGTCTAGGGGTTAGGACGCCAGATTCTCAATCTGGTAACCCGGGTTCGATTCCCGGTACCGCTACCACTTCCCGCGGCCTTGACACTTCCTTCTCTCCCTCGTACACTCTCGCCTCCACCATGGATAATCTAATTGGGCAGGCGGTCTCCCACTACTCGATTGTTCGCAAAATTGGCAGCGGTGGCATGGGCGTGGTGTACGAAGCCGAAGACACGCGTCTCGGTCGCCACGTAGCCCTCAAATTTCTGCCACAGGACATGGCGCAGGACACGCAGTCCCTCGAGCGCTTCCAGCGCGAGGCCCGCGCCGCTTCCGCTCTGAACCATCCCAACATCTGCACCGTCTATGCCATCGAGCAGCACGAGCGCCAGCACTTCATCGCCATGGAATTGCTCGAAGGCCAGACCCTGGCGCAGATGATTGGCCGCCAGCCCTTCGCGCTGGAACAAATTCTCACGCTGGCCATTCAGATCGCGGACGCGCTGGAATCGGCGCATTCCAAAGGCATCGTTCATCGCGACATCAAGCCCGCCAACATTTTTGTCAGCTCGCGCGGCCAGGTGAAAGTTCTCGATTTCGGTCTCGCCAAAATTGAAGGCGCGGCTCGCGCGGCCGACGGTTCGCCTGCGCCATCGCAAATGGAGACCCTCGGCGCCGGGCACGAGCTCACCTCGCCCGGCACAACGCTCGGCACCGTAGCCTATATGTCCCCGGAGCAGGCCCGCGGACAGCTCGCCGACGCGCGCACCGACCTGTTTTCACTCGGCACTGTTCTCTATCAAATGGCATCCGGCGTTCTGCCCTTCCAGGGCAATACTTCCGCCATGGTTTACGAGGCGATTCTCAATCGCGATCCCGCGCCGGTTACGCAGGTGAACGCGGCCATGCCTCCGGAATTTGCCCGCATCCTCGACAAGGCCCTGGAAAAAGATCGCAGCATGCGCTACCAGACGGCCACCGATCTCAAGACCGACCTCACTCGGCTGAAAAGAGACTCGGAAGCCGGAGGCAAGCGCCCTTCGGATAGCGGCGATTCCCGCGGCGCTTCTGCCGCAAAGCAATCCGAAAAGTCCGTCGCCGTCCTCTACTTCGAAAACCTCAGCGGCGTGAAGGAAGACGAATATTTTCGCGATGGCATCACCGAAGACATCATCACCGAACTTTCCAAGATCCGCGGCCTGAACATTTTTTCGCGCCCCACCGTCCTCGCCTACCGCGATAAGCAAGTCACTCCCGCGCAGATCGGCCAGCAGCTCAAAGCCGCCTACGTGTTGGCGGGCAGCCTGCGCCGCGCCGGTAGCCGCCTGCGCATCAACGCGCAGCTCGTGGACACCCACACCGATTTCCCGCTGTGGTCCGACCGCTACGATCGCGAGTTGAAAGACATTTTCGAGGTGCAGGACGAAATCGCCCGCAAGATCGCTGAGGCCCTGCGCATCACTCTTTCTCCGCAGGAAAAGGCGGAGCTGGCCACCAAGCCCACCGAAAACCTCCAGGCCTACGACCTCTACCTCCAAGGCAAGAGCTATGCCCGCCGTCTCACCCGCCAGGATTTGGAGTTCGCGCTGCAAATGTTCGAAAGCGCCGTTGCGCAGGACCCCAATTTCGCGCTGGGCTACGCTTCGATCGCTAACGTCTGCGCGCAAAACTACTATCACTACCAGCGCGAGACCACCTGGATCGGCCGCGCCATGGCCGCTTCGCAGCGCGCCGTAGCTCTGCGCCCGGAGCAGCCCGAAGTCCTCGTCGCGCAGGCCTGGATTCTCTACGCCAGCAACCAGTATGACGATGCCGTGCGCTGCGTAAATCTGGCCATTGCTCGCAAGCGGGACTGTGAAGGCGCCTACTACCTGCTGGGCCGCGCTCTGTTTGCTTCCGGACGCTATCAGGAGCTGATCGGCATTTCCGAGGAAGCCCTCGACGCCAGCGGCACCGACTACAACGTTTATGTGCCCATCGTCAACGCCCTCGGCGCTCTGGGAAAGGAAGATTCACATCGCAACGTTCGCTTGCGCATGACCCAGGCCATTGAAGAACACCTGGTGCGCGTCCCGGAAGATGCTCGCGCTCGCACTCTGCTTTCCGGAAACTACGCCACCATCAATCGCGTGGAGGATGCACTGCGGGAAGTAAACCTGGCCATGGCCCTGCGCCCCACGGAGGCCACGGTTCTCTACAATGTCGCGTGCGTCTATTGCGCGTTACAGAAGAAGCAGGAAGCTTTGGTGGCTCTCGACAAAGCCTGGAACGCCGGCTTCAAGGACGCCGACTGGGCCCGCCGCGATCCGGACCTCGCCCTCCTGCACGGCAACCCCGATTTCGAGCGGCTGTACCCTCCGGCCAAGCCTGGTTAGCGCTTCGGGCTGCCTCCAGTCATCAAAGTGCATCAAAGCAGGTGGCCGGTCGCCCGAACGATTGACCGTCTCGAGCGGCGGCGGTATCGTTGTATCGGTCTTGCTCCCAGCCCCCGGATGCCGCGCGCGAATGCGCCTGTAAAGCCAGGTGGAAATGAGCGGCGATGCGCATTCTCCGAATCGAACAACTGAGCTTGCAATGTTTTTTCTTTTGAAAGGAGTTTCGTCATGAAGCGATTGGCTACGCTTTTCATGCTCGTGTTGTGCTTTGCACTTTCATCGCCAACCTGGGGCGCTCCGCAATTCACGCAGCGTGGAGAAATCGTCCTCGCGGAGTATGGGTTCGGGAACCGATGGACCGACGTTTCCCAACGAGTCGCTTCCCTCGCTCGCGGCGATGTTTTGAGCTTCCGCGTTGACGATGCCACTCTGGGTGTCAGCTCGCCGCCGGGTGCCCAAAACAGTCTGCGCATCCTCGTCCTCACACCGAGCAGTCAAATCCGCTGGCTGATTTTCCGCGAGAACCAGGACGTGGATCTCCGCGGTTACACCTTCAGCACCGCGTCAGCCGGCGAGTTGCGCATTGTCCGCGCCACCTACGGCACCAGCGTCCGTTCCAACGACGTCACCAAGCGTCTGAACTCCCAGATCCGCGACGGCAAAATTTCCATGCAGGTCAATAACACCACAATGGGCGGTGACCCCGACCATGATCGCCCCAAAACGCTCACGCTCACATACTCCGTGGACGGCCGCGAAGATCGTGTCTCCGTCGCGGAGTTCGGCTATCTCAATCTGCCGGGCGATACGGTCGGCAACCGTAGCGACATTCGAATTATCCGCGCCACCTACGGCACGAATGTCCGTTCTAATGACGTCACCAACCGTCTGGTCTCCCAGATCCGCGACGGCCGGATTTCCATGCCCGTGAACAACACCACCATGGGCGGCGACCCCGATCACGATCGCCCGAAAACGCTTACGGTCACGTACTCCGTAGACGGCCGCGAAGATCGTGTCTCCGTCGCCGAGTTCGGCTATCTCAATTTGCCTCGCGACATTGTCGGCGGCCGCAACGATCTTCGAATTATCCGCGCCACCTACGGCACCAATGTCCGTTCCAACGACGTCACTAACCATCTGATCTCGCAAATTCGCGATGGCCAGATTTCCATGCTTGTGGACAACGCAACCATGGGCGGCGACCCCGACCATGATCGTCCCAAGACGCTTACGGTCATCTACACCGTGAACGGCCGCGAGGACGAAGTTTCCGTCGCGGAGTTCGGCTACCTCAGCCTGCCTCGCGACACGGGAGGTTACTACGGCTCCGAGCTGCGAATTATCCGTGCCACCTACGGCACCAGTGTCCGTTCCAACGACGTCACCAAGCGTCTGACCTCGCAGATCCGCGATGGCAAAATTTCCATGCAGGTCAACAACACCACCATGGGCGGCGACCCGGACCATGATCGTCCCAAGACGCTTACGGTCACGTACTCCGTGGACGGCCGCGAAGATCGTGTCTCCGTCGCCGAATTCGGCTATCTCAATTTGCCCGGCGATTCATATTCTTCCGGGTCCCGGCTCATTTCCAGCGGCACGCAGCTTTCCATCCGCACCAACGAGGCAATTGACTCCAAGACGGCCCGCGATGGACAGCGCTTTTCCGCCGTGATGGAGCAAGACGTCCTCGACAAAACGGGTGCCCTCGCGGTTCCTAAGGGTTCCGACGTGGAATTGGTGATTCGCGGCACGGAGGGGTCCGAGCTGGTGTTAGATATCGACTCCATTATCGTGTCAGGTCGCCGCTACAATGTGAGCACGGAAGATTTGGAGCGGAAAGGCCGCGAGGGAATCGGCGCCAACAAACGAACTGCGACTATGGTCGGAGGCGGCGCTGTCATCGGCGCCATCATTGGCGGTATTGTCGGCGGAGGCAAGGGAGCCGCCATTGGCGCCGCAATCGGCGCGGCGGGCGGCGCCGGGGCCCAGGTCATGACCAAAGGCAAAGATGTGAACGTCCCATCGGAAACCGTTTTGAGTTTCCGGCTGGAACAGGATCTCTACCTGGTGCCACAACCGTAGCGCACTCGCTGTCACACGCAGGATGGACTTGTAATTCCAGTGCAAAAAACCATCGGGCCCCGGTTGACCGGGGCCCGAAGCATTGTCGCTCGAAGTTAGTTCTGGTTACGGTGTCGGCGGCTTCTGCTCGGTCGGTGCTGGCGAGGCCGGCGCGGCAAACCGCGCATTGTCGATCGGCGCGTTTTGCTGCACCTGCTCCAGTTGAATCGTGAACCGCCCGTTGGGCCGCGCAATCGTCCAGCGGAAGGGCACGCCCTTCAGCACCTGAATGTTTTTGAAGACTTCCTCCGACACTTTCGGCTTCGGCGTTTCCGCGGCCGCCTGCGCCGGAACTGCCTGCTGCGGCGCGGACTGCGCCCCGGCCAGCGCCGCTCCAAGTGCCAGCGCCAAAGCCCCCATCGCCAAAACAATTTCCTTCGATTTCCTGTTCATTGCTTCCCTCATCCTTTGGATTTTCTTTTGTGAATCGCTGCCGCAAGATGCTGAGTTGAATGCTTGTTGACGCAGTCCGGACCCTTCTGGTTGCACGAATCCCCTGCATCGGCGCATCGTGCCGTGACTCGCTGTCGTGCTCGCTCGTATTCGCTACGGGATCTTGATTTCTTCCTTCAACGTAAAACGCAGCACGCTTTCCGAGGGAAACTTGACGTCCTTTTGTCCGGTCATCATGGCTCCCGCCGTGCCCGCTCCCGCGCCGACCAGTGCGCCGATCGCCGCGCCTTTGCCGCCCCCGGCAATGGCGCCGATGCCCGCTCCTGCGCCGGCGCCCCCGCCGATAAACAGGACGTCGCGCGTGGCCTTGCTGCCTTCTTTATGTCCGGTCGTGCTGGTGCTCAGGTCGTAGGTCTTGCCGCCGACTTGCACGCTCGTCAGCGTCACCCACAATTCGGCTCGCTGTTTCATTCGACCCGAGGGCACCGCGGTGGTCACTGTGCCGCTCACTTCCGCGCCCTTGGGGATGGCGGGCTGGCCGTTCACCGTCACCGCTTTCTCCACGGATGCCGTGAAGGTGTCTCCCGCCTTGTTCTCCTTGGAGCTGAGGCCAGTGGTCAAGCGCACTTCCAGCGCCGACTCCGCCGGCACGATGACGCTAGCCTTCGCCAATGTGCTTTTCGCGGGGCTTCCCGCGGTGCCGCCTGCCGTTCCTTTTGCGCTTTCTTCTCCGGGCTGGCTGCTGCAACCCGCGAAAACAAGCGTCACACTCAACACCAACACCACCGCCCAAGGTCTGCGAAGAAATTTCATCTCTGCCTCCTGTGATTCATGGGATCTGGGCCGTCCAAATGTATCATGCACGGCCCTGCCGGGACGGCCCCATTGCGTCGCAGCCGCTATCAGCGTAGGCTTTCCGTCCGCAGGTTGGAGGATACGGAGCGCGATGCCGGGTGAATCAAATTCAGCTCGAGCGAAGGTCGAAATTGCGGAGTTCACATGGAAGGCCGTGTGCACCGGCATTGTCCTGGGCCTGGTTTTCGGCGCCGCCAACGCTTACCTCGGCTTGCGCGTCGGCCTCACCGTGTCGGCCTCCATTCCCGCCGCGGTGATGACCGTCGCTGTCTTTCGACTCCTGCGCCGCCGCGGCACCATCCTCGAAGCGAATCTTTCGCAAACCATCGGTTCCGCCTCCACCTCTCTCGCCAGTGGCACCATTTTCACCATTCCCGCGCTGTTTATGTGGGGACTCGTGCCGCCATACTATCAAATTGTTGTCCTTTCCTTCCTCGGCGCGGTCTTGGGTCTCGCCGCCATGATTCCGCTGCGCAAAATGCTCATCGTGGACGCGCACGAGGAGCTTCCCTACCCGGAAGGCGCGGCCTGCGCGGAAGTCCTGCACGCCACCACCGGATCCTCTAGCGCCAGCGCCTGGATTTTTTACGGCATGGGCGTGGGCGCTGCCGTCAAGCTCGGCATTTCGCTGGCGTTTCTGTTGCCGGGTTCGATGCACGTGGCCTTGCCCGTTCTTCCAAAAGCGGAGCTCGCTCTGGAGTTGGCGCCCGCGCTGGTCGGTGTCGGCTTCATTCTCGGTTTCCGCCAATCGGGAATTCTGGTGGCTGGCTCGCTGATTTCCGCGGTGGTGCTCACGCCGATGATCGCCTGGATTGGCGCAAGTCTTTCCACGCCGCTCGCGCCGGAAGCCACCCGTCTGATTCGCGACATGTCCGCCGCGGACATCTGGTCCCGCTATGTTCGCTACGTCGGGGCCGGCGCAGTCGCCGTAGCAGGAATCATCACTGTGCTTCGCGGCCTGCCCACCATGGCCGGCGCCTTCGCTTCCGTCGCTCGCGGGCTGCGCCGCCGGGAAAGCGCGGCCAGCAGAGCGGCACTGCCCTCCACCGAGCGCGATCTTCCGGGATCCTTCGTCATTGGCGCCATCGTCTCCGTGGTGCTCATCGCCGGACTGGTTCCCGGCATTTTCGCCGGAGGCATGGGCCCGCTTCCTCGCGCGGTCTCCGCTGCCGGTGTGGGAGTCTTTGGCCTGATGTTCGTCGCGGTCGCCGCGCGCATCGTGGGCCTTGTCGGTGTTTCGTCGCAACCCACATCCGGTGTCGCGCTGGTGACGCTTCTCGGCGTGGCCGCAGTTTTCGCCGCAGCGGGCTGGGTGGATGCCAACGCCCGTGCCGCCGTGCTCACCGTTTCAACCATCGTGGCCGTGGCCGCCTCCAAAGCCGGCGACATTTCTCAGGACCTCAAGACCGGCTGGCTGGTCGGAGCCACGCCTGCCCGCCAGCAGCTCGGTCAGCTCATCGGCGCTTCATTCGCTTGCTGGGCCGTCGCCGCCACGGTGATGTTGCTCGGCACCGCCTACACCTTCGGATCGGTTGAAATCCCCGCTCCGCAAGCCACGTTGATGAAGACCATCGTGGAAGGCGTGCTGGCGGGCGCGCTCCCGTGGGGACTTGTGCTCTCTGGCGGAGGTTTGGCGATTGCCGCGCTGCTTTGTGGCATTTCGCCGCTCGCCTTTGCGATTGGCGTGTATCTTCCGCTGTCCACCATGGCCGCCATTTTTTTTGGCGGATGCATGCGCGCGCTTTGTGATCGCAACAAAACCCCGGAGGCCAAAGCTTCCAGCGACCCCGCCGTCCTGGCTGCCTCCGGCCTCGTTGCCGGAGAAGGACTCGCCGGAGTCCTCGTCGCCGGACTAGTTGCGGGCCACTTCCTTCCCAAATCCATGCCGCCGCGTCTGGGCGGCGTAGCGGGCGAGGTAGCTGCCCTGGCTGCGGTTTTGCTGGTGGGGCTCTTCTTGCTTCGCGCGAAGGCCAATCGGGAATGAGAAATAACACGGGAGGTTCTACAATGTGTCCTCGTTTGTACTTTCGAGCAATCAACTTCCGAATTGCCGCCTTGGTCGTCGCGCTTTTTCTCATGGCAGTCAGCGCTGGCGCGCAAAGTGGGTCGCCCACCTCGCAACAGCCGCAGCGCGCCGCCCAAAACTGGCCCGCTCCGAAGGACGGCGACTTCGCCGTAAATAATTTCCGCTTCGGCTCCGGCGAGGTTCTTCCGGAAATGAATCTGCACTACGCCACGCTGGGCTCGCCGCACCGCGACGCCGCCGGCCGCGTCACCAACGCTGTGCTCATCCTCCACGGCACCGGCGGCTCCGGACGACAGTTTCTCCAGCCGCAATTTGCCGGCGAGCTCTTCGGCCCCGGACAGCTTCTCGACGCCACGCGCTACTTCATCATTCTCCCCGACAACGTCGGCCACGGCCGCTCCTCCAAGCCCAGCAACGCCCTCCGCGCGAAGTTTCCCCGCTACGATTACGACGACATGGTGCGCGCGCAGCACCTGCTCGTCACCGAAGGCCTCGGCGTGAATCATCTGCGCCTGGTGATGGGCACTTCAATGGGCTGCATGCACTCGTTCGTGTGGAGCGAAATGTTTCCCGATTTCATGGACGCTCTCCTCCCGCTCGCCTGCCTGCCCGTGGAAATCGCCGGCCGCAACCGCATCTGGCGCAAAATGTTCATGGACGCCATCCGCACCGACCCCGAATGGCAGGACGGCAACTACACCGCGCAGCCTCGCGGCCTGCGCACTTCACTCTATTTTCTTCAACTCGTCGGACTCGCTCCCCTGCAAGCGCAAAAAAATCTGCCCACCCGCGCGCAAGCGGATAAGAGCGTCGAAGATTTCCAGCAGGCCCGCTTCGCCTCCACCGACGCCAACGATTTCCTCTATCAGGTGGATTCCTCGCGCAACTACAACCCCGCGCCGCAACTCGAAAAAATTCTCGCCCCGCTCTTCCACATCAATTCCGCCGACGACTTCATCAATCCGCCCGAGCTGGGCATCGCCGAGCGCGAAATCGCCAGAGTGAAGCGTGGCCGCTTCATTCTCATTCCCATCTCCGACGAAACTCGCGGCCACGGCACGCACACCCGCGCCCGCGTCTGGAAACAATATTTGGAAGAACTGCTCAGGATTTCTGCGAAGTAGGATTATCCACGAACGGTGAGCACCGGGCAGGTCGCCTGGCAAACCACTTTGTACGCCGTGGCCGGCGGCAGATGACCGGGAAAAGTTCCCGCGCGCCGCACGCCCAGCGCAATCACTTCGGCCTGCGTTTCTCTCGCCACCTTCAAGATCGTGTCCGCCGGCTCGCCGAACTCCACAATGATTTCCGGTTCGCACCACGTCTCCGCTTCCGCGGGCAGCAGGTCGCGAAGTAATTTCGTGAAGTATTCCACCATGCGCGCGCGGTTGTGCGGTGAAATTTCCCCGGTTTCCTGTACCACGTGCAGCAGCGTCAAGTGCGCTTGGTTTTCCTGCGCCAGCGAAACCGCGTACGCCGCGGCGCGCTCGGAGTGCGCCGTGAAATCCGTGGCATACAGAAATCGCCGTCGGCTGAGCGGGTCCGGCGCGAGCGCCGCGCCTTCCGGCACTTCCACTTTCGGTCCTACCGTCAGCACCGGGCATGACGCCATGCGAAAGATTTCTTCCGCCGCCGATCCCAGCAGCAGCTTGCGCACGCCGGTGCGCCCGTGCGTGCCCACCACGATCAAGTCGATCTCGTGTTGCCCGAGCAACTCCGACAGCACCGGCCACAACTCGCCCGTGCCCAGCAGCACTTGGTGAGGAATATCGCGAAGCCGCCCGGAAATCAGCAGCCCGGCCATTTGCTGTTCGGCGTAACGTCGCGTCTGTTCCAGCGTAATGGTGGTCACTTCCGGTGGGACAAGCTGGTACACGTCCGGGCGGATCACATGCGCCACGAACATTTTCGCGTCGTACCGCCGCGCAATGCTCGCCGCGTGCGCCAGCGCTGCGTCGGACGAATGCGAAAAGTCCGTCGCCAGCAGAATATTCCTCAATGAAACGTGCGTCGTGCTTTCCGCTCGCTTCATAGTTGGCGCTTCCACGTGCTGACTCCTTACCGCAATCCGGCCAGCTCCTGCAGTCGCCGCCAGTTTTCCAGGCGCCCGGCCTGCGCCTGTTGCAAGTTCTCGTCCGCGTTTCCTGCCGCGTCAAAGTGCCGCGCAAATCGCCCTTCCGTCTTCGCGAAGGTGACAAAGTTCACCGGCTGCCCCGACTTCGGCTCCGTGAACCAGTCTTCTTTCATCGCCGGGTTGCCTTGCAGGCTCAGGCACTCGCGGATTTTTTCGCCCTTCCGCGGATCGTAAATCATCAGCGGGAACGTGCGCGAATCCACCGCCAGCCGCGCCTGCGCGCCGGCCCGGTCATCGGCGATGCCGTGTTCCGGCATGCACGCCGTGTAGCACACCACCACCGCCGGGCCTGGGAACTCGTTCGCCGCCATCACCGATTTGTAGAAGTGGTTCACGTGCGCCGCGGTCGTCTGCGCCACAAACACGTGCGAGTGCATCATCATGATCTGCGCGATTTCCTTGCGCAGTTCTTTCTTCCCCGGCTGCGCCTTTCCGAACTGCGCCATCTTGGCGTCCTGCGACGTGAACGTCGCCGTCGACGTCTGCCCGCCGGTGTTTGAGTACACCTGCGTATCCAGGATCAGCACCTTGATGTCCATGCCGCTCATCAGCATTCTCGAAAGCGATCCGAAGCCGATGTCGTACAGCGCGCCGTCGCCGCCGATCACCCACAACCGGCGTTTGTTGTGTCCTTCCTGGTCCCAACGCAGCCGCACGCCCATGGCGTCCGCCGGCGCATTTTCGAACAGCGAATTCGTCCACGGCACCGAGAATGGATTGAAGGGATATGTCGAGCTGAACACCGTGTTGCAGCCCGTCGCCGCCACGATGCCCATGTTTTCCGCGCCGTACTGGAAGCCCGTCGCCGCCAGCATCTGCCGCACGGCCGTCGCTTCGCCGCAGCCCATGCATGAGCCCGCGCCGCCGGCAAAAAGTTGCGCGCGCTGCGCCAGCATCATGTCGCCCAGCGCTTTCTCATTGATGAATTTCGCCGGCGTATCCGGCAGGTGCCGGAACATGTCCATGGCCACATCGAAGCGGCCCAGGTCCACGTCCGTCTTGGGCACCATCTTCAACGCGTTGTGCGTGCCGCACACCACCACGCATTCGCCGCAGCCTTTGCACTTGTCCGGGTCCACAAAGATTCCGAACAATCCGCCGGCCTCGCCTTTCTTCACAAACAGTTCGAAATACTTGTTCGTGGTGGAGAAGCACTGCTTCACGCTTTCGCGCAGGTCCGGCCTCTCGATTTTCGCCAGCCGCTCCTCTAGCACGTTGGGTTCAACCACTTTCGCCAGGATGGCCGTGTCCGGACATTCGTTCACGCACTCCATGCACCCCACGCAGGCCGCGAAAGAAAACGCGGGGATTTCCGGCGCCAGCATGCGGAAGCTGCGGTGCGTCGCGCTGGACGGCGGCATCAAGCTGCGCGCCACGTATTCATCGGCCTCCAATTCCATCTCGCGCCCGCGCGCATAGCTGCCGATGATGTGTTCGCAGAAGTTCTCCGGAATCAATTCGCCCGCCATGGGGAACGACTGCCACGCTTTTTTCGCTTCCGACTTCATCTCCTCGGCCGGCGGACGGATCTCCTCCACTTCCGAGTAGCCGCGCCGCGCCGCTGCCAGGTTGTCTGCCACCACTTGCCCGCCGCGCTTGCCGAAATATTTTGTGAGTGTTTTTTCCAGCGAGCTGAACAGATGCTCCTCGTCCAGCCCTGCGCGCTCGCCAAATGGCGTCAACTTCAGGAATGCTCCCATCAGCACGATGCCCTGCATGCGCACTTGCAAATCCATCCGGCTGGACGATTCCTTGGCGATGCGCTTCGCGTCCAGCGCAAAGAGGCGCAGCTTCCGCTCGCGGATTGTTTTGCGCGCCGCGCCCGGCAGGCTGGCCCACACTTTGTCCGCCGGCTGGTTCGATTGCAGGTAGATGATTCCGCCCGGCTGCAACCCCACCAGCGGGTCGCCCGCGAGAAACGCGTTCTGGTCCTGGATGGCTACGAAGTCCACCGTATTCAGTTCGGCGTGCAGACGGATGGGCTCCCCCGCCAGCGTGAGGTAGTAATTCGTCGGCAGTCCTTTTTTCTCCGAGCCGTACTTCGGAAACGCCTGCGCGTACAGCCCGAACAAATCCGACGCCACCGACGCGATCACTTTGTTCGTGGTCACCGAGCCGAAGCCGCCCACCGAGTGCCCGCGCATCGAATACGCATTCTCCGGCCGCACGTCGGGATCCATCGTCGCTTCGATGGAGTCCGCGTGTTTCACTCCGAGCACGAAAAACTTTTTCCCTTGCGCGCCGCGCGCCATGTTTTCCGCCGCCGCCACGAAATGTCCCGGCCGCGTGTCACGTCCGCCTAGCCCGGCCACGCCGGAGAAAACTTCCGGAAGGCGCGTCAGGATTCCCGCGGACATCGCGTCCGCCAGCGCCGCTTTTACTTCCGTCGTCAGCGGGTTTGACTCCGCCAGCGGCACGTCGCATCGCTCGATCACCGACACCGCGCGGCAATTCTTCAGTAGCTCCGCAATTTCGCGCGCCGGAAACGGCCGGAAGCTGGTGATGTGCATCGCGCCAATCTTCATTCCTTTTCCGCGCAGATAATCCACGGTGGCTTCGGCGGTTTCCAGCATCGAGCCGAATCCGATGAACGCATACTCGGCGTCTTCCATGCGGTAGGCCCGCACAAAGTTGTACGGCCTCCCCGTCAGCTCGCCGAACTCCTGCATCGCATTGCGCAGCGCCGGCGCCACGCGGTCGTAGAAATACCGCTGCGCCACTTTGCCCTTCATGTAGCTGTCCTGGTTCTGCACCACGCCGCTCATCACTGGTTTCAGCGGATCGAACAGGTTGCGCACTTTGTCCGCCGGCGCGCCCACAAACTCCTTCATCATTTCCGGCTCGGGCAGCAGAATGGTTTCCAGCGTGTGCGTGGTCAGGAATCCGTCTTGGATATTCATGAACGGCGTCTCGGAATCTTCCGCCGCGCGCCGCGCGATCAGCGCCAGGTCCGCGGCCTCTTGCGCGTTGCGCCCGAAGAGCATGCCCCAGCCCACGTCGGCCACGCCCATCACGTCATCGTGTCCCGCGTGCACATTCAATGAGTGCGAAGTCAGCGCGCGCGCGCCGATGTGGAACACGGCCGGCAGCCGCTTGCCCGCGATCACGTACAGCACTTCCTTCATCAGGATGAGTCCCTGCCCGGACGTAAAATTCGACACGCGTCCGCCGGCCAGCGCGTAGCCTTCGCACGCGGAAGCCGAGCTGTGCTCCGATTCCGGCTCCAGAAACTCGATGCGCTCGCCCCACAAATTCTTTTTGCCGTTGGAAAATTCCACGGCAAAGCCGTCGCCCATCGGCGTGGACGGCGTAATCGGATACGCACACGCACCCTGCGCAATATGCGAATCCACCCACACCACCGCGCCGGAGCCGTCCGTCGTTGTCAGATTGCCGGGAAAGCGTACTTTGCGGCGACTACTCGCAGGAGCCGTTTCAGTCAAAAATGAACTAGCCATGGTAACCCCCTCAATCAGATGGTGAGTTGCACACACCCTTCCAGAAACGCCGCCCGTAACACCTTGCAATATTTGAAGTTATCAATGGCCGCCCGCTTTCTGCCCTCGTTTTAGCGCAACCTCGCGCATGCTCTGCGCCACTCGCCTCACAATTACATTGTGATTCGATTAAGCTACTTGCGCGCGAATCTCGACAAGTGCTACAGAATCCGTCGCTTACAAGCCACCTTAAGCGGCCAGCGAAAATGGAGAGGCAAATGCTCCCTTTAGACAAAGAGAATTTGGGCGAGGTGAAAAATGGCAGTGCTAAACCCGGTTTTCCAAGTCGAGGCTGAGCGAATCCACAACGACCACCAGGAAATGTTGCGCGAGCTTGCCACGCTGGACCTGGCTCTGGGGCACATGGGCACCGGCTCCAAGGACATGACCGATCTGCACTGCGTCGTCAAGGCGCGCGCGATTACTCTGTCGTTGACCCGGCAGCTTCCCGAGCACTGCATGCGTGAAGAAAACATGCTATACGGCACCATTGCCGAAGTGAGTCACGAACTCGCCATCTTCGTGGAAGAAATGAAGCGCGAGCACATCACCCTGTTTGCCATGCTGAATTCATTCTGCGTAGCCCTCGACGAATTGGCCAATGCCTCGGATCTCCAGGCGGCTGTCCTGAATCTAAGAGAGTTGGGGATGGATGTGTCGCGCGCGCTGCGCCATCACATCACCGCCGAAGAGCACGAGCTGCAAGGATTCCTATGATTGCGGAAGAGACCATCGCCACGGCCGCGCTGGACACTGCCAGCCCAGCGCTTTCGCTCCGCCTCGCCACGCACGACGACCGCGGCGCGCTCATCGCCATGTACCTCAGCTTCGAGCCCAAGGGCGCATGCCTCGGACTGCCTCCGCGCAAGGAGCCGCAGTTCTGGCTCGAAAATCTGAGCGCCTTCCCCAATTTTGTGATTGTGGCCGGCGAACGCATCATCGCTCACGCCGCGCTCTGCAGCGACGCGGAATCTGCCGAAGTCGCTGTCTTCATCCACCAGGATTTTCGTGGCAAGAAACTCGGCAAGCGCTTGCTCGTGGAATTGATCGCCGAAGCCCGCCGCAAAGGCCTGAAGAAAATCTGGGGCATGACCGAGCTCGACAACGTGCCCATGCTCCGCCTCGCCCGCTCCCTCGGCTTTTCCCCCGGCGCCGACCCTCGCGAATTCTTCCTCACTCTGTAGCTCACGTCCCGTCCCGCGTCTTTTGCGGGACTGACGTGAGGGTTTCGCGCCCCGCTATCTGCTTCCTCTCCGCATTATTCCTTCCTCCCTTCCTCCCTTCCTCATTTCCACACTTCTACACTTCCTCATTTCTACTGCATGATTCGATACGCCGCCACCAGCAGCCCCGCAAACACCACCGCGTGCGCAACCTCCATCCACCCCAGCCGCTTGATCGGAAATTTCTCGCCGAGTTGAAATACCAATCCGTTCGCGCGCAGAATTCCCGGCGCGAACGCCAGCAGCACCGCCGCGGAAATCTCCCTCCAGAAAATTGCCGATGCCAGAAAAGCCAGCAGCAGCAAGTGGTAGAAGAACACCGGCCAGGCAAATGCCACCTTTTCGCGCCAGCCGGAAAATTCCCGGTGCGCCAGCAGCCCGCGCACACGGTATTTCACGTAGAGCACTCCGCCAAGAAAAAACAGCACATTGAGCGCCCACACTTGCGCGCCTTCCGGCTCGAGCCGCCCACGCGAAGCTATCCAAGCCGCTGGCGCTGCCAGCGACAGCAGCACCACGCCCACCAGTTCCGCCGCCAGACTTCGCTTCTCCGTTTTTGATTCGTTATGCGCGCGCATGATCACTTCTTGCACGCCATAGAGCACGACGCCCGCTGCGGCCACAGCCAGCAACTGCGTGCGTTCGTATCCCAGCACTAGCGCGCCCGCCATAGCCAGCAGAACGAGCGCAAACGCCACATGCTCCGGTTGGCGCAACGTGCGCCACCCGCCCTGCTGCTCCACCGACCCGCGTAGCACAAACAACCCCAGCGCCAGCGCCGCGCACAGCATCACCGGCACATTCCACACGCCCGCAACTGCTGCTGCGGCCACGTACGGCACAATCAGCATTCCCCACGCGCCGTGCTCCGCAGGCATACGAATCGCCATCGTTCAAGCACTCCTCAACGTTTGGAAAGAACAACAAGGAGAATAACTGAGGTTAGCGGAAGGTTTCCAGTTCTGACTCCCCCGGAGCAAGCGGTCGTTGGATCGCCGCGCCCGTCTTTTTATCCACGCCGATTGCCCCGGGGGGAGCCAAACGCGTCCCGACAGACAGTTAAAGTATTCCCTATATGAGGGGGAAGTGTCCGCCTGGTACGCAAACTCGAATAGGAAGAAGGGACGCCGCCGCCCAGAAACATTTCTGGGGGGTCCATGCTGCGGATTTGTTTGATCGCGCTCAGGATTTTGGGCGTAGGTAAGGTAGGAAACACTGCAGGTTCCTGAACGACGGCGTAAAGCCCCAGAGCCTTATGCAGGCTCCGGGTGCTCCCTTCTACTTCGAGGCAGCGGCCAGCTGCGGCTTCCGGCCAGCTTGCACGGCCGGATTTCCGGGGTGAGGAGGGGTCCTTGCCAGGTACCGCGTCCAGCCGCTGCCAAACTTGAAGGGGTCGGGCGATCTTCGCGGGGTATGCGTTCTGGGCAGTTCGCTGCACTTCGTGCAGCACAGAGCCAGCCACCGCTAGTGTGCGGCGGTTTTCCTGACTCTTTCCCGCGATTCTGAAGACAGTTTTCATGATCGCCCGACCCAAACTCCCAATGCTATGCAGGTGGTTACGGGCATCCCCCGTGCCAAACCTCGCAAAAAAGGACGCGAAATAAGTGTTTTGTTTTCACTTCATTTCATCCGGCGCACAAGCACCCACTGCAAAACGCATAGGCGAATGGGACTTTTACCGCGCACCACGTGGGATTTGCCGCAACCTGCTCACCTCGGCCTGTGCAGTTCTCCTTCCGGTACTCCGCTAACTCCTTCAATCTCGTAGAGTAATCTGGATGCCTAATCTTGATTTCTCGCGCGGCTTTGGCACCCCGCATGCCCCTACTCTTTCCTCATGGAACTGGCATCCGTCCATGCAGTTAGCGAAGAAACTACCTTGGTGGTCATTGGCCTGAACCATCGCTCCGCCGAGGTGGAAGTCCGCGAGCGTTTCTGGGTCAGCGAAGACCGCCGCTTTGCTGCCTTGCACTCGCTCGCGCGCTCACACGGCATCGAGGAAGTTGTCGTCCTGGCCACCTGCAATCGCACCGAGTTCATCCTCTGGGCCAGCGACGCCGCAGCCGCCACCGAATCCGTCCGCGCGCTCCTCGTCAGCGACTTTGCACTCGACATCGCACAGTGGGGCAGCTTCTATCGCCTTTACGACGACAAGGCTCTCGCGCACATTTTCCGCGTCACCTCCAGTCTCGACTCCATGGTCGTCGGCGAACCCGAAATCACCGGGCAAGTAAAAACCGCGTGGGCTCGCGCGCAGCAAGCCGGCACCACCGGCCGCTTCCTCGACGCCGTTTTCCAGAAAGCGCTCAGCGTGGCCAAGCGCGTCCGCAACGAAACTTCCATCGGCGCCGCCGCCGTTTCCGTTCCCTATGCCGCCGTCGAACTGGCCCGGCAGATCTTCGGCTCGCTCGAGCAGCGCAAAGTTCTCGTGCTCGGCGCCGGAAAAATGAGCGAGCTTTCCGCGCGCTACCTGGTCGCCAACGGCGCCAATTCCCTCTGGGTGGTCAACCGCACCTACGAGAAAGCCGTCGAGCTGGCTACTCTGCTGCACGGCGTCGCCGTTCGTTTCGAAGACCGCTGGCAGCATCTCGCTCAGGCCGATATCGTGCTGGCTTCCACCGGTTGCCCGCACGTCGTCCTCACTCGCGAGGACGCCGAGCGCATGCATCGCGAGCGACAGGGCCGCCCCGTGTTTCTGATCGACATCGCCGTGCCGCGCGACATTGATCCCGCCGTGCGCGAAATTCCCGGTGTTTTTCTCTACGACATTGACGACCTCGAGCAGGTGGTCGCGCACAATCTCGAAGAGCGCCACACCGCCGCGCTTGCCGCGGAAAAAATTGTCGCTGCGGAGGCCGCCGGCTTTCGCCGCAAGCTCGCTGCCGAGCGCGTCGTACCCACTATCGTTGCCGTGCGCCAGCGTCTCGACGAAATCCGCCGCCAGGAGCTCGACCGCTTCCGCGCCGAATTCGGCCCGCTCTGCGAAGAGCACGAGCGCGCGCTCGACGAGCTGGCCGCGCGCATCGTGCAGCGCATCTCCACGCAACTCGCGCGCGAGCTGAAGCAGGCTCCCGAAAACGCCGAGCAGGATATACTGACCGCTGCCATCCGGCAGCTTTTCCGCTTGCATCGCTCGTCGGCGGCCATGTAGGGGCGAGCGGCAGGTCGCCCGCGTAAAAAAATGGGCTGAGACTCTGCCCTTCAATCTCAGGAGATGTGAAAAAGAAATGAACGAACAACGTCGCGCCCCTTCCAACGAATCGCCCGCATCGTCCGGCATGTGGACCAGCCGGGAAGCCTATCTGCTCGCCATGGTTTGCCTGCTCGTCGGCGCCGCACTGGGATATTTCTTTCGCGGTTCGGCGGGCAGCATTCCCGCCGCGGCCCTGCAAACCGCCACGATGCCCGCAGCGCCGCAAGGCGGAATGCCCGCGGCCGGTGGCCCGCCGCCGACTGCCGCAGAGCTTTCTTCCCTCGCCGCTCCCATGCTCGCCGCGCTGAAGGCCGATCCGAAGAATCCCGACGTGCTCACCCAGCTCGGCAATCTCTACTACGACCATCGCGTCTATCCCGAAGCCATCACCTACTACGTTCGCGCCCTTGAGGTCCGCCCCAGGGACGTCAACGTGCGCACCGATCTCGGCACTGCTTATTGGTATTCCGGCGATGCCAGGACTGCCGTCGCGGAATACGAAAAGAGTTTGGCCGTGGACCCGCGGCACACCGCCACCATGATGAACATGGGCATCGTCAGGCTGAACGGCCTGAACGATGCCAAGGGCGCCATCGCCATCTGGGAAAAGCTGCTTCGCGACAATCCGCAGTTTCCCGAAGTGCAGAAAGTGCGTGACCTGATCGCGCAGGCCAAGGCATCCGGACAGTAACTCGCTCGCTTATGAATCTGCATGGCCGACCAGTGCATCCAGCATTTATTGCAGGAACACCGCGCGGCGGAAGAAATTCTCGCCGCACTTGATGCGCTGCTGAAAGCTGTCGAGCAGGATCGCCGCTGGTCCGCGGCGCGCGCGGAATCGTTTGCGCGCGTCCGGCAATTCGTCACTCACGACTTGCCGCTGCACGAGTGCAAAGAGGACACCATCCTCTTCCCGGCGCTCGCCGGGTTTCTTCCCAGCGATACTGGCCCGCTCGACGTCCTGCGCAGTGAATTTACCGGCATCGCCGTGGAAGCCGGGCGCATGGTGGAATGCGCCGACGCGCTTGCCCTGAGCAAAGCCGAAGGGCTCGCAGTGGGCGAGGCTGCGCCGAATCTGGTACAGAGTTTCTTGCGCGCCGCACGCGCCTTCGGGCAGCTTCTCCGCGACCACATCTACAAGGAAGACCGCGTGCTCTTTCCCATGGTCGCGCGCCATTTGCCCGCCGAGCAGGACGCTGAACTGCTTGCCGCCATGCAGCACTGCGCCGCCAATTCTTCTCTTCCCGCTTCCTCGCCGAAGGCTTAGAATTGGGATTGGAATCATTCGCAGGGGAGACGTGCCATGCCCACCGATAAAAAGACCATGCTCGAAGCGCTGAAAATGGAAATCCTGGTGATTGAAAAGGGCGGCTATCATCCGTCCGTCCATCAGCCCCACGACGACCCGCGCATTTTCCGCGATTCCATCTCCTGCCTCAATATCGGCCTCGGCGACGACAAGAAGGAATATCCCTGTTCCTCCTGCTTTCTGATTGACTTCGTTCCCGAAAATCTCAAGTGCAGCAACGAAGATCCCTGCCACAAAATTCCGCTCAACGCGCAGGGCGACACCGTCGAATCCCTCTCCCGCACCTCTGCGCCTGAAGACGTCCAGGCTGCCGTGCTCGCCTGGCTCAAAGCCACCGTGAAAAAACTCGAAGCCGAGCTCGCCGCCGAAAAAAAGTAGCGCAGCCACTCTTGCTTGCCCTGAACGAAGTGAAGGGGCTTGCCCCGAGCGATAGCGAAGGGGCTGCGCGCGTTTTTCCCCGGCGTCTCGCCCAGAGTGCGGCGGAACCTTAACTGCTGCGCGCGCGTATCTAACACAACAGCCCAGGAGGCAAGATGAGCGGACAAAATGCAGGTGTGCGGCGCAATGGGATTGTACGTTTGCACGCGAAGATGCTTGCGGGGATCGCGCTGGCGGGGATGTTGGTGCTGGCTGGGAGTTCGCTGAGGGCGCACGCACAGGCGCCGAAGGACACCTCCAAAGATAAAGAAATTTCGGTGACGCTGCAGGGCAAGGACACCGATGCGGGGTTAATCGTGAGCGCGCGGGCCACGGCCAAAGAGGTTGGTCTGCCGGTCTACCCAGGCGCGATTCCGCACCTGGACAAGGACAACGAAAGTTCGGCGGCGAAGCTGGGAATGTGGGGCAATTCTTTCGGGTTCAAGCTGGTGGTGCTGAGCATGGAATCGAAGGACGCGCCCAGGAAAATCGCCGACTATTATCAAAAAGCGCTGGCGAAGTACGGACCAGTTCTCGATTGCACGAATGCCCCGCGGACACGGGCAGCCAAGGATGAAAAATCCGATCTGCTCACCTGCGACGACGACCAGCCGGATAAAGGCGGAATGCTCTTCAAAGCAGGCACCAAGGAGCGGCAGCACATCGTTGGCCTCCAGCCGCACGGGTCGGGCACGGTTTTCCAGTTGCTTTACATTGAGGCCCGCGGAAAAGCGAAGGATCCCGTTTAAGGCAAGAAGCGCAGCCACTCTTGCCTGCCCAGAGCGATAGCGAAGGGGCTGCGCGCGCTGATGTAGCGGCAACCTGCGCACGCTTGCGCAGGTTGTCATTTCCTCCGTAGGACAGGCTTTCCAGCCTGTCCGGCATCCAATCACCCCCCCAGCACCTGTAGCGGCGCTCCCCTTGCCTCGGTATTAGCGCCGCAAAATTCTGCTTGACATCCGATTTCCTGTAAGCTATTATTCGTATGCCTGCTGTTGCTTTTGGCTGTTGCCCTCGCCCTGGTTGCCGAGGACCCTCTACCTCAGCCGCGGCACAAATCCATCCAGGCTGCGTCCCGACTCGTCGGGATGAAAAAACTATCGTGTCCCTCATCTCCATGATCCGCAACGGCTTCCGCGTTCTGTTACATTTTGTATCAAAACGCACAACCTGCGCATTTTCATGGACTTGCGGCATTCGATAACACCCGGGGGTACCCATGTCCGTTCGCTGCACTTTCCGCCTCGACAACGGCAAATTCTGCCATCGCTGGGCTCGCAAAGGAGCGCCCTTCTGCTCTCACCACACGCCCCTTGCTGCTCCTGCCGATTCCGGCGACTCCGAAGAAAATCTCTCCCCTCTCGACCGCCTCAACACCCACGACGACCTTTTCGACGTCGTGCGCGAATCTCTCAACGCCATACGCCTCGGCCGCCTTGCTCCGGGCCGCGCCTATGCTACCGGCTATTTCATTGACCTCTGGATGCGCGTCCGCGACCGCATGGAAAAAGCCGGCCCCGATACCAAAAAGTTTCAAAAGCGCCGCCGCATGTCCAACGCCGTCGAGCAGGCCACCTTTGACATGGTCGCGGAAAAAGTCGTGCAGGTCATCACCGGCAGGAGCATCGAGCAAATCGAGCGCGAAGGTGGCCAGGTGACACGGCCGGGCGAGCCCCATTGGACCCAGCGTCCCCTTTCCATCATCGACGAGATGCTGGGCGTTCGGGCCGCTGAAGCAGAGCAATCACAACGGCAACCCGTGCCAATCGCCCCCGCGCCCGTTGCGCCTCGTGCCGGTTCCTGCGAGCCTGACGCACAATCCTTCGTGCCGAAAAACTGGGGCCGCGAACACGTGGAGAAGGCTGAACAAGGAGGGAAAGAAGAACAGAATAAATAGAGGCTACGCTTCCGATTGGGGGGTGTCGGCGGTGGCGGATTCTTCGTCGGCGTGCATGAGGCCGAACTTTTTCATTTTATAGCGCAGGGCGTCGCGGCTGATGTCGAGCAACCGCGCGGCGTGGGTCTGATTGCCGCCGGCCTGGCGCAGCGCGAGCTCTACCAGCGCGCGCTCCACTTCTTCGAGTGACGTGCCGCCCTCGGGAATGGAGAGCGGCGGCAGCCAGCGCCCTTCGGCGAGCGGTTGCCCGCCGCCGTGCGGCGAGGAGGTATGTTCGAACGCGGTGACGCCGGAATGCGGCTGCACCACGGAAAACGGCAGGTACACCGGCCGCAGCACCGGCTCTTCTTCGAGAATCATGGCGCGCTCGATGGCGTTTTTCAGCTCGCGGACGTTGCCCGGAAAGTCGTAGTTCAGCAGCAGGCGGCGGGTTTCGTCGGCCAGCCCGCGAACCGATTTGCGGAATTTGCGGTTGTAGTGGTCGATGAAGAAGTCCACCAGCGGCATCATGTCATCGCGGCGCTCGCGCAGAGGAGGAATGTAAATGGAAATAATCGCCAGGCGATAGTAGAGGTCTTGACGGAAATGGCCTTCGCGCACGGCGCGCTCCAGGTCGCGGTTGGAGGCGGCAATCACGCGCACGTCCACCTGCATATCGCGCACGCCGCCCACGCGGCGGATCACCTGGTCTTCCAGCACGCGCAGCAGCTTGGCTTGCAGGAACTGCGAGAGCTCGCCGATTTCGTCGAGGAAGAGCGTGCCGCCGTCGGCCACTTCGAAGAGACCCTTCTTCATCGCCTTGGCGTCGGTGAACGAGCCTTTTTCGTGGCCGAAGAGTTCCGTCTCCATCAGCGTTTCGGGAATCGCCGAGCAGTTGATGGCCACAAACGCCTTGTCTTGCCGCGAGCTCTGGTAATGGATGGCCTTGGCGATGAGGTCTTTTCCGGTGCCGCTTTCGCCTTGGATGAGGATGGTGGTCGCTTCGCTGGAGGCCACCTTGCGCACGAAGCCCATCAGCTCGGTCATCTTGCGGCTGACGCCGACCACGTCGTGGTAGCCGGTGCGCCGGCGGACTTCGCCGCGCAGCGACTCCACTTCCGTGCGCAACCGCGTGGCTTCCAGCGCGTTCTGCAACGTGAGCGCCAGCTCGTCGAAGTCCAGCGGCTTGCCGACGAAATCGTAGGCGCCCATCTTGATGGCCGCCTTCACGTCGTCGAGTTGCGGGTCGGCGGTCATCATGATGACGCCGCGGGCTTCTCCGCTCTGCTTGAGCTTCTCCAGCACCTCGAGGCCGCTCATGTCCGGCAGGCGCACGTCGAGCAGCATCAGGTCGGGCGGGTCGCTGTGCGCGAGGCGCAGGGCCGTGCCGCCGTCTTCGGCTTCCACCGGCACGTAGCCCCACTCTTCGCACTTCTGCTTGAGCGACCAGCGCACCAGGCGCTCGTCGTCCACAATCAAAATGCGCTCGTGGGCCATCGGTAATACTTTACTACGAAATGGTCACTCTGCGGCGGGCGGCAAGGCAGGACGGCGGAAAGGCAGCCAGATAAGGAACTGCGTGCCCTGGCCGGGCTGGCTGGTCACTTCGATGGTGCCTCCGTGGTCTTCCACCACGCGGCGCGCCAAGGAAAGTCCCAGGCCAGTGCCCTGCCCTTTGGTGGTGAAGAACGGCCGGAAGATGCTGGGCAGGTGTTCGGCGGCGATGCCGCGTCCTGTATCGCTGACGCTCACCAGCGCTTGGTTGTCGTGGGAGACGATCTGCACGCGGATCTCCCCCGGGCCGTCGATGGCTTGCAGCGCGTTCAGCAGCAGGTTCAGCAGCACCTGTTGCAACTGGCCGGGGTCGTGCTCCACCGGTGGCAAGTTTCGTGCTTTTTCCAGCTTAATCTCCACCGGCCGGGAAAGCGCTTGCTGGCGCGCGAGGTTTACGGCGAGTTCGGCGGAATCGTTCAGGTCCGCAGGACGGAACTCCGGCTTGCGCGGCCGCGCGTAGTCGAGCAGGTCGGAGAGAATGCGCTTAATGTGCAGCACTTCCTGCTGCACATCCTTGAGCACTTCGCGGCCGGGGCTGCCCTCGGGCAAATCGCGTCCGATGATTTCGATGACGCCGGCGATGCCCGCGAGCGGATTGCGGATTTCGTGCGCCAGGCCCGCGGCCAGCTCGCCCAGCGTGGCCAGGTGCTCGGCGCGAGACATCTGCGTGCGATGCAGGCGCTGGATTTCTTCGCGGCTCTCGCGCAACTGCCGCACCATGTCGTTGAAGTTGCGGCCCAGGTCGCCGATTTCGTCGTTGCGCCCGGCAAAGCCGACGGAAACCGTCAGGTTGCCGTCGCGCAGTTGCGCAATCTTCTGCTGCAATTCGACCAGCGGTCGCTGCACCAGAACCGCGATCACCACCAGGAGTGCTGCGCAAATGGCCACCGCACCGGCAGACGCTACGGCAATCACGCTGCGCCGCTCGGGGTCCTCGAAGGAGAGAGACACCCAGACGAAGACCACCAAGCCTGCCAGCAGCACCGCCGCCACCGGCAGGATGGCCTTCAACCGCAAACTTACGCGCACTGCGCTCATGCGTTGCGCCATGTTGGTGTCGCGCGTCTCCCGCGCGGATTCCGTGCTAACATTTGTTCGCTGCACCGCGTTCAGGCAGTCGGATCATCCCGGGAACGGACCTGCATGGAATCATTCATCCAGGAGATGAAGCGTTACCTCGGCTTTACCGAGGAAGATGCCGCCCTGCTCCGGCAACTGGGCCCGCGGATGGAAAAATATCTCCCCGAACTGGCCGAACGATTCTACTCCCAGATTCCCCACCATCCCAACGCCTTCCGCGTTTTCACTGGCGGCGAAGCGCAAATCGCCCGGCTGAAGCTGACGTTGCAGGACTGGGGCAAGTCGCTGTTCTGCGGCGCATACGGCCAGGCCTATGCCGAAGAGCGCTACCAGATCGGCTACCACCACGTGCGCATCGGACTCGAACAGAAATACGTGATCAGCGCGATGGGCATCGTGCGCGCGTTCCTCTCCGAGTGCCTGCTGCTGGAATTTCCCGCCAGCGACGTCCGCTTGCGCTACGCCAGCGCCGTCAGCAAGATGCTGGACCTTGACTTGAACCTGATGTGCGAGTCCTACATGCACGCCTCGCTGCAGAACCTGCGCGCGCTGAACGAACACCTGGAGCGCGCCAACCGGGACCTGGCCGAAGCCAGCCGCAGCAAGGACGAATTTCTCGCGCAGGTTTCCCACGAGTTGCGCACCCCGCTGAATTCCATTCTCGGCTTCACCAAGCTCATTCTCGACGGGTTGACCAAAACGCCGGATGAAGAGCGCGAACTGCTGCGCGATGTCTTCTCCAGCGCCCAGCACCTGCTCGGCCTGGTGAACGACATTCTCGATATCGGGCGCATTGAAGCGGGGCGCATGGCGGTGCACGTGGAAGACGTGGACCCGCGCCTGGTTCTCGATTCCACCTTGCCGCTGGTGACGATTCCCGCTCACGAGAAAAGCCTGGAGCTGCGCGATGAAACCCGCCACACCGAGCTTCCACTGGTGCGCGCGGACGAGGTGCGTTTTCGCCAGGTGCTGTTGAACCTGCTCTCCAACGCCGTCAAGTTCACGCCGGCTGGCGCGGCGGGCGAACCGGCGGGCCGCGTCACCTTGCGCGCGCGGGTCGTGCCGGCGTCCGGCGCCACCACTGCTTCCGAAGGGCACGGATTCCTCCGCTTCGAAGTGGTGGACACGGGAATCGGCATTCCGGAAGAAAAGCGCGATGCGGTCTTTGAGATGTTCGTGCAGGGCTCCGCGGGACGGCGCCAGGGCGGCAGCGGCCTGGGGCTGGCCATCTCGCGGCGGCTGGTGCAGATCATGGGCGGCGCCATCGGCATCGAGGCAGGCGACACCGGCGGCGGCACGACCGTGTGGTTCACGCTTCCGCTCGCGGCGAAGGAAGCGCAGCGGGCTTCGCTGGAAAAACCGGCGGCGCGGACGCGCGCATGAGCGGCCCACAGACTGCCAAAACCGTTCTCATTGTGGAAGACCATGCGCTGGTGGCGAAGTTTTACCGCATGGCGCTGGAGCGCGCGGGAAATTTCGCATGCATCGTCACGGAGAACGTGCCGCAAATTCTGGCCGAGGTGGAAGCCGGGCGGGTGCACGTGGCCGTGCTGGACGTTTCACTGAGCAACGCGCAGTGGCAGGGGCGCCCGATTGACGGCGTGGAGCTCGCGCAACTGGTGAAGCAGGCGGCTGCGGCCGCGGGGCGTTCGCTGCCCATTTTGCTGGCGACGGCGCATGCCATGTCCGGCGACCGCGAGAATTTGCTGGCTGCCTCCGGCGCCGACGACTACGTGGAAAAACCGGTGTTCGACGCGCAATTACTGGTGGACAAGGTCCGCCGCTTGATTTCCGCAGAGGAATAAGAAAAAGCCTCAGCGTTTTGGCGCGTAGTAGCCCGAGCGGGCGTACACGCTCAGTTGAGGAAGCCCCGGGCGAGAGCGAACCTTGACTTTGACTTTGTGCCACAGTCCGTCCGGATTCGAATTGCTCGGACGATAGGCCAGCACATACTGGCTGCGCAGCTCCTGGGAAACTTTTTCCGCGATGTCCGCCGCGTCCGCATAGCCAAAGGCGCGGCCCCCGGAACGCTCCGCCAGCTCATTGACGATCAGGTAATTGCTGCTGCCGGCGCCGATGGTGTAAATCTGTACGTCGGACTCGCGCAGGATGCGCTGGACGTCGCGCGCATTGTAGCGGCTGTGGTTTTCCTGGCCATCGGTGATCACGAAAAGCGCGCGCCGCGTGTTTTTGGCCTTGGTCATCTGGTTCAAGCCCAGGTAAATGCCGTCGTACATGGCGGTCATTCCTCCGGTTTTGGCCCACAGCAGGCGCGATTCCACTTCGCGGATGTCGTGCGTGAAATCGGTGAGGAGGTGGGCGCGTCCGTTGAACAGCACCAGGAAGATTTCGTCCTGCGGATTAGCCGCCTTCAGAAATTGCACGGCAGCAAGGCGCGCGGATTCGACGTAGCCGCGCATGCTTCCACTCACGTCAAAGATCACGCCGACAGAAACCGGAACCTGTTCGGTGGACAGATAGAGAGGTTCCTGTTCCACCTCGTTGTCGAAAATCCGGAAATCTTCCTTGACCAGATCGGTGACGAAGCGATCCGCCGGGTCGAGCACGGTCACGTTGACCAGGGCGAGCTCGATCTCCCTGCGCAGGGTACGTGGACGCTGCGGCTTTTCCTGTTTTGCAGAGGGCACGGGCGGCGGGCTCGCCTGCTGCATCGCGGACGAACCGGGCAGCAAGCTGGCAATGAGGCACGCAGGTAGAAAGACGCAGCGATGGGAGGCAGGCGGCACGGTCAGACCTTCCACGGCATTGTGGTGGGAGCCGCCAGCAGAGTCAAGGCGGCAGCGGACCGAGGGACGATAGCAAACAAGAAGGCCGGAGCTGGTCCGCTTGCGGCGAACGAACTCCGGCCTTTCAGAAGACCCGCCGGCTAAAAGACGAACCGCACCGACGTGGTGAAGTTGTTGCCGCGGAAATCGCGGCCCACCAGACGGCCGAGCGAATCCACCGGAGAGGTGTAAATGTCCGCCGCCTGCTTTTCGTGATAGCCGTAATAGTTCCAGCCGGACTTCAGCGTGATGTGCTTTTCCAGCTCGATATCCACGCCCGCGTAGGGCCGGTGCCAATCGTGAGCCAGCGTACCCTGCGGCGCATTGATGGGGCCGAGGATCAGCGTGCTCCCGCTGGTGCGGTTGACGTTGTAGCCGAACTTCGTGGTGAGGCGCTTAAGCGGCTGCCACATGAAGTTGAAATAGAGGAAGTCGAGGCGGTTGTCGTAGTTGGAGACGGCCGAAGTGACGGACGCCGAGGCGCCCGGGCAAGGCCCGGAGCCGGGCGGCAGAGGAACCGTTGTGAGCGTGAAGCAGATGTTGGTCTTCGACGAAATGTCGTTGAAGTCGTAGCCAAAATCGAGGCTCCACTTTTCCTTCATCATGGCCACCGCAAAGGCCGCGGTGTGATTGTGCTGGGTATGGAGAATCTGGTCCACGTTATTGCGCTGTTCGAGAATGTTGGCGTGGACCGCAATGTTGAGCCATTCGGCCGGCTTGTAGCTGGCGCGGAACTTGAAGCGCTGGCGCTGCCGCGGACTGATGCGCGTGAAGGAGTGGTCAGCGTACAGGACTTCCAAGTCAGAGGTGATGCGCCACTGGTTATTCGGCCGGAACCACAGGCCCACCAGCCCGGTATGCTCCAGGATGTTTTCCCCAAAAGTATGCGATGTACTGCCGATGAGGCGGCAGGAAAGGTCCGGCAGGTTCGTGGCCGTGAACCCGGCAGCGGGAGCGGCCGGGTTGCAACCGCCGCGGTTTCGCGCGGTCGGGAAAAAGATGCTGTCGATGCTTTCGCTTCTGCCTTCGTCAATGCGGCGATGCCGCACGCGGTAAGCCAGCAGCCCGCCGAATTGTCGCACGAAGTCATACGCAAATTCTGTGTGATTGCTCACGGTGCGCTGCTTGACGAAGTTGTGGAAGAGTTCGGAGGCGATGTCCGCCGGCGAGCTGTTGGAGTGGCGCGGGCAACCGGCCGAGGTCGCCGTGGGGCAAGTGACATTGGGCGCCGTGCCCTGCACGAAGCCCGCCGTCGTACTGAGGAGCGAACTGGTCCCCGAATTCACGGGGAAGAGCGACAGTTCCAGCATGTCGAAGTTTCCGGGAATGCGGAAGCGGTCATAGCGGACGACGTTGGTGACCCGGAACTTGCTGGTCGCATACCAGGTGAGAGCAAAGTCGCCGGTCACGCTGTAGCGCTGGCCATCGATCGGTCCTCCAATGGCGAACTGGCGTTGCCCGGTGCGCGTCGGCAGACCTTGCATGAGCTCGTAATAGCCATTCAGGGCGACAGCGCCCTGATAACCAGCAAGCGAGTTCGAGCCGAACACATGCATGGTGGCGTTGCTGTAACTGAGGCGGCCGGACATATCGAGGTTTTTGAAGTAGCTGGTCTGGAAGCCGAGCTGCGAAGTGGGATAGCTGGTGCGGATATTTCCGCCGCGCTGGTAGCTCAGGTAAGCATTGCAATCGGCGCGCATGGTCAACGGAGTGGTAGTCGCGTTGATGATGAAGGGAGTGGCGACGGTGCTGGAGCACGGCGAGGCCGCGTTGAAGTTGAAGATAGCTCCGATGTCCACCGGTTGGCCGTTGGACAACTGGAAGATGGGACGCGGCAAGGTGCTGTGGCCCAGCACGAGTTCGTCGGCCATGGGATCGGAGTAGGTGGTGTCGCCCTTAAAGAAGTGGAAGAACTGGTCAAAGCTGATGTTCGTCTTGGGAAGCATTTTGAAATCCACGCCGACTTGATAAGAGTTCAGCGTGTTCGCCCAGTTCTGCAAAAGGATGATATCGGTGCCCTCGTGGAAGGTGGTCAGAGAGGGACCAGCGCTCACGTTGTGACCAACGCCTATCCGCAGCCGAATGGCGCTTTGCGGCGCAACGACCAGATTGAAGTCGGACATGCGCCGCGTGATTTCCATGCGGTGGGGAGAGAAAGGAATCTGGAAAAACGGGGTGCCGGCCGGCACCGTGGCGGCATAGGTGTTCGGATTCAGAGGATTGGCCAGCAGGCGGTAGTCCCAGAAGTTGCGATCGCGGCGGAAGGTGCCGGTGAAGTTGTACCACTTGTCCTTGTAGATGCGCAGGCGCGTGGCGTTGTTCGGATCGCCGCCGTATCCAAAGCTGTGCAATGAGAAATTATCGAAGAGCAAGCCCTGGTGGTTGAGGGAACGCAATTCCAGGGAGTGCTCAAAGAGCCGCGGGCCCGGATTCAAGTTAACAAAGGTATTGTAGGTGGCGCGGTTGCCGGTGATGCCTTCCCAACGGTAGCCGATTTCAAAGGTCTGCTTGATATTGTAATTGCCAGAGTCGGTGCCTTGCTGCGTTTCCGCGCTGCCTTGTGCCAGCACAGCGCATGGGAAGAAGAGGAGCGCGCCCAACAGCAGGGGGAGCGCCAGGATAGCGGATTTGGGTATTGCTTGCGAATGGTTGCTGGTCATGGCGCCTCCTACCTGAAGAACACGGCATTCGTGTTCGAGCCGTGGATGGTGACGTGGCAGATGGTACAGGACAGGTACTTCTGCGACTGGTCGTGGCTGGGGCCGGCCGGCGGCAAACCGCCGCCCGTCAACGTGTGGCACTCCAGGCAAAGCAGGTTGACCTGCGCGCGGCGCAGTAAGCGCGGATTGGCAGAGCCGTGCGGAACATGGCAGATCACGCAGCCTTCGAGGCGTACGGCAGCATGCTCGAAGACGAACGGGCCGGCTTTTTCCGCGTGGCACTTGAAGCAGACCGCGTCCTGCGCGGGCGTGGAGCGAAGCTGCCGCAGCAAGGAGCCGCCGTGCGGGTTGTGGCAGTCGGTGCACTTGATAAGCCCTTCGTTCACGCGATGCCGGAACGGCTTGCTGAAGTCGGGCTTGGTTTCCAAGTGGCAGGAGTAGCAGAGGTCCATCTGCTTGGCGCGCAGGAGATAACTCTTCTCCTTGGCAGTGTGGATGGCGTGGCAGGAAGCGCAGTTCACCTGGTTGGTGTTGTGGCGGGAGCGGGCGAAGTTGCTGTGCTCCTCGGAGAACTGGTGGCACTTCATGCAGCGCGCGGTAATTTCTTCGGACTTCACGTCCTTGAAGTTGAAGATTTTGGATTTGTCGCCGCCGGCATTGACGTGCTCGGTACCCGCACCGTGACAGGACTCGCAGCCCTGAAATTCAGGGCCGCGCTTGGTATCCAGCATCGTCTTGTAGTGGGGCGTGGCTTCAAAGTTCTTGATAAAGCCCTTGCTTGGAAGATCCTCATGACAGCTCTTGCAGACATCGACTCCCACGTATTGGGAAGTATCGGTGGCCTGCTTGGACTGTGCAGGAGGGACGGGCTTGGCTTTGTCGGACGGCGCGGCTGCCAGTTGGAAGGATCCAACCAGCAACACGACCGCAGCGACAAGCCCAATACATACAGCGAGCTTTCGCAGGTCGGGCATAGCACACTCCTCGAGAAATGCGCGGCGGCTTGGACGCGGGCCGGAAGGGAGCAAATATGGAGCGGCCCTACGTGGAACTATACAACGAGTAAATAAGAAATCAAGACCTTCTAGTAGGCGATTGCGTTGTGAGCGTAAACAGGGGTGATGAGCACCGAAACAGGGAAGTAGCAGACATTTGCAGGGAGGTTTGCTAATGGGCGAGGTCACTCGATTGTCTTCTTGCTCATTCTCTATCACAACGAAGCCCCCGCATCAGGCATAGGCGTGCAAACCGGGCAGCAGGTAAGTCACGCCAAAGAACGTGAACAGGACAACGGCAAAACCGATGATGGCGAAGAACGCCGCGCGGCGGCCGCGCCAGCCGCGGGTGATGCGCATGTGCAAGTAGCCCGCATAGACCAGCCAGGTAATCAGCGCCCAGGTTTCTTTGGGATCCCAGCTCCAGTAGGAGCCCCAGGTGCGGTTGGCCCAGTAGGCGCCGGCGGCAATCATCAGAGTGAGCAGCGGGAAGCCGATGCCGATGGTCTTGTAGGTGAGCACGTCGAGCGTATCCGACGGAGGCAACATGCGCTCGAGCTCCGAGCGGCGCCAGAGCAGGAGCAGATAGAGCGCGGAAGCAAACAAGCCGCCCACGAGACCGGCCAGGATAAACGGGCTGGCGGCCAGGCTGGTGGCAAAGGTCCCTTCCACTTGCGGCGAAAAATAAGCGCCTTCGCGCGCGCGGAGGATGAAGGCAGCCAGTCCGACGACTTGCAGCAGAGCGCCGACGAAGAATGCGCGGTTGGCCCAGTTCATCGCTGATTCGACTTTGTTGAATTTGGCCCAGAAGTAGAGCACCAGCGGGGCCAGCACGGCGGCGAGCACGAGGAAAAACATCCAGCCGAGCTCGGGGATGACGACCATTAGCCGCGCTTTTTCCGAAAAGAAAATTTCCTGCTTACCCTGCGCATCCCACGCAATCAGGCGCAGGCCGCCGGAGGGATCGAAGCGGGAGGCGACGCCGATGTACACGCTGACCAGGAAAGCGCTGGTGGCGGCGAGAAATGTTTCGGTGCGGAGGCGGTCCTGGATGAGAAACATCATGGCCAGCGCGAAACTCACGGCGCAGGCGGCGTAGGCGAGCATGGCCAGGCTGACGTGAATGTGCAGCCAGGTGGATTGCAGCGCGGGCACCAGGGGTCGCACGGTGGAAGGCAGCAGTTGAATCAGGATGACGGAGAGCGTTGCGAGCGGCATGGTCACCGTGCCGATGACCTGCACGTGATAGCGGCGCTCGACGAAGATGGTGAGCGCGGCCAGCGTCCAGACAAAACACAACAGCATTTCATAAATGCTGGAGAACGGCGGATGGCCGGCGATGTACCAGCGATGTCCGACGGCCAGCGTATTGAAGAGGAAGCCGAGGGCGGTGGCGATAGAAGCGGTGTGCACATAGCGCGTAATACCGGTCACGCCGAAGCCCAGGTAAAAGGCGGTGGCCGCACCGTAGAGAATCAGGGCGGCGTAGAGCAGATTCTGTTCGGTGTACACGGTGCCGCTTTTCACGGCGCCGAGAAACGCGGTGAAGAGAAGAAATACGACGCACAGGCCGACGAAAACGGTCAGCATGTTGCCGCTGGAGACGGGCTGCGATTCGGCTCTTACACGTGCCATCAGAGGTCCCCTTGCAAAAGATTCAGACACTGACCAGAGAAGCGGTTTTCACGTGCCGCTCCTCCGCCAGATTGGCCTGCAATTCCTGTTCGATTTCTTTCACCAGCAACCGGAAGCGCTCTTCGAATTGCTCGCGGTTCTTGCTGGCGGCCGCGCCAATCCAGAGGACCCGGCGGCCGCGGCCGTCGTCCACGGGCACAGCCCAGTAACGGATGTGGACGAAATAAAACGCCATGATCAGACCGATGCCCATCAGGATGCAGCCGGCCCACACGGCCCACTGTCCCGGTTCGTAGGAAACTTGCAGCCCGGTGAAGTAGCCCATAGCCAAATCCTGAAACTTGAAATCGTAGGGCGCGTTGCTGGGATGGGAAAAGGCGGGGTAGTTCGCAAAGAGCCACATCGTGCTTTCCCCTTCCTTTTGGGAAGCGATGGAAAGCTGGATGGCGGGATTGTTGGGCTGGTCGGAACGCGACTCGATGCGATTGCCGTTGATGACCAGGTCGGGCACGAACGCGGCGAGCTGCACGGAATGTTCGGCGTCGAGCGCAACCTTTTCGCCCGGATGCAGCACAATCTCGCGGCTGTCCGCGGGGTCTTTCTTGGAGACGGCCAGCAGGCGAATGCTGCCGACCTCGCCCGTAGAGCCATAGCCGGACTGGAAAAAGCGCAGGCCGCGATGCACGAGCGGCTCGTTGACTTCGATTTCCTTGCGCTTCACTTCGCTGCCATTTTCAAGGACGGTCAAGCGGCTCCACCAGCGGCGCGGAGAACCATCGGCATAATTTTCCTGGCCGGCGCCTTCGCAGCGCACGGTGAACGGGATGGGCTTCTTCGTGCCGTCGCGCATGTCAATTTCGCTGGACTGGCCGTCGAGGGTGAGGGACATGTAGCCGCGATAGCCCCACACGGCGTCCACGATGCCGCCGCCGAGAATCAGCAGCAGGCTGAGGTGCACGACGTAAGCCGCGAGGCGCGCAAAGCGATGGCGCTCGGCGTACAACGAAAAGCTTTCGCCGGCACCGACGTGCTGCGGCTTCATGTGCAGGCGCCGGAAAGCGCGCTCCGCTGCTTCCACGCCAGTCTGCGTGCCGCGGACCGGAATCTCCGCATGCAGCGGCAAGCCGGTAAGGAAGTGTGCGTCCGGCTTGCGATAGGGCTTGGAGAAGTAGCGCCACACGCCCGGAAAGCGGTCAATGGATGCGCAGATGATGTTGATGCACAGCAAACTGAGCAGCGCGACAAACCACCAGGAATGGAAAACGTCGGTGAGTTGGGTTGCGTCCAGCCAGCGCAAAACGGTTGGGGAATAGGCTTTCTGCATCTGCTCGGGCTCAGTGAGCGGACGCTGGAGAATCAATGTGCCAGCCACGGATGCGATGACCACAAGAATGAGCAGAATGATTCCGGTGGCTACAGAGCTGAATGTTTTCCAGAACTTCTGAGGGATCGAAAGACCTTCCGACATCAGGACCTCTCCCGTTGCACGCCGGTCGATAACGGCACGTTCAAGGCCAGTAGGGTCTAATCATGCAAACTATTGCATTACAAGGAGTTACTGATAGCTTGAGTGAGCGGAAGAGAAAGCGATTTTGGGCGATATGACGCAGAATCTTGAGAGCCAAGGCAGAAATTCCCACACAGGGACGGCTGAGGAGGAGATTTCCGCGATGCAATTTGCCCACTAACTGCTTATGAAGCAATGGAATAGAAAGTGACTGAACGGACGGCCACCTTCGGTCAAGCGGTTGCAATACCTGTGCAGGTAGGCCGAAGGAGTTGGTGCAGGACTTATGAAATCGCCTCGCGTGCTACTGGTGGAAGACAACCGACTGTTGCGGTGGTGTGTGTGCAGCGAGTTGCATCGCGGAGGCTGCGCAGTGGTCGCCCCGGAAACGGTGGACGAAGTGATGCGGTTGGATCCTGCGCAAACGGTGAATGTGCTGGTCACCGATTGCCGGCTGGCGGACGGGCACAATGGGTTTGAAGTGCTGGCGTGCGTGCGCGAGCGTTACCCGGAAATTTGCGCCATTCTGATTTCCGCGGAAGCGGACCCGCAGCTTGCGGTGCGCGCGCGCAAAGCGGGATTTGATGTGGTGATCGAAAAACCATGTCGCGTAGCCGAGATCGTGGGGGCGGTGCGAGCGCTGACGAGCGCAACCTCCACGGAACTGCCTTCGTGAGCCCGTTTGAAGATTTGGGCCGGCTGTTACGGCCGGCACCATGCAGCAAAGGAGAATAGCCATGGACATCAAAGCCTGCCCGACCTGCGGCCGTCCTTTTACCGCAGTAGACATCGTTCTCTCCGAACACGACGCGAGCTTCCAGTGCCGACATTGCTGGAACCGGATGCAAGCCACCGGCGATGCGGGCCGCGCATTCGGCGTGGCGAGAATGCCGCGCGTGGCGAGACCCCGCGTGAGCGCGAGGACGTCAAGGAGAAAATCCTGAACATGCTCGACACCTACGAGTACGAAGTGCAAACAGAATGGACCGGAAAGCGCGGAGGCCGCTTGACCGCCGCGGGCATGCCGCCGCTGGAATTCTCCGCGCCGCCGGAGTTCGCGGGAGAAGCCGGAAAGTGGACACCGGAGCACCTGCTAACCGCGGCGAGCGCAAGCTGCCTGACGGCGACGTTCCTGGCCATCGCGGAAATCTCCAAGCTGGAATTGGAATCATTCCGGATGAAGGTGCACGCCAGACTGGAAAAGATTCCCGGAGAGGGGTATCGTTTCACGGAAATTACCCTGGCACCGGAGATCGGCGTGGCCCCGCAAAACGTGGAAAAAGCACAGCGGGTGCTGGGCAAAGCGGAGAAGAGCTGCTTTGTGAACCAGTCGCTGCGGGCCACGATCAAGGTGGAAGCGCATTTTGTGAGCTCGCCGGTGGGAGTCGCCGGTTAAGGCACGGATTCTGTTTGCAATCTCATGAGGAGGGGAAAGTGAGATCTCTGGTCAAGGTGGTCCTGGTAGTGGCGGTGGGAATGGCAGTGGCCATGATATTGTCGCTGGCGCTTCCGCAAGCGGCGTTCAGCGGCGGAGACGCGGAAAAAGGCAAAGCGCTGTACACCGCCAAGTGCAAGATGTGCCATGCGGCCGAAGGCGAAGGCAACCCGGGCATGGCGAAGGCACTGAAAGTGGAGATGAAGGCCCTCGGCTCGAAAGAAGTGCAGGGTTTGAAAGACGCGGAGCTGAAGAAAAACGTTCTCGAGGGCAACGGCAAGATGAAGCCGGTCAAACTGACCGACGAGGAAGCCGCCAACGTGATCGCGTTCCTCCGGACTTTGAAAAAGTAAGCGGGCAGAAGGCCATCAGGAGCGAAAGAGGCTCATCGAAGGAGCAGGTATGGCGAAAACTGTCTCGGAGGGAGGCGGGCCGGAGCAGCCCGGACGCCGGCGCGTGCTGGGCTTTCTGGTGGGCTCCGGCGTAATGGCTTCGTTCGTATCGTTCGTCTATCCCATCCTCAGCTTCGTCCTGCCGCCGGAAAGCGGCGAACTGGACGCGGACACCGTGGCGGCCAAAGCGAATGAACTGGCGGCCAATTCCGCGAAAATTTTCCGCATGGGCAACCGGCCGGGCATCCTGGTGCGCATGGCCGACGGCAATTACAAAGCCTTTTCGGCCGTCTGCACGCACCTGAACTGCACCGTGCAGTACCGGCAGCGGGAACACGACGTCTGGTGCGCATGCCACAACGGCGTGTACAACCTGCAGGGCGGCGTGGTGAGCGGGCCGCCGCCGAAGCCGCTGGAAGAATTCGCTGTCCATGCGCGCGGCCAGGACATCGTGGTCACGCGCGAGTCGAGAACCTGACCCCATGCCTCCCTTTCTCATGCTGCGCGATTGGTGGGAAGAACGGTTCGGCACCGAGCTGTTCAGCTTTCTGTGGCACAAGCAGGTGCCGCGCCACAAGCACACCATCTGGTACTACCTGGGCGGGATGACCCTGTTCCTCTTCATGGTGCAGGTGGTGACCGGCATTCTTCTGCTGCTGTACTACCGGCCGTCGCCTACAGAAGCTTTCGAGAGCGTGCAGTTCATCATGACCAAAGTGAAGTTCGGCTGGCTGATCCGCGGCATCCATGCGTGGGCGGCTAACCTGCTTATCTTAACGGCCATGCTGCACATGTTCTCGACGTTTTTCTTGAAGGCCTACCGCCAGCCGCGCGAGCTGACGTGGGTGAGCGGGTGCATGCTGTTCTTCCTTTTTCTTGGTTTCGGCTTCAGCGGCTACCTGCTGCCGTGGAACGAGCTGGCGTTCTTTGCAACCAAAGTCGGCACGCAGATGATGGCGGCGGTGCCGGTGATCGGGAACTGGCTGCTGACGTTTTTCCGCGGCGGGGAGGAAGTGACCGGCGCGACGCTGACGCGCTTCTTCGGCTTCCACGTGGCCATCTTCCCTCTGCTGACGACAATGTTGTTGGGCGCACACCTGTTCCTGGTGCAGTACTTTGGAATGAGCACGCCGATCTCCGTGGAGCAGGCGCACAAGGACAAGCCGGTGCCCACGTACGCCTTCATTCCCAATTTTCTGCTGCGCGACATCATGGGCTGGTACATCGCGCTGGGCGTGCTGGCGGCGCTGGCGGCCATCTTCCCGTGGGAACTGGGCGTGAAAGCGGATCCGTTCGGGGCCACGCCGGCGGGCATCAAGCCGGAATGGTATTTCCTTTTCATGTTCCAGGCGCTGAAAAAAATTCCCGGGCACGTGCTGTTCATCGAAGGCGAGCAGTTTGGCGTGCTGTTCTTTGGGCTGGGCGCGGCGCTGTGGATGCTAGTGCCCTTCCTCGACCGCAAACAGGAAGGGCCGCTGAAGAGGCTTCCGGCAGTGGCCGGCGGAGTGATTGTGGCGTTCATCATCGTCATGACAATTTGGGCGTGGAGAAGCTGATGCCAGCGACGAGCCAACAGTGGCGCTTCCTGCTGATGCTTGCGGTCCTGCTTGTTGCCGGCTCCAGCGCGCGGGCGCAGTCCCGAGACATCGGGACGCCGCCGGTGGATACTTGCCGGACCTGCCACGCGCAACTCGACGACCGGCTGGGCGAGCCCGCCAAACAGTTTGCCGACGACATCCACGGCACGCGCGGCATGACCTGCGCGAGTTGCCATGGCGGCGACCCGCGCGAAGAAGACATGGAGAAATCCATGAGCCGCGCGAGAGGATTCCGCGGCGTGCCGAAACGCAGCGAGATCCCGCAGCTTTGCGCGACGTGCCATTCGGACGGCGCGTTCATGCGCGCGTACAACCCGTCGCTGCGCACCGACCAGCTCTCGCAATACAAGACCAGCGTGCACGGGAAGCGGCTGGCCGCGGGCGATACGAAAGTAGCCGTGTGCAGCGATTGCCACGGCATCCACAAGATCCGCGCGGCGTCGAGCCCCATCTCCAATGTCCACCCGCAGCAGATTCCCGCGACATGCGGACGCTGCCACGGGGACGCCGAGTACATGAAGCCGTACAAAATTCCCACCGACCAGATGGCGGGCTACAAAACGAGCGTGCACTACGAGAAATTGAGCGGCGGCGACCTGGCCGCGCCGACTTGCGTCACCTGCCATGGCAATCACGGCGCCACGCCGCCGGGGATTTCCTCGGTGGAGCGCGTGTGCGGCACGTGCCACGTGTTCCAGGAACAGCTTTTCGACCAGAGCCCGCACAAGGCCGCGTGGGCCCCGATGAAGATGTCCTCTTGCCTGACTTGCCACGGCAACCACGCCATCAAGCACACCGGGGACTTCCTGATCGGCACCGGCAAAGACTCCATCTGCATGACCTGCCATGCCGCCGACGATAACGGCGGTAAAGTTGCCAGCCAAATCTCCACGGTGCTCGCGGGACTCGACAAATCGCTGGCCGAGGCCGGCGCGATTCTGGACTCCGCCGAACAAAAGGGCATGGAAGTGGGCGAAGCGCGAGTGACGCTCTCCACCGCGCACGAAAAGCTGATCAAAGCGCGCGTGGATTTGCACACCATGAACAGCGCGCGCGTGGAAGAAACCACCAAAGCAGGCGAAAAGCTGGCGCAACAGGTGAATCAGGATGGCGTGCAGGCGCTGGCCGAATACGCCTTCCGGCGCAAAGGGCTGGCGCTTTCGCTTTTCGCGATTGCCTTCGTGGTGATTTGCTTGTGGCTGTTGATTCGCAACCTGGAACGGCGGTCCGCCGGAGAAGAAGCCGGACGCTCCGGAGGAAGTTGAAGTAAACTGTTGACGCTTCGCCGAAAGCCGCAACCCGTGAAAGGAACGGAAGCTGAAACTGCCCCGGCTGCACACCGATGGAACCTCGTGAACGGATAGCCCTCTGGTTTCGACCCGCCTTTTACCTGGGCCACAATGCAATCACGTTGACCGGCGCCGTGCTGACCACGAGCTCCGCGCTGACGATGATCGGCTTCTGGGTGTTCGAAGTGTTCGGCGGAGGCACGCAGCAACCCTACATCGGCATTTTGATTTTTCTGATCCTGCCGGGCTTTTTCCTGGCGGGCCTGGTGTTGATTCCCTTCGGGGTTTTCTGGCGACGGCGCAAGCTGCTGGCGAAGGGCACGCTGCCCGATGTCTATCCGAAGATTGATCTGGGCGAACCCGCGCTGCGACGAGCGATGGGTCTGGTGGCGGGCATGACCGTGCTCAACGTGGCCATTTTCGGCACAGCATCTTATCGCGGCGTGCACTACATGGAATCGGTGCAGTTTTGCGGGCAGACGTGCCATACGGTGATGCAGCCGGAATACACGGCGTATCAGAATTCGCCGCACCAGCGCGTAAGCTGCACGCAGTGCCACATCGGGCCGGGCGCGCCGTGGTTCGTGCGCTCGAAGCTCTCCGGCCTGCGGCAGGTGTTCGCGGTGACTTTCAAGACGTACTCGCGGCCGATTCCTTCGCCGGTGCAGCACCTCCGCCCGGCGCGGGAAACCTGCGAGCAGTGCCACTGGCCGCAGAAGTTTACGGGTGACAAATTCGTGGTGCGCACGAAATACTCGGACGACGAGGCCAACACTCCGCTGACCACGGTGATGGTGTTGAAAATCGGCGGGCGCAACTGGCAGGGCAACCTCGGAATCCACGGGCGGCACCTGGACGTGTTCGAACGCATCAGCTACACCTCTACGGACGGGCGGCGCCAGGTGATTCCGCTGGTGAGCTACATTGACGACACGGGCCAGACCGTGGAGTACGTCTCCAGCGAAGTGAAGCCCACGGCGGAGGAGTTGGCCAAGGCCGAGCGGCGCAAGATGGATTGCATGGACTGTCACAACCGGCCGACGCACGCCTTCGAGCTGCCGGAGCCGGCGGTGGACAAGGCCATGAACGAGGGACGCATCAGCACGACGCTGCCGTTCATCAAGAAAAAAGCGGTGGAGCTGCTGCGAGCCGATTATGCCAGCCGGGAAGTCGCGGAGCAGCGCATCATCGCGGCGATTGACGATTTTTACAAAACCAGCTATCCGGACGTGTACAAGAACCACCGCTCGCAAGTGGAAGCGGCCGCGGACAACGTGAAGCGCATCTACCTGCGCAATGTTTTTCCGGAAATGAAGCTGACCTGGGGAACGCATCCCAATAACATCGGGCACCAGGATTTCCTGGGGTGCTTTCGCTGCCACGACGGCAGCCACACGAGCAAGGACGGCAAAACGATTTCACAGGACTGCGACGCGTGCCATACGATTCTGACCATGGAGGACCCGAACCCGAAGATCTTGAAAGACCTCGGACTGAAATAACCGGACGCGAATACAGGCCATCGCCGCACAGGCCGCGCCACGGCCCAAGACGATGCGACTCGCACTCATCAGCGCGCTCTACCTCACGTTCAGCTTCCCGCTGCCCGGCGCACCCGCCCCTCTGCAGGAAGACCCCAACGCGATCTGTCTGGCGTGCCACAGCGAAAAAACTCTGGCCGCCAAGCGCAAAGGGAGAAGCGTCTCCGTGTACGTGGACGGGAAGAAATTCGCCGCGTCCGTGCACGGCAGCCTGACGTGCACCACCTGCCACGCCGATCTGGAAGGCAAAGACCTGCCGCACGAAGCGCCGCTCAAAAAGGTGGATTGCGGAACGTGCCACGACGCGGAACAGCAGCAGCACTCGCGGTCGCTCCACGGCAAGGCGGTGGCTCGCGGCGACCCGCTGGCGCCGCGCTGCACGAATTGCCACGGTAACCACGACATCGTGCCGGTGAAGGACGCGCGCTCGGCGGTGGCACCGCTGAACGTGCCGTTCGTCTGCGCGCAGTGCCACCAGGAGGGCACGCCTGTCCAACTGAATCGCAACATTCACCAGGGCAACATCATCGAGAATTTTTCGGAGAGCATCCACGGCGAAGGATTACTGCGCAAAGGGCTGATTGTGGCGCCCCACTGCGCGTCGTGCCACACAGCGCATTTGATTCTGCGGCACACCGACCCGGCGTCGTCCATTTCGCGGCAGCACATCGCCGCGACCTGCACGAAATGCCACGCAATGATTGAAGTGATGCATCGCAAAGTAATCCGCGGCGAGTTGTGGGAAAAACAGGCGCACGTGCTGCCGGCGTGCGTGGACTGTCACCAGCCGCACAAGGTGCGAAAAGTTTTCTACACGCAAGGCATGGCGGACGCCGACTGCATGCGCTGTCACGCGGATGAAAAGTTGAAGGCTATGCGGGACGGCCGCTCGCTGACGGTGCGCGCGGCGGAGCTGGCCGGCTCGCGGCACGCGAAGACGGCGTGCAGCCAGTGTCACTCGCAGGTGAACGCGTCGCGCGTGCGACCGTGCGAAACAATTACGCAAAAAGTGGACTGCGCGGCGTGCCACGAGGAAGTGAGCCAGCAGTTCCAGCGCAGCACGCACGGGCAATTACTGGCTAAGAACGACGTCAACGCGCCCAACTGCAAGGAATGTCACGGCACGCACGGCACATTGGGAAGAGTGAATCCGCAATCGCCCACGTTTGCGACCAACGTGCCCACGCTCTGCGCACGGTGCCACCGCGAAGGGAAGAAGGCCGCCGCGCGCTACACCGGCCAGCAGCACGAAATCATCGAGCACTATACGGAAAGCATCCACGGCAAAGGGCTGCTGAAGAGCGGGCTGACGGTGACAGCGACATGCACGAATTGTCATACCGCGCACTTCGTACTGCCGCACACCGACCCGCTTTCCAGTGTGAATGAGAAAAATGTGCCGGCCACTTGCGGCACGTGCCATCACGGCATCCAGGAGAAGTTCGAAAACAGCATCCACTCGCGCAAGGTTTCCAAGTCGGATAAGGAGTTGCCGGTCTGCAAGGATTGCCACACGGCGCACACCATTCGCCGCGCGGACCAGGACGACTTCAAGCTCGAAATCATGGGCCGCTGCGGACGCTGCCATCAGGAAATTGCCGACACCTACTTCGACACGTATCACGGGAAAGTCTCGCGGCTGGGGTATACGAAGACGGCGAAGTGCTACGACTGCCACGGGGCACACGACATCTTGAAAGTGACCGACCCGCGGTCGCACCTGAGCCGCGAAAACGTGGTGAAGACCTGCCAACAGTGCCATGCCGGCGCGACGCGGCGCTTTGCCGGGTACCTGACCCATGCCACGCACCACGACCCGGAAAAATATCCATTCCTGTTCTGGACGTTCTGGGGAATGACCACGCTGCTGCTGGGCACGTTCGTCGTCGGCGGGCTGCACACGCTTCTCTGGCTGCCACGCGCGCTGCAAATGCGGCGCGAGCTGCAGGAAGCGGAAGCCGCAGAGATCGCCGAACTCGCCGCTGCTGCCGCCAAGCCGGAGCCGCCGAAGCCTCCACCGCCGGAGAGCCCCTGAAATGGCCAACGGACAGCCCCAGGAAAAACAGTTTGTGCGGTTCTCGCGGCTGAACCGCACGCTGCACGCTTGCATGATCGTGAGCTTTCTGAGCCTGGCGCTGACCGGGCTGACGCTGAAGTTCTCCTATACGGCGTGGGCAGCGACGCTCTCGCGGCTGCTGGGCGGGTATGAAACTGCCGGGTACATCCACCGCTTCGCGGCCGTGGTGATGTTCGCGACATTCTTCTTCCATTTGAAGGATCTTTTCCGGATGAAAAAGGAAAACGGGTCGTGGCGCGCGCTGCTATTCGGGCCGAACACCATGCTGCCCACGCGGAAAGATTGGAAGGAGTTTATCGCCACGATGAAGTGGTTTGTGGGGCAGGGCGCGCGGCCGCAGTACGGGCGCTGGACGTACTGGGAAAAGTTCGACTACTTCGCGGTCTTTTGGGGCATCGCCATCATTGGCTCGACGGGTTTGACATTGTGGTTTCCGGTGTTCTTCACGCGCTTCCTGCCCGGGCAGTTCATCAATGTAGCTACCATTATCCACAGCGACGAGGCGCTGCTGGCCACGGGATTTATTTTCACGGTGCACTTTTTCAACACGCACTTGCGCCCGGAAAAATTTCCCATGGACACCACGATTTTCACCGGCCGCATGCCGCTCGCGGAATTGAAGCGTGACAAGCCGCTGGAGTTCAACGCGCTGGTACGCAGCGGCAAGCTGGAAGCGAGCCTGGCCGAGGCGCACCCGCCGATTGTCATGAAAACCATCCGGGCTTTCGCGTGGACGGCGCTGGCACTCGGGTTCTGCATTGTGATTTGGATCATCTATGCGATGCTGTTTGCGTACCGATAAGAGGATTTCGCTGCGAGGCCGCTTGAAAAAACGCGCCACCCAGTTGCCCGCGATCGTTCTCGCACTATTCGTGTGCGCATTTTCCGCACCGTCGGATGCGCGCGGACTGCCGCAGCAGAACGATGCCTGCCTGGCGTGTCACGGCGAGAAAGAAATGAAGTCGGAGGCGGGCAAGAGCATTTACGTGGACCCGGCGAAACTCGGCGCGAGCAAACATTCCGCTCTGGCTTGCCAGAAGTGCCACACGGACATCAAGGATTATCCGCATCCGGCGAAAATCGCGAAGCCGCAGTGCTTCACGTGCCACGCCGGAGCCGCGGCCAGCGTGCCGAAAAGCGTGCACGGAGCGCTGGGCGCGGAATCCTGCGCGAGTTGTCACGGCAGCGCGCACGAGGTGCAGCGAGCGGGAAAACTTCCGGCCAAGGAATGTTCGACGTGCCACGCGGACCAGGTGTCGCAATATCAACGGAGCGTGCACGCCAAGGTACGCAGCGCCGGCGACCGGGATGCGCCGGTTTGCCTTTCCTGCCACGGCCCGGCGCACAAGATTGTGCCGCAGAGCGATGCGAGCTCGCCGGTGGCAAAAAAGAATTTGCCGGACACCTGCGGATCGTGCCACGCCAATCCGGAATTTCTCTCCCGGCACAAGATTCCGTACGCGTGGCCGGTGGAAGCCTACAAGCTGAGCTGGCACGGGCGGCAGATTGTAGCGGGCAATCTGAAAGCGGCATCGTGCTCGGATTGTCACGACAGCCACGCGGTCTTCACCCCGCAGGACGCGCGGTCGAAAATCAATCACTGGAATGTGCCGACCACCTGCGGCGCGTGTCATGGGGAAATCAAGAAAGCCTATGCCGAGAGCGTGCACGGTGCGGCGGTGGCGCGAGGAGCGCGAGGTTCGCCGGTGTGCACCGATTGTCACGGGGAGCACCGCATCCTGGCGCCGAGCGAGCCGCAATCACTGGTGAACCCGGCGCGCGTCTCCAGCGTGACCTGCGGGCGGTGCCACTCCGACGAACGGCTGGCGGCGCGCTACAACCTGCCGCTGGACAAGGTGCCCGCTTTTCAAGACAGCTTCCACGGCCTGGCCAGCCGCGCGGGCTCGCAGACGGTGGCCAATTGCGCTTCGTGCCACGGCGTACACAATATTCTGGCGTCGAGCGACCCGCGCTCGATGGTTAGCCCGCAAAATATCGCCGCCACGTGCGGCGCGTGCCATCCCGGGGCCGGCAATCGCTTCGCCATCGGCCGCGTGCACGTGCTGCCGGAAACGGCGGCCGAACACCCCGTGGTCGCGTTCATTCGCGTGGCCTACCTGTGGCTGATCCCGCTGACCGTGGGATTCATGCTGCTGCACAACGGGCTGGACTTCTTCGCCAAGATGGCGCGCGGCGGGCCGCGCATCCACACCGGCGAAGAAGTGCCGCGGATGAACCTGCATTTCCGCATGGCGCACTGGCTGACGGTGCTGAGTTTTCCCACGCTGGTGCTCACCGGGTTTGCGCTGAAATTCCCGGAGTCGTGGTGGGCGGCGCCGATTGTGCAGTGGGAAGGGCAGATGCGCTTCCGCGCGACCACGCACCGCATCGCCGGGGTGGTGCTGATCGCGTCCGTGTTGTATCACGTCGTGCACCTGATTTGGCGGAAGCGCGACCGCATCATCCTGTGGCGGATGATCCCGGATTTCAAAGACGTGAAGGACTTGCTGGGCGTGATTCGGTACAACCTTGGACTCGCCGAGGAGCGTCCTCACTTTGGCATGTTCAGCTACCCGGAAAAAATCGAATACCTCGCTTACATGTGGGGCTCGGTGGTGATGGTGGGCACGGGCTTCCTGCTGTGGTTTGATAATTTCACGCTGCGGAATTTTCCGAAATGGGTGATGGACGCGGCCACGGCGGTGCACTACTACGAGGCCATCCTCGCTTCGCTTTCCATTTTGATCTGGCACTTCTACATGACGGTCTTCGATCCGGACGTCTATCCGATGGACAAGGCGTGGTGGAGCGGCAAAGCGTCCGCCGACCACTTGAAGCACTCCCGGCCGGAATACTACATGGAGATTGTCAGCAAAGAGGAAAAGGAAGAGGAAGAGGAGCCGCCGGCGAAAGACAGCGGCTAGTCTGCGAGGTTGACGCGCACGCCGGCGCCGGCGGCAACGGCTTTTTCGTAGACGGCAACTGCCGCAGCGACGTCCTGCAGAGCAGTGCCCGTGCTGTCGAAGATGGTAATTTCTTCCGGCGAAGTGCGGCCGGGCTTGCGGCCGGCAACGATTTCGCCGAGTTCGGCATAAACGGCGGCGCGGGTAACGATTCCCGCGGCCAGGGCGTGGTGCAGGTCGCCGCTCGTCGCGCACTGCTCGAAAATATCCACCACAATTTTGTTGCCGGCGAACAGCGCAGGGTCCAGCTCGTGCTTGTCCGGGTTATCCGCTCCCACCCCGGCGATGAACGCGCCTGGGCCCACCATTTCTTTTTTCAGGTAATACTCCTTGGCCGGAGTGCAACAAACGATGATGTCGCTGGAACGGACGGCACGAGCCAGGTCCGCCACGGGCGTCACTTCGATGCCCATTTCGGCGGACATTTCGCGGCTGAATTTTTCTGCCATGGCGGAATCGCGGTCGTAGGCATGTGCCTGCTGAATGCGGCGAACGCGGGCGAGCGCGCGAAGCTGGATGCGTCCCTGATTGCCGCAGCCGCAAATGGTGGCCGTGCGGGCATCCGCACGCGCGAGGAACTTCGCAGCCACGGCCGTCGCCGCGCCGGTGCGCAGAATGGTGATTTCCATGGAGTCGAGAACAGCGAGCGGCGTGCCTTTCTCGCCGTCGTACAGTGCGACGATGCCCTGAATCGTGGGCAGGCCGTAGCGCTGGCGGTTCTGCATGAAGTTGGCGTTGGCTTTCACGGCAAAGTATTCGCGGCCGGCAGGCGCCAGCACGCCGGCCTTCATGTGATAGCTACCGTCGCGCCCGTGAATGCCCAGCATGCCGGGCGCGTCGGTCTTCCCTTCTCCGAACAGCATGAAGGCGTGCTCAACGGCGGCGATGCAGTCGTCGAGCGTGAGCAGCGCGGCCACATCGCTGCGCTTGAGAATTAACGTGCCTGTGGTGTCCATTGCCGATCTCCGGAAGAAAGATAGCACGGAGGGGTGAGAGGCGCACGGAGCGGGATCGATTCAGGCGGCTGCGTGACGCAGCGCGAGGCGCCGGACGCGGCGATGCCGGAAAAGGCGAAAGAGAAGGAGGACGATGACGGCGAGCGCGGCTGAAACCGCGATGCGCATGCCGGTACTGGAAACGGCAGCGATCGTTTCCGCGCTACCGTCGAGTGCGATGCGCAGGATGCGCGGGCTACCGACCAGCCCGGCCAGGAGTGGGGGCAGCGGCCAATCTTCCATAACAAAGACCTCTCCTCCGGCGAAAGCGACGCCGGTGGGCCGCCAGCCCCAGGAACCGCCGGTGACCCGGTTTGCGATTCCTGCCGAGCGATGGATTTCCCTCGCGCCTTCTGTGGCGTCGAAGCGAACGATGCGGTGGCGCGAGTAGTCCACAACATAGACACGCTGGGAGGCATCTACAGCCGCGCCCATGGAATGGTTCCACAAGCCGCCGCGAGCAGGCAAGCCGCCGGCAGCCAGCGCAACGAAGTCTCGGGCTGACGTTGTCACGCTGCCGTCGCGCAGCACGGTCCGCAGATGGCCCTCATCCACAAGGTAAAGGACGCCATCGGCCGTGACGGTTAGCGCTTGCACCTGCCCGAAGCGGGCCTCAGCGGCGCCGCCATCGGCCGAGCCCCACTCGCTGCCGGTGAGAATTGTCACTACTCCATCCGGCGAGCGGCGAAGGATGCGTGACGTGCGGCGGTCCTCCGGGTTTCCTTCCCAGGCGAAGGAGTTCCCTGCAGCGTCGCGCACCAGCCAGACGCTTGGGTCGGGGGTCAATGTGACGGGCAGAAGGTCGATGCGGCGGCCGTCGGGCGCGAGCTTCCATACGCCCAGCAAACCGCCAGCGCGAGAACCGCCACCCACATCTTCGCCATAAATGGCACCGTCATAGCCGGGCACCAGGGTGTGACAATGCACGTGCTCGAGAAGCAGCCGGAGCTGGCCGCGGGAATCCATGTGCCAGACGCGGTCGCGCGTGATATCGCTGAATGTGAACCCGCCGCGGCCGTCGGGGGCGAGTCCCCATCCGGTCTGCGCGCGAGCGGCGCCCGCTGTCGCGAGCAATACCAGCGTGACGTGCATCAATGTTCGAGGGCGGAATCGCATGTCTCTCTCTGCAGAAAGGACGCGTGCGGCGGCCGCAACGTTAACGGCGGCAAGCGCGATGAGCGGCGCTACTTGCCCGGAAACTGCATGCCTTTCTTCCAGAAGAAACGCCACCAGGTCATGCTGCCGATGCCGAGCTGGTCGGCCCAAGCGTCGCGCATCGCGGCATCGCCGCTCAGGATGCCTTCGCGCGTGACGCCCGCGGGTGGCGGCACAAGCTGAGCCATGCGGTCGAAGATGCGGTTCTTTTCGTCCGGAGCGACGCGGGTGAGCAAGTGCCAGAGCGTGAGCGCATCCCGCTTGCGAGATTCCGCGAGCACGGTCTCCAGCGCCGCAGCGCGGATTTTCTTCGCGCCTTCGACTCCACCTGCCACGCCGCCCTCGACACCGCCGGCGACTCCGCCAGCAACACCACCGGCAACGCCGCCTTGCACTCCTCCGGCGATGCCGCCTTCGACGCCACCCTTTGGCGCGCCGAGCAGCGGATCCAGTTGCGCAAGCGCCTGCTTGAGTTTTTCCGGCGCGTCTTCGTAGTAAGGCGTGCCGGGCGCGTTGCCGGGACGCGTGAGGCACATCGCGCCGGCGGGCACCATCGATTCGCGGCCGTTGCGCTCCAGCGTGACGAGCCCAGTTTCCACATGCAACAGGCTCGCCCCGGCGGCATCCACTTCCAGACGATACACACAGCCCATGTCAATGGCGTTGGCCGAAGGTGTCTGCACGGAGAACAACCGCGGCGGCGCCCAGATGCGCGCGAAGATGGCACCCTGCTGCAGCGCCAGCCGGTGGTCGGAGGCATCCGCGCGCAGCAGTTGCACGCGCGAATCCGGCTTCACTTCCACTTCACCGATTAAACCAACGTCGATCATTGCGCGCGAAGAGCTGTCGGTGACCACCCATTCGCCGAGGCCCAGGCGGCCGCTATTCGAAATCGGCCGCGAAGCCACGCGGGGAGCGCCTTCCACGCGCGTGACCACCCACGAGGCACGATCCTGGAATCGCAGCAGCAGCGTAGCGCCGAGCACAAGCACCAGCATGGCCGCCACCGCGGCCAAGCGCGGCATTGCCGGCCATTGCCACCAGCGCACGCGAAGGCGCTGCTCCGGCATCTCGAAGGCCAGCGCGGGCAAATCCTCGCGCAGCGTGCCGAGCAGCTTTTCGAGCCGCTCGACTTCCGGGTCCGGCTTGCCGGAACCATCCCAAAGATAATTTTTACTCATGGCCCGTACTCCCATCTCTCAAATCTTCTGAGGCGTCCTCCGGCGGCGCGGCGAGACCCAGCTTTTCGCGCAACTGCTTCATGCCGCGATGCAGGTTGACGCGGACTGAAGCCGCGGTAAGCCCGGTGCGCCTGGCGATTTCCGGGCCGGTCATGCCTTCGACCAGCCGGAGGATGAGCGTTTCGCGGTAAGCCTCGGGCAGCGACTTGACGACGTCCAACACCGCCAACGCTTCGGCACGATGCGTGGCGGCGCCGCTGCGGCCGGGTAGTTCCTCCGGTAGTTCTTCCGTGTCCTTCGAGCGACGGAAGAAGTCCGTGGCGCGGTTGCGGGCGATCATGGCCAGCCAGCCGCCAAACGCACGCGGCTCGCGCAGAGTGTGCAAGCGGCGCATGGCCTGGAGAAAGACGTCCTGCACCAGGTCAGCCACCTCCGGCGCGGGGACGCGAGCGAGAAGCATGCCGTGCACCATGCGGGAATAGCGGGTGTACAGCGCACCAAACGCGGCGCGGTCGCCGTCGCGCGCAGCGACAACGAGCGGGGCGTCGGCGTCTCCCGAAGTGGCGACGGGCGAGGTCACGCTGCGAAATTGCCTGATGCCAGCGCTGGCGTCAATCGTAATCTCCACGGGCTATCCCGGGAACCGGACTGCGGGCGCTTCCCTTATCCCGCGGCCTATTCCACCACTTGGAGAGACGCCCGGGCGGCGGGAGTGTTAACGCGAGATGCAGCCAGCGGCTACGACAAATTGCCTTGTTGCGGAAAAACGAATTTCCACTAGGATAGGGGGCGGCCACACAGACCGCAAACTCATGGATTCTCCGCGCGAAAAAATCCTGATACTGGACAGCGAAGAACCGGCACGCCTGCTGCTGCTGGAGCTGCTGCAATCGGCGGTGTACGACGTGTATCTGACCGCTGACTGCCAGCATGCGTTGGAGACTGCGCGGATCGAGAGCGTGGACCTGGTGCTGCTCGGCACAAATCTGCCGGGCGACGAATGCTGGCAGGTGTTGACGGAGTTGAAAGGCGCGGCGGCCACCGAGGCGACTCGCATCATCGTCCTTTCGGGTGGCGTCGCGGAAGAGCGGGTGCGCGCGCTCGACCTGGGCGCCGACGACGTGATGCCCAAGCCCGTCGAGCCGGACGAATTGCTGGCGCGCGTGCGCGTGCAGTTGCGGCAGCGGAAGGCGGAAGACGCGCTGCGGCGGCAGGCACGGATCGCGGAAGAAAGCTATCAGGTGGCGCAAACGGGGTTTCAAGCCCTGGCCGTGACCGAAAGGATGACGCGTGACGCGCGCTCGCTGAACCGCAGGCTGATTCTCGGGGTGACCATCTTTTTCGCCGTGGCGGCGGTGATGGCCGTCACTTTTTTTCTGTACTCCCGGCGCACGGAAACGGAGTACCAGCGCACGCGCGCGGCGATTGCGCAGTTCCAGAAGGGCCTGACCAGCCAGGAAGAGCTGATTGCGCGAACGCGCACGATGCGCGAAGAAATGGAGCGCGCTGCCGTTGCCTCCGCCGAGCAGCAGAAGCAGCGGCTGGAGACGGAGTCGCAAACGCTGCGCGAGCGCATCGCCACCGCGGCTTCCGATGAAGTCTCCGCGTTGCGCAAGCAGCTCGACGCGACCAGCATGCGGTTGGGAAAAATTGAAAGCGATCAGAAGGTGGCCCAGAGCATCATCCGCTCCTACGCGAACAGCGTCTGCTTGCTGCACGTCAGCGTGGCCTTCCGGCACAAAGAGAGCGGCCAGCGGCTGCGCTATGCCGGGCTGAATGAAAAAGGCGAGCCGCTGCTGGACAGCGAAGGACGCCCGATGTTCGAAATGCAGGGGCGCGGGCCGGAAGTCCGCGCGGACATTTTCGGCACCGGCTTTCTGGCCGCCGCCGACGGGCGCATCCTGACCAACCGTCACGTGGCGGAGCCCTGGTGGAAAGATGCCGAGTTGAATGCGATGGGAGAAGAGGGATTCGAGGCGGTGATTGCGGAGATGCGCGCGTACTTTCCGGACTCACCGCGGGCTTACAGCGTGGAGATCCAGAAACTTTCGCCGGTAACGGACCTGGCCGTGGTGCAGGGTGACTTGAGCGACCTGAAACGCGCGGTGGTGCAGCGCGACGGGCGCAAAGCAGCGTCGAGCAGCGGGCAGGCTGTGGTGCTGATGGGGTACGCCACGGGACTCGATGCCATTCTGGCGCGCGCGGGCGAAGAGACGGTGCGCAGCATCCTGCAGGTAAGCGGCGGCTCGCCGCGGCTGATCATGGCCGAACTCGCGCAGCGCAAATTGATTCGCCCGCTCACCACGCAGGGGCACATCGGCGACGTGCTCGTGGACAAAATTGTCTATGACGCGCAGACGGCGTCGGGCGGCTCGGGCGGGCCGCTGTTCAACGCGCAGGGAAAAGTTATCGGCGTGAACTACGCCGTGGTGCGCGGCTTCGGCGGGTCGAATTTCGGAATTCCCATCCGGTTTGCGGAACCCCTTCTGAAAAAATGAGGAGTTGCGCCGCCGCGGCGCATGCCGTGCGGAATTGACTTCGCTCCGAGCGGCGAATAGCATAAACGGTTTACTCACGACACAAGCGGCACGCTGGGGGCGGGGTGCAAGCGCAACCGAAAACCGGAACCATTCTCGACCGCATTGTCGAGGCGCGCCGCGCTGCGGTGGAGCACCGCCAGAAGGTAGTGCCGCTGCCCGTGCTGAAGCTGGCTGTGAAGCGGAATGAGCCGGCGCGGGATTTCGCTGGAGCCATTTCGAAAGATAAACTAAACGTCATTGCGGAATTGAAAAAGGCGTCGCCGTCACGCGGCGTGCTGCGAGCAGATTTTTCGGTGGATGCACTCGCTGCGGGATTCGAGCAGGCCGGCGCGGCGGCGCTTTCCGTGCTCACCGAGGAACAATTTTTCCAGGGCACGCTTGCCAACGCGACGATGGCTCGAAAAAAGACGGCGCTGCCGGTATTGCGCAAGGATTTCATCTTCAACCCGTGGCAGGTGTGGGAGACGCGCGCCGCGGAGGCGGATTCCTTCCTGCTGATTGCGGCCATCCTCGACGATTCCCTGCTCCGCGATTTGCTGGCGCTGGGGCGCGAGTTGGGCATGGAGGCGCTGGTGGAGGTGCACTCGCGGGAAGAATTGCAGCGCGCATTGAAGGCCGGTGCGCGCATCGTGGGCGTGAACAACCGCGATCTGCGCACCTTTGAAGTGCGCGTGGAAACTTCGCTCGAGTTGATCCAAGAGATTCCGGAGGAGTGCATCGCGGTGAGCGAGTCGGGGCTGCGCGCGCATGAGGATTTGGCGCGGCTGCGCGCGGCGGGATTTGGCGCGTACTTAGTTGGCGAACAGTTGATGACGGCAACGGAGCCGGATAAGGCGTTGCGGAAACTATTGGAAGGATGAATTGATGGGCGGGCACACGGGCCCGCCCCTACAGGAAACCACATGGTTCGCGTCAAGATTTGCGGGATTACGAACTGGGCGGACGCCGCGGTGGCGCTGGAGGCCGGGGCGAACGCATTGGGCTTCAACTTTTACCCGGCGAGCCCGCGCTACATCCCGGCGTCGCACGCGCGGATGATTGTGTCGCGCATGTCGCCGGGGGTGGACGCGGTGGGCGTGTTCGTGAATGCTTCGTTCGCCGCGGCGCATGAAATCGGACTCGCGGTGGATCTCGACGTCTTGCAGTTGCACGGCGACGAAACGCCGGAAGCCGTGGCGGAATTTTCCGAGTCGTGGCCGCTGATCAAGGCGTTTCGGGTAAGCCCGGAGTTCCGCGCGGAGCAATTGGAGACCTACCGCCCGCACACCGATTTTTTTCTGCTGGATGGATTCAGCCAGGTCGCGCGCGGCGGCACGGGCAATTCCTTCGACTGGAGCGTGGCCCGCGAGGCCAAGCAGTACGGCCGCATTTTTCTTTCCGGCGGGCTCACGTCTGAAAATGTCGGCGACGCGGTGCGCCAGGTGCGGCCGTTCGCCGTGGACGTGTGCAGCGGCGTGGAAGCGTCGCCGGGCAAAAAGGACGCGGCACGCGTGCGGGAATTTATTGCCGCAGTGGAAGCCGCCGGCAAGGAGATTGCGCAATGACCGCAGCGACGCAAATCTGGCCGGATGCGCGCGGGCGCTTTGGCCCGTACGGCGGGCGGTACGTGCCGGAAACGCTGATGGCACCGCTCGAGGAACTGGAGCGTGCGTACGAAGCGGCGCGCGGCGACGCGGCCTTTGCAGCGCTGCTCGATTACGAGCTGAAGAATTTTGCCGGGCGGCCCACGCCTCTGCAACTTGCTTCGCGGCTCACTGAGCACCTCGGTGGCGCGCGCATTTACCTGAAGCGCGAAGACCTGCTGCACACCGGCGCGCACAAAATCAATAACTGCCTGGGCCAGGGCTTGCTCGCAGTGCGCATGGGCAAGAAGCGCATCATCGCGGAAACCGGCGCGGGACAACACGGCGTGGCTACGGCGACGGTGGCGGCGCGGCTGGGGTTGGAATGCGTCGTGTACATGGGCACCGAGGACATGGAGCGGCAGCGGCTGAACGTGTCGCGGATGCGCATGCTGGGCGCGGAAGTCGTCGGCGTGAAGTCCGGGAGTTGCACGCTGAAGGACGCCATCAACGAAGCGATGCGCGATTGGGTGACCAACGTGCGCACGACGCATTACCTGCTCGGCTCGGTGCTCGGCGCGCATCCCTATCCGCGCATGGTGCGCGATTTCCACGCGTGCATTGGACGCGAAGCGCGCGCGCAGATTCTCGCCGCGGAAAAGCGATTGCCGGATTTTCTGATTGCGTGCGTGGGCGGCGGATCGAACGCGATTGGGCTGTTTTACGAATTTCTCGGCGATACGAGCGTGAAAATGGTCGGCGTCGAGGCCGGCGGACGCGGCACGGGACTCGGCGAGCATGCGGCGCGGCTCGCGTTTCAAGCGGGATTCAGCGGCGCAAAGCCCGGCGTGTTGCAAGGAACCTACTCCTGCGTGCTGCAAACGCCCGACGGGCAAATCGCGGCGACGCATTCCGTGTCCGCGGGGCTGGATTATCCCGCGGTCGGTCCGGAGCACGCGTGGCTCGCGAAACAGGGCCGCGCGGAATACACCGCCGCAAGCGACGAAGAAGCGATTGACGCCGCGCGGACGCTGGCGCGCATCGAAGGCATCATCCCCGCGCTGGAATCAGCGCACGCGCTCGCGGAAATCATCCACCGCGCGCCGAAGCTGAAGCGCGAAGAAATCATCATAATGAATCTGTCCGGGCGTGGCGACAAAGACATGGAAATTCTTGCTCGATACCTGTAATGAGTCCAACTCGAATTACAAAACGATTTGAGGAGTTGAGGCGGGCGGGCGAGTTGGGCCTGGTCGCTTACATCACTGCGGGTGACCCATCGCTGGAGGCCAGCGAACGCATCGTATTGGCGCTGGCCGAGGCTGGCGCGGATGTGATCGAGTTGGGCGTGCCCTTCAGCGACCCCGTGGCCGACGGGCCGGTGATCCAGCGCGCCAGCGAACGCGCGCTGCGCAGCGGAACGACGCTTGCCGGAGTGATTGAGTTGGTGAAGCGCTTGCGCGCAAAAACGCAAGTGCCGCTCGTGCTCTTCAGCTATTGCAACCCGGTGCTGCAAATGGGGCTGGAGAAATTTGCAGGCGCTGCCGCGGAAGCCGGCGCGGACGGCGCGCTGATTACGGACATCACACCGGAAGAAGCCGGCGAATATCGCGGCGCGATGCACGCGCGCGGGCTGGACACGGTGTTTCTTGCGGCGCCGACTTCGACGGACGCGCGGCTGAAGATGATTGCGGAGACGTCCACGGGATTTCTCTATTTGATTTCGCGGACCGGCGTCACCGGCACGAAGGACGCACTGGCAGAAGAATTGCCTGCTCTGGCGCGGCGCGTGCGCGCAGCGACGCCGCTGCCGATTGCGATCGGCTTCGGCATTTCCCTTCCCGAGCATGTGTCGCTGCTCGGCGGATTGGCGGACGCGGCGGTGGTGGGGTCGGCGCTGGTGGCGGAAATTGAGAAGGCGCCATCGACGGAGGCCGCAGCATCCGCGGTCGCGGCGAAAGCGCGCATGCTGAAAGAAGCGGCACGCAAAGGCATCAGCCGGCGGGAAGCGACGCGATGAACATCAAGGCTCTGCGGCAGGAGATTGACAGACTGGACCGCAAATTGGTCACGCTGCTGAACCGGCGCGCGAATTATTCGCTGGCCATCGGTCGATTGAAGCAGCGCAGCGCCTTGCCGCTGTTCATCCGCAAGCGCGAGCAGGAAATTGCTCGCAATATTCGTCACGCAAACCAAGGGCCGCTGCCCAATCACACGATTGAGCATCTGTTCGAACAGTTGTTGCAGCACACGCGCGCCATGGTGCGCAAGGCGCTGTGGGCGGAACGCCGCGCGGGGCGGTCTAAAGACCGGCCCCTGCAAAAGCAATACAAGCGGAGATGAGGATGTTCCGGCGGGCGGCGATTCTCGGCACCGGTTTGATGGGCGGATCGTTCGCGCTGGCGCTGCGGCGGCATTTTCCCCAAACACAAATCATCGGCTGGGACCGCGCGGACGTTATGCGAGAGGCCATGGCGCGCAAAGTGATTGACGAAGGCTTTGCCGCATTGGCCGATGCAGTGCGCGGCGCGGACTTGATTTATGTCGCGCTGCCGGTGGGCGTGGCACTCGAGCATCTGCCGGAGATTGCGCAGCGCGCCGCGGAGGACGCGTTGGTGACCGATGCGTGCAGCACCAAGGCCGTCATCTGCCACGCGGCGGAAAAGTTTTTTCGCGGGGGCGCGCGCTTTCTCGGCGGGCACCCCATGTCCGGAAAAGCCGTGAAAGGCGTGGAAAACGCCGACGCTGGTATTTTCGCCAGTGCGAAATATGTTTTGATCGGCAGAGAGAGTGAGGCGGATGAGCGTGTGACGCATTTTGCGGCGCTGCTAGAGAAAATCGGCGCGCGGCCAGTGTGGATGGACGCGGACACGCACGACTGGGCGGTGGGCATCGTGTCGCACCTGCCGCAACTGGTCAGCGTGGCGCTGGCGCAGGTGATCCGCGACGAAACCGACGAGACCGGCCTGCCGCTGAGCATCGCCGGGCCAGGGTTGCGCGATTCATTGCGCCTGGCGGCGAGTCCTTACGGAATCTGGCGCGACATCTGCCTCACCAATCCCGACAACATTGCGCGCGCACTGGACCGCGTGGCGCAGGCCATTGACCACCTGCGGACGCGTCTGCAAAGCAAGGATTTGAAGGAATCCTTCGATGCCGCGAATGACCTCTACAAGATGCTGCAAGAGTTGAAGTAGACTGCAAGGGCAATTCTTCTCCCGCGGAGCGCCGTTCGCAGGGCTCGCGGGAATTCTCCTGGAGTTCCGATATGGACAAGCGAGTGGCCAACGCCGACGCAGCAATTCAAAACCTCCGCGACGGCGCGACGATCATGATGGGCGGCTTCGGGCTGTGCGGCATCCCGGAAAACCTGATTGCCGCGGTGAAACGCAAGGGAGTCAAAAATCTCACTGTCATCTCCAATAACGCCGGCGTGGACGATTTCGGCATCGGCCTGCTGCTGCAGACGCGGCAGGTGAAGAAAATGATTTCCACCTACGTCGGCGAAAACAAATTGTTCGAGAAACTGGTTTTGAGCGGCGAGCTGGAAGTCGAGTTGAACCCGCAGGGCACGCTGGCGGAGCGCATCCGCGCAGGCGGCGCGGGGATTCCGGCGTTTTTCACGCCGACAGGATTCGGCACGATGATCGCCGAGGGCAAAGAGACGCGGGAATTCGGCGGGCGGATGTGCGTGCTGGAACGCGCGCTGCGCGCGGAGTTCGCGTTTATCAAAGCGTGGAAGGGCGATCGCTGGGGAAACCTGATTTTCCGCAAGACCTCGCGTAACTTTAACGCGCCGATGGCCACCGCGGCGGATTTTGTCATCGCGGAAGTTGAAGAACTGGTGGACGTCGGGAAACTGGAGCCGGATGGAGTCCACATTCCCAGCATCTATGTGAACGCAATTTTCCAGGGGACGAATTACGAGAAGCGCATCGAGCGACTCACGGTTCGCAAAGGAAGCTAGTTCTGGCCTCAGCAATTCTATGAGGAGAAATTCATGTCCTCCGGTCATGAGATGGGTGAGGGACTAAAGACGGCCTGCATTCGTCTAGCTCGGCGGAAAACGCAAGAGGGGCTCTCAGTAGAACAGATTCGCACTGAACTAAGAGGTATTGCGCCCGGCTATGACGTAGAGGAGGCGTTATGCATTGGTGTCTCTCAAGCTGCGCTCGAGGAGCAATCTGGCCCAGAGAGAACCGTCAGAGAAAGCCCAGCAGGGAGGGAAAGGACTGCAAAAATGGAGAAACCCCTATGGGATACGAATTATGAGGATGGGAACTGCGCTTCAATCGAAATCGTTGAGACAAACGGGACGTCCCACCGTTTTGGCCGAGACAACAATGCAAAGTTGTTCAAACAAGGTGATACCTACGTAGTTGAGTACAGTGTGAGGTCTTCAAAGTTTGTCGAGGTATTCCCTGTTATTTGCTCGAAAGTGCGAGTCATTCGGGACTAGGAGGAATCTCATGGCCGATGGCCTGGATCGCCGCGAACTAATCGTCAAGCGCATCGCGCAGGAATTGCGCGACGGCTTCTACGTCAATCTGGGCATCGGCATGCCCACGCTGGTGGCGAATTACATTCCGGCGGGCATGGACGTGATGATGCAGTCGGAAAATGGAATGCTCGGCGTGGGGCCGTATCCGCTCGAAGGCACGGAGGACGCGGACCTCATCAACGCGGGGAAAGAAACGGTGACGGAGATTCCCGGCACTTCGTATTTTTCGAGTGCGGATTCGTTCGCCATGATTCGCGGGGGGCACGTGGACCTGACCGTGCTCGGCGCGCTCGAAGTGGATGAGCGCGGAAATCTCGCCAACTGGGCCATCCCCGGAAAAATGTTGAAGGGCATGGGCGGCGCGATGGACCTGGTGGCAGGCGCGAAGCGCGTGATCATCGCCATGGAGCACGCCACGAAAGACGGCAAGCCGAAAATCCTGAAGAAGTGCACGCTGCCGCTCACCGGCGTGGAAGTGGTGGACATGATCGTCACCGAGTTGGCGGTGATCGAAGTCACCCCACAAGGGCTGGTGCTGCGCGAAGTGGCGCCGGGCGTGACGCCGGAAGACGTGCAGAAGGCCACCGAACCGAAATTGCTCATCGCGCCGAATTTGAAAACGATTGCAGTTTGAGGCAACCGCCATGAAGCCGCATTCCATCGTCGTGGTCAGCCTGCACAGCCCCAAGGAGCGCATATGGGGCGAGTTGCTGGAAATGAACGTGGCGGGCGTGACCCTGCGCGGCATCGACTTGAACAGTTTCGACGACTTTATCCGCCAGGTGCGCGACCCCGAGGGCGACCTGGTGGGTCTGCCGACGGCATTTTTCCCCATGATGCGCATCGAGCGCGTCGCGCTGGACGAGCCGCGCGGCTCGGTGCCCTCGCTGGCGGACACCTTCGAGCACAAAGTAGGCCGCAGCTTGCTCGAATACCTCGCGCAATTCGCCTGAAGTGCGATACGATTTCCGGCGATGAAATCGCGCATCCTGACGGTTCCCAACCAGCTTACCTTTCTGCGCTTTGGATTCCTGCCGTTTTTTATCATCTCCATCTGGTACGACCACTACGATTGGGCGCTGGGCGTGCTGATAGCCGCGGCGCTGAGCGACCTGCTCGACGGCGTGCTGGCGCGGCGATTGAATCAGAAAACGGAACTGGGCGCGTACCTCGATCCGATTGCGGACAAGCTGCTGCTCTCCAGCTCGTTCCTGCTGCTGGCGATGAAGCAAAAAGTGGTGTGGTGGCTGACGATTCTGGTGCTGGCGCGGGATGGGCTGATGCTGATTACCGCGGCGGCCATTCTGCTGGTGGTGGGCTACCGGCCGTTTCCGCCGAGCCTGTACGGAAAATTCACAACCGGCGTGCAGATTATTTTTATCTTTCTGGTGGTGGCGAGCACGGCGATGAGCTACCGGGCGCTGGATATTCTGGAAGGTGTTTTCGTGTTTCTGGTGGCGGGGTTTACAATTTTTTCGGGCGTGCACTACAGTTTCGTCATCGCCAAACGCCTGAGCGGGCCGCCGACGTAGCCGCAACGAGCGACCTATCGGTCGCCCCTACTCTTTCCTTTCAATCGGCAATTCGATTTTCACGGGCGGAAAATCCTTCACGCGCAGAGTGAACTCGCGCGCGCCTAGCGACGCGTCGAAGACCACGGTCACCGCCAGCGCGGAGTGGTTGCCGTCGCGGTCGGGCACCAGCGCCACCACCTGCGCCGAAGACTTCACCAGCACTCGCTGGCCAAGCGATTCGGCGGCAATGCCCACGGGATAGAGCGTGCGGTCGGGTGCGAGGAGCGAAACTTCGCTGCCCGACGTATCGAAAATAAGCAGGCTGAGGCGATCCTCGACGGGCAGCGTCGCGCGGACGAGCAACTCCACTTCCACAAAGCGCCCGGCGGCCTTCACGCCGGCGTAGCTTTCCGGCGTGGAAACTCCGGCGACGCGCAGCTCCCAGGCGTCCTTGCGGACGCTTTCGTTCACCACGCGCGCGCGGCCCGCGTCGCCCAGCGCATAGCGGTCGAGCCATGCCGCCATCTGGCGGAATTCTTCGATGCGGTGGTTGGGCTCCTCGAAGCCGTGGCCTTCGCGCGGAAAGCGGACGAACTTCACCGTGCGGTCCAGTGCGCGCAACGCCCGGTACAACTCCTTCGAGTTGGAGATAAACGTGTTCGGGTCTTCGTCGCCGTGGAGGATGAGCACCGGCGTGGTAATCTTCGTCACGTTCTTGAACGGCGAGCGCTCCAAATAAATGGGCAAATTCTCCCAGTAGAATTGCTTCAGATAATCCGTTTCCCAGCTCGGGAACACGGAATTGGAAAAATCGGTGATGAGGTTGAAGATGCCGTAGGAGCTGACCGCGGCCTTGAAGCGCGACGTCTGGCCGATGATCCAGTTGGTCATGTAGCCGCCGTAGCTGACGCCGACTACGGCCATGCGCTCGGCGTCCACGCCGCCGCGCGCAATCAGGAAATCCACGCCGGAGAGAATGTCTTCATAATCCTTGCCGCCGATGTCGCCGCGGCTGGCGATGCCGAAGTCGTGTCCATAAGCGGAGCTGCCGCGGAAATTCGGCTGGAAGACCAGCCAGCCGCGCGCGGCCCACACCTGCGGCGGATGAACTCCGGTCGTCAGAGTGTTGGCGCGACGGCCGTGCGGCCCGCCGTGAATGTCGAGCAGCAGCGGATACTTTGTGGCCGGCTGCCAGTCCGGCGGCTTGACGAGGATTCCTTCAATTTCCAAACCGTCTTTTGATTTCCAGGTGACGATTTCCTGCGCGCCAAGAGCAAAGCTCTTGAGCTGCGGATTCAGCGCCGTCAATTGCACCGGCGCAACCATCGCTGCGGCGAGGCGCAGCAGCACCAAGTCCGGCAGCGAGTCGGCGCCTTCTTGCAGCGCTACGCAAGCGGCCCCGTCCAGCGTGCAATCGGCGTCGGAGAGGAACATCGCTTCGGGGCTGGCAGGGCGCGTTGCGCCGTCGGCCACGCCAATACGGAACAGCCGGTTGCCGGTGCGCACGCCCACGGCGAAAAGAATGGTGTCACCGCCCGCGGGCCACAAGAGGCGCTCGATGTCTCCGGAGAAGTCTTTCGTCAGGCGCTGCGGCTCCGGTGGCTCGCCGGCAAGAGCGACCGGCACGACAAAAACTTCTTCCTGCGCATAGACGATGTCCGGCACGCGCGGGGCCAGGAACGCCACGCGCGCGGAGTCCGGCGACCAGACGGGCGAGCGCTCCTGCCCGCCGCGGCGGGTAAGCTGGCGAGGCGTGCGCGTGGCCAGGTCGAGCAGCCAGAGATCAAACTTGCTCGCATGGTCGGGCTCGCCGGTGTAGTTCGTGCGATAGAGCAGCCACTTGCCGTCGGGCGAGGGGGCCACTTCCGTGAGGCCGGGATCGCCGGAAAAGAGGCGTTGGGCCTGGCGGTCGTCGAGCGTGACGCGCCAGATTTCGCGGCGGAATTTTTCTTCGTCCACCACTACCGCATCGTTGCGCGACTCGCGCTGCCCTTCGCGGAGGACGGCGAGCGGGCGGGCGAGCGGTTCGCGGGCGACGAAATAGACGGCCTTGCTGTCGGGCGACCAGCGATAGGAGAGCACGCCTTCCGGCGCGCGCGTAAGCTGCGCGGCTTCCCCGCCGGCCACGGAAAGAACCCAGACCTGCGGCTTGCGCGATTTTTCCTCGATGCTGCGCGCGGAGACGAAAGCCAGCCAGCGGCCGTCGGGTGACCACCGCGGCGTGGCCGCGCCGAAATCCGAGTGGGTCAGGCGGCGGGCCAGCTTGGTGTCGGTGTCCACCCACCAGAGGCTCGTGATGGTTCGCGATTTCTCTAAATCATTTTCGGCGAGGAGATAGGCGGCGCGCTTGCCGTCTGGGGAAAGCACCGGGCTGGAAGGAATCCGCCAGCGGAGCGCGTCTTCCACGGTCAGGCGGAATTGTCCTGCGGGCCTGGTTTGAGCAGCCGTGCTCGCGGAAATCGCAAGGCCAATCACAACCGTAGAAACAAATCGAGCCATCATCATGAAATCCTTTTGCTGCCGCGCAAATAGGCGGCGCTGACGCGCCGCACTCCAAAGGGCGGATTGTAGCATTCGAAGCGCGCGGTTGGCGCGTGGCCTTCCCGTGTGGGATACTCAGGCCATGGCCGTCTTCCAGAAGATTCTTTGCCCGGTGGATTTTTCGGCGACCTCGGGGCACGCGTTCGTCTATGCCGCGGCGATCGCCCAGCAGTTCAGCGCGGAGCTGATCCTGCTGCACGTGATCGAAGAAGTGCCGCTGTTCACGGCGTATGGCGGCGCGCCGGTGGTGGACACCTCCGCGGAAATGGAAAAGTACGCGCGCGCAGAGATGGCCCGGCTGGCGGCCAGCGCGACGAGCGCGGCGAACATCCGCGTGGAAATCGTCCGCGGCAAGAGCCACACCGCGATCCTGAAATTCGCCGCGGCCAACCAGGTGGACCTCGTCGTGATCGGCAAGCACGGGCGCAGCCAACTGGATTATTTCCTGTTCGGGTCGGTGACGGAGCGAGTGATCCGCCGGGCAGCCTGCCCGGTGATGGTCGTGCAGAGCCCGGACGTCATCAAGGAAACTCAGCGCGCTGCGAAATAATTCTTCAGCATAAATGCGAAGCTTGCGATCACGATGACGGCAGCGAGCCAGCCCAGCGCGTAGGCGCGCTTGCGCTCTTTGCCGGCAATGGGCTCGCGATCCGCGAAAAGTTTTCCGAGCAGAAAGCCAGCAGCAAGGCCGCCGGCGTGCGCGGCGTTGTCGGCATTGACGAAAAGTCCCAAAAGAAAAATATAGAGGACCCACTTAAGAAGCTGCGAGCGGACCATCTGCATCATAGCGCCGCCGCGGCGCGTGGTGATCGCCAGCATCAGGCCGATGAGTCCCATCAGCGAGCCCGACGCGCCAATGCTGAGGCCCCCGCCGCCGTAGAAAAAGAAGCTCCAGGCGGTGCTGACCACGTTGCCGAAGATTCCCGTCAGCAAATAAAGGTAGAGATAGCGCGGCGAGCCGTAGGTCTCCTCCATTTGCGGGCCGAGGTCCATCAGCACAAACGTATTAAAACCGATGTGGATAAGGTTGCCGTGAAGGAAAATGGGCATCACCAGCCGCCAAATTTCTCCATAATCCAAGATCGCCTGAGTTTCGCGCGCGCCGAGGCGGTAAAGCACCTGACCGGAAATGTTGCCCATTCCGGAGAATCCGCCCGTCAACTGCATCGAGAGTGCCAAGCTGAAGACGAAAAGGACGAAGTTGATGCCGAGGAACAAATAGGTGACCGGCGTCTCCGACGGAATCAGGCTGGAGAGCGTGCGGCTGGCTGCGGCCAGAGAAAACGTCATGCTGGCGCCGCACTCGTGGCATTTCGTGGCCGTCGCGCCCACCAGCGTGCCGCACGCGGGACACAGGCGCGGGCGCGAAGGCTTCTCCTGCGCGCCGAACAGCGCGGCAGCGCGCTCGCGCAAGCGGTCGAGTTTCCATTTCCAGCGAAGGGGCAGAGGCACTGTGCTTCCTTGCGGTAAACTGAAACGGTTCCTATAATACACAAAACTGCGCGGAGCGTGACGATGGCTAACTTTGAAGAGTTCGGCAAGACCGTGGACGAGGAAATGAAGAAGCTGAAGGCGTTCTTCGAGGCGGAAGTAAAGCCCAGCGCGAAACGCGGCACCCTCGATGCTCTGCGCGCCGCCTCCGCGCGACTCACCGAGCTGGCTGACGACCTGGAACGCCGCTTCAAGGATTCCGCGGAGAAACCCGAATGACGCGGAGCGCGGCGTGAAGATTGCCACGCGCCCCGTTCTGCTCGTGCTGCTGGCTTTGATTTCCGCCGGGGGCTGCGGGCACCGCCGCGGGGGAATTCCCACCTCCGCTCCGACCCCGCCGCCGGACACTTCTCCTTTTCCCGAGCCCAAACCGATTCCGAGCACGCCGGGCGCGCCACTGCGCCTGCTCGAAGAGGGCAACGCTTCGTGGTACGGCGTGCCCTATCACGGGCGGAAAGCCGCGAACGGCGAAGTCTACGACATGTACAAGCTCACTGCGGCGCACCGCACGCTGCCGTTCCAAACGGTTGTGCGCGTGACGAATTTGCGCAACGGCAAACAGACGGAGGTGCGCATCACCGACCGCGGGCCGTTCGTGGAAGGACGCATCATCGATTTGTCGCTGGCGGCGGCGCGGGAAATTGACATGGTGGCCACCGGCGTGGCGCTGGTGCGGCTGGAATTCGTGAATGGCCCGCCGCCCATGGAGGGCGCGTTCACCGTGCAGGTGGGGGCTTTTTTGCAGCAGGACAACGCCGTCAAACTGCGGCAGCGGCTCGAGCGGCGCTACCAGCCGGTGTTTGTCCACGAATACGATTCGCCGAAGGGACTTTTCTACCGCGTGAAAGTGGGGCGCGTGGCCAACGAGGCCGCGGCAGACCGTCTGGCGGAGAAGCTGCGGACACAGGAGAGCTTGACGACGTTTGTGGTGCGGCTGGACGAGAATACGCCGAAGAATTGAATCAATGATTCAATCTTACTTGTGCTTCATGACGTATACGCCGTCCCAATCGGAGGCGGGCTCTTCGAGCAGGTATTCCTCGCAGCGCTGGTAGAACACTTTGGAGGGCCCATCGTCGGGCCAGCGCTGGAGAATTTTTTCGAAATGGCCCTGGGCCTGGCGCCAGTCGCGGCGCTTGTAGCAGGAGCGGCCCTTGCCAAAAAGTTCAATCAGCTCGAAGGCGTCGCGGGCACCCTCGCGGAAGGAAACCAGCTCGAAGATGGTCACCGGCTGGAGCTTGCCTTTCACGCGGATGAGGTCGAGCTCGCGGAAGAGAAAATCCGGCGCGCGCGAACCGTTGTAGGCGGACTCGCTCAGGATGATGTGCGTGCCGTATTCCTTGTTGAGGCCTTCCAGGCGGGACGCGAGGTTTACGGAGTCGCCCATGGCCGTGTAGCCGTAGCGCAGGTCGGAACCCATGTTGCCCACGGAAGCGATGCCGGTATTGATGCCCAGGCCGATATCGAGGTGCGGGTAGCCCTTCGCTTTCCATTCTTTCTGCAGCTCGCCGAGGCGCTGCATCATTTGCAGAGCGGAGCGGCAAGCCTTGATGCCGTGGCCGGGCTCTTCAAACGGCGCGCCCCAGAAAGCCATCACCGCGTCGCCGATGTACTTGTCGAGCGTGCCCTGATTGCGGAAGACGATCCGGGTCATATCGCCGAGATAACCGTTGAGCAGGTTGGCGAGTTCCTGCGCGTCGAGCTGCTCGGAAATGGTGGTAAACCCGCGGATGTCGCTGAACATCACACTGAGCTCGGTCTTGCGCGGCTTCACTAGCTCGGGATTTTCCAGCAAGCGGCGGATCACTTCCGGGCTCAAGTACTGCTGGAAGGCGCCGCGGACTTTGCGCTTCTCGCGCTCTTCAAACAGCACGCGGTGGAGCGCCACGATGCCTGTGTTGGAAAGCAATGCAAAAGCGGGCACCACGAAATTGAGCCACGCACCTTGTTTGAAGGCGTAGTACACAAGGATTCCGAAAGGAAAAATCAGAAAGAGGCCCACCCACATCCATTTCGGCTGCGTCAGCGCCAGCCACATGCCCAGTGGAATGCCGAAGAGAAATATCAGGAACAGATCGAGGATGACCTGCTCGGCATCCCGGGAAAGGAATTTTTGATTCAGGATGTTGTCAATCACGTTGGCGTGAATCTCCACTCCGGGGTAGTCCAACTGGCCGAAAGGCGTGGTGCGCAGGTCGCCGATGCCGGTGGCCGTGGCGCCGACCAAAACGATCTTGTCCTTGAAGGTGCCGGGCGGAAAATTCTTGTTCACCACGTCGGCGATGGAGAGATACGTGTAACTTCTGGCTCCCCCCTGATAGTTGATCATCATGCGGCCGATTTCGTCGGGGATGACGATGTTGGAGGCGCCAAATTCCAGGCTATCGATGCCGGTATCGCCGAACTTCAGGACGATTTTTTCGAGCGGCAGATCCAGGAAGAAGCGAATCGTCTGCACATCGATGGAAGCATAGAGGTCCCATTCGGAGCGATTCCGGGAGCGGCCGTAGGGAATGGCCAGCGGAGCGCGGCGCACCACGCCGTCGGCATCGGGAAACACGTTGAAGAAGCCGCTGGCTTTGTTCGCGCTGTCGGCGTTGAGCGCATCGGTAAACAAAGGCATGTTGGCCTGGGCGCCGCGCGGGAGAAGTTGCAGATCGCTGTAGAGCTTGATGAGGTCGACGTAGCTCTGTTCGCCCTTGGTGGTGGCCGCGCGGGCCTGCGGGTAGGGGAAATAAGCCAGCAAGTGCGCGTACAGATCGAGCGATGCGTCGTTCACGCCGGCCATATCCGCATCGGAGTACAAAAAGAAATTGCCGAGGACGACTTTCGGAAAACGCTCGATGGCCTGGGCGAACTGCTTGTCGTAGTCGGATTCCTGTTCGAACCGCTGAATCTCCGCGAGCAGCTTGGGATCGATCTTCGCGCCCTGCTTCTGCTGTTCTTCGAGCTGCGCGCGCAAGCGGCGAACGGGCTCGGAAGCTTCATCCGGTTTGGAGTAGGTGACGTCGAAGGTGACCACGCGGGCGCCGTCCTCGCGCAGCGCGTCGAGCATCTTGGCGAAGTTGGAGCGCGGGAAGGGCCAGCGACCGAGAACTTCCTGCGATTTCTGGTCAATGGCCACGATGACGATGCGCGGGTCGGGAGTAGCCTGGCCGCGGAAGCCGAAGCGCGCGTCCAGCGATGCCAATTCCATGCGGCTGATGTACGCGGCAATGGTGCCGCGGTTTTCGCCGACGAATACGAATTGATATGCGCCTAAGGAAAGAAGAGTGATGACCAGGCTGATGGCCAGCGAGCCCTTGTGTTTCCACCAGTCGCGAAACACACCGAGGAATTTGCTGATGAACTTGGCGGCCATGCCGGGGGTAGCCTCCGGGAACGGACAGCGTCAGTCTTTGAAGACGAAGTTCATCTTCACGCCGGCGACCACGATGAGGTCCCCTTCGTTCAGCTTGGTGGGCCCGTGGATGGCCTGCCCGTTGACGGTGGGAACCTTGTCGGCGGGGCCAATGAAGTAGCCATCATCGCGCTTGTTGATTTGCGCGGCTACCTTGGGCTTGAACCAACCTTTCAGCTTGATGGTGGCCATGTCCGACTTTCCGATCACGGTGAGCTTGCTGGAGAGCAGGTACTCGTGCTGATCGGTGCTTCCTTCGGTGATGACCAGAGTGGCTACGCGGGCGCGCGGTGGCGGCGCGGCCGGCGGCACGGGTTGCGTCTTGTCGTTCGGGACGCCCAGGGCAGCAGCGGGCGCGACAGGAGCCGGGCCAAGGGCCTGCTGGAGCATTTCCTTGCGCTTCTTGGTATCCAGCACCATGGTCTCTTCGACCTTGGGGGCAACGACTTTCTTGGCGTCGGGGAGAGCAGGCGCTTGGACGGCGCCGCCCATGTCGATGACCACGTGGTGCTTGCCGATGAGGATCTGGTCGGCCTGCTTCAAGTTCACGCGCTGAATTTTCTGATTGTTGACGAAGGTGCCGTTCAGGCTGTTGAGGTCCTCGAGCACCAGCCGGCTTTCTTCCATGAACACGCGGGCATGGTGGCTGGAGACGGCAAGGTTGTCGATCTGAATGTCGTTGTCGGGGGCGCGGCCGATGGTGACCGGCCGCGGGCCGACGGTGACTTCCTTCAGCACAGCCGCCTCGAACTTCAGGATCAACTTCGGCATTTCAATTCCCTCCCGCAGAGGTAGTCGGTTGCAGCGGTTCGTTCAACCAGTGCCACATACGCATCAACATGCCATCCGGGCGAGGCTCCACCCGGACCAGGACAACAGACACATTATCCTCGCCGCCGTACTCGTTGGCTAGCTCGATTAAGCGGTCGGCGGTCGATTGCATACCCGTCCGGCTAAGGAGCGTGCTGGCAATCTCCAAGTCGGAAACCATACGCGAAAGCCCATCGGAACATAGCACAAGAGTGTCGCCTTCCATCAACAAATGCTCATCGGCGTCCACCTGCACCTCGGGCTCAATGCCCAGGGCGCGGATCAGCACGCTCTGCATGTCGGAGGATTCGGCCTGTTCCTTGGTGAGAATTCCGCGGCGCACCTGTTCGGCGACGAGGGAATGGTCATCGGTAATTTGCTGCAGCTCTCCGGCTCGCAGCAGGTACACGCGGCTATCGCCCACGTGGGCCACGCTGAGGCGCTGCTCATTGATCCAGACGGCCACCACGGTGGCGCCCATGCCGCGCTGCGCAGCGTGCTTTTGCGCCGACTCGTAAATCATCCGGTTGGCGAGTTGCACAGCGCTGGCCAGGCGATTGGTCTTCTCGTCCAGCTCGGCGCGCGGCTCCACCAGATAAGGCACCTCGGGCTTCTGGCCGCCTTCCAGGCAATGGGCAGCAATGGTCTCCACCGCGAGATTGCTAGCCACCTCGCCGTGAGCTTCACCGCCCATGCCGTCGGAGAGAATAAACAGGTTTAGCTCCGGCACCAGCTTGAAGCTGTCTTCGTTGTTGCTGCGGACGCGCCCCAAGTCAGTGCGCGCCCCCACTTGAATTCGCAAGGCCGGGTCCTCGAACTAGTCGGCCGGAGCAGCAGCCGAAAGCTTTGCCAGGGCCGCGCGAAGATCGGCGGCCATCTGCGACGCGCGCTGGTAGCGCTTCGCCGGGTCTTTCTCCAGAGCTTTGTCAATGATCGTTACCACCCCGTCCGGAAGGTCTGCGTTGATCGTCTTCGGCGAGGCGTGCTGCGCGCTGCTGATCTGATAGACCAGCGTGGCCACTGATTCCCCGGTGAACGGCTTCTCCCCGGTCAGGAATTCGTAGAGCGCCACGCCAAGAGAGAACAGGTCGGAGCGGCCGTCCACTTTTTTGCCGGCCAGTTGTTCGGGCGACATGTAGCTCGGCGTGCCCATCACGGTGCCCGTGGCGGTTTTCGACTGGTCGGTGATGCGGGCAATGCCGAAGTCGGTGATTTTCACCACGCCGTTCTTGAGCAGCATGATGTTGGCGGGCTTGATGTCGCGGTGCACGATGCCCTGCGTGTGCGCGTAGTCCAGTCCGTCTGCCACTTTGGCCACGGCGTCCAGCACGTCCTTGACGGGGCGCATTTTGCCTTTGCCGCACCATTCCTTCAAGTCGTAGCCGTCGAGCAGTTCCATGGCGATGAAGTTAATGTCCTGGTCCTCGCCGGCGTCGAAAATGTTGACGATGTTCGGATGGGTCAGCCGCCCGGCGGACTCCGCCTCGCGGAAGAAGCGCTCGCGCAGAGCCTTCTTGTCATCGGGTTCGAGATCTTCGTCGTCAAAACGCAGCGTCTTGATGGCCACCTGGCGGTTGATCTTGGGATCCTTGCCCAGAAACACGGTGCCCATGGCGCCCTTGCCGAGTTCTTTGATCACTTCATAGCGGCCCAGTGTGGTTTTCACTTCCGGCCCGCCGGCCATGATGGTGGCTTCCACGCCGCCGCGCTTCAGCCCGGCGGTGCCCAGCATGATCGTGTCGCCGACGGCGATCAGTTTGGGAATGCGCTCGGCAATGTCCTTGAAGCTCTTGTCCGCGGCGGAGATGTGCTGGTAGACGGCGACCGCCTTGTTGAACTGCCGCTTGCGCTCGAAGTCGAGGCCGAGGTTGTAGAGCGTATCCTTCATGCCGGAGTCCACCGGCACGCGGCGGAATTTTTCCCAGGCCATGTCCAGCATGCCCTGGCCCTGGAAGGAGAGGCCCAGCATCTTGGTGGTTTCCACCGATTCCGTCTCCAGCGCTTCCTTGGCTTTTTCCGTCACCAGGTAGCGCTTGGACACCACCACCACGTAGCCCAGCACCAGCGTGATCGAAGGATAGAACACCTGAATCCAATATCCCTTGGAGGCAAACATCCAGATGCTCGTGCCGCCAAACGCAATCAGCAGCACCGCGGCGATGATGGCGCTGACGCTGGCCGAGAGCAGCGGAATTCCCAGCATGACGAAAAGCGCGAATACCACCATCGCGCCCAGCTCCACCTTCGGCGCCCACGCCGGCCGCGCGATGAATTTTCCATCGAGCACGTTCTGAATCACGTTGGCGAAGTATTCCACGGAAGGCAGCGTGCCGGAGACGGCCGTAGCCCGCTGCTCGCCCAGTCCCGTGGCCGTAAAACCGATCAGCACGATTTTGCCCTTGAAGTTTTCCGCGGAAATTTTGCCGGTGATGACGTCCACAAAGCTGAAGTTCGGAAAGGTACCCTTGCCGCCGTAATAATTCACCATCTCATCGTAGGTTGGCGTTGTGGGAATCTGCCGTTGGCCGATCTGCACCATGTCCGGCTTCAACTGAATTTCGCCCAGGTCCAGGTTCAAGTACATGCGCGCCATTTGCAGCGCGAACGACGGGTAGGACTTGCCGTCGTACTCCGCCACCAGCGCCTGCTGGCGGATGGCGCCGTCCACGTCCGGGAACCAGTTGATGTGCCCCACGCTCTTGGCCACGGCCGCAAACTGTTCGACGGGCGGCACAATTTGCGTGGCGTCGTGGCTGGTACCCTTCAGACGGCCCTCCACCGCGCCGGGCAGCGCGTTTTTCAGAATGCTTTCCGCCGGGGCTTTCTCCGGCCGGCCCAGCGGCGGGCCCGGCAATCCGAAGTGCATGGCCAGAACGGTGTTTTCCGAAAACGCGATGGAGTTTTCCAGCGCTGCGTCATTGTCCAGCTTGGTGATGGATTCTGCGAAAATGCTGTCCAGCTCTTTGAAAAGCCGTGAAGACTGCGCGCGCTCCCTTTGCGCCTCCTCGCCGAAGCGAAGTTGCTGCTGCGCGTTCTGAAACTTCGTTCGCAATTCGCGCACGCGTTCCAGGCCCGGATTCACTTCCGCGTCCGAAAGGATCAGGTTCAAGCCGATGACTTTGGCCCCGGCTTCGGAGAGCTTGTCGATCAATTCCGCCATATACGAGCGCGGCCATGGCCAGCGCCCCACTTGTTGAATCGACGCGTCATCCACCGCCACGATCACCACGTCCGAACTGGCCGGCGGGCCTGTGCGCAGCTTCGCCCGCAGGTCGTACATCTTGAGTTCCATGGACTCCAGCGGGCTCCAGTGCACGAAGAAAGCGAGGAAGACAATGGCCACCACCAGCGCGCCCAGGCCGATATCCCAGACCGGAAGTTTTCGATCCCCCATGATCGCCTCCTCGCGGCCGGAATGGCCGGCCCTGCGGGTTCGCCACCCGCACGAGCATACTGCGCCGCAATATCGTGTCGAGAATAGCTAAACTTCGCAAGAGGCTAGCAAAACCTCCCTGCCAAAGCAAGCCATTAACCTGCACACAGTTAGGCCACTATTTGGAGTGCGGCGGCTCGACGCCGCTGTGTAGGGGCGCTGCTTGCTGCGCCCTCCCGATCCTTCGGGATTGCCGGCTGTTTCTCTTGATGTAGCGGCGGGCTTTTTCGATTTCGGGAGTCCGACGGACTCCACCGGAGTCCTGACATCGGACAGCCCGGCATCTCACTGCTCAACGGGATTTCTGTGTTTTATCGCGTGGCACAACGTATTGCTTTCGATATCGCAGCATCACATTCGGCAGAGCTTCTTCAACGCCTCTGTTTTTCAGCCGAACGGTAAGGTGACGAACCGAACCGGGCTTTCCGGCTGTATTCGGATAAAACCCCAGCGTGTAGCGGGACTTGAGAATCTGAATCAGCGACTCGAAAGCGGTTCGGAAACCATCCAGTCGGTGGACAATTACCATGAATCCGCCGGATTCTTCAGCCAATCGGTCAACAATGACTGACCGGGGGTAGCGCAATTCCGGCGGAACGGTAACCGGTACGCCGATTGCAAACAGGGCAACTTCAGAGCCAACTAGCTGCCTTTCAACCTCTTCGGCGGATGCGGATCCAGTATTGCCACGTCCGTCGCTCATCAGAATGATCACCCGCCGCCCAGAAGGGTCCCGTTTGCGCAGGTAGTCTGCGGCGTTGTAAACGGCGTCGTTGACGTTTGTCAACTCGCCATCGCCTAACCCCCTGATCCGCTTTGCCACTTTGCTGAAATCGCTAGTCAACCCAAGCTCTAGGAAGCTTCTGTCCGCGAACGAAAATAGCGCCACCCGATCTTCAGCTCTGAGCGCGGGGAGCGCATGGACAAGGGCGTCCTTCATAAGTTTCATGATCGGACCCATAGACCCGCTCACGTCCACGACCAGCGCAATGGCCAAAGGGATTTCGTCCTGGCTCAGGTGAACAACTTCTTGCGGCGCTCCTTCGTCCTGGATCTCAAAGTCCTTCGCCCGCAGCCCGCTCACGATCGTTCCTTTGGGGTCAGTGACAATCACGTCCACCAGGACCAGATCAACTTGTTTGCGGATTGTGGTTTGCGGACCGGGCGCTTGTTGCCCCTGCCCTCCGGGAAGGACACAAAAACAGAGCAGCGCGCAAAGTGCAAGCGCACTCGAAAATTCGTGCCTCGGTGCATCCGCAGTCTGGGAGCTAAAAGTCGGAAGTTTCACGGCTGCTTGCGCATTGTTCACACCTCCCTCGCTTAGTTTGCAAAGGTGTGCGTCGAGTGGCGTTGTCATTTCAACCCGCGATAAAGGGCCAAAGCACCTGCTCGTTATCACTTTGTTACCACAAAGGGATGCGCGCCGCAAACGGCTTTGCCTCCGGGCCTCCAATTAGCTGCAAAAATCCCTTGACACCAAGGTAACTATACGCTATATTATTGCGATGCGTGCGCACAAAAAGCTAAGTCATGAAAATTCCCGGGGTCATACCTCGCCGATTTGCCCCAACTTGCAACCCCCGTCCCTTCAGCCGCTTGCCTGTTGGCGACTTTATAATCGTTCCGCTAACTCCTGTCCCCTCTGCCGCTTGGACATCATGGACATAAAACCCCCTATCTCGCAATCCCTCGTTCATCGCGCGCGGCAATGCGCTCACTCTGCAACCCTGTCACTCTTCAACTCTGTAACTCTCCGACTCTTTACCTCTTTACCTCTTCACCGCTTTAACCCATTAACGTTTAACCTTCAACTTTCTTCGCTAAGCCCTTACCCTGCCACACATACAAGATCGGGACACCTAACTTCAACTGCTGCCACACATACAAAAACACCGGGGGGTGGGGGTCCTCAGCGGCCGCAGGCCGCGAGTCGCTTTCGCACTGCGCTGCTCTTCGGACATTCAACTTTTCAACATTCAAGCTTCAACTCCTCTTTCCCCGCCACTCGCCACAGTTCGAAGTGCGAACTTCTTGCAGTCCTTCGCGCTTGTGGCCTACACTCGCAGCGACGACCATCCGTGAGAGGTGTCCAATGAAGCCGAGATTCTCCCGAACATTCCCCGGCGCCACTTCCCTGCTGATGGGAGCTCTGCTGCTGTTTCCCACGATGCAGCAGAAGGGCTGCGACCAGAAGGACGCGGCCAAGCCTCCGGCCACGCCCGCGGGCGAGTTCGACGCCGCCACCGCCGAGCGCGACGTCCGCCGCCAGGTGGACGACCTGCGCCTCGCGTTCGAGAGCAAGCAGGTGCGCGGCGTGATGCGCGCTGTGGACCCCACCGGCCTCAGCGCCTATCCGGCCTTCGAGGACCAAATCTCCAACCTGCTGGATTCCACCAGCGAGCTGCGGCTATTTTTCCGCTCGGCTAACGTGCAGGTGCGCGCGGGCAGCGGCGCCGACAAGCCGGCCACGGCGCAAGCCCTTGTGGACACCGAGATGGTCTATGCGCTAAAGCTGAGCCCCACGCAGCAAAAGCGCAAGACCGGTCAGCTCCAGATGGACTTGGTACAGAGCGATGTCGGATGGCGGTTCATAAAAATCGAGCCGCGAAGTTTCTTCACGCCGTAAGTCTACGGTTGTCATCCTGAGCCCCGATGATTTCTATCGGGGCGAAGGATCTCTCTGGAAAGGGCCCTCGGCGGTTGCTCTCATGAAAGCCTGTTTGCTGCGAACTCCCGCGCCCATCGAAAAAAATCCGCTGGAATTCGCGGAGATTCCCACTCCCGCGCCGCAAGGCGACGCCGTGTTGGTTCGCGTCCGCGCTTGCGGTGTTTGCCGGACGGATTTGCACGTCGTCGAAGGCGAGCTCGCCCCGCGCAAGTCGCCGGTGATTCCCGGACACCAGGTGGTCGGCACTGTCGAGCAGCTCGGCGAGAATGCCACGCTGCTGCGTGTCGGCGCGCGCGTCGGCGTGCCGTGGCTGCATCGCACGTGCGGCGTGTGCGAATTCTGCCGCACGGGCCGCGAGAACCTGTGCGACGCCGCGAGCTTCACCGGATGGACCGCCGACGGCGGCTACGCCGAGTACGTCGTCGCGCCGGAAGCGTTTGTCTATTCCATTCCGGACGGCTTCGGCGACCTCGAGGCCGCGCCGCTGTTGTGCGCGGGGATCATCGGTTTCCGCTGCCTGCGCGCGTGCGCGCTGCAAGCGGGACAAGTGCTGGGCATGTACGGCTTCGGCGCGGCCGCGCACATGGCTATTCAAGTGGCGCGGCACTGGGGGCTGCGCGTGTTCGCGTTCACGCGCGACGCGAAACATCAGCAGCACGCGCGCGAACTGGGCGCGGAATGGGCCGGCACAACAACACTAAATCCGCCGGCAAAACTCGACGCCGCGATTATTTTTGCGCCAGCCGGCGAATTAGTGATTGAAGCACTAAAGGTGATGAACAAAGGCGGATCGGTGGTGCTGGGCGGAATTCACTCCACGCCGATCCCGCAAATCGAATATCCGCTGATTTACGACGAGCGCGTGATCCGCAGCGTGGCGAACAATACACGTCAGGACGGCGAAGATTTTCTGCGCGTGGCCGCGGAAATTCCCATCCGCACGGAAGTGAAACTCTATCCTCTGCACGAAGCCAACGCCGCGCTGCTGGAACACAAACGCGGCGCCATCCGCGGCGCGGCGGTGTTGCAACCCCAGTAATGCACGCGTTGACTTGAGTGGAGGTGCAGCCTAACATGCGTTTCGAACTGCCGCGGGAGGCAGTTTGCTGATGGTCGGCCAGGTCCTCGGACATTACAAAATTCTGGAAAAGATTGGCGAAGGCGGGATGGGTGTCGTCTTCCGCGCCCATGACGAAAGCCTCGACCGCGACGTCGCCATCAAGGTGCTTCCCTCCGGCCTGCTCGCCGATGAGCCCGCACGAAAACGCTTTCGCAACGAAGCGCTCGCTCTCGCCAAGTTGAACCATCCGAACGTCGAAGCGGTCTATGAATTCAACACCGAGGAAGGAAACGACTTTCTGGTGATGGAGTATGTTCCAGGCGTGACGCTGAGCGACCAACTGGCGGCGGGACCACTGCCGGAGCAAGAAGTCTTGCGGCTGGGCGCGCAACTCGCCGAAGGGATGGCAGCCGCGCATGCGCAGCACGTCGTGCATCGCGACTTGAAGCCCGGGAATTTGCGTCTCACGCCGGACGGGCGATTGAAGATTCTCGACTTCGGGCTGGCCAAGCTGGTACGCCCGCCGAGCGACGCGGCGGTGACGGGAGGGATAACCAATACGTACGCCGTGTCGGGCACGCTGCCGTACATGGCGCCGGAACAATTGCAGGGCGAAGCGGCCGACGCGCGGAGCGATATTTATGCGGCGGGAGTGGTGCTCTACGAAATGGCCACCGGAAAACGTCCGTTCGACGCCAAGCTGCCGACGCCGCTGGCCGACGACATCCTGCACAAAACGCCGTCTGCGCCGCGGACGATGAATGCGCGCGTTTCCGCGGAACTCGAGCGAATCATCTTGCAGTGCATGGACAAGATTCCCGAGCGGCGCTACCAGACGGCCCGCGAGCTGCTGGCTAGCCTGGAACGCTTGCGCGACACCAGCACTGCGCGGCGCCAAGCCGTATCGAGCCAGCCGCGCCGCGCGAGCATGAGAAAGGTCAAATCCCTCGCGGTGCTGCCGCTGGCCAATCTTTCCCGCGATCCGGAGCAAGACTACTTCGCCGACGGTATGACGGAAGAATTAATCACCAACCTGGCCAAAATCGGCGCGCTGAAAGTGATCTCGCGCACCACGGCGATGCGCTACAAAGGCACGGAGAAGTCCCTGCCGGAGATAGCGCGCGAGTTGGATGTAGATGCGATCGTGGAAGGCTCGGTGCTGCGTGTGGGCGAGCGCGTGCGCATCACCGCGCAGTTGATTCACGCCGCTACCGACACGCACCTTTGGGCGGAAAGTTACGACCGCGACCTGCGCGACGTCCTGGCCTTGCAAAGCGAAGCGGCGCGGGCCATCGCGGCAGAGATACGGGTCAAGCTCAAGCCGCAGGAACGTGCCCGGCTGGAACGCACGCGCCGTGTCGATCCCGAAGCGCACGAGGCGTTGCTCAAGGGCCGCTACCACTGGAACAAGTGGAGTCCGGAAGGGCTCCAGAAAGGTGTTGAATACTTCCAACAGGCCATCGAAAAAGATCCCACGTATGCTCCGGCATACGCTGGGATTGCTGAGTCTTATGTATTTCTCGGCTACTGGGGTTACCTTCCTGCCCTAGAGGTTTATCCGCGGGCGAAGGCGGCCGTTTTAAAGGCCATGGAACTGGACGACACGCTGGCCGACGCGCACCGGTCCCTGGCAGCGGTCCTGTGGTGGCACGACTGGGATCTGTCTGGCTGTCAAAAAGAATTCGCAATCGCTCTTGAACTGAACCCCAATGATCCTTACTCCAAGATTTGGCAGGCCGTGTTCCTTGCGGTGATCCAGAGAGATTTCGGGCAGGCTGTCGCGCAAGGAAAACGAGCGCAGGAGCTGGATCCCCTTTCGCCCTTCATAGGCGCAGTGCTGGGATGGATTTTCTTCTGGGCGGGCCAGTTCAGCCAGGCCATCGAGCAGTCCAAGAAATTGATTGCGATGCACCCAAATCTGCCCCAGCCGTACTACGTGCTGGGGTGCGCCCACATGAAGACGGGCAAGCTCGCTGAAGCCATCGCTGCCTTCCAAATGGCGGCGGATATTTCGCCCGATACGATCTCGCTCTGCTTCCTGGGTTTCGCTTTCGGGAAGTCGGGTCAAACGGATAAAGCGCGGGCTATATTGAGCGAGTTGCAGGAAAGATCGAAAAGAGAATTTGTCCCGGCCGCAAGAAGTGCATATCTCTATTTTGCCCTGGGCGAGACTGACAAGGCGTTCGAGTGTCTGGAAAAAGCCTACGAGGAGCACGACAGCCATCTCTTCTGGCTCCGCAACCTCCCCTTCTACGACCAGGTAGCCTCCGACCCGCGCTTCCAAGACCTGCTGCGGCGCATGAATTTTCCTCGATAGCTCATTTCGGAATCGGCGTGGAAGCACGCGCTTTCGCCGGCGAGGTGATTGGGCTATACTCAACTACTGAGCCGCAGTCTCTCCTGTCTATGTCGAAGGACAAGCAAATCTGGTTTCTCGATCGCTCCCCGGCAGCCAAAGCGCTGGAGCCGTTGCGGAAGAGCTACACCTTGCACAAAGTGCGCGCGGCGGACGGCAAGGGGATTACGCGGCCCACCGACGCCTTGCCGGTCGTGCTGGTTGCGGACGTGAAAAAAGACAACCTCGATGCGCTCCGTGAGTTTGTGCAGAAAGATTTCAGCGCCCGGCTGATCGGATTGGTGGACGACGCGGCCAAGGAGTTGGAACGCAGCGCCGGCGCGAATGCAGAAGTATTCGCGTATTTACCGCGGAAAGTGCCGACGGCGCTGCTGCAGCGTGTGATCGAGGCGGCGTTTCAAAACATCGACCTGGCCACGCGGGAGCGCGAAGCACGCGAAGACCTGGAACGCACACAGCGCGAGATGGAGGAGTTGAACCAGATCGGCGTGGCGCTCAGCTCCACGCGCGACATCAAGACGCTGCTGACGCTCATCCTGCAGAAGGCGCGCGAAGTGACCGGCGCGGACGCCGGCTCGCTCTACCTGGTGGAGCAGCTTGGCGAGAACGATCGGCGGCTGCGCTTCAAAATCACGCAAAACGACACCGCGCAATTTCCGTTTACGGAATTCACCATGCCCATCACGGAAAAATCCATGGCGGGTTACGTGGCCCTGCACGGAGAAGTGATCAATCTGCCCGACGCCTACGCCATTCCCCACGACCGGCCGTACCAGTTCAATCCGAAAATCGACCAGGACTCCGGCTACAAGACGCGCTCCATGCTCACCCTGCCGATGAAAAACGCCAAGGGCGAAGTGCTGGGCGTGCTGCAGTTGATCAACGCCAAGCAGGATTTCCGGGCCATCATTAAGACTCCGCAGGCGTTTGAGGAGGAGGTCGAGCCGTTTACGGGACACGATGTGCGCCTGGCACTTTCTCTCGGCTCGCAGGCCGCGGTGGCCTACGAAAACAGCAAGCTCTATGAGGACATCGAGACGCTGTTCGAAGGCTTCGTGAAAGCGGCGGTGACGGCCATCGAGCAGCGCGACCCAACGACCTCGGGCCATTCCTTCCGCGTGTCCTCGCTGACGGTGGGCCTGGCGGAAACGGTGGACCGCGTTAAGGTAGGGCCCTACAGCGGCGTCCGCTTTACCCGCGAACAGATGAAGGAAGTGCGTTACGCCGCGCTGCTGCACGACTTCGGCAAAGTCGGCGTGCGCGAGCAGGTGCTGGTGAAGGCCCGCAAGCTCTATCCCATGCAGCTTGACC